>Ga0308176_10003384_pt1 | contig 10219 bp, 9 predicted proteins | sample PhyCR2_3_FD_203890 | JGI IMG/M metagenome (GOLD analysis project Ga0308176, IMG submission 203890) | Soil microbial communities from UC Gill Tract Community Farm, Albany, California, United States - DLSLS.C.R2 | ecosystem: Environmental > Terrestrial > Soil > Agricultural land | place: USA... | reverse complement strand
TCGCCCCGAGCATTACTTCGGCACGGGGACCGAGGGCCGGCAGCACCACCAGGCCCGCGATCATCACGACCGTCAGCCGCACCAGCATGCCGAGGACCCATATCGCCAGGAACCGCTCGGAGCCGATGCTCTGAACGGCCCACCAGCCGAGGGGCGTCTGCAGTAGCAGGCCGACACCAGCGCCCCACCAGGCTGCCGCCCGATCGGCCGGCCCCACCAGGCCCGACAGCGCGATTGCGGCTGCCGCGACGCCGCCAACGGCCGCCAGATAGCGGCCGCCCCGGGTCATTTGTCGCCGCCGTCATTCTGGTTGAGCTGGCGGATCAGTGAGTACAGCGTACCCGCGAACCCCAGCAGGACCAGCACGATAGTGATGATCCCGCTGTTGCCGAGCCTCTGGTCCAGCCAGCGGCCGACAAGGACGCAGACCAGCAGGGTGGCGGCCAGCTGGACTCCCAGCCCGGCAAAGCGCATCGGCCCAGGTTCCTTGCCACCACCGGGATCCACGGGTGTCACGGGCGCCAAAGCTACCTGCTTGTGAAATTTGTCGCAAGCTTGGAAATGAAGCAATTTCGGCGGGTGAAACGTCGGGGGGAGACGGGAGGACGGGAGGACGGGAGGACGGGAGGACGGGAGGACGGGAGGACGGGAGGACGGGCGAAAATACTGGGAGGATTTGCAACCAGGGCAGCCAGGGACGGACAAGCCAAGGAACCGGAGCAAGGGCCGGGACGAATTGGCTTCCGTTCTTCTTCCCTCATTCCCTCATTCCCTCTTTCCTCCGTCCTCCCGTCCTCCCGTCCGCCCGTCTTTCCGTCCTTCCCTCCCCCCGCTAATCTCCACCAATCCTCTTGCTATGGACCCCGATGGCCGCGCCCGCATCCGCCTCGACCGCTCAGCTCGACGACGTTCAGCAGCTCCAGCGCCTTTCCGAGGCGGTGGCTCGGCTGCGCCGCCAGGTGGCCCAGCGGATCGTGGGCCAGGAGGAGGTGATCGAGGGTATCCTCACGGCGATCCTGAGCGGAGGCCATGCGCTGCTCATCGGCGTTCCCGGCCTGGCCAAGACGCTCATGGTCCAGACCGTCGCCGAGACGCTGCACCTTTCCTTCAATCGGGTGCAGTTCACGCCGGACTTGATGCCGAGCGACATCACCGGCACCGACATCATCGAGGAGGACCTCACGACCGGAAAACGGGCCTTCCGGTTCGTGCAGGGCCCGCTGTTCGCCAACATCGTCCTGGCCGACGAGATCAACCGGACGCCGCCAAAGACCCAGGCGGCCCTCCTTCAGGCCATGCAGGAGCACCAGGTGACGGCTGGCGGAACCACTTATCACCTGCCCGACCCGTTCTTCGTGCTGGCGACGCAGAACCCGATCGAGCAGGAGGGCACCTATCCCCTCCCGGAGGCGCAGCTCGACCGCTTCATGCTCGAGCTCCGGGTGGGGTACCCCAGCCGAGCCGAGGAGGAGACCATCGTCGAGCAGACCACCGGCGTCGCCCGCGAGGCGCTCCAGCCCGTCCTCGATGCCGAGGCGGTCCTGGCGATGCAGTCGCTGGTCCGCCGGATCCCGGTGAGCCGGAGCCTCATTCGGGCCGCGGTATCGCTGGCGCGCATGACCCGCCCGGCCGATTCGGACGCCCCGGCCTTCATCAAGGAATATGTGGACTGGGGGGCCGGCCCCCGCGCCTCGCAGTACCTGGTGCTCGGGGCCAAGGCGCGGGCCGCGCTGGCGGGGCGCCCAATGGCCGACCTGGACGATGTCCGGTCGGTGGCACCGGCGGTGCTGCGCCATCGGGTGGTGACCAACTTCGCGGCGGAGGCGGCGGACCGCACCAGCGAGGATCTGGTTCGCGAGCTGATCGGCGCGAAAGGATGGCTGGGGGGCTGACGCCTGCCGGCACGGCAACTTGCGGCGTCAAAACGACGAAGGCCCGGCCGTTCGGCCGGGCCTTCGCGTTCACGCCGGAGAGGCTTACAGCGCCGTCAGCCCGTCCAGCATCCCGCCGGAATTCTCATAGAACTCGACGATGGCCTGCATGGACGCCTCGTCGTCTGACGAAAGGGCCTGCCCATCCGCACCGGTGATCACCGGCTCGGACCCGCCGAGGTCGACAGTCGCGAAGTCCGCGCCGTTCACCTGAATGGTGAGCGTCTGCAGACTGGCGCCGTAGCTGCCGATCAGCCTGACGTTTCCGTTGGGCCCGTTGGCGACGAAATCGAGCGTCGCCGTGAAATCGCCCTGGTTCATGCTCGTCATGTCGAGGGTCCAGGTGAGCGTCAGGTGGCGGGATGGCACGTTCACCTGGTAGGTGTAGGCGAGCGTCTCCGAGTTGGTGGTCTCGGTGAGGGTAATCGCCAGCTCGAAGTTGGCCAGCGTAGAACCGTCGGAGGCATAGCCGTCGATGTGCACTATCCCGCCTGAGGCCGTGGCCTGGGCGGTGACGTCGTAGCTGAGGTACACCACGGCGCCCTCGACCACCTTCACGTTCACGTCGACCGTGCTCGCGGTACCGTGGTCCGTGATGTCCACATATCCCGTCTCGACCAGCGGCTCGACCGGCTGGAGCATCAGCGGATCGACCGCGTAGAGAAGGAAGCGGACGCCTGTGCTGGGCGCGCCGGTCAGGTTGGAAGCCACGTACCCGCTGGTACCGGCGTCCCACACGAAGGTGGTGCCCAGGTACTGCTGCGGGATGGCCATGACGGCGGCCTGAACCACGCCGCCCTTCGGCACGATGGCCGCCAGCTCGCGGGCCGCGCGAACCGCGTTGGTGCCGCGCACGGCGAGCGCCGAGCTCTTCACCACCGCGGATCCGCTGAGCACGGTCGAGATGCTCGGGCTCAGCACTGCAAAGCTCGACGACTGCTGCGACTGAAACGCCGATTGGGCCGCCGACATATCCGCCGTAGTGCCCTGGGGGTTGAATTCGCTTGGGCCGCTGCTGTCACCGCCGCTGCAGGCAGCAACCGCCAGGGCGACACCAGCCGCAACCAACTGCCTTGCGTAATGCGTGACCCGCATGGCTCAGCCTCCGTAACGAACTCGTTGATTGGCTTGGAATTGCCGTCGAGTGCCAAGTGATGCAGCCGCCGGCGACGGCCTCTTTGCCGGCCTGCCAGCCAACTTGGCAACGCCCATGCCCGAGGCCCCGCACCGGGGACACGCGGTCCGGTGCATTTGCCTCGCCTGAGGGCGCGCTGCGAATCAACGTGGAGGAATGATCGGGATCATCAGGGAGGGTGCGCTGTTCGTCGCGCTGATCGCGACGGTGGCCGCCCTCCTTTCTATGTCTCTGCCCTGCTCCGATGGCTCACCATGCGTGCCCGAGCTCCGGCTCCCCGCCCACCTCCACCGGCAGCAGCTCCTCCCGGAAGAACTCGTCCATCTCGGCCACCGTTTCCGCCGGCCGCTCCCAGTGGAGCAGATCGCGCGCGGGGCCGATGCGGGAGGCCTGCCAGTTGTCGTACTCGCGGAGGTGCGCGGGGAGCATCTCGAACGAGGTGTTGACCGAGCGGTCGTACAGCACCAGCGCCGGGAGGCGGAGGCGCTCGTAGGCGAGCCAGCGGATCTCGGGGGTGAACAGGTCGCCGCTCAGGAAGGCGAAGGCGGCGTGGCGAGCGCCCGGCTGGTGGGCGGTGGCCCACGCATAACGCAGGAGCTCGGTGCCAGGGACGCCTCGCTCGAACTGCCGGGCGAGGAAGTAGCGGATGCTGGGGCGACTCACTAGCAGATCGAACAATGGCTGCGCCAAGCCGGGAACCGTGAGCGCGCGCCGGATGCGGCCGCTCCGGCCCAGCTCGCGAGCGCGGCGGATGCCGCGGGCATTGGCCTTGAAGCCGGTGGGCGAGATCAGCACCAGCCGGCGCACCAGCTCGGGGCGCCGGAGCGCCACCAGCGCGGCGAATTCCGCCGAGAGCGAGAGCGCCACGAGGTCGGCACCCTGGGCCGAATTCACGACGCCTTCGAGGAATTCGACGATCGCCGCGGCGTACAGCTCGGGGGTGTAGCGCCGGCGGGAGCGTTCCGAGAAGCCGAAACCGGGAAGGTCCAGTGCGTAGACCCTCCGGCGTCCCTGGTAGCGTTCGAACAGCGGCCGCATCTCGTAGGACGAGGCGGCGGCGTTCACGCTGTGGAGCAGCACCAGCGGCGGAGCGGAGCTGCGGAGCCCCGGCCCGAGATCTTCGTAGTACGCCAGCCGGCCGGCGCTCGGCGCATCCAGCACGCGCCGGCGGGCGGGCAGCGCTTCGGGCAGCGGCGCATCGTGCTCAGCGGAGATGGCGCTGTATGTGCCCCAGGCGATTGGGGCCAGCGCGGCGAGACCGGCGAGCCGGCCGGGCGAGCGGACAGCCATGGCGCTTCCTTCCACGTGAGAAATCAACGCGCGAGTCGGAAGACTCAGTCGCCAAGCTAGGGTGAGGGGACGGGAGGCAATGCGGGCTGCATCACAACAGGCGTGCGACCGTCAGGCTTGCTGTTTGGGCTCCACCGGCAGGCCGGCTCCCTTCCATGCGGTCCAGCCGCCGGTGAGGGCCCGGGCCTTCTTCCATCCCGCTCGACGAAGCTCTCGCGCCACCCGGGCGCTTGTGGCCTCGTCCTGTCAGGTACAGTACAGGACGAGGGTCGCGTTGGGGTCGAGTCGTCGCTCGCGGGCCAGCCGCACGGCGTCGTCCGGCGGGAATCGAATAGCGCCCACGCCGATCTGGGCATCGTCGCGGTAGCTCCGCTCGGTGCGCACGTCGAGGACGATGATGGGCTCGCCCGAACGGTGGAGGTCGCGGAACTCCTGGATGGTGATGCGCTCGGGCACCGGCGCACCAGTCGGGGCCGGACGCCTGGCGGCCGGAAACGGTTGGGGCGTAGGGTGGGCCAGAGTGTCAGCGAGGGATGGGCGCGAGGCCAGCGTCGCAGGCACGGTGTCCGCTCCGACCGTGGCCTTCGATGAGGGCGGCGCAATCGCTCCCGGCGTCGCTCCGGTCGGGGCGCCCGCGATCCGATGCCGCTGCAGGAAGAGTGCGATGCCGCCGCCGTGCAGGACCACCGAGAGCAGCACCACCAGGCAGGTGACGGTGAACAGCTGCTCCGATCCGGGCACGCCCGCAAACACCGGCAGCAGAACCAGCAGCAGCGAGCTCAGGCCGCGGGGTCCGCACAGCGCGATGATCCGCCGGCTCTGATCGTCCACGCCCGACCTCTTGAGCACCGGCAAGAGCACCAGGGTCCGGACCGAGAGTGCCACGACGGCGAACACCAGCATCCGCCAGTCGGTCAGCAGCGAAAGCCCGGTCCAGATGAGCCCGGCGCCGAACGCCACGAAGGTGAATAGCAGGAACATCTCCGCGGACGCCTCACCATAGTCGAGGAAGCAGTCGCACAGATCGACATCGAGCGCCGCGATCACGAGACCGGCGGCGAACGCCGCCAGGAACCCGCTCCCACCCACCGCCTCGGCGGCCGCGTAGGCCGTGAATGCCACCCCGAGCGCGTAGAGCGACTCGTAGTCCCGCCGGACACCCACCTTCTTTCGCACCAGGTCGAGCAGCGTGATGGCCACCCAGCCCGAGAACGCGCCCAGCAGGGGCCCCAACAGGAACAGGCCTACGGCGCGGCTTCCGAGCTCCCAAGCCGGCGCGGCGATCCCCGGCCGGAGCAGGAGCATGCACAGCACGACGATAGGCAGCAGAACGACGTCGTTCATCCCGCTCTCGAGCCGCAGCGCGAGCTTGGCCGAGGGCGGGAGCGCGGGATGGCGAAACAGGGTGCGCAGCAGGACCGGATCGGTTGAGCCGAGAGCGGCACCGAGGATGGCCGCCGCCGGCAGCCTGAGCCCCAGCAGCGCCCAGGCCACGAGGGTGATGAGCAGGGCGGGAAGCACGGTGCCGGGTCCGAGCACGAAGGCGGCGAGACGGCGCTGCCGCCGAATCTCGCCGATGTCCATCCCGATGGCATCGCTGAACAGGACCAGCACCAGGCCCAGGGTCGCGATCACCTGCAGCGCGGGCGACTCGAGCGTCAGCTCCACGACGCCCAGGCCGGCAGGGCCGAGCACGGCGCCCACCAGCAGGAAAATGGCGACCAGCGGCAAACCCGACCGCTCCACCGCCCCGGACAGGAGCGAGGAGATGATGATCACGATCCCGACCAGGGCCAGGAACGCCGCCAAGCTCTCGTGGGTCATGGGACAAGTATACTAGTGCCATGCCCACGAGCGAGCCGTTCGGCACCGCCCTGCTCCTGACCACCGCGGGGGCCCTGATGGCCGCGAGCGTCCTGTTCAGCCGGGCCTCGCAACGGATCGGGGTGCCGATCGCGCTCCTTTTCCTTCTTATCGGCATGCTCGCCGGGTCCGAGGGCATCGGCGGCATTGCGTTCGAGGATTACGGGTTCGCCTTCCGGCTGGGCTCGCTGGCGCTGGCGCTCATCCTGTTCGACGGCGGTCTCAACACGCCGCTCGCGGCGCTGCGCCGCACCTGGGCGCCGGCCACCGTGCTCGCGACGGTGGGAGTGGTGCTGACCGCGCTCGCCATCGCGGTACCGGCTCACTGGTGGGGCCTCGACTGGACACAAGCGCTGGTGCTCGGTGCCGTGGTGTCGTCCACCGACGCGGCGTCGGTGTTCGCGGTTCTCCGCGGCAGCGGACTCCAGCTCAAGCGACAGGTGGGAACCACGCTGGAGCTCGAATCCGGCCTCAACGATCCGGTCGCCGTGATCCTCACGGTGACCTTGAGCGGGGCGCTGGTCACGAGCGCGCGGGGCGCGCTGGAGCCAGGGCGGATCGCGCTCGAGATCGGAATCCAGCTTGCCGTCGGCACCGCGCTGGGCGTCGGCGTCGGTCTGGGCGGACGCGAGCTTCTGCGCCGGAACCCGCTGCAGAGCGGCGGGCTCTATTCGGCGTTGTCGCTGGCGCTCGCGCTCCTGGCCTACGGCGTCACGACCCTGGTCCATGGCAGCGGATTCCTCGCCGTGTACCTGGCCGGCATGATCCTCGGCAACGCGCCCCTGCCATACCATGCCGGCCTGCTGCGGGTGCACGACGCGCTGGCCTGGCTGGCCCAAATCGGCATGTTCCTGGTGCTGGGACTGCTGGTCTTCCCCAGCCGGCTGTTCGAAGTGGCCGGCACCGGCCTGGGCCTGGCCTTGATCCTGGCCGTCGTGGTGCGGCCCGCCATCGTCGCGCTGTGCCTGGCGCCGTTCCGCTATCCGTGGCGCGAGACGCTCTACATCGGCTGGGTCGGCCTTCGCGGCGCGGTGCCGATCGTGCTCGCGACCTACCCGGTGCTGGTCGCGGCGCCGGGCGCGGACCGGATCTTCCACCTGGTGTTCTTCATCGTGGTGATCAACGCGCTCATCCCGGGCGGCACGGTGGCGTGGGTCACCCGGCGGCTGGGTCTCCAGACGTCGGAACCACCGGCGCCGCAGGCGGTGCTCGCCATCGAGTCTCGGCTCCCGCTCGAGGGGGAGCTCATGTCCTTCTATATAGATGAAGCGCTGGTGGTGGCGGGGATTCCGCTGAATGAGCTGGATTTCCCGGAAGGCAGCTCGGTGATGCTGATCGTGCGGGGAAACCGGCTGGTGCCGCCCAAGGGCTCCACCGTGCTGGAGCCGGGAGACCACGTGTACCTGGTGACGCAGGCCGAGGACAAGCCGCTGATGCAGCTCATGTTCGGACGGCCGGAGGCGGAGTGACGGGCGAAGGATGCGGCGGTCGAGCGGGGCGCGGCCCCTGGACAGCCTCGGCTGTGGGCTATTTAGTCATCTTGGATCAGCCACCGTCCACCCCGCCCGCACCTGCGGAGGTTTGATGCCGACCCCGACCCGCCGTGCCTATCACCTCGCCACGCTGGCCGTGTCACTCACCGTGCTAGCCGCCTGCGGCGACTCGAACGGCTCCTCGGACGACGCCTTCGTCGTGAGCGGGCCGCTGACCAACGTCTCCGGCCAACCGGTCCCGGCCAACGCCCGAGTGGTAGTCGCCTGGGTGGTGACCTCCGCCGACCCCGACTACGCCTACATCTACGGTGAGGGCACGGTGGAGGGTGACGCGTATCGGGTCAGCTTCCCCGCCGCCCCTCCCACGGTGGCGCTCAACGCAGGCGAGATCGGGGTAGGGATCGTGCTCCTCACGAGCGGCAACGGGCTCCACTCGGGCATGCGGCTGGAGGACGCGCCAGCCAATACCGTCCTGCTCGGTGGGACGGGCAACTACGCGGTGATCTACAAGGCCGTCGACGCGGTCACCCGGGTGGATTGGGCGGATCCATTTCCGCTGGGATTCGGGGCAGGCGTGGGGGTGGACCGGCCGGGCGACTTCGACGCCTTCGCGCCGACCGGGGCGACCGGCCTCGAGCTGATCGTGGATGACATCGACAACATCGATTTCGTGAACTGGACCTGAGGTCCGTTGCTGAAGCAGTGAGGTGTAACTCTCGTCACGGCTAACGGCTGGTCGTGGGGCTATGCAGAAGGTCTCTCCATTCAGGAGCGTTCCTTGCGCCTGCCTCCCCCCTTGTCCCGTCAGATCGTGGTTCTCACCGGCGCGTCCAGCGGCATCGGCCGTTGCACGGCTCGACTGCTGGCGGCGCACGGCGCGCGCGTGGTGGTGACCTCGCGCCGGGCCGATGCGCTCGCGTCGCTGGTGGCCTCGATCGAGCGCGCCGGCGGGCGGGCCCTGGCCGTTCCAGGCGATATCACCAGTGAGTCGGACGTGCGGGTGGTGGCCCAGGCGGCGCTCGAACGGTTCGGGCGGATCGACACTTGGGTGAACAACGCGGCCGTCTACCTGCAGGCGCCGGTGGCCGACACCACCCTCGACGAATACCGCCGGGTGCTCGAAGTGAACCTCATGGGGTACATCGCCGGTACCAAGTGCGCCCTCGAGGCGATGCGTCCGCGCGGCACCGGTGGCATCATCTGCGTGTCGTCCATCGTCGCGCGCCGCGGGGCCGCGTACAACAGCGCCTACGCGGCCTCGAAGATGGCCCTGGACGCCGTCACCCAAGCTCTCCGGACCGAGCTGTGGGGAAGCGACATCAGCGTGTCCACGCTGTATCTGCCCTCGGTCGATACGCCGGTGTATCGGCACGCCCGAGCCAAGTTTCGCACCCTGCCAAAGCCGCCCCCGCCGGTGGCCGATCCGACCTGGGCCGCTCGGGCGATCGTGCGCCTCTGTGAGCGACCGCGAGCCGAGCGGGTGCTCGGCGCGTTCGGCCGGTTCTACGTCTCGCTCTCGCTTCTGCCACCCCGCGCGGCGGATTGGTTCCTCCACCACACCGCCGGCTTCACCCGGAGCAGCCTCGCGGCGGGCGGTGACAATCTGGACCAGCCCTTGAGCGATCCTCCCCGGGAGCGCGACGGCTGGGCCCGGCCCGGCTGGCGAGGCTGGACCATCGGCGAAACGGTTCGCGTGCTTCCCGTCGAGTCGGCGATCGGCGCCGCGCTCGGTGTCGCCGCGCTGGCGTCGCTCGCGCGGCGGGGACGGCGCGTCAGCGGACGCGCGAAGAACCGGATCTCCGGCTGAAGGAGTCCGGCCGGCGGCCCTCGCGGGTCGGGATCACGTACCACACGCTCCCTTCCCGATACGGGTCGGACCGTCGTTTCGCCACGATCCCTCGATACCGCAGACGTTCGGCCGCGCGGAACAGGGCCCGGCCCTGCTCGGGTACGGCGTACACCCGTGACAGCACCTCGCTCGGCCTTGGGATCAGCTGTTCCAGCGCCAGCCGACGCGACCAGAGCGCCCGCGGCCTCAAGTCGTTCCTTCCCCGCCACAGGAGGTCGAACACCGCGTAGTGGAGCGGGCCGCCTCCCTCCGGGATCACCTGTGGGGCCTGCTTGCCGTCCTGATCCAGTCCGACCACTTGGCCGTCGAGGATCGCGACCTCCTCGCTCAGCAGGCCGCGCACGGCCCACGCCAGCGGGTCCAGCTCGGGTGCCGTTCGACCTGAGGCCGACTGAAACCACGCCGCCGGGCCGCGCAGGTAAAGCAGGGCGCGTCGGCCGGCATATTGGGGCTCGAACTGGAATCCGGGGTCATCGAACGGCTGGGCGCGCGGCACCGGACGCAACGCCTCGATCTCGGGCAACGCGGTGCTCGCGGGCCAGAGCCACCTCACCGTCCCCTCCCATCACGGCGCGGCCGCGCAGGCCCGGGCCATCGCCATGAAGCACCAGCTTGAACGTGTTCTCGGTCGGGCACGAGCGCTCCGCGACTGCTCTCG
>Ga0308176_10003383_pt1 | contig 10220 bp, 6 predicted proteins | sample PhyCR2_3_FD_203890 | JGI IMG/M metagenome (GOLD analysis project Ga0308176, IMG submission 203890) | Soil microbial communities from UC Gill Tract Community Farm, Albany, California, United States - DLSLS.C.R2 | ecosystem: Environmental > Terrestrial > Soil > Agricultural land | place: USA... | reverse complement strand
GACGAGGTTGAAGAAGCCGTCGAGGAGGTAGCCGCGGAACACGTCCCCGGTCATGTGCTTCGTGGGCGGCATCCACTTCAGCGGGGCGTCGGGGAACAGCTGGCGGGCGAGCAGCGCGTGCGCCAACTCCAGCCGGAACGAGTCGGGCAGGTCGGGGTTGATCTCGAAGGCATGGCCGAGCCCCAGCTGCCAGTCCGCCAGGCCCGCCTCCTTGGCGAAGTACTCGTTGAGCAGCTGGCTGACCGTGACGGTGTGCGCCGCGTCGACCGCGTCGGCGGTGGTGAGGTAGTTGTCCTCGCCGGTGTTGATGATGATCCCCGCGCGCGCGTGCACCTGTCGGCTGAACCGCTGGTCGACGAAGGTGCGGACCGGGTTGATGTCGCGGAAGAGGATGCCGTACATCGAGTCGTTGAGCATCATGTCGAGCCGCTCGAGCCCGGCCAGGGCCGCGATCTCGGGCATGCACAGGCCAGAGGCGTAGTTGGTGAGCCGGATGTAGCGCCCGAGCTCCTTGGACGTCTCGTCCAGGGCCGCGCGCATGAGCCGGAAGTTCTCCTGGGTGGCGTACGTTCCGGCGTACCCCTCGCGGGTCGCGCCCTCGGGCACGTAGTCGAGCAGCGACTGACCGGTGGAGCGGATCACGGCAATGATGTCGGCGCCCTCGCGGGCGGCGTTCTGTGCCTGTGGGATGTCCTCGTAGATGTCGCCAGTGGCGACGATGAGGTAGATCCACGGGCGCTGCCTGGGGTCGCCGTGGCGCTTGATCAGCCGGTCGCGGGTGGCTCGCTGACGGTCGATGGTCCGTATGCCGCGTGCCACGGCGGTGCGCGCGGCCCGCTGTGCGCGGGTGGCGTCCTTGCCCTCCGGGATGCGGAAGGTCACCGAGCCGCTCGCGGACTTCTGCGCCAGGGTGAGCAGGTCGTCGGCCTCAGCCCGGGCCAGGGCGTCCCACACCGGCGTGGTGACGCCGTGCTCGAGGCCGACGTCGGCCCGGACCCGGTCGACGAGGTGGTTCACCCACGGCACCCGCTCGTGGTCGGCTCCGGTGAGCCCGGCGAGCCGCAGCGTGGCCCGTTCCACCGAGACGGTGGTGTGGCTCTGCGCCAGCTTCACGACCGGGCGGCCGGCCCGGCGGGCCAGCGAGCGGGCCTTGCGGACCGTGGCCGGGTCGAGGTCGAGCACGGGCTTCATTCGGGAAGACACACTCCGAATCTAGCAGTGGGGCACAGGATCTTCGGCGCCCATCGCTCTGCGCCGAAGATCCTTGCGCACGGTTTCTGCCGGCGGACCGCCGGGCAGGGTTCAGGTGTCCCCACGCGAGAGGAGCACGGCCATGCCGGCAACAGGCAAGGATGGGCACGCCAAGGAGGGTGAGCTCCCGAGCACGCTGCAGCGCTCGGACCAGAAGGCCAAGGACACCTACGCCAAGGCGCTGGACTCGGCCGAGGAGGAGTACCACGACGAGGAGCGAGCGCACCGCACCGCCTACGCGGCCCTCAAGCACACCCACGAGAAGGTGGGCGACCACTGGGAGCCGAAGGACCACAAAGGACCGTCCGACAAGCAGGCTGAAGGTGGAAGGGACACCGACCGCGAGACCGCGGGCGGGGTCGACGCCAACGCCACCAAGGAGCACCTGGAGGACGTCGCACGCCGGCTCGACATCGACGGGCGCTCGAGCATGGACAAGGACGAGCTCGTCGACGCGATCCAGAAGGCCAACGACCGCGCGTCCGCCGAGGCGCGCGGCGACTAAACGGGTTGTCGCGCGGGTCACGCCTTGTTATCAATGCAGGCGTGACCACCCCGGACGTGACCTGGCCGCGCCACACCGAGCGGCTGGTGCTGCGCCCGTACGCCCCGCGCGACGGTGAGCGGCTGCTCGAGATCCGCAACCGTCCCGACGTGTGGCGCTGGCTGCTCAAGACCCGGGTCGACCGGGTGGCGTTCCAGGCCGCTTGGCTGCGCTCCCTGGACGACCCCTACGACCACTCGTGCGTGGTCGAGCTCGACGGCACCGTCATGGGCACCGGCTCCATCGACGTCGTCGACAACCTCGGCCAGGACGACGCCGCCCCCGACGGACCGGAGGGGCTCATCGGGTACGTCCTCGACCCCGCCTACGCGGGACATGGCTACGCCACAGAGGTCGCGAGTGCGCTGTTGTCCATTGCCTTCGACGACCTCCGGCTGCGCCGGGTGACCGCAGGCTGCTTCGCCGACAACACCGCGTCCTGGCGGGTCATGGAGAAGGTCGGCATGCGGCGGGAGCAGCACGGCATCAAGGACTCGTGGCACGCCGAGCTCGGCTGGGTCGACGGCCTCACCTACGGCATCCTGCGGGATGAGTGGCAGGCGATCAGTCGCTGAGGGCGCGGAGCACCCGCTCGGCCAGGGCCACCGCCGCCACGCCGTCCTCGGCGCTGACCCGAGTGCCGCTGCCGGTGCGGAGGTGGTCGACGACGTCGCGCAGCTCCAGCAGGTACGGGTCGTCCACGCCCGCCGGCACGTCGGTGGCGGAGTGCTGCAGCGTGCCCGCACCACCACGCACCACCGCACTGGTGGCGAACCCCGGCTCGGGCGGACCCCACCGTGCCTCGACCGTCGAGGTGCCGCCGCCAGCATGCCCCAGCCGTGCGCGGACCCACTCGCCGTCGACGTCGAGGCGTTGCGCGGAGACGGTGCGCACCGGTCCCAGCAGCCACAGCGCCTGGTCGAGGTCGTGGACCATCAGGTCCAGGACCACCCCGCCGGAGCGGGCGCGGTCGTGGAACCAGCCCTCGCGCGGCGAGGCCACCTGACGGCTCAGGTCCAGCGAGCGCACCGCGCCCACCTCGCCGGCCCTCACCCGCTGCTCGAGGTCCCGGTAGGCCGGGAAGTACCGCACCACATGCGCCGGGAACAGCATCACGCCTGCCGCGGCAGCATGGTCCACGAGGGACTGAGCGGCCCGTGACGTGCGGGCGAGCGGCTTCTCGCACACCACGTCGCGCCCACCGGCGATCGCGTTGAGGACGACCTCCTCGTGCGTCGAGGTGGGTGAGCAGACGTCCACGACGTCGCTGGACGCGACGAGCGTGGCGAGCGAGTCCGCCACCGCGACCCCATGCCGCGACGCGAAGCCGGTGGGTGGCCGCAGGGAGTGGACCGTGACGTCGGCGCCGAGCGCCCGCCATGCGGGCACGTGGGCCTCGGCCATCGACCCGGCCCCGACGACGCCGACCCGCAGGGTCATTCGGCCACCGGTGCGGCGGTGAGCGCGCCGGAGTCGAACACGGTGCGGCCCCGCACCGCGGTCCGCAGGCACACCGGCGCCGGGGCGCCGGGCGACAGGTCGGGCAGGCCGGGCGTGCCCGAGCGCGGGTCGGTCGACCAGGTCTGGATCCGCTGGTCGGGCGCCTGCACCACCAGGTCGCCCACCGACCACACGGCGAAGGTTGCCGGCAGCCCGAGGTCGAGGTAGCCGCGGTCGTCGAAGCCGGCCACCCGCCAGCCGCCGCGGGTGTGGGCGAGGAACGCCGAGCGCGCCGACACCCGCTGGCTCTCCTCGTGGTGGTTGACGCAGGCGCGCACGGCCTCCCACGGCGCGAACGGCGTCACCGGCGAGTCCGAGCCGAAGGCCACGGTCATGCCCGCCGCCATCATCGTCGCGAACGGGTTCATCGGCCCTGCGTCTTCGCCCGCCGTGCCGTGGACGCGGTCGGGACCCAGCCGCGCGGCATACATCCCGCTGTCCCCACCCCAGAAGGCGTCGAAGGCCGGCTGCACCGAGGCCCCCACCCCGAGCCGCGCCAGCCGCTCCACGCCGTCGCGAGAGACCATCTCGAGGTGCTCCAGCCGGTGCCGCGCCCGGGTGACCAGCGGCGCACCCACCAGCCGCGCGGCCGCCTCGAAGCCGGCAACCGCCGTGTCCACCCCGGCGTCGCCGATGACGTGGAACCCGGCCTGGAGACCGGCCAGGGAGCAGGCCGCCACGTGGTCCCGGACCTGATCGACGGACAGGTACGCGTTGCCGCGCTGCCCGCTCGCGTCGGCGTAGTCGGCCCGCAGCGACGCGGTGCGCGACCCGATCGAGCCATCGATGTTGAGGTCGCCGGCCAATCCCTGCGCGCGGTGCAGGGTCGCGACGTCGCGCGCCTCCTGCTCGTCGGCGACCAGCTGCGCCCAGTAGCCGATGGTCTGCGGCCCGCCGCCCCGCTCCCCCGCCGCGAGCACGTCGGCGAAGTCGTCGACGCTGGAGAGCGTGCGGCCGCCGTTCTCGTGGAGGAGGCCCAGGCCGGCGGCAGCTGCGGTCCGCAGCGCCAGGTCGATGTCCTCGCGCCGCTGCGCCGGCGTGACGGCCGCGTTGAAGGCCTCGCGGGCCGCGTGGTGCGCCTCGCGCGAAACCAGCCCCTCGCCGTGCCAGCCCGGCAGGTCACGGGCGCCGCTGGCGGCGGCCAGCGCCGAGGAGATGACCGCGGAGTGTCCGTCGACGCGCGGGCTGTAGACCACCCCTCCGTATGCCGCGCGGTCCAGCTCGGCGGCCGTGTGCACCTCGGGCGCGGGCCAGGTGGTCTCGTCCCAGTTGGGTGCGTAGACGGCGCGTCCTCGCGCCCTGCGCGCGCCGTCCTCGATGCGGTGCAGCGCCTCGTCGCGGCTTCTGGTGGTGGTGAGGTCGATGCCGCGCAGGAGCGCCCCGGTCTGGGAGATGTGGGCGTGCGCGTCGACGAACGCCGGTGTGACGAGGGCCCCGTCGAGCTCGACGACCTCGTCGACCGCGTCGGCGTGGACCGCTGCCGCGTCGTCACCGCCGATCCAGGCGATGCTGCCGGTCGCGTCGTCGACCACCATCGCGTTGGCGAAGGGGTCGACCGGTGAGTAGACGAAGCCGCCGCGGTAGAGGGTGCTCACGCCAGCACCCTAGAGGCCGGCCTCCCCGCCGAGGACGGCGAGGCAGGCCCGGGCGATCTCGAGCTCCTCGTTGGTCGGCACGACCAGGCCGGCCACCCGGCTGCCCGTGGTCGTGACCAGCCGCTCGGGCTCGCCGTCGGCGTTCGCGGGCCCGTCGAGCTCGACACCGAGCACCCCCAGACCCCCGAGCACCGCGGCTCGCACCTCGACGCTGTTCTCACCGATGCCCCCGGTGAAGACGATGGCGTCGACCCGCCCGAGCGCGGCGGCGTAGGCCCCGACGTACTTGCGCAGCCGGTAGGTCATGACGTCGAAGGCCAGCGCGGCGTCGGGGTCGCCGCCCTCCCGGCGCTGCACGATCTCGCGCAGGTCGGACACACCGGCGAGGCCCTTGAGGCCGCTCGCGTTGTTGAGCGCCTCGTCGTATGCCGCGGGGTCCAGTCCCGCGACCCGGCCCAGGTAGGCGCCGAGCGCCGGGTCGACGTCCCCGGAACGGGTCCCCATCACCAGGCCCTCGAGGGGGGACAGGCCCATCGAGGTGTCGACGCTGCGGCCACCCTCGACCGCGCACGCGCTGGCACCGTTGCCGAGGTGGAGCACGACGAGGTTGGTGTCGGCCGGGTCGCGGCCCAGCACCTCGCACGCGCGCCGGGAGACGTACGCGAACGACGTTCCGTGGAACCCGTAGCGCCGCACGCGGTGGGTCTCGCGCCAGTCGCGCGGCACGGCATACGTGTAGGCGCGGGGCGGCATGCCCTGGTGGAACGCGGTGTCGAACACCGCCACCTGTGGCACCCCGGGGAACGCGGTGAGCGCGGTCTCGATGCCCTCGAGGTTGGCGGGGTTGTGCAGCGGGGCGAGTGGTCGCAGGTCGCGCACCGCGCCCAGGACCTCGTCATCGATGAGGACCGGCGCGCTGAACCGGGAACCGCCGTGCACCACCCGGTGCCCCACCGCGAACAGGTCGAGCTGGTCGAGGTCGGGGCCGTCCTCGCGCAGCGCCGCGCGGGCGGCCTCGAGGGCGTCGGCGTGGTCGGCCACGGACACGTCGCGCTCGTGCGTGCGGCCCGCCGAGCTGTGCCGAAGGTGGCCCTGGCCACCGATGCGCTCCACGATTCCGGTGGCCGCAGTCTCCCCCGTCGCCGCGTCGACCACCTGGTACTTCAGGGAGGACGAGCCGGCGTTGATGACCAGGACGGGGTGCGCTGTGGCCATCAGCCACCCGCCTGGATGGCGGTGATGGCGATGGTGTTGACGATGTCGCGCACCAGGGCACCGCGCGACAGGTCGTTGACCGGGCGGTTGAGACCCTGCAGGACCGGGCCGATGGCGACTGCGGACGCGCTGCGCTGGACCGCCTTGTAGGTGTTGTTGCCCGTGTTGAGGTCGGGGAAGACCAGCACGGTCGCCCGCCCGGCGACGGCGCTGTCCTTGAGCTTGGTGCGGGCCACCCTCGGGTCCACGGCAGCGTCGTACTGGATCGGGCCCTCGACGAGGAGGTCGGGGGCACGCTCGTGGACGAGCGCGGTGGCGGTCCGGACCTTCTCGACGTCAGCGCCGGTGCCGGACTCCCCGGTGGAGTAGGACAGCATGGCAACCCTGGGCTCGATGCCGAACCGCTGCGCCGTGCGGGCCGAGGAGATCGCGATGTCCGCGAGCTGCTCGGCCGTGGGGTCGGGGTTGACCGCACAGTCGCCGTAGACGAGCACCCGGTCCGCCAGGCACATCAGGAAGACGCTCGAGACGACCGACACGTCAGGCGCGGTGCGGACCACCTCGAGGGCCGGCCGGATGGTGTGCGCGGTGGTGGTGATGCTTCCGGAGACCATGCCGTCGGCCAGTCCCAGGTGGACCATCATCGTGCCGAAGTAGGACGGGTCGAGCACCCGGTCGCGGGCCTGGTCGAGGGTGACGCCCTTGTGCGCCCGCAGCCGGGCGTACTCCTGCGCGAAACCCTCACGCAGCTCGCTCGTCTGGGGGTCGACGACCTCCGCCTTCGCGACGTCGACGCCCAGCCGCGTCGCGGTCTCGCGCACGTCGGCCTCGTGCCCGAGCAGCGTCAGCCGGGCCAGGCCACGGGCCAGCACGGCGTCGGCGGCCTGCAGTATGCGGGGCTCGGTGCCCTCCGGCAGCACGATGTGGGCGCCGCTCGCCCGGGCGTCGTCGGCGAGCTGGTGCTCGAACATGAGCGGGGTGACGGTGCCGCCGCCGGGCTCGCCGACGTGCTCGAGCAGGTTCGCGGCGTCCACCCCGCGGTCGACCATCGCCACCGCCGCGTCGATCTTGCGGACCGAGTCGACGGTGATCCGCCCCCGGGCCGCACCCAGCCGGGTCGCCGTCGTCATGGTGCCGGTCTCGGCCGCGACCACCGGCAGCTTGAGGTCCAGGCCGTCGATCAGCCGCTCGACCTGGGGCGGCAGCGGGAAGCCGCCGTTGAGCACGAGCCCGGACAGCACGGGGAAGGTGTTCGACCGGTGCGCCAGCAGCGCCCCGAGCACCACGTCGTCGCGGTCGCCGGGGACGATGACGACCCCGCCGTCGATGAGCCGGTCGAGCACGTGGGGCATCGTCATCGCGCCGACCAGCAGCCCCAAGCACTCACGGTCGAGGAACGCCGGGTCGCCGTGCACGAGGGTGCCCTCACAGGCCGCCATGAGGTCGCGCACCGTCGGCGCACGCAGCAGCGGCGTCTCGGGCAGCACGTGCACGGCTAGCGGCCGCACCCGCTCGGCCACTGCCGAGGACGTCGCCTCGAGCAGCGGGGTGGCAACCTGGTTGGCGACCACGCCGATGACGTGGGCGTGACTCGCCCGCGCTGCGGCGACGGCCATCTCGGCTGTCGTCGCGACGTCCTCGGGTCCGCGGTCGAGCGCGGGCACCACGAGGAGCATCCGCGAACCGAGGTTCGCCGCCACAGCGGCGTTGACGGTGAACTCCGTGGGTGCGGCGACATCGGTGAAGTCGGACCCGACGACGAGCACGGTGTCGTGGTCACGGGCCACCTCGTGGAAGCGGTCGACGACCACTCCCATCGCCCGCTCGGGGTTCTCGTGCAGGTCGTCGTAGGTGACCCCGCAGGCCGTCGCGGCGCTCATCGTGCCGGGCAGCTGTCCCAGCAACGTCTCGACCAGCTCGTCCGGCCGCCCACCGCCGCGCACGATCGGGCGGAACACGCCCACCCGGCCGGCGCGCCGGGTCAGCTGGTGCAGGATGCCCACCGCGACGGCGGACTTGCCCGACTGCGCCTCGGTGCCCGCGAGGTAGATGCTCGTCCCCACGGAGGTGAACCTATCCGGCCGCCGGGGCGAAGGCTCCGCGCCACGTCCAGGTCGCGATGTCGGGCAGGTCCTCGAGGTGCTCGCGGATGTACACCTCGTGCTCGGCGAGCCGTCGGTCACACAGCTGCGCGAGCTCGTCCCAGCCCGCCACCCTCCGACGGCACCGCCGCAGCACCTCCTTGGCGAGGTGGAACCGGCTCATCCGGTTGAGCACCACCATGTCGAACGGCGTGGTCGTGGTGCCCTGCTCGTTGAAGCCGCGGACGTGGAACCGCCCCGGGTTGCTGCGACCGTGGATCAGCTGGTGCACCGCCCTGGGGTAGCCGTGGAAGGCGAAGACGACGTGCTGGTCGGCGGTGAACAGCTCGTCGAACTGGCTGTCGGCGAACCCGTGCGGGTGGTCGGCCTCGGGCAGCAGGGCCATCAGGTCGACGACGTTGACGAAACGCACCCTGAGCTCGGGCACGTGGTCACGCAGCAGCTCGGCGGCCGCGAGTGCCTCCTGGGTGGGGACGTCGCCAGCGCACGCCAGCACGATGTCCGGCTCCTCGTCGGCGCCGGCGGTGCCCGCCCACTCCCAGGTGCCCGCCCCCGCGGCGCAGTGCTCGTTCGCCTCCTCGAGGCTGAGGTACTGCAGGTGCTCCTGCTTGTCCACGACGACGAGGTTGACGTGGTTGGTGCTGCGCAGGCAGTGGTCCATGATCGAGATGGTCGTGTTCGCGTCCGGCGGCAGCCACACCCGCACGACCTCTGGGGACAGCGGGATCAGGCAGTCGATCAGGCCGGGCCCCTGGTGCGAGAACCCGTTGTGGTCGTTGCGCCAGCAGGTGCTGGTGAGCAGGACGTTGAGCGAGGACACCGGGGCGCGCCAGGGCAGCGTCTGCGCGTGCTGCATCCACTTGACGTGCTGCACCGCCATCGAGGCCGAGACCATGGCGAACGCCTCGTAGGTGGCGAAGACCCCGTGCCTGCCGCTGAGCAGGTAGCCCTCCAGCCAGCCCTGGCACAGGTGCTCGCTGAGGACCTCCATGACCCGTCCGTCCGGCCCGAGTTGCTCGTCGGTGTCGAGCAGCGGCCCCATGAGGCAGCGGTCGGTGACCTCGAACACGGACTGGAGCCGGTTGCTGGCGGTCTCGTCCGGGCAGAAGAGGCGGAAGCTGCCGCCACCGTCGGGCGTGGTGGTTGCCGTGTACACATCCCGCATCAGGTCACCGGACGGCTTGGTGTTCTCGACCCAGGTGCTGCCGCGGTCCTGCGGCGTCACCGGTGACTCGTAGCGGTCGAGCTCGGGCAGCGGCAGGTCCTGCCGCAGCCGCCCGCCGTTGGCGTACGGGGTCGCCGACATCCGGCGGTCGCCGTCGGGCGCGAGGGCCCGCAGCTCGGGCACGAGCCGGCCCGCCTCGTCGAAGAGCTCCTCGGGGCGGTAGGAGCGCATCCACTCCTCGAGCATCCGCAGGTGCTCCGGGTTGTCGGCCAGCCCGGCCAGCGGCACCTGGTGGGCCCGGTTGGTGCCCTCGACCTGCTTGCCGTCGACGACCTTCGGTCCGGTCCAGCCCTTCGGGGTCCGCAGCACGATCGCGGGCCACGAGTGACGCACGGTCTCGCTCGGCCCCGTGCCCGCGCGCGCGGCCGCCTGCAGCCCACCGATGGTGTCGTGGGCGCGGGCCAGCGCGGACCGGAGCGCCGGGAAGACCTGCTCCGGGTCGTCGCCCGCCACGGTGACCGGGTCCCAGCCCTGGCTGCGCAGGTAGGCCTCGACGTCGGCGTCATCGGTGCGGCCGAGCACCGTCGGGCCGGCGATCTTGTAGCCGTTGAGGTGCACGATCGGCAGCACGGCACCGTCGCGGCGCGGGTTGAGGAAGTACGGCAGCCGCCACGACCCGGCCAGTGGCCCGGTCTCGGCCTCCCCGTCGCCGACGATGCAGGCCACCGTCAGGTCCGGGTGGTCGAAGGCCGCACCCGCCGCGTGGACCAGCGCGTAGCCGAGCTCACCGCCCTCGTGGATGCTCCCCGGGGTCTGCACACTCACGTGGCTCGGGATCCCGCCGGGTG
>Ga0308176_10003382_pt1 | contig 10221 bp, 13 predicted proteins | sample PhyCR2_3_FD_203890 | JGI IMG/M metagenome (GOLD analysis project Ga0308176, IMG submission 203890) | Soil microbial communities from UC Gill Tract Community Farm, Albany, California, United States - DLSLS.C.R2 | ecosystem: Environmental > Terrestrial > Soil > Agricultural land | place: USA... | reverse complement strand
GTGGGAAAGAGCCGGGATTCGTGCTTCAGGGCCTGCGCCAGCGCGTCGGTCGCCTGCTCTGCGTTTTCAGGCGTTGGTGCGGTTACGACGACCGAAATGCCCTTCTGCGGGAAGGCGTTCGTGAGGGCCACCTGGCGCTCGTGCCAAGGCAGATCCTGCGCAATCAACTTCTCGACATCGGTGTTGATCGAGAAGCGTGTCACGTCGAAGACGACCGTGGCTGCCGCCAACACCAGGCCCGCGACGATCACAGGCCAGCGAAATCTGGCGCAAAAGACAACGGTTTTGACGATGGCTGAACGGACCATTGCGATAGCTCAACCGCGGGCGGCTGCTCAACCGCAAGCGAAGCGAAGGGAACGAGAGTAAAACGCCTTGCGACGCCTGATGTTCGGTACGCAAATATGAAACTTGCTTTAGGAACGACGCTCTCGGACACGATGTTAGGCCACGCGGCAGGAGAATATGGCAAAAAGAGGCGTCCATGTGCGACTACAGCCTGCACTCTGGTCTGTCTCGCCCGGGCTAAAGCCGCCGACACTGTGGTGACGACATCCTCTCCTGGCACCACGACCCGCGGCTTCGCAGCCGCCAACGCGCCAACGGTGGCGGTCTGCCTGCTGCCGGGCACCGAACTAGCGTTTGAAAGCGATGTCGAGTGGCGCCGGCCGTTCTTTGGTCTTTTCCAGAGGCGCACGCCCTGCGGTCGGCTCGCCCGCTTCCGTCAATTGAATATGGACCATGCGGCGAGGCACCACGATGCCCTCGAATTTTCGAACGGCCGCATCGTCCTGCTCACCGACCTTCACTCGAGACAGCAAGCCACGGTGCTGCAATTGCCGGTCGGAGCTCAGACGGGTCGCGACAATCGGCCAGCCAGGAGCGTTACTACCATCGACGCCGAGCCGGTTCGGACGCACGAGGTCGGTCATCCCTGAATCGCAGACGCGTTGCGTGAAGCGTCTGTCCGTGCTCCGGCTGCAGGCCGAACGCTTACATTCGACGAGAAAGCCTCAGGCGGGCAGCGCAGCCGGTGCGCAGAACGTGCGAAAGCGCCGCCGCAAGCTGAGCGCCGCCCCGACGGCTGTCGCGGTCCAGGCGGCCAGCGCAATCCAGATCATCGCCTCGGAAAGTGACTTGAGCGGAGGAAGATCCGCCGCAAGCGAAAGCTTCCGGCTCGCCATTGCGTACATTCCAAGCGGGAACACCAGGCTCCACAACATCGGAGTGTAGTTCAATGGGGCACCCCGCACGCCATGCTTCCATAGGCCGAGCAGCAGCAACAGCGGGATCCACCAGGTCGCCCAGGCCCATACCAGGAATGCGACATCGTCGATGAACGGCTGCATCGCCTGCAAGAATGGAATCGCGCTCTTGGCCAGGACAAGCGTCGATCCCGCGTTGGTCGTGATCGCGGCTGCCCCCATGACGACCCACAGCACCGGCGTGATGTCGTCGGGCTCGATTCCGAAAAAGAAGATGCGATGGGCAAACAGGGTGATGAAAATGCAATAGAGCCAGAGCCCGAGTCCCCACAGCGCCAGGATCAAAACGAACACGCCCGAGTTCAGGCTTGCTGCGACCGGTCCGACGGTTGCGCCAAGGACGACGAGCGACTGAGTGCCGACGATCGCGAGCAGCCAGCCGCCATGGATTGCAACGGCCGGCCCCTGCGTGTTGGTGAAAATGAGTATGCCGAAGCCGCAATAGATGAGGATGAGCCAGATCAGCAGCGCCAACAACCACAGCATGGTGGCCAGGGTTGCAAATCCGCGCAGATCGAGGCCCAAGCCGATCAGGCAAGTGCCGGCGACAATGGCGAAGAAGGAAAATGTGCGGCGCGGATTGACGAAATCGGCCCAGATCTTTCGGGGAAAGCGGACGGCACGCCAGGCCATCGACAATGCCAGCCACACATAGGCGATAATATCGACGGCAAACAACGCGCCGGCCAAGGCCCGGTATCCCTGGACGTACAGCGTATTCGAAATGATGCCGGTCGCCATCACCAGCGCAAAGCAGTCCGCCTGCAACGCCGCGATCTCGTGATGGACCCAGGCGCCGAACCCGCGAACGAAGCGGCGTGTGTGCCGTATCATATTCCTCGCCGGCATCTGCGGGCCCCGGAGTTCCAAGTATCGAAGGCTTGGCTGCCCGTCAATGGTCCGCATCTCGGTGGCCGTTGCAAAGGCCGGGCGCACTGCCGGACAAGGATCGGGTGTGCTGTGCCTTGGTCCAAGGTCGATGGGGAATCGACCTCTGCGCGAGCAACCTTGCTGATATCGGAAGCGTTGGGTGTCGTGCCCACTCGACGACGGAGCCGCGCGACGGCTCCGGCGACAGCAGACCTGTTGCTGCGGATTGATACCGGCAGTCCGCGCTTGTCTCGGCCGGACGGCATCGATCAACCGCCCATCGTCGGGTTTGCGCGTTGCAACCATCTGGGAAGGAGACCTTCACATGCGCACATCGATGCCAGTCGTATTGTCTTTCGCCCTTGCGCTCTGCGCGGGATCGGCTCAGGCGCAACAAACGAGCAAGGCGCCGCAAACCGTCAAGATCGGCGTGCTCAGCGACATGTCGGGACTCTATGCCGATATTGGGGGGCAGGGCTCGGTCATCGCAGCGCGTATAGCCGTCGAAGACTTCAATCCCGACAAGCACGACATGAAGGTCGACATCGTCTCCGCCGATCACCAGAACAAGCCGGACATAGGCTCGGCCATTGCCCGACGGTGGTTTGACGTCGATCACGTGAACGCCATCACCGACGTGCCAAATTCCGGCGTGGCGCTGGCTGTCTCGAATGTGACCCGCGAAAAGAACGGCGTGTTCCTGATCTCGGGAGCCGGGGATTCCGATCTGACGGACAAGCAGTGTTCGCCGAACAATGTGCACTGGACCTACGACACCTGGGCTCTCGCGCACGGCACCGGTGGAAGCATTGTGCGAAGGGGAGGAAAGACCTGGTTCTTCGTGACGGCCGACTACGCGTTCGGCCATGCGCTGGAGCGTGACACCGGCGCGGTCGTGACCGCGGCGGGCGGCAAGGTGCTGGGTAGCGTACGCCATCCCCTGAACACGGCCGATTTCTCGTCCTTCCTCCTGCAGGCCCAGGGCTCGAAAGCGCAAGTGATCGGCCTCGCCAACGCCGGCGGCGACACCATCAACGCGGTCAAGCAGGCCGCCGAGTTTGGCATCGTCCAGGGTGGCCAGCGTCTCGCCGGACTTCTCGTGTTTCTGACCGATGTTCATGCTCTCGGTCTGCAGACGGCACAGGGCCTGACCCTGACCACCGCGTTTTACTGGGATCTCAACGACAAGACGCGAGCCTTCGCGAAGCGCTTCGCAGGTCTGGACGGCGGCAAATATCCGACCATGGTTCAGGCTGGCGTGTATTCCTCCGTGCTTCACTACCTCGAGACCGTTGCCAAGGTCGGGTCTGCCGCAGACGGAGCGAAGATCGTCGAAGCGATGAAAGGAACGCGATTCGACGATCCGCTCTTCGGAGATACGGTTGTGCGAGCGGACGGCCGGGCCGTCCACGCCATGTATCTGGTCGAGGTCAAGGCGCCCGCTGAATCGAAGGGGCCATACGACTATTTCAAGGTCCTCGACACGATTCCCGCCGACAAGGCGTTCCGGCCTCTGGCTGAAGAGAAAGGCGTCTGCGGCCTCGTGAAGAGCGCGTCGCAGTAGGAGATCCTGGGATGCGGCACCCGTTCTACACCATCGGTCACGGCACGCGGCCGCTCGATGAATTCGTTGGCCTGCTGCAAAGCGTCGGGGTCACCCTGCTTGTCGATGTGCGCACGGTGCCGCGTTCCAGGACCAATCCGCAATACAACCAGGATTTGCTCCCGAATTCTCTGCGGCCGCACGGGATAGGATATGAGCACATGGCCGCGCTTGGAGGGCTGCGCGGTCGCGTGCGTGAGGTGGCCCCGAGCGTGAATGCATTTTGGACGAACAAGAGTTTTCACAACTATGCCGACTACGCCATGAGCGAGCGCTTCCGTGGTGGACTGGCGCATTTGCGGCAGATCGGCGAGACGCAGCGCTGTGCCATCATGTGCGCCGAAACGGTGTGGTGGCGCTGCCACCGGCGGATCATCTCCGATTATCTGCTCGCTGCCGGCGAGCAGGTGTTTCATATTTTCTCGATGGGGAAGGTCGAGCAGGCGGTCATCAACGAAGCGGCTCGGCCGCAGCGCACCGATGTCCTCGCCTATCCGGCCGAACCTTCCGCGCAGTCCGACCTGTTCGATCGAGCATAGGCTGCCTCTGGCAGCGTCTCCAGCGACCACTCAACTCAAATTACTGCTTGCCCTCTCCGGCGGAGGCGGTGGCCATGTACTTCGAATAGAACTCGGCAACCCGCGTTTGCCACATTCCGACGAACGCACGCGATGTCAGATTCTCGACCGACTTCCACGTCTTCTTCACGGCCGGAAGTGTATTGCCCCAGATCGCCCGCCTGCACCACCTTTCGCCCTTCTCCCTGCCTTCGCTGGTGGCGCACATGGATTTCCAGGCGATGCGATCGGGGCGGTTGATGTGCTCGGCGGCGCCTTCCCAGCCTTGTTGATGGATCAAGTAGAGATCACTCAAGGTCGGCTTCCTGTGCGTCACCCACTCGAACAGAATGCCTTCGGTGATGACCTTGTAGGCGGCCGCAACGGCATTGTCGCGGGGACTACGAATCTGCCCGGCGCCAAATTTTTTGAACTCATATTCGCTCAACTGGAACAGGCCGATATACGACCCGGTGCGTTGGTTTGGGTCGAAACCGGATTCGATCTTGGCAACCGCCTTCATGAAATTGAAGTCCAGACCGAACGCGTCGGAAGCGCGCTTGATCTCCTCGACCGCCGTTCCGACAGGAATGTCCCTGAGCGAACGGAGGACGACTTCTGCAGGCTTCTCGGCAGGCGGTATTTCGGACCAGACGTAATAAATCAGATACCGAAAATCGTGTGCCGCCGGGTTGGAGGCATCGCCGAACGCGTCGCGCGTTGTCGGCCCGGGTTCGGCGACATCCGACTGGGTGAGGGCCGCCGACCTTGTCTCGACAGAATTGTCGCCAACGCGGGGGGCGGCAGTCGACGAGGGATCGGAAGCCGCTCCCGGCATCTCAAGCGCGGCTTGCTGGAATGGCGGCTCGGTAGCGGTCTCGCGTTGTGGCTGCAATGCGGCCCGCATCATTGCCTCGCGCAGCTTGACCAGACCATCAAGGCGGTCCGACTTCGGCGCAGCTATCTCGTATGGTTGCTCCAGCGCGGCGACCTCGAGTGGCCACAGGGCGTCCTGGTTGATCGCAACCAGGACCAGCGTTCCTATCGCCGTTCCGGCGAGGATGGCTTTGAAAGCAGGCATGGCAATGAGCTTGCTCCGCGCAACAAGGCGGTAACATGGCGAAATCAAGTCCGGGCGCTTCGAGAACTACGGGCAGGCGATAACAGTGGAGTCATGACTATCGCAGGATGCACGACAAACTTTGCCGGCTCCAACGATGGTGTGAACCGCATGGCGGCGTGGGGCGGGATGTGGCCGGACACTCGTTGCGGACCGGGAGGCCTTGTTCCCAGCCATCACGGACGCAGGCGCCGGATGGTGAGGCGTGGCAACCCACGCCGCAAAAACCACCGAAGAAGGCGGACGCAGGTTGTGTCATCGAGATCATCAAACTGAAAACAAGTGCCAGCACGATTTTCATGGTCATAGTTCTTTCTAAGCGGCGGAGATGGAAGAAAGTCGTTCGATCGCAAGGTGGTGTCCGATTGTCTTGAAGGGGGTGGGTGATGATAGGTTCCAAAAGGAGCCTGCCATGCCCTCCTACCTCGCTCTCGAATAAACTCGCACAAATTTTGCGGGAGGAAACCATCCGGATCGAGCCGGCCCCTGTCGCGGGTATGTCGAAATTCATAGGCGAGTCCGGCGGCTTCATGCGTCCTCCCGGATTCCTTTGAAGAACGGGTGTCGCACCTTGCCCTCGGCCGACTTGGAGCGGTATTCGATTTCGGCCAACAACTCCGGCTCGACCCAGATGCCCTTGTGCGCGATACGTTTGCTGTAAGGCTGTGTCTTTCGGATCAACGGTGTCAAGCGTTCACGAAGATCCGCGGCCGAGGCCTCGTTGAAGCCATGATCGACCTTGCCTGCGTAGATCAGATCGCCGCCTTTGTGGCGCCCTAGATAGATGCCGTCCCAATCGTTGCCATCGAGCGCAAAGCCGGCAATCATCAGCGTCTCGCGCTGGGCGCAAGTTTTCTTGACCCAATCGTTGCCGCGACCGGACGAGTAGCGGCTGTCGCGCACCTTTGAGACGACGCCCTCGAGTCCTACCTTGCAGGCGTGCGCAAACATCTCCTTGCCGTCCACCTCGAAGCTTTCGCTGAATTGAAGGTCGGTCCCTTCGATGATCTTCTTCAGATGCTTCTTTCGCTCGATCAGGGGCAGTTTTCGCAGATCATATCCGTTGAGATATAGCAGGTCGAAAGCGACCAGGACGATCCTAGTCGATTGTCCCTTCAGCTCGTTCTGCAGCACTGAAAAATCTGTCGTGCCATTGGCAGCCGGGACGACGATCTCGCCGTCGATAATGGCTGAGCCGGCGCTGATGTGCCAGGCGTCGTCGGCGACTTTCCTGAAACGTTTGGTCCAGTCGTGACCGCGGCGGGTGTAAATCTTGATGGCTTCACTCACCAGATGAACCTGGACCCGATAGCCATCGAACTTGATCTCGTGAATCCAGCGCTCGCCCGCTGGCACCTTCTCGATCGATGTGGCCAAGGCAGGGTCGATAAATCCGGGGAAGGGCGCTTTCACGCCAATTGCCACCGGCTTCTTACGCTGAAACGCCACGCCGCTCACTCCGAAAAAACAGTCTGGACAAACGGCCTAACAGGCGTGCCGTTCCTGTCGGGAACATTCGGAAGCTAAAAGGATTCTCCCTGTATCGGAGACTGTAAAGCAACGGGAGGATTGAGCGTGGCAGTGAATAAACCGCTGGGTGACAACGCCCGCAAAGGCGCGGTGAAGAAGCGTTCGCAGGTGAAGACCCAACTGGGCGGCGCGACAGCGTGGACCAAGCGCAGCCGGAAGTCGGGCGAGTTTATGGCTGTGAAGAAGCCGGCCAAAAAGACCAAGACCGCGACGAAATTTAAAGGTGTTCGGGTGGAGAAGAAGGCCGGGAAAAAGAAGGCGCGCGCCGGCGGTCGGAGGTGATGATCGTCGGATACAATGTTAGTCGGGCTCGAACCCCTTCGGCAGCCGCGGCGGCTCGCTCTCGTCAGCCTGGTTGCAACGAGGACAGGGCATGCCGGTCCCGCCGCACTCGCAAGCATGCGGACCCTGCCACGGGCGATCGGGATGGTTCTCACAGACCCAGCCGCAATCCTCGCAGCAAAAGCAGATCATGCGAACAGCTCGGCGCCGGCCGGCGTGAATGCCACGTAAGTTCCGGACTCATGCAGATCCAGCCAGCCGCGCTCGATCGCGAGCTTCAGGCCCGCGCTGTATTCGGCCGCGGTGGCGCGGTCGCGGAATAGGAACGGGCCATTGACCTTTTCGATGTGAAGGCGGCCCTGGATCGCCTCGACACCGTTGGCGATTTCGAGAATCCGGCGCGCGGCTTTTTCCGGATCGGCATAGGGGCGGTCAGTAGCGTATTTCATGCTGCGGATCTGTCTTCCTTGTCAGTGCCGCGAGCGACAATCTTGATCGCATCGTCGGGCAGGGGACGTTGTAAAGCCCTGGCCTCATCCCAAGGTGCACGCATCCAGACGTCGCGCTCCTCCTCGTTCAAAAGAATCGCAGGCATTGCCTTGGGATGGATCGGCTCGACGACGGCATTCGGCGAGGTCGTGAGAAAGCCGTAGACCTTATGCGGACCGGGAATCGGCTTTGACTTCGTCCCGCGGTCGCCCTTGAACTCGGTCCAGATGCCGGCAAAGCAAGCTAATGCCCGATCGTCGTTGATTCCGAACCAGACGACATCCTTCTTCTTGGTTTCCGGGTTCGGCTCCGGCGCGTATTCCGCGAAGCTGTTAAACGGCACAAGGCAGCGATTTTCCGGCTTCAGCCAGCTGCGCCAGTGCGGCGAAGACGTGTTCCGGATGTTGGTCACTGGCGGCCCGCCGGTGTGCGGAGGTGGCGGCATGCCCCACCGCATCAGGATAAGCTCACGTTCGGCGCCGGAGTTGCGGATGACCGGTGCGGGATAATCCGGAAACACTCCTGGCAACGGCGCGAGATTACCAACGTACCGGTTGACCACGCGGAACAGCGCGCGGATGGCTTCTTGGTTTGTGGTGATCGAATACAGATTGCACATGCTCAGTCCCTGTCGCCGGGCCACACTGTAGAAGCCGGACTGTCAGCGGTGATCTTATTTGGCCGCAAAGCTACGAGTTGGCTACGCTTGAAAGCGTATCGGCGCACCGCGGAGCAATCCTTGCACCGCATGTAGCGCTCTAACTCATGCACGGGCGTCGTCTTCGGCCGGCGGACGATGTCGAGCGCGACCGTCTGATGGTTGTCGCAGCCGAGGCATTTGACCTCCAGATAGCCGTAGCCGGCATTGAGCGCGTCGCCGATCACCGGTGAGGGCGGCGCTGGCCCGCGAAAGCCGAGCATGCGGGCGTTCCAGGCCTCGCAAGCCAGGCGGTCGGCAGCTACGCGCGCTGCTGCCGCTCGCTCGGCCTTCCATCGGACCGACGCGCTGAAAAGATACTCGCGAGACTTCGTCGTCATTTGCCAAGTTTGCCCGCGGCGATCGTCGCGAGCAACCGCTAGCGGTTGGGGCGGGAAGGGAGGAAGCCACCGCCAGATGGTCAATGCCTTGGGCTGTCTTTCAACAAGACATATGGGATTGGCGGCGCCAGGAAGGGCAGCGACCTGCCGTGAGTTGGTGGCCGCTCTTAGGATTTTGGCCACTGAACGGCCGGCAGCGCGCTCCTAGAGCCGTGAAGAAGTCTAAACCTGAAGAGCCGCGTCGCGCTCACCATCGCCTATGCGGCCGGGCTCAGGGCCTCGGAAGTTGCGGGGCCCTGTCAAGGCTGACGCCGTGGCGTCCCCGCTTTGCGGCTTACGGCCGTAGCCAACTGCCGCCGATCCGGCAGGGGCTCAGTAAGCGGTTAACGAGCACCGCGTTATCAGCTGCCTTTTGCCCAGGAACACGCCAAGACAACGCTGCGGCGCCACTTTCGCTCAGGATCAAGAGCACCATGCGGGGCCAACGGCGCGCCTGCGCTTTCGCAAACTGCCTCTATCAGAAGCCGCACTGCTCGCGCATCCCAATCGATTCGATCGATCGGTCCATTCCAGTATTCGGACATCACGTGGGCTGCATGGCGAGCTTTCACCCCAAGGCCCATGATGGTACGCGCTGGCATCGCCATAATCGCCGTTTCGATAGACTCCAAGCGGCCGAGCGTAGCCTCGATTCGCTCGAGATGCCCGTCACTCGACGCCGAATTGTACAATTTTTGGATTTCGGCTGCGATCTCCTCGAATTGTTTGCCCAATGCCAGCAGAGCTGAATCGTTGTCCGTTGCTTCTGCGCGGAAATCAACCGTACTTGCAGTGGAGCTTTGAGAACCCATTCCAGCCTCGCGGTCGCTTGTGACATCTGACGCGGTCTCGGTCTGGGACACGTTAGGCGATCGGAACGAAGGGGATTTCATTGCGGAAAGCCTCTGTTTGAACTGCGTTTGCGTGTAGAAAAGGAGGAAGGGCAGCGCCGCATCCAAGCTATCCACAGACGCAAACGAGGTAATAAACACCTTAAGAGGTGTATTTATACCCTTATAGTGGCATGTTTGCTAGGGGTATCGAAGGTGATCTGCATGATCACCTCTCGACAAATCCGGGCCGCCAGGGCGTTGCTGGGCTGGTCTCAACAGCAACTCGCGGATAGGGCAATCGTGTCACTAAATGCCGTCGCGAGGCTTGAAAAGGGCATGGTGGATTCTCGGATCAGTACCATGCAGGCGATTCAAAAAGCTCTCGTCAAGGCGGGCATAGAATTCCTCGACGCAGACCAAAAGGGCGAAGGGGTAAGGCTCAAGAGTCCGAAGTATTAGTCAACTTCTGATCCACCGGCTTTGCTGGTTGGTTTTGCGGTAAAGATCAACCAGGGCGAACGCCGTCGCGTCGAGTTCGAGGCGTTGGAGCGTCGCCATTGTGGATGCCGATGCAAGTGAGAATGAAACCGCCGAG
>Ga0308176_10003379_pt1 | contig 10224 bp, 11 predicted proteins | sample PhyCR2_3_FD_203890 | JGI IMG/M metagenome (GOLD analysis project Ga0308176, IMG submission 203890) | Soil microbial communities from UC Gill Tract Community Farm, Albany, California, United States - DLSLS.C.R2 | ecosystem: Environmental > Terrestrial > Soil > Agricultural land | place: USA... | reverse complement strand
CCCCGACCGGGAACTCACCCCCGGACAGGTGGCCGGGTACCTGGCCAAGTACGCCACCAAGTCCGCCACCGACACCGAAGCCAAAGACAGCCCCCACCTGCGCCGCCTGCACGCCACCGCCCGCAACGTGGCCGCCCGCACCATCAGCGCCGACGAAGACCCCACCGCGACGTACGGGCTGCTCGGCAAATGGGCGCACACCCTCGGGTTCCGCGGCCACTTCGCCACCAAGTCCCGCCGCTACTCCGTCACCCTCGGAGCCCTCCGCCGGGCCCGGCAGCGCGCCCAAGCCCGGATCGCCGAAGCCAACAACACCGGCACTCCCGTCGACCTGCGCGCCCTCGAGGCAGAGCTCCTCGCCGACGACACAGAGCAGACCACCGTCGTGATCGGGTCCTGGGCCTACGCCGGCACCGGATGGGCCAACGACGGCGAAACCGCCCTCGCCACCGCAGCCGCCTCCCGAGCCCGCGAATACGCCCAGGAGCGCGCGCAGAGCAGGAAGCAGCAGTCGTCCGGAGAGAAGTGAGAGAGATGAGACGAAACGACAGACCCGAGGCAAAGGCCTCGGCCGAGGTGAGGGCGTTGCCCACCTTCGACCGCCTGTGGACGATCCACGACGTGTCGGCCTTCCTCGGCGTCCCCGTGGGCACGCTCTACCAGTGGAGGCACCGGGAGCAGGGGCCGCCAGCAATGCGGCTGGGCAAGCACCTGCGGTTCGACCCGACGCAGGTGCGGGCCTGGGCAGCAGAGCAGGTGGCCTGAGATGGCACACGTCGTCAAGGACAGCCGCGACGGTCGGTGGCTCGCTCGGTGGCGCGATCCGTCGCACCGCCAACGCAAGAAGTCCTTCCGCCGCAAGGTCGACGCCGAGAGGTTCCTGGCCAACCTCGAGGCGGAGATGAACCGTGGCCAGTACCTCGACCCGTCCGCGGGCAAGGTCCTCGTGGGGGACTACGCCCGGGTCTGGGCCGCGGGGCTGTCCCACCTGAAGGAGTCCACCGCTGAGCGATACCGGGGGATCGTCCGGACCCATGTCGAACCGCGTTGGGGTACCTACCGGCTGTCATGGGTGGCGACCTCCGACGTGGCCGCCTGGGTGGGGGAGCTGAGCGCCTCGGGCCGGACAGCCTCAACAGTCCGACAGATCCATCGCGTGTTCTCACTGATGATGGGCATGGCCGTGCAGGACGGACGGATCGCACGCAACCCGGCGACGGGTGTCCGGCTGCCGAGGGCGGTTCGTGATGTGCGCGCTTCCTCAGCGTTCCGGAGCTGGCCGCCCTCGTGCAGTCGGCCGGTCCCGGCGGAATGGCCATCTGCATCCTGGCCTTCACCGGGATCAGGTTCGGCGAGCTGACTGCCCTTCGGGTCTCGCGCGTCGACCTGGACCGGCGACGGCTGCACATCGCCGAGAGCGCTTCGGAGGTTGGCGGCCGCCTGGTCTGGAGCACCACGAAGAACCACCAGACCCGGTCCGTCCCGGTCCCGCCGGCCCTCATCCCGGACCTGGCTCGGATCTGCGAGGGAGGGCAGCCGGCCGACCTTGTCTTCACCTCGCCCTCCGGTTCGCCCATGCGGCTCGGCAACTGGCGTCACAGGGTGTTCGATCCGGCATGCGCGACCGCCGGGATCACTGGCCTGACGCCGCACGACCTCAGGCACACCGCGGCGTCGTTGGCGATCGCGGCTGGAGCGAACGTGAAGGCCGTTCAACGCATGTTGGGGCACTCGTCGGCGGCGATGACGCTCGACGTCTACGCCGGCCTGTTCGGCGACGATCTCGACTCAGTGGCGGCCCTGCTCGATTCGCATGTGCCACAAATGCGCCACATCGCCGAGATCGAGGCGCCCAAAGGCGGTCACGATGACGCCGCTTAGGGCGCTGACCTGCATAAACGTGTTGTGGGGCAGGTCGGGCTTGAACCGACGACCGACGGATTATGAGTCCGCTGCTCTGACCGACTGAGCTACTGCCCCGGGGCGGCACGTGCACCGCCAGGGCGAGAGTCTGTCAGACCCGGAAGGCACCACCGCCACGCAGCGGTCACAGCGAGACACAGGCAGTGACAGCGGCCGCAGCCGTGAGGCCGTCGCCCAGCTGTTCCAACCGAGACTGGTGATAGTGCTGGTGTCGATGTGGTCTGTGGTGCACAATGGGCGCCAGTACAGCCAAACTGAAGAGTCGCGGCGACCAGCCGAGCCACCAGGTGCAGAGGTTCGTGGGGAAGACGTCCCTCGCACACCCAAGGAGGCCCGGATGTCTGTCGCGATGCCGCGTGTCATGACCCGCGGGGTGGTGTTCATTCACTCCACCCCGAAAGCGCTGTGCCCGCACATCACCTGGGCGCTGGAGTCCGCCCTCGACAGCCGGCTCTCGATCGAGTGGACGCCCCAACCTGCCGGTGCCGCACTCGTCCGCGCGGAGTTCCCGTGGACGGGTGTACAGGGCACCGGCGCCAAGCTCGCCTCCACGCTGCGCGGGTGGGACAACCTGCGCTACGAGATCACCGAGGAGCCCAGCCCGGGCACTGACGGGTCGCGGTGGTCGCACACGCCCGCCCTCGGCATCCACCACACGTGGACCTCGGCGGCTGGTGACGCGGTCGTCAACGAGGACCGGCTGCGGGAGGTGCTGCGGCTGTCCCAGGGTTCGCCCGAGGCGATGGCAGAGATGCTCGAGGAGCTCCTCGGCGCGGACTGGGACGCCGAGCTCGAGCCGTTCCGCTACGCCGGTGACGGCGCGCCGGTGCGCTGGCTGCACAAGGTCGGCTGACACGACGAGTGCCCCCTCCCGCCGGGCGGGAGGGGGCACTCGTATGTGCTGTCAGGCCGTCAGGACGGCCCGGCCGTCACGAAGCCGAAGAGGATTTCCATCACGGCTGGCACGCGGCGGTCGAGAAGCTCGACGAGGAGTTGACACAGGTGGCCACGTACTTCTCGAAGTCGGGCTGGCGCCAGGTGTTCCAGAAGTCGCCGTGCAACGTCTCGCCGTCCTTGACGCCGGCGTGTGCGTCGGAGTCGAGCGAGATGTCGTTGCCCGCACCCGTGTAGGCGAACTGGAACGACTCACGCAGCTCCACCATCTTGTTCGGGAAACCGGACGGGCAGGTGGAGACCCCGCTCTTCTTCACCGCGTAGGCGTAGTGCGCGTTGTCGTTGGTGTTGCCGACGTCGGTCGACTTGTGGTTGGGCAGCACCCCGTCCCAGCAGGACGGGAAGTCGACGTGCGCCGTCAGCGTGTGACCCGGCTTGCCGGACTGGCCGACGCAGGACGGGATCGAGGGGCCGATCGGCACGCCGGAGTACTGGCCGCAGCCCCAGTCGTGCTTGGTGGCGACCAGGCGGGTGTCGGCGGGGAACGCCATCCCCTGGCCGAAGTCCTTGTGGTCGTAGCTGCGGTAGTACGCGGTGAACGCCTGCGCGGGGACGAGCTGGCCGGCCTTGGCGCCGGAGTTGTAGCGCAGTGAGGGGATCCAGTAGCCGGCGGAGTCCGCCGACGTGGACTGGCCCAGGACGGGGGCGCAGTTGTTGGCCTTGCCGGCGAGGTCGGCGTAGTTGGCCTTGTCGGGGTTGGCGAGGGAGTGCCAGGCGATGTTGCCGAAGAACTGGTGCTCGTGCTCGGACCCGGTGCCGTTGTGGTTGACGATGGGGTCGTAGCGACCGACCGCGACCACGGGCTGGCTGTTCGCGTCGCACTTGACCTTGCCCATGGCGTTGGCCGGGGCGGCCGACAACAGGGCAGTGGTCGAGACGAGGGCGATGAGAGCCAGGGCTATGCGTTGACGCATTCTTCTCCTTGGTTGGGGGAACGGCTGCGTCCGGGCATGCCGAAGGAAGACACGCCGGACGGGCCCCTGGGGGAGGGACGCGCGCGTGACGGCGCGACGACATAGGGTCGTCACGTTTGCCGACACATCTCGGCACCAGACCGGGTCGCCCTGCGTTCGCCAGTCGGCACGACCCCGAGCAATCCGCGCTCACGCGGCTCACGTCGGGGCTCGACCCCGCAAGCGGGGTCAACGAGCAGCCGGTGAAGGACAGTACACGATCTCCCGCGCTTCACCACATCGCACATCTTCCGGACAAACGGCCGTGCCGCTGACCTGCAGGTTTCGGCATCCGGCGGGGTCCGTCGGTAGCCTCGGCGGCCGACCAACCAATCTGGAGGTGTCCCGTGACCCGCCGCAAAGCCGTAGCCAGGGCGACCGTGGTGGCGTTGGCTGTAGCTGGAGTCGTGATCCTGCTGTCGTCCGCCTGGCGCATCCTGACCGCCCCCCTGCCCGGTGCCGCCGCCGCCGCGGCCTGGACCCTGTGGGTGGTGGCGGTCGCCGCGCTCGTGACGTTCGTGCTCTACCTGCGCGAGGTGGCGCGCCACGGGTTCGGGGCGGGTCGTTCCAGCTGGAAGCCGCTGCCGGGCGTCGTGCTCCTGTGGGCGGGTGGCCTCACCGCGCTGGTCGCGTTCGCGTTCGTGCTGCCGGACCGCCCGGGGGACTCGGGCCAGTCCGAGGTCGACAGCGCCGCGACCTCCCCGACCACGCCCGCTGCACCGAAGCCGTCGAGCACGAGCTCCACCCCGAGGCCGACGACCACCGCGCCGGCGACCCGCACGGCGGAGGCGGCGCGGACGACGGCCCGGAGGACCACCCGGCCGCAGCCGGTGACCACTGCCTCGCCCGTCGAGGCGACGTCGCGTACGGCCACCCCCGCGCCCTCGCCGACCACCACCGCACCCACGCCCACGCCCACGCCGAGTACCACACCGTTGCTCGACATCATCCTGCCGCCGCAGGGGCGGCGGCCGACGCAGCCCCCACCGTCGCGCTGACCGGCCCGACTAGCGCACGAGCCTGCCGATGCGCTGCGTGAGCCGCAGGGGGGGCGCCTCCCCGGCCACGTCGAGCGGACGGTCGGCGCGTGCCTGCTCGAACGGCAGGAACGCCCGGCCGGCGCGTTCGCGGATGACGCTCAGCTCGTGGGGCCGGAACAGCTCCACCGGCAGCGCCCAGAAGGTGGGGCTGTGCTCGATCACCACGACGTCGTCGTACTGGTGCACCCCGGTGACGAGCGAGTAGCCGTACTCGACGGCCGAGTCCAGGTCGCGGACCCTGATCGACTCCTGACCGATCGTGACGGCGATGAAGCGGCCGGGCACGACCTCGCGCGCCAGCCACTCGTCGTGCCGCCGCATCATGAGCAGGACGATCACGACGTAGGCGAGCACGCCCACGGCGGGCAGGCCGCCCATGAGCCACCAGACCAACGTGTCGGAGCGCTCGGCGTACTGCCAGGCGCAGACCAGCGACGCCACGGCGGCGGCCAGGAGGACGGGCACGACCTGGCGCAGCACCATCGGGCAGCGCAGCGTGTAGCGCCACAGTCCCCGTCGCAGGCGCTCGGCGAGGTGCTCGTCGATGATCTGTACGCGTTCGCGGCCCCAGCCCCGCGCGGCAGTCGATCCCACCAACTCCGTGCCCCCTGACTCATCCGGGGCAGACGCTACCGAGTCCGCAGAACCACGGCTTCGTCACGACGCAAAGACCGTCCGAACGGGGGACCAACCCTTAACCGAGCCGGTCCGCCGCCCGGAAGTGAACGGCGCGGCGCGTCCTCAGACGGAGGTGAAGACCACCGCGACGTTGTGGCCGCCGAAGCCGAACGAGTTGTTGAGGGCCGCGATGTCGCCGGCGGGGAGCTTGCGGGCCTCGCCGTGCACGACGTCGAGCTTGATGGCGGGGTCGAAGTCGTCCAGGTTGATCGTGGCCGGCGCCGTACGGTGGTGCAGCGCGAGCACCGTCAGCACGCCCTCGAGCGCGCCGGCGGCACCGAGCAGGTGGCCGGTCATCGACTTCGTCGCACTGACGGGCATGCCGTCCGCGTCGTCGCCGAACGCCCGGCGGATCGCGTTGGACTCGGCGACGTCGCCGACGGGCGTCGACGTCGCGTGGGCGTTGACGTGGACGATGTCCCTGGGGGTCAGGCCGGCGCGCTGGACGGCTTCGACCATGGCGCGCGAGGCCCCGGCGCCCTCGGGCTCCGGCGCGGCGATGTGGTGGGAGTCCGCGGACATGCCGACACCACCGATCTCGGCGTAGATCTTCGCGCCGCGGGCCTTCGCTGCCTCGTACTCCTCGAGCACCATGACCGCGGCACCCTCGCCGAGGACGAACCCGTCCCGGCCGGTGTCGTAGGGCCGGGAGGCGCGCTCCGGCTCGTCGTTGCGGGTGGACAACGCCTGCATCGCGGCGAACCCGGCGATGGGGAGCGCGTGCACGGCCCCCTCCGTCCCACCGGCCACCGCGATGTCGGCGCGGCCGGCGCGGATCATCTCGTAGGCGTATCCCATGGCCTCGAGCCCGGACGCGCAGGCGGAGACCGGCGTGTGCGCGCCGGCGCGGGCGCCGAGCTCGAGCGAGACGGCCGCCGAGGAGGCGTTGGGCATGAGCATCGGGACGGCCAGCGGGAAGACCCGGCGGGGGCCCTTCTCGCGCAGGTTGTCCCACTGCGACAGCAGGGTCCAGACGCCGCCGATGCCGGTGCCGATGCACGCGGCGAGGCGCTCGGGGTCACCCTCCGGGGCGCCGGCGTCCGCCCACGCCTCGCGGGCGGCGATGAGCGCGTACTGGGCGCTCGGGTCCATGCGCCGGACCTCGACCTTGGTGAGGACCTGGTCGGCGGGCGTCTCCAGCGTGGCGGCGAACTTCACCGGCAGGTCGTACTGCTCCACCCACTCGTAGGGCATGGTCTTGGCGCCGGAGCGGCCGGCCAGGATGGCGTCCCACGTGTCGGGGACGTTTCCCCCCACCGGGCTGGTGGCTCCGAGGCCCGTGACGACGACGCGTCGTTCGGCGGTCATGGCTGGAGGTGCTCCTTCATGAGGGGTGGAAGTGAGAGGTGCTGCTGCGGGGTGGGCGCCGGCGGGCCGGGTAGGGCGCGCGGCGCGCCACCCCGCGGTGGTGCGTGCTGCTCGAGCCGGTGCTCAGGCCTGGTTCTTGGAGATGAAGGAGACGGCGTCACCGACGGTCTTGAGGTTCTTGACCTCGTCGTCGGGGATGCGCACGCCGAACTTCTCCTCGGCGTTGACGACGATCGTCATCATCGACAGGGAGTCGATGTCGAGGTCGTCGGTGAAGGACTTCTCGGACTGCACCGACTCGGTGTCCAGACCGGTCTCCTCGTTGACGATCTCGGCCAGACCCTCGAGGATCTCCTGCTCGCTCTGCGCCATTCGGCTCAGCTCCTTCGTGTTCGACTGCTGTCGGATGGGTGGTCGGCCCGGTGTTCGGTGATTCACCCGCGGGCCAGCGGGAGTGGGGGTGCCGCTAGGGCAGGACGATGACCTGCGCCGCGTAGACGAGGCCGGCGCCGAAGCCGATCTCGAGCGCGAGGCCGCCATGGGGTGCCTCACCCTCGCGCAGCATCCGCTCGGTGGCGAGCGGGATGGAGGCGGCGGAGGTGTTGGCGGTCTCGGCGATGTCGCGGGCGACCGCGATGTCGGCGGGCAGCTTGAGCTGCTTGATCATCGCGTCGATGATCCGCATGTTGGCCTGGTGGGGGATGAACGCGTCGAGGTCCTCGGCCCGCACCCCGGCGGCGTCGAGCGCCTTCTGGGCCACCGGCGCCATGCCCCACACGGCCCACCGGAAGACGGACTGCCCGGCCATGCCGATCGCGGGCCAGCCGAGGTCCTTCTCGCGCACGTCGACCCAGGAGTCGCGCTGGGAGATGGTCTTCCACTGGGCGCCCTCGGAGCCCCAGACGGTCGGGCCGATGGCCGGGGTGTCGGAGGGTCCCACGACCGCGGCGCCGGCACCGTCGCCGAAGATGAACGCCGATCCCCGGTCGGTGAGGTCGGTGAAGTCGGACAGCTTCTCGACACCGATCACCAGGACGTGGCGTGCGCTGCCGCCGCGGACCATGTCGCTGGCGAGGCTGATCCCGTGGCAGTAGCCGGCGCAGGCGGCTGAGATGTCGAACGCGGCGGCGTGGATGCCGAGGCGGTCCGCCACGATCGGTGCAGCAGCAGGAGTCTGGTAGGGGTGGGTCACGGTGGCGACGATGACGGCGTCGATGGCCGACGGCTCGAGCCCAGCCGCCCGGAGGGCCTCGAGCGAGGCGGCGACGGACATGTCGACGACGGACTCGTCCTTGGCGGCGAAGCGGCGGCTCTTGATGCCGGACCGCTCCTGGATCCACTCGTCGGAGGAGTCGATGGCCTCGACGAGCTCGGCGTTCATCACCACGCGCTCGGGGCGGTAGCCACCCACGCCCATGATGCGCGAGAAGGCGGCTCCCTCGGGAGCGGTGATCGATCCGGTGCCCTTGGGGGCGAGTGTGCTCATGTCAGGCCCTGTTCTCGGGGGTGGTGGCCTCGGGGGTCGTGGCCTCGGGGGAGGGGACCTCGGAGGCGGGGTCGCCGCCCTGCGCCGAGTCGGAGATCAGCTGCTGTGCCGCCGCGAGGTCGTCGGGCGTCTTGACCGCCACCGTCGCCACGCCCGGCATGCCGCGCTTGGCGAGGCCGGTGAGGGTGCCGGCCGGGCAGAGCTCGACGAGCGAGGTGACGCCGCTGTCGACCATGGTGTGCATGCACAGGTCCCAGCGCACCGGGCTGCTCACCTGTCGGACGAGCCGGGCGAGGGCGTCGGTGCCACCGGAGACCGGGCGGCCGTCGGCGTTCGACAGCAGGGTCACGCCGGGGTCGCTGACGTCGAAGTCGGCTGCGAGCACCTCGAGGGCGGCCACGGCGGGCGCCATGTGGTGGGTGTGGAACGCCCCCGCGACCTGCAGCGGGATGACGCGCGCCCGGGCGGGCGGGTCGGCCGCGAGGGCGGCGAGCTGGTCCAGGGTGCCGGCGGCGACGGTCTGGCCCGCACCGTTGGCGTTGGCGGCGGTGAGACCGTGGCGCTCGAGGACGGCGAGGACCTCCGCCGGGTCACCGCCGAGGACGGCGCTCATGCCGGTGGCCGCCTGCGCCGACGCGGCGGCCATGCCGGCGCCGCGCTTGCGGACGAAGACCATGGCGTCGTGGTCGGACAGGACGCCGGCGAGGGCCGAGGCGGTGATCTCACCGACGGAGTGCCCGGCGGTGACGCCCACGGTCCCGGCGGGGCCGTCGGGCAGGAGGACTGCAGCGGCGGCGAGCCCGGCGGCGACGATCAGCGGCTGCGCGACGGCGGTGTCCTTGATGGTCTCCGCGTCGGAGGTGGTGCCGTGCGCGACCAGGTCGAGGCCGGCGACGTCGGAGAGGGCCTCCAGACGCTCGCGGAACGGGGCCAGCTCGAGCCAGGGCGCGAGGAAGCCGGGGGTCTGGGAGCCCTGTCCGGGGCAGACGATGGCGAGCACCCTCCCAGCCTCGCGCCCCGACCCACCCCGGGACGTGACCGTTTGGCACGAACATCCCGCGCGCATGTTGGAGGTTTCCTCCAAAGTCTCGCTCGTCAGGTCGGCGGCGCGTAGCGCACCGCGGCGGGCACGGACCGGCTCAGCCGGCCCAGGGCCAGCGCGATCCGTACGGTGTGGGCGTCGTGCGGGTCGGTGAGCTGGTAGCCCGTCAGGTCGGCGATCTTCCCCAGGCGGTAACGCACCGTGTTGGGGTGGACGAACAGCACACGGGCCGTCCCCTCGAGCCCCCCGCCGGTCTCCAGGTAGGACGCCGCGGTCTCCAGCAGGCCCCCACCGCTGGTCGCGAGCGGGTGCCAGATCCGGTCGAGCAGCAGGGCCCTGGCGGGCGCGTCGCCGATGAGCACCCGCTCGGCGAGCAGGTCGTCGGCCGCGACCGGCCGCGGCGCCTCCGGCCAGGCCTGGGCACACGAGTGCCCGGCGAGGGCAGCCCGGGCGCTGCGGCCGGCGGCGAACAGGTGGGGCACCGTCGGCCCGACCACCACGGGGCCGTCACCGAACTGGTCGCCGACCTCCCGCGCCGAGGCCAGGGCGTCCTCGACGTTGCCGAGGATGCACACCAGGCGACGGCCCTGCACGGCGACGAGGGTGTCGACCCCGACCCGTTCCGCCGCGCGGCGCAGGCCGTCGACCACGCCGGCGGGGCTGCCCTCGGGGGTGCTGCCGGCGACGACGGCCACCCGGGTGGTCGTGCCCCAGCCCAGCGCAGCGGCCCGCGACTGCATGGAGTCGTCGGCCTCGCCACGCAGGACGGCGTCGACGACCAGCCCCTCGAGTCGGGCGTCCCACGCCCCTCGCGCCTCGGCCGCGTGGGCGTAGACCTCG
>Ga0308176_10003378_pt1 | contig 10225 bp, 9 predicted proteins | sample PhyCR2_3_FD_203890 | JGI IMG/M metagenome (GOLD analysis project Ga0308176, IMG submission 203890) | Soil microbial communities from UC Gill Tract Community Farm, Albany, California, United States - DLSLS.C.R2 | ecosystem: Environmental > Terrestrial > Soil > Agricultural land | place: USA... | reverse complement strand
GTCGCCTAGCCTTGCGCGCGGAGCGGCAGGGGCCTGGTGGCCCATCCGGTCTTCAAAACCGGCAGGGCGTCGCAACCCGGCGCTTGGAAGGTTCGACTCCTTCGCCGCTCCGTGCCGTGAGATTTGGGCGCCGGTTCGAGTCGGGCAGAGGGCGTCTCCGGCTACGGCCGGACGCAGGTCAGGTCGCGTCCGTCGTCCTGGTCGAGCAGCACCTCGTCGTAGCCGGCGTAGGCCCTGGGCCATCGCTCGCGGGCAGCGTCGCAGACGCGCTCGGCGTGTTCCGGGCCGCTGACCGGCGCGATGTAGCGCACCTCACCGTGCGGGCCGTCGGGAGCTCGGCTCGGCTCGGGGGGGTCCGTGGGCTCCAAGCACGTGAAGTCGATCCCGTCGGGCTTGTCGAAGAACACCCGGTCGTGCCCGGCGAAGGCCCGCGGCCACCGCTTGCGGGAGACATCGCAGAGGCGCACCGCCTCGGCTTCGCTCCCCACCGGGACGACCAGCATCTCCGCGCCCTCGGGGGCGGCGCTCGTCGGCGCGGGCGCGGTTTCAGCCCGCGATGACACCACCAGCCCAAGCGGCGGCGTGAGCACACCGTCGAGCACCAGTTCGCCGTCCTTGAGCTCGTAGATCGTCACCCGGTTCGCGGTGGTGTCGCCGGTCGGCGTGACCGAGAAGTCGCCGAGCACGCCGCCGCGGACCTCGCTGTTGAACAGCTCGCGGACGACGGATCGGCGGGTCCCGTCCGAGCGCGCGATGGCGTCGAGCAGCAGCTCCGTCGCCTGGACGGCGTTCACCGTGTACGGGTGCGGTTCGCCCACCGTCTCGCGCAGGCGGTCGATCAGCTCGCGGCCGCGGCCGGTCAGCGCCTTTGGATCGACCCCGGCGACGGTCGCCCTGATGCCGTTCGCGGCACGGCCGACCTCGTCTCTGAAGCGGGGATCCGAGAACCCGTCCCCGCCGAGGAGCAGGAGATCCCGCCCGTGCCTCGCGCGCAGCGCTCTGATCAAGCGGCCGCCGTCCGCTGCCGCGGTGATCGGCAGGTACACCGCGTCCGCGCCCGACCGGGCCACGCGCCGCGCGAGATGAGCCGGGTTCCCCGACGTGTCGTTGTAGAAGGCGCAGCCGGCGACCTGCAGCCCGAGGCGCTGGGCGGCGGCGCCAAACGGCCCGCCGTCGGTGTCGCACTCCGGGTCGTCAGTGATCAGGAAGATGGAGCGGACGCCCGCGCGCTTGGCGTACATCGCGAGTGCCGCGAGCTGGAAGTCGTCGGCGGCCTGGAGACGGACGAAGTTGCGGATGCCGGTGGGGTAGAGGCTGTCCAGTCGGCGGGGGGTGGCCGGGGACGGGCGCGTGAGCCCGACGCGCGTGGCCGTCGCGCTCACGAGCGCCAGCGGTCCGGGCCGAGCGCTGTTCGCGACCGGGATCTGGGCTTCGGCGCAGGTCGACGTGAGCGGGCCGATCACCCCGATGACGGTCGGGTTGTCCGCGTAGGCCTTCGCCGCCTCGTCGCACTTGCTGGGATCGCTGTCGCAGACCTGGTAGGCGACCGGCGTCCCGCCTGCCTCGAACCCGTGCTCGCGAATCACGAACTCGACGGCCGCCGCCACCTGCGTGCCGAACTCGCCGGCGTCGGACCACTGGTCGGAGACGATCAGGTGACGCGGGCGGGTCCCCGGCCGGTAGTCCATCGGCGAGCAGGAGCGGGCTGTCAGCGGCTTCACGGCCGCGACCGCGGGGGTCTCGTCGTCTTGGCCGACCACGGCGGCCACGCCGATGCCGACGACCGCGAGCAGCGCCGCTCCGGCCACGGCCACGAACCTGCCCGAGCGCCCCCGGCGCCTGGCCGTCGTCGCCCGCGCCGGGCGTCCCAGCGACGGGTCCTGGCGCAGCATCGCGGCCTCGAGCTCGCGCAGGGCCGGTGACGGCTCGAGCCCAAGCTCCTCGTCGAGCCGCCGGCGCTGCTCGCGGTAGACGTCGAGCGCCTCGGTCTGACGGCCCGAGCGGTAGAGCGCGAGCATGAGCTGGCCGAGCAGTCGCTCGCGGCCCGGGTTGCGCTCGACCAGACCGGTGAGCTCGCCCACCAGCGTCGCATGGCCGCCGACCTCGAGGTCGGCGTCGATCCGCTCCTCCAGGGCCGCCAGTCGCAGGTCGTCGAGGCGCGCGATCTCCGGCTGCGCCCACGGTTCGTAGGTGAAGTCGGCCAGTGCCGGGCCTCGCCAGAGCGTCAACGCCTCGGTCAGGACCTCGGCAGCGGCCTTTGGCTCGCCCGCGGCGCGCAGCTCCGTACCCCGATCCAGCAGCCGCTCGAACCTGGCCGCGTCGATGGCGTCGTCGTCGGCGACCAGCGCGTAGCCGTGCCCGCGCGTCTCCAGCACGCCCTCGCCGAGACTCTTGCGCAGCTGCGAGACGTAGACCTGGATGCTCTTGGTCGCCGTCGCGGGCGGTTGCCCACCCCACAGGTCGTCCGCGAGCCGATCGACACCCACCGCCTCGCCCCGTTGCAGCAGCAGGAGCACGAGGAGCGCGTACGGCTTGTTCGGCGGCGTCGGCAGGACGCTGCCCTCACGCACCACCTCCAGTGGGCCAAGGATCCGGAACTCCATGAGCCTTCGCCGCGACCCTACCTCCTCTTTACCGCGCTTTGCCGGGCTTCGGGCGCCGCGCCGCAGGCTGCGCGGCATGACCAGATTCACGTTGGCGGCCGCGGTCGCCCTACTCAGCTCGGCGACTGCCATGGCCGCGCCCGCAGGCCCATGGAGCACCGGCCAGAAGATCGACGAGATCGCGGGCAACAGCTCGGAGCTCAACACCCCCTCGCTCGACGGGTGCCCGATCCTGTCGCCCGACGGGCACCAGCTCTACATGGCGTCCAACCGACCGGAGAGTGCTGGCGACAGCACGCCGGACCTGAACATCTGGGTCGCCACCCGCGCGAGCGTCGACGAGCCGTTCGGAGCGCCGGAGAAACTGCCCGCGCCGATCAACTCGGCCGCGAACGACTTCTGCCCCACGCCGCTCCGGGGCGGGAAGCTCCTGTTCGTGAGCAACCGCTCGACAGCCGAGAGCTGCGGCCAGGGCGACATCTACCTGTCGCGCCTGCACCCGAAGAAGGGCTGGCTGGACCCGCGGCACCTGCGCTGCGCGCCCGACGGCCCGAACAGCTCCCTCGACGAGCAGGGGCCGTCGCTGATCGAGGTCGACGGCGGCCACCAGCTGTTCTTCTCACGTTCCTCGGCCGCGCCGAACCCCGTCGTGCCGGGTGAGCTGTTCGTGAGCTCGCGGCCGGACGGCGGGAGGTTCGGATCCGCGACGGCGATCGCCGAGCTCAACAGCCCGGCCAACGACATCCAGCCCAACGTCCGCAAGGACGGTCGCGAGCTCGTGTTCTCGTCCAACCACCCGTACCCGGGCGCCCAGGGTGCACAGGACATCTACGTGAGCACGCGCGATTCCGTGGACGCCACATGGTCGGCGCCCGTCAATCTCGGCTCCGCGGTCAACACCGCGGCCGCCGAAACGCGTCCGTCGCTCTCGTGGGACGCCGCGGCTCTGCTGTATGGCCGGGCGCCTGGCCCGGAGGGGTCGGCAGACATCTTCATCAGCACCCGCTGACCCAACCGCTTCTCGCCGCCGCCGTCACCGCGCGGCGGCGAGGACCCGGCGGCCCTGCGCGTTCTTTACCGGGCTTTGCCGGCTCTCAGGACCCCGCGCGGACACTGCGGCGCATGAGACGAATCAACTGGCTCGTAGCCGCCGCTGTCACGCTCGCGCTCGCCGCCTGCGGCGACGCCGACTCACAGGACAAGCGCTCCGCTCGCGGTAGCACTGGGACGCCGGCATCCGCTGTGCAGAGCAGGATCCCCGAACTTCTGGAGGGGACGTGGCAGACGACGATCGACTCCTCGCATCTCGTGGATGCGCCGGAGGACCTCACTCGAGGGCCCTCGGTCTGGAAGCTCAAGTTCCTCGGCACCGGCGGCGAGGACAACGGGCCGTCGATGTTCCTGTCCAACGAGCAGGTCGGAGACATCGTGTATTCGATCTCGCTGTCGGGCGACGCGATCACCCTGCAGTCCGACACCGACTGCAAGCGGTTCCTCTACGTCGAGATCGATGTGGAGAACGTCCAGTTCCGATCGACTGAGCAGGATCGAGGCTGCCCGAGCACCTTCATCAGCGCCGTTCTGCAGCGCCAGTGGCGACTGGTCGAGAGTCGTCCGTCGAGGCGCGAACCGACGACCGCCGAGGGGAGCCTCGCCAGCAAGGAGGCGTTCGTCGACTGCGCGCGGGGGCGCGACGAGCTCGGCATCGTCGTGGGCTTCCGCGACGGTCGGGCCGTTGCGGAACCCGGGCAAGACGCCGGCGGCGCGGAAGTCGACTCGCGCGTGAGCACTCCGCAAGCCACGGCCGAGCTGCTCGCGGACGGCGGGCAATATGTCGGGCTGCGCGAGGGCGCCGGCCCCGACGTGGACATCTTCTTCCATGGCTACCTACCGGGCCCCGGTGAAGACCACGTCTACACCCCCCTGACCCGGGTCATGGAGGAGGCGGCCAAGCAGGGGATCATCAGCTCGAACCACGGCGATTACAGCGAGCTGGCTGGATGGCAAGAGTGGGTCACCGTGCGGCTCGATGGAAACCCACCGGGTTGGGATGAGGACCTGGGCGAGTCTCGCGTGCCGCGAGCGCTGAAGCATCTGGTGCCCTGCTTCAGACAGGCCACGCGGGCCGCGGACGGACTCCTGCCCCCGCGCGGGCCTGTCGCGGGCGTCTGGAGAACCGATCCGATCACGGTCGACGACATGAAGCGCACGCTGCGCGCCCACGGCCTTGCCAAGTGGGTCGGGCGCTTCGCCAAGCACGCTCCGATAGGCAAGAGCCCGACAGCCTTGGTCCTCGAGATCGATACGCGCAACGGTTTCCCCAGCTATCCGTTCGACTGGCGCCTGTTTGCCGAGCCGGAAGGAGGCTCGCACGAGATGATGATCGACTACCGGATGCAGGACCAGAGCGCAGGAGGACAAGGTCTTCGGTACGAACAGGACGGCGACCAGGTCGTCGTCAGCTACGAAGGGCACTCCAACGCCTACCGATGGTCGGTCGACGGCAAGTACCTCAAGCTGACGTGGCAGAACAGCACGTACCCGCCCCACATCGGGATCCCGGAGGAGGTCTTCCAGCGGGCGCTGTACATGACCGCCAGGTTCAAGCGGGTGGGCTGCGCTGGCGTGAACTAGCGTCCTTCCTGCGGCGCTTGGAAGGTTCGACTCCTTCGCCGGTGCGCTCAGGCAGCAGCTGCGAACGTCAGGCGGGTCTCGAGGCCCGTCCAGGCAAAGATGCGCGCGACTGATTCGCGCGGCGGGACGAGCGTGAGGCGCGTGCCGCTGAGGCGCGCGCGCGTGTCGGCCTGGACGAGCGCGAAGAGACCGGAGGAGTCGATCGTCTCGACGTCGCTGAGGTCGATGAGCGCGACGCGGTCGAACTCGGTGACGAGCGCCTGCAGGATCTCGGCGCCGACGAGGTCGAGAACGCCGTGGAGGCGAAGCTCGGCGCACTCGGTGTCCCAGCTCACATCTGCCCTCAGCCTTTCCACGCACCTTCAACGCACGCGCGCGCGCGAAGTTGGCCGGTCGGTGGGATTGGCGCGCAGCAGCCCGATCGCCACGTAGACGATCAGCGCGGCGAAGGCCAGCTCGATCGCTCGTTCCGGCACCACGTTGACGATCACGACGCCGAGCGCCGCGAACGGCACGGCGAGGGCGCCGACCGCGAGGCCGTCGCGAAGGCGCAGGTTCCCGTAGCCGCTCTGGCGGTGGGCGCCGACGATCGCGACCGGGACGATCGCCAGCAGCGACGTCGCCTCCGCGTCGACCTGGTTGAGCCCGAGCAGGATCACGAGGCCGGGCACGAAGACGACGCCGCCGCCCACGCCGAACAGCCCCGCGATCATCCCGGCGACGAAGCCGATCGCGATCGCGCCGAGGATCAACCGGCCACCAGCTTGCCGGCGCTGGCGAGCAACAGCAGCGCGAACAGGACCTGCAGCTGCCGGCGCGGCACGCGCTGCTGCAGCCAGGTCCCGGCGACGACCCCGCCGACCGCCGGGACGCCGACGAGCAGGCCGTCGCGCACGTGCACGTTGCCGTAGGCGAGCTGCACGAGGACCGCGGCGCCCGCGATCACGACGATCGCCGCCAGCGACGTGCCGGTCGCCTCGCGCTCCTCGTAGCCCAGCCACAGGATGAAGAGCGGGACCAGGACGGTCCCGCCGCCGACGCCGAAGAGGCCGCTGAACACGCCCGCGGCGGCGGCGATCGCCGCGAGCTTCAGCGTTCGGCTCCGCGGCATGCCTGCGATCATAGGTCGCGTGTCCGTCGCCGCCCCGCTCGCCGAGGCGCTGGAGCCGCTGCGCTCCGATCCGCGCCGCGCCGCCATCCTGCTCGACGTCGACGGCACCCTTGCGCCGATCGTCCGCCACGCCGACGACGCCCACGTGCCCGAGCCGACGCGCGCGCCGCTGATCGCGGTGGCCAAGCGCTACGGGCTCGTCGCCTGCGTGTCCGGCCGCCAGGCTGCGATCGCGCGGCGGATCGTCTCGCTGGGGACGATCACCTACGTCGGCAACCATGGAGCGGAGATCCTGCGCGGCGGCGCCACCGAGGTCGAGCACGATCCGGAGCTCGCGAGCTGGGCGCGCCGCGTCCAGGACTTCGCGCGCGCGGCGATGACCGACGACCTGCGCCGCCTGCGCGTGCGCGAGGAGGACAAGCAGGTCATCGCCGCGCTGCACTGGCGCGGCGCGCCGGACGAGGACGCGGCCGAGGCGGCGGTGCTCGCCGTCGGGGAGGCCGCGGAGGCGGCGGGGTTCTGGACGCATCGTGGCCGCAAGGTGCTGGAGATCCGCCCGCCCGTCGCGCTCGACAAGGGCCGCGGCGTCACGCGGCTGCTGGAGGGCCAGGACCTCGATGCCGCCATCTACGCCGGCGACGACCTGACCGACCTCGACGCGTTCGCGGCGCTGCGCGCGCGACGCGACGAAGGCGCACTGACCACGGCGCTCTGCGTCGGCGTCGCGTCCGACGAGACCCCGCCCGAGCTCGCCGAGGCCGCCGACCTGCTGGTCGACGGCCCGTCCGGCGTGCGCGCCCTCCTCTCGATGCTGGCTGCCTGACACCCGGCCTTGCGGTTCGTCGACTTCCTGCGATCCACGGTGATGCTGAGCGCCGGCGCGGCGACGACGCTGGGCGTGATCACCGTGCTGGCCGCGAGCCAGTCGAGCGACGACGTGCTCGTGTTCGTCTGCGCGGGCTGGTGGCTCGCCGCCGCGGCGATCGGGACACTGCTGGGCCGCCGCTCGGCCGCGACGCCGCCGATCGCGCGCGTGCTCGCCGACGCGAAGAACGCGACGATGCTGCCCGAGCACCGGCCCGGATCGGTGCTGATCAACCGGCTGTGGCCGCTGCTCGTGAGCATGGTCGCCGCGGGCGCGCTGGCGGTGGTCGTGCCGCAGGTGACCGGGATCGCCACGGGCTTCGCGATCATCTGGGCGCTGGCATGGCGCAAGCAGGACGGAGCCGTCATGGCGATCGAGGAGCGCGACGGCGTGACCTTCTACGTGGAGCGAACCTCGCCGGTGCGCCCGATCCAGCTCGTGCGCACACCGGGCTTCCGGCGCGAGGTGCCGTCGCTCAACGGCTCGCGGTGACCGACGTCCTGATCGTGTCGCTCGGGTCGACCGGCGGCTGGCTGCGGTCGGACCCGGAGCTCGCCGGCTCGATCGCGCGCGCCGGCGCGACCGCGGCGGTCGTGACGGCAGCGCCGCAGCGCGACGTCCGCACCTACGCATTGACCGACCTCGCCTGGGCGCGTGCAGCGCGCGCGGCGGCACGTCGCGGGATCGACGAGCACGGCCCGCGCGCGATCGTCTACTCCTCGACGACGGCCGCCCTGCTGTGGCCGCGCCCGGGGGCGATCCGATTCGACACGCTCGCGCGCGACAGCCGCCCGGGTCGCCATGGCATCTGGCAGCGCCCGGTCGAGCGCCGGCGCCTTGCGCAGGCGCCACTGCTCGTCCCGATGACCCCCGACCAGCCCGGGATCTGCGTCCGCATTCCCGTGGAGCCCAGCGGGCCATCAGGCGAGCGCGACCTCGCCGCCGTGGCCTACGCGCCCGATCCCATCAAGCGCCGGCTCGACCTGCTGCTCGGCGCCTGGGACGCCGCGCGCCGTGACGGCGAGGAGCTCGTCGTCACAGGCATCGAGCGGCCGGGCCGCGACGGCGTGCGCTTCGCCGGCCGCCTGCCGCCCGCGGAGTTCCGCGCGCTGCTGCGGCGCGCGCGGGTGTTCGCCGCCGCCCCCGTGCGCGAGGACTACGGGATCGCGCCGCTCGAGGCGCTCGCCGACGGCTGCGTCCTGGCGACGACGCCGGCCGCCGGCCCGTACCCCGCGCTGGCCATCGCCCGCGCGATCGACCCGCGCCTCGAGAGCGACGACCTCGCCGCCGCGATCCGCACCGCGCTCGACGACCCGCCGGCGGACTTCGCCGCGCGCGCCGCCACGGCGCTCGCGCCGTTCCGCCAGGCCGCGGTCGACCGCGTCGTCGCCGACGAGCTTCTACCGCGCCTGCTTGGCTGACGCCGCGCGCTTGCGCAGCGGCGCGAACTTCTTCCACGGCAGCGTGTTGGCGACGTCGGTCTTCGTGAGCCAGGCGCGCCGCGCCGTCGCCACGCCCCAGCGCGTGATCCCGAGCGTGTTGACCCCGTGCGCGTCGGAGTCGATGAGGATGCGCACGCCCGCCTGCCTCGCCGCGCGGGCGTGGATGTCGTTGAGGTCCCGCCGGTCCGGGGCGGAGTTGATCTCGAGCATCGTGCCGGTCCGCGCCGCGGCGGCGAACACCGCGTCGGTGTCGACCGCGTAGGGCGCGCGCGTCTCGATCTTGCGTCCGGTGAGGTGCCCGATCGCGTCGATCCACGGGTGCTCGCAGGCGGTCACGATCCGCTCGGTCATCTCCGCGGTCGACATCCCGAACGACGTGTGGACCGAGCCGACGACCCAGTCGAGCTCGGCGAGCAGCTCGTCGTCGTAGTCGGGCGAGCCGTCGGGCAGGATGTTCGTCTCGGTCCCGATCAGCAGCTCGATCCCGTCGAGCTGCTCGTTGAGCTCGCGCACGGTCTCGATCTGCGCGCGCAGCTCGTCGGGCGTGACGTGGTTGCCGAAGCCGTGCGTCGCCGAGTGGTCGGTGATCGCGAGGTACTCCAGGCCGCGCTCGCGCGCGGCGATCGCCATCTGCTCGACGGAGTTGCGCCCGTCCGACGCGGTCGTGTGGCAGTGCAGGTCGCCCTTCAGGTCGTCCTGCGTGATCAGCGCCGGGATCTTCTTCAGGTCGAGCTCGCCGCGGCCCTCGCGCATCTCGGGCGGGATCCACGGCAGGCCGAGCAGCTCGTAGACCTGCTCCTCCGTGGTGCAGCGGTGGGTGGTGCCGCTGGCGTCGTCGAGCAGGCCGTACTCGCTGACGTGCAGGCCCTTGCGCACGGCGCGCTCGCGCAGCGCCATGTTGTGCTCCTTTGAGCCGGTGAAGTGCTGCCAGAGGTTGCCGAACTGGTCGGGCTCGACGACGCGCAGGTCCACCGCCATGCCGGTGTGGGTCCGGGCCCGCGCGGCGTTCTCGCCCGGCGACGAGCAGGACTCGATCACGTCGAGCTTCGCGAACGCGTCGAGCAGGGCCCGCGGGTCGGTCGCCGTGGCGATGATGTCGAGGTCCTTGACGCTGTCGGCCAGGCGCCGCGCGGAGCCCGCCAGCTCGACGCGGTCCGAGCTGGGCTCGGCACGCAGCGCCTCGACGATGCCCTCCCCGATCTGCAGCGCCTTGTGCAGCAGGACGCGCGGCGCCGGGCGCTCGCCGACCCCCGCTTCGAAGGCCGCCAGCACCGCCTCCTCGAACTTGCGGCCGAATCCGCGGACGTCGCGCAGCTTCTCGGCCTCGGCTGCGTCGCGAAGCGCCTGGAGCGAGTCGATGCCCAGCTCGTCGTACAGGCGCCGCGCGCGCTTGGGGCCCAGGCCCGGCAGCCGCGTCAGGTCCACCAGCCCGGGCGGGAACTTCGCGCGCAGCTTCTCGACGGCGGGGATCGAGCCGGTGTCCAGCAGCGACTGGATCTTCTCCTCGAGGGTCTTGCCGATCCCGGACAGCTCGGTGACGCGGCCCTCGCGCGTGAGCGCCGCGATGCTC
>Ga0308176_10003377_pt1 | contig 10226 bp, 10 predicted proteins | sample PhyCR2_3_FD_203890 | JGI IMG/M metagenome (GOLD analysis project Ga0308176, IMG submission 203890) | Soil microbial communities from UC Gill Tract Community Farm, Albany, California, United States - DLSLS.C.R2 | ecosystem: Environmental > Terrestrial > Soil > Agricultural land | place: USA... | reverse complement strand
GACCGGGCGCTGGCGCGGTGCAGCGGTGTGAAGACCAAGGCGGCGGATTTCCTGGGGATTAACCGGAATACGCTCAATAAGAAGGTGAAGGACCTCGGCATCGAAGCGGCGGAGTAATTGCCGGATCAATTGGTCTGTGGCACGGGCGGCTCGCCCGTGATTCTGCACAAGATAAGCCACGGGCGGGCGGCCCTTGCCACGGACAAAGCTTTTGACGGGGGCATCCCGCGCGGGTAGATAATGGGGCGAGCGGATCGGGCGCCAGGGCGTCGCCTCGGGGTGGGCAGTCCGCCGCGCCGTTTTGTCATTTTCAACGTGGTTGCACTATGGGCGTGATTGACGTTGACAAGCTCTTGTCGCCGGTTTCGGCCGACGCGCCGTGCGGGCAGAACCTGGAGTACGACCCGGAGTACATGGAGCTGGACACCATGGCGCGGGGGACGCCGGAGCAGCAGGTGGGGAACACGATTATTCCGGCCGAGGAGCCGGACTGGAAGGCGGTCCGGCAGCGGTGCACCGAACTGCTTGGCAGGACCAAGGACCTGCGGGTGGTTCTCTATCTGACGCTGACGCTGATGAAGACGGCGGGGCTCCCGGGGCTGCGGGACGGGCTGGCGCTGCTTCGCGGCGTCTTGCAGAAGTACTGGGACGGGGTGTACCCGAGGCTCGACCCGGACGACGACAACGACCCCCTGGAGCGGGTGAACATCATCGCGCAGCTCTCGCCGGCGGGGGACGCGGGGTTCAACGACCCGATGCGGTTCAAGCAGCGGCTGCGGGAGGTGCCGCTGGTCGAGTCGCCGAGGCTGGGGCGGTACTCGTACCGGGACATCGCGGTGGCGACGGGTGCGATGGCGCCGGCGGACCCGAACGCGCCGAAGCTGGAGGTGTCGGTGATCGAGGCGGCGTTCGACGACACGCCGCTGGAGCAGTTGGAGGGGCTGGCCAAAGCCGCCGACGAGGCGCTGGAGAACGTCAAGGGGATCGACAAGCTGCTGATGGAAAAGGCGGGGCCGTCGCGGGCGCCGGACCTGAAGGATTTCGAGGCGGCGTTGACCGAGGTCAAGGGGCACCTCCAGCGGCACCTGCTGAAGCGCGGGTCGAAAGAAGCGATGCCGGGCGCGGCGGGCGGGAACGAGAGGAAATCCGGCGGCGGGCAAAGCGCGGGCGGTGCGCCGCTCACCGGCGACATCCGCTCCGGCGGCGACGTCATCAAAGCGCTGGACAAGATCTGCGACTATTACGCCAATTACGAGCCCGCCAGCCCCATCCCGCTGCTGCTGCGGCGGGCCCAGCGCCTGGTGGGCAAGAGCTTCCTGGACATCATTAAGGACCTCTCGCCTGAGGCGATTTCGACGATCGACAAGATCTCCGGCATGGACAGCACGGCGGCGCCGCCGGAGCAATAGGGATCGGTCACCGCGGCCGACGGCGGCGCCTTGCTCGCCGCGGCTTCGGTGCCGCCGGCGCCGGCGGCGCGGGGGAGGCCTTGCCGCTTTCGGGACAGCGGCCGGGGGAGGCGCGCAGGTCGTAGCCGCGTTCGGCGCACAGGCCGCGGCGGCGCCGGTAGCGGGTGCGGAGCGAGAGGGCCAGGCGGGCGGAGGGGAGGATGAGCGTCAGGGCGAAGGTGAACCAAAAAGGGAAGCGGATCATCCACTCCACCAGCGTGAAGGCCCGATCACGAGCACAAATGGTGGACGATGCTCCACGACCCGTTCCCGCTTCAATAAAGCGGCCGGCAGCGCCAACTACGGCCGGCGGGCCGAGGAGGCCGGGTTCGCGATGCCTGTGAAGACCAGTACGAAAGAAAAGCGCGAAACAACCGAGCCCAACCCCCGAATGGAACGCCCTCAAGAGGCCGTTGAAGCGCGACGGCTTGACGGTACGGCTCGATCTCTCCTACATCAGCGTCTCGAAGTGACGACAGTCTGGAATATCGCAGTTGTTACCCTACATCTGCAAGCTGCCTCTCGAAAATCGGCGGTGTAGGCATAGCAACGAAATCAGCCCGAATCCACTCCAGGCGATGGGAGGCAACGGAACCGCCGCAGGAGTTACCGTGATCACGGAGGTAAAAGAGCCTGTATTATCGGCGAAGAAGCTGTCATTGAACGCCAAATACAGTTCCCCACTCACCGGTATGATCTTGTCATAACTGTTGCCCACGTAACCTGCTCCTCGGCCTGCGATTCCCTCGGGCAACAAGTTCCCGGTGAACCGCGCCGGATCGGCGCCAATTTTCCCGACCAGGCTTAGGTTGTCCGCGCCGGGCACAAACGAATTCGAATCGAAAAAGAGCGCGCCGCCGCCGGCCGTGGCCGTCGTCGAAGGAGGCAAGAACAAGATCGAACCGGTTGTGGTTATTTGCAAGCGATCGCCGGCCGCCACGGAAACGCCGGTGTCTTGCCAGGTGAGCGCGCCTTCAACAGTGAAGGTCACGGTTGACCCAAGGGCGGTCGATCCCAGCACACCGGCTGCAATGCAGAAAAGGAACGCCTTTAGACGCATTCTCCACCTTTTTTCTCATCTACTGCGCTCAAGGCCGACATGTATGTTGCGCTGCGACAGCCGATGATAAATTCGCCATGGACCATTTGTCAAGCCATGGGCGATCCGAGTCATCCCCACGGATGTAGCGCGCGATTGTGGCGGGAGACGGTCGCCTCTGGCGGTATGAAAAAGGGGGACACTGCAGTGTCCCCCTTCCGGCGACGCCGGCGGACCGGCCGCGGGGGGCACGCCGCTGACAGGCGACCTCCGCTCCGGCGGGGACGTCATCAAGGCGCTGGACAAGATCTGCGACTATTACGCGAACTACGAGCCGGCCAGCCCGATCCCGTGCTGCTGAGGCGGGCGCAGCGGCTGGTGGGCGAGAGCTTCCTGGACATCATCAAGGACATGTCGCCGGAGGCGATTTCGACGGTCGACAAGATCTCGGGAGTGGACAGCACGGCGGCGCCGCCGGGCAGTAGTGGTTGACGCCGTGGCGACGCCGCGCGGCTCGCCCCGGGGCGGGTCCCGGTTTGCCGCGCTGAATTTCGTGGGTGCGCGTGGCTACTTCTGCTCCCGCATCGATGGGGTGAAGGTGACGCCGACCAACAGCCCGTCCGGCGAGATGAACCGGCTAACGATTTGTCCCCACGGTTCTTTTTTGTTCTTGACCAGCATTCGATATCCGCTGGATTCCAGGGCTGCGGTTGCCTTCTCGACATTGTCCACGTCGAACTCGAGCCACGCCTGCGGGGGGGCAATGTTCGCGGGCCAGACGTCTTTGCCGAAGCAAGACTGCGCCGCTTGGGAAAGCGGCCACAGCGCAAAGCTTTTTGCGCCGGGAACCGCTTCGGTATGGAGGTAGCCGCCGGCCTCTTCTTTAAAAGCAATGCCCAGGACGTCGCGGTAGAGCTTGCGGCTTTCTCCGGTCGTGTCGGGGACGATGGGACCGAAACCCGCGATAAATAGGATCTTCACGTTGGTGGCGCCCTGCATGGCATCTCCTCTAACCAAGGGTGTTATCCCCGCGATAGTGTAAGGGTTGGAAAAGAACGGCGGCTGTGAATTTCGGCGACCGCCTCTCGGCGCCGGCGCATCGGGCGATGGTGAGCGCCACAGCGCCCCGATGCCCCCCCGGGGTTGGGGAAATGTTCTTGCAATTATGCGCAAAAGAGTTAGGGTTCTCGGCAGTTGTGACGGTCGGGCACGTCGCGAAGCGTTGCCAACACGCGGTTGAACTCACGGGCGTTGGGCCGTTGCGTTTTTCATTTCAAGTGGAGTGGTCATGGCAAAGGCGAGCAGTCAGAAGTTCATTGCGCGAAACCGTGCGCCCCGTGTGCAGATCGAGTACGATCTCGAGTTGTACGGGGCGGAGAAGCAGATCAATTTGCCGTTCGTGATGGGGGTGATGGCGGACCTGTCGGGGAACCCGGCCGAGCCGCTGGCGCCGGTGAGCGACCGCAAGTTCCTCGAGATCGACGTCGATAACTTCGACGACCGGCTCAAGAGCATGAAGCCGCGGGTGGCGTTCCAGGTGCCCAACACGCTGACGGGGGAGGGGAACGTGAACGTGGAGGTCACGTTCGAGAGCATGGACGATTTTTCGCCGGGCGCGGTGGCGCGGAAGGTCGAGCCGCTGCGCAAGCTGCTGGAGGCGCGGACGCAGCTCTCGAACCTGCTGACGTACATGGACGGCAAGAGCAAGGCGGAAGAACTCGTCGGAAAGGTGCTGAACGACCCGGCGCTGCTCAAGGCGCTGGCGGCGGCGCCCAAGCCCGAGGAAGGCAAGGGCGCGTAGGGGGATGTTCGCGGGTTCGGCGAAGCCGCGAGCGGCGGCGGGCGTGGTCGGAAATTCTTCAGGTAGTTAGAGGTGAGTGGTTATGGCAGAAGCACAGACGCAAGCACAGGGCGCCGCAGCGGGCGCGGTCGAAGAGGTTAACCAGTTCGAGTCGCTGCTGAAGAAGGAGTTCAAGCCCAAGACCGACCAGGCGGCGGAGGCGATCAAGAACGCCGTGCAGACGCTGGCCGAGCAGGCGCTGGCGGGCGTGGCGACGGTCTCCGACGACGCCGTGAAGTCGATCGAGGCGATGATCGCCGCCATCGACGAGAAGCTGACGAAGCAGGTCAACGCGATAATCCACCACGAGCAGTTCAAGCAGCTCGAGGGGACCTGGCGCGGGCTGCACTACCTCGTCAACAACACCGAGACCGACGAGAATCTCAAGATCCGCGTCATGAACATCTCCAAGAAGGACCTTGGCAAGACGCTCAAGAAGTTCAAGGGCACGGCCTGGGACCAGAGCCCGCTGTTCAAGCGCATCTACGAGGACGAGTACGGAACGCCCGGCGGCGCGCCCTACGGGTGCCTGATCGGCGACTACCAGTTCGACCACGGCGCGCCCGACGTGGAAATCATGTCGGGGATGGCGCAGATCGCGGCGGCGGCGCACACGCCGTTCATCACCTCCCCGGCGCCGGGCCTGCTGGGGATGGAGAGCTGGCAGGAGCTGGCCGACCCGCGCGACCTGACCAAGATTTTCCAGACGCCGGAGTACGCCGCGTGGCGGTCACTGCGGCAGAGCGAAGACTCGCGGTACATTGGGCTGGCGATGCCGCGGTACCTGGCGCGCCTGCCGTACGGGGCGAAGACCAACCCGGTCGAGGATTTCGCGTTCGAGGAGGACACGGCCAGCGCCGACCACAGCAAGTACACGTGGTCCAACGCCGCCTACGCGATGGGGGCGAACATCACGCGGAGCTTCAAGCTCTACGGGTGGTGCGCCCGCATCCGCGGCGTGGAGAGCGGCGGGATGGTGGAAGGGCTGCCGGTGCACACGTTCCCGACGGACGACGGGGGGGTGGACATGAAGTGCCCGACCGAGATCGCCATCACCGACCGCCGCGAGGCCGAGCTGGCGAAGAACGGGATGATGCCGCTGCTGCACTGGAAGAACACGGATTACGCGGCGTTTATCGGGGCGCAGTCGCTGCAGCAGCCGGCGGCGTATGACGACCCGGATGCGACAGCGAATGCAAACCTGGCGGCGCGGTTGCCGTACCTTTTCGCCACATGCCGGTTCGCCCACTTCCTCAAGTGCATCGTGCGGGACAAGATCGGCAGCTTTAAAGAGCGGGCCGACATGGAAAAGTGGCTGAACAACTGGATCATGAAGTACGTCGAGCCCGACCCGGCCAACGCGACGGAGGACGCCAAGGCGCGCCGCCCGTTGGCGGCTGCCGAGGTGGTGGTAGAGGAGGTCGAGGGCAACCCCGGCTACTACCGGAGCAAGTTCTTCCTGCGGCCGCACTACCAGTTGGAAGGGCTGACGGTTTCGCTGCGGCTGGTGTCGAAGCTGCCGTCGGCGAAGAGCGCGTAAGCGTCTGTGGGCTTGGTGGTTGCAAAAAATTGGAGAGCGCGTGCAACGCGCGGGACGGTTAACCGGATAACCCGTTTTGTAGGGTGTCGCAATGGGCGGCACGGAGTGTCGGTGGGCCGTTCATAATCCGGAAGGAGATTGGGCCTATGCCGTTTGATGCGTTTTTGAAGGTTGACGGGATTCCGGGCGAGAGCTCGGACTCGAAGCACAAGGACCAGATCGAGGTGTTGTCGTTCAGTTGGGGCGCGTCGCAGGCCGGCGGCGCGCAGACGAGCCGGACCGGCGGGCACACGGGCGCGCGGGCGGACGTGCACGATTTCCAGATCGTCAAGGTGCTGGACAAGTCGTCGCCGAACCTGTTCCTGTACTGCGTCGGCGGGAAGCACATCCCGTCGGTGGTGCTGGAACTGTGCTCGGCCGCGGGCGACAAGCACAACTACATGAAGTACACGCTGACCGACGCGCTGATCACGTCGGTGCGGCCGGGCGGCGCCGAGAGCGGCGAGGGCGAGCGGCCGCTGGAGGAGATCAGCTTCCGCTTCTCGAAGATCGAACTGGAGTACACGCCGTTCGACAACAAGGGCAAGGCGCAGGCCGCGCTCAAGTCGGGCTGGAGCCTGGAGACCAACAAGGCGGTGTAGTGCGGGGATGAACGTCTCCGAGCCGCACCCGGCGCGTGTTTGGGCCGGGATCAAGGGTAAACCCCAAAGGAAAGCACCCCGGTCGAAAGATCGGGGTGCTTTTCCCGGCGGGTTGAGGACGGGACGACGCGACGCACGAGGGCGGACCGCGGGCGTTCACCCGCGGCTACTTGCGCCGCCGGGCGTGTGACGCGAGGAGCGTTATGCAGGCAGAGGAACTGTTGCGGCAGGGGCGCGTGGCGGAGTCGCTGGAGAGCCTCCAGCAGCAAATCCGCTCCGACCCCGCCAACCCCAAGCTGCGCGTGTTCCTCTTCCAGTTGCTGAGCGTGGTGGGGCAATGGGAGCGGGCGCTGACGCAGTTGAACGTGTCGGCCGAGCTGGACCCGGGGAGCCTGTTGATGGCGCAAGTCGGGCGGCAGGCGATCGCCTGCGAGCTGCTGCGGAAGGAAGTGTTCGCGGGCAAGCGGTCGCCGATGGTCTTCGGAAAGCCGGCGGAGTGGGTGGGGTGGCTGATCCAGGCGAACCAGTTGACGGCGGAAGGAAAGCACGACGCGGCGGCGGACCTGCGGGGCAGGGCGTTCGAGGCGGCGCCGGCGGTGGGGGGGACGCTCAACGGCACGGCGTTCGAGTGGGTCGCCGACGCGGACCAGCGGCTCGGGCCGGTGCTGGAGGCGGTCGTGGACGGGCGGTACTTCTGGGTGCCGTTGGAGCACGTCCGGCGCATTGAAATTGAGAAGCCGACGGACCTGCGCGACGTCGTGTGGGCGCCGGCGAACCTCACCTGGGCCAACGGGGGAACGGCGGTGGCTTTCATCCCGACGCGCTACCCGGGGACCGAAGGCAGCGCCGACGGGGCGCTGCTTTTGGGCCGCCGGACGGACTGGGTGGAGGTGGCGGGTGCGGATTTTGCCACGGGGCTGGGCCAGCGGATGCTGGCGACGGACGCCGGCGAATACCCGATCCTGGAGGTGCGGGAGGTCGTGCTGAATACTGCCCAAGCCGAAGCGGCCGGCGGTGGGGAGGTGACCGCCAATGGCTGAACTGACCGCGGCGGACCGCATCCAGCCGTCGCTGCTGGACCGGTTGATCGACGAGAGCCCGCAGGAGAAGCAGGAGGGCAGGGGTAAGCGGGTGATGAGCAGCCGGGAGTACCGCAAGGCGGTTTTGCGCGACCTCCAGTGGCTGCTCAATGCCAACGCGCACCCGCCGGAGGACGGGCTGGAGGATTTCCCGGAGGCGGCCAAGTCGGTGATCAATTTCGGGATGCCGGAGCTGGCGGGGCGGACGGCGTCGGCGCTGGGGGCTGACTTGCTGGAGCGGATGGTGCGTGCGGCGATCCGGAACTACGAGCCGCGGATCCTGGCCAACTCGCTGGCGGTGCGGGGGGTGGAGGGTGAGGACGCGAGCGGCGGCGGGAACGTGATCGCGATGGAGATCCGCGGCGACCTCTGGGCGTCCCCGCTGCCGGAGCAACTGTATCTACAGACGCAATTGGACCTGGAGACCGGGAAGTGCGAGGTGCACGAACAGGGGTAGCATTCGGCGTTGACGGGTCAGGTTTCAGGGTTCGGGGTTCGGGAAAGACGTTGGTTTATGGATCGGCGGTTGCTGAATTATTACAACCTCGAGCTGAAGCATCTGAGGGAGATGGGGGGGGAGTTCGCGAGGGAGTTCCCGAAGATCGCGGGGCGGCTGGGGCTCGAAGACTTCTCGTGCGCCGACCCGTACGTGGAGCGGCTGCTGGAGGGGTTCGCGTTCCTGGCGGGTCGGGTGCACCTGAAGCTGGACGCGGAGTTCCCGCGGTTCACGCAGGCGCTGCTCGAGACGCTGTACCCGCACTATCTGGCGCCGACGCCGTCGATGGCGGTGGTGCAGTTCTCACCGGAGCCGGCGGAGGCGGGGCTGGCGAGCGGGTTCCCGATCGCGCGGGGGACGGCCGTGCGGAACGTTCTGGGGGCCGGGGAGGTGACGGGCGTCGAGTACCGGACGGCGCACGAGGTGATGCTGTACCCGCTTAAGATCGAGGAGGCGCGGTACTACACCCGCGACGTGGCGACGCTGGGGCTGGCGGCGGGCGTGCTGGAGGGGGCGAAGGCGGCGCTGCGGCTGCGCGTGAACTCGACGGCGGGGGTGCCGTTCTCGCAGATGAAGCTGGACCGCCTGCCGGTGTTCCTGCGTGGGGACGGGCTGGTGCAGATGCACCTGTACGAGAACGTGTTCGCGCACGCGAAGCGGGTGGTGGTGGCGCCGGCGAGCCGGCCGCCGAAGTGGGCGCAGGTTGCCGACGACGGGCGGAAGGGCGCGCCCGTGCGGCAGATGGGGTTCGAGGACGGTCAGGCGATGCTCCCGCAAGGCGCCCGCACGTTCAGCGGGTACCGGCTGCTGCAGGAGTATTTCGCATTCCCGCAGCGGTTCATGTTTTTCGAGCTCGGAGGTCTGGCGGCGGGGTTGAAGCGGTGCGCCGACACGTCGGTGGACCTGGTCGTCCTGATGGACGACGCGGAGCTGGCGCTGGAGAACCAGGTGGACGCGGGTAATTTCGCGCTGTTCTGCACGCCGGTGGTGAACTTGTTCACCCGGCGCACGGACCGGATCCACGTGACCGACCGTTTCTCGGAGTTCCAGGTGGTCGTGGACAAGACCCGGCCGCGGGACTACGAGGTGTACCAGGTGAAGAGCGTGACCGGGTACGGGACGCGCAGCGAGCAGGAGCAGGAGTTCAAGCCTTTTTACTCGGCGCGGGACCTGGAGGCAGACGGGGGCGGGGCGTATTACACGGTGTCGCGCGTGCCGCGGATGCAGAGCAGCAAGGAGCAGCGGGTGGGCGCGCGTGCGGCGTACGACGGGAGCGAGGTGTACCTGACGCTGGTGGACGCCAAGGGCGCGCCGTACGCGGCGGAGCTGCGGCAGCTGGGCGTGGAGGCGCTGTGCACCAACCGCGACCTGCCGCTGACGCTGTCGGCGGAGCGGGAGTTCGCGCTGGACACCGGGGCGCCGGTGGTGTCGGTGAAGAGCGTGAGCGGCCCGCCGACCGCGCCGAGGCCGAGCTACGCACAGGGGGAGACGGCGTGGCGGCTGGTGGGGCACCTGTCGCCGAACTACCTTTCGCTGTCGGACGTGGACGAGCAGCGCGGGGCGGAGTCGATGCGGGAATTGCTCGAGCTGTACGGGCCGGTCGCCGAGGCGGCGGTGCGGAAGCAGATCAACGGGGTGAAGTCGGTGACGAGCAAGCCGGCGGTGCAGCGCGTGCCGAGCAAGGGGCCGATCGCGTTCGCGCGGGGGCTGGAGGTTTCGGTGCTGTTCGACGAGACGGCGTTCGAGGGGACGGGCGTGTTCCTGCTGGGCACGGTGCTGGACCGGTTTTTCGCGCGGTACGTGTCGATCAATTCGTTCACGAGGACGGTGGTGAAGTCGGTGGGTCGCGGCGAGGTGATGCGGTGGCCGGCGAGGCTGGGGGCGAGGCACATCTTCTGAAGAGGATTCACCGCGGAGGGGAAGAAGAGAAAAAAGGATAGAGGATCGAGAATAGAAGACGGGATGAAGTCAGATGGACCGGGAAAACGGCGGCAATTCGGGTGGGGGGGCGGCGGTCGTGGGGGGCGCCGTTGCGGGGGTGCGCGCGCCGGCGGCGGTGGAGGGGGACCCGGTGCTGCGGGCGATGAAGGAAGAACCTTACGTGTTCGACTTCTACCGGGCCGTCCGGTACCTGGAGTGCGCT
>Ga0308176_10003375_pt1 | contig 10227 bp, 5 predicted proteins | sample PhyCR2_3_FD_203890 | JGI IMG/M metagenome (GOLD analysis project Ga0308176, IMG submission 203890) | Soil microbial communities from UC Gill Tract Community Farm, Albany, California, United States - DLSLS.C.R2 | ecosystem: Environmental > Terrestrial > Soil > Agricultural land | place: USA... | reverse complement strand
CGCCCCTCCCCCGCCTCGCGCTGCAGCCGCTGCACCTTCTCCAGCTTCGGCTGGATCGCCTTCCACGCCGTATCGTCCACGCCGAGCATCTCCTTTACGCGCTCTTCCATCCGCTGCCGCATCTCCGCGGGATCAATGTTTCCGGCACGCGCGCCGCCTTCCTGCCCGCCCCGCGCGCCGCCGCGCCCGCGCCGCCCCTCCTGTCCCTGCGGCTGATTCTGTCCCGGCCCCTGGCCCTGCGGCGGCTGGTCCTGGCAAAACGCCGGCGCCGCAAACGCGCCGCAAACCACCGCCACCGATGCCCCGCGCAAAATCTTTTTCACCATGTCCGTGCTCCCGTGAATTGCCCCCTGGTCTTCCCGGACATAGTTCCCCCTCCCCGCCGTTTACTTCCAGAAATTCCGCGGCGCGCCCGGCGCACGCGGCCTATGGGCTTCCCCCGCGGCCGCCAGTAACATGTCCGGCAATGAACCGCCACGCCGCCCGCACCGTCGCCGCGTTGGTCCTGCTGACCCTCGCCGCCGCTCCACCCGACGAGCACCCCGGGAGGCTCGGCGCTTTCGAGTACGACGCCGACGTCGGCACCGCCGCCCGCCCCGGCTCCGCCGAATTTAACGCCGACCGCGCCGAGTACCGCATCACCGGCAGCGGCGGCGACATCTGGGGCAAGCAGGACGCCTTCCACTTCCTCTACCGCAAAGCCTCCGGGGACGTCACGCTCATCGCCGACGTCCGCTTCGAAGGCGAGGGCAAGGTCAAGCACCGCAAGGGCTGCCTGATGGTCCGCCAGTCGCTGAGTCCCGATTCCCCCTTTGCCGACGTGGCCGTCCACGGCGACGGCCTGATCGCGCTCCAGTACCGCACCGCGCCCGGCGCCGCGGCCGAAACCCTCCACGCGACCGTCAAAGCGCCCGCGGCCGTGCGCCTTGAGCGGCGCGGCGACAAGTTCACCCTTCTGGCCGCTGCCAAAGGGCAGCCTTTCCAAGCCGTCGGCTCCGCCACCGTCCAGTTGCACGATCCCGTTTTCGTCGGCCTTACCGCCAGCTCCCACGACCCCCAAGCCTCCGAAACAGCCGTCTTCTCCGGCGTATCGCTGAGCGCAAACTAAAGCTTTGGACCCAAACAGTTTAGCCGCCGCCACGCGGCCCGCGGCCCTTTCCGTCTTTGTCAATTTCCGGGGACAACACGGTCCGCTGATGGCGGTAATAAAAGGCAGCCGCGGGGCTGCTTAACGCAAATCCCGTGGCTTGGTCGGGATAAGACGCCGCCGGCCGCGCAGCGGCCACGGATTACGGAGAAGTGCCCGTGCAACCAACCTTCCGCACGATCCCCTGCCTCGTCACCTCGGTGGCACTGTGGGCCGCATCGGCCTCAGCCGCCGGCAACAGTGACGCCCCCCCGCGCGCCGGTCGCACGCCGACAACATTCCCGGCGGAGCTGCCGCCCCTGCAAACCACTTCCACCCCGATGGCCCACCAGTACGACGTCCTGCTCACACGCAGCATCTTCGCGAGGGAGAAAACCCGCGCCCACGGCCCGACGCCCGAGGGCATCGACCGACGCCCCGAAACCACGCTCGTCCTCCGCGGCGTGATGGACCAGGACGGGGTTTATTCCGCGTTCATCGAAGACACCACCGCCGGCAAGCTCCAGGAGCTCAAGCCCGGCGACACGCTCGCCGCCGGCAAAGTGGCCCGGATCACGCTCGCCGGAGTCGAGTACGAAGCTTCCGGCCACACGACGCGCGTTGGGATCGGCTCGAATTTCGACGGCGTCGCCGTCGCCGCCGTCCCGCCCAGCCCCGAACCCCCGGCCGCCGCGCCCCGAAGGGCGAACGAGTCGGCGGCCCAGACCGCCGCCGCCAAGGCCGGCCCGAGTGAGAAAATCGCCGCCAGTGAACGTCTCGCCAAGATCCGCCAGAAACGCCAGTCGAGCGGCGGCTGACGCCCCGGCGAAATTACGGAAAGGTCAATCCAGAGATGCGCGGTTTCAGAGCGTGCGCCCCCCTTGCCGGGCTCGCACTGGTCGTCCTGATCTCGTCTATCGCCGCCGCCCCAGCCACCGCCCCCGCCACGCGCGCCACCACGCAGATCACGCTCAACTTCAAGGACGTCCCCATCGACGCCGTGCTCGAGCAGCTCTCCGACGCCGCCGGCTACGTCGTCGTCAAGGACGTTCCCGTTGACGGCCGCGTCACGGTGCTCAGCAAGCAGCCGGTCAACGCCGACGAGGCCGTCGTCCTCCTCAACACGGTCCTCAAGTCCAACGGCTACACCGCCATCCAGATGGGCCGCGTGCTCAAGGTCGTCGCCCGCGACAAGGCCAAAAAGGCCAACATCCCCGTCCACTTCGGTGCCGAGCCCAACGAGATCGAGCAGACGGACGAACTGATCACGCAGGTCATTCCGATCCGCAACGTGGACGCCGTCAAGCTCAAACAGGACCTCTCGCCGCTGATCGGCACCGACGCCGACATCACCGCCAACGGCGGCAGCAACGCGATGATCCTCACCGACACGTCCGCCAACATCCGCCGCGTCGTGCAGATCATCGCCACGCTCGACCGCACGGAGAACAGCAACTTCGAGCTGCGGCGGTACCAGCTCAAGAACACCTCCGCCGCCTCCGCCGCCAAACTGGTCACGGCAATCTTCAAGCCCACCGACCCCCTGGCACTCATTCAGGCCATGCGATCGCGCGAGGGCGGCGGACAGCCCAAGGGCGAGAACCAGCAGGAGCAGGCCCTGCGCGGCAAGATCAACGCCGCCTCGGACGACCGCACCAATACGCTCTACGTCACCGGCCCGAAGCAGACCCTCGACCTCATCGACGGCATCATCAAGGAACTGGAAGCCAACCCCGCCTCGGCCACCCAGCTCCGCATCTTCCCCCTCAAGAATTCCGACGCGTCCGCCGCCGTGCGCCTGCTCACCACCGTCTTCCGCTCCGAAGACTCCGGCGGCGGCGGCCGCCGCGACCTCCCCTTCCCCTTTCCGATCCCGGGGATGGGAACCGACCAGGCGCTCCAGGGCCGCGTCACCGCCGCCGCCGACGACCGCACCAACTCCGTGGTCATTACCGCCCCCGCCGAGACGATGAAGCTGATCGAGGAGATCATCAACCGCCTCGACGCCACCGCCGGCTCCAACACCGAGATCCGCATCTTCCCCCTCCAGTACGCCGACGCCGGCTCGCTGGCCAAGCTGCTCTCCGGCGTGTTCAAGCCCGACGATTCTTCCTCGGCGTCAAGCGACCGCCGCTCGCGCTACGGCACCTTCGACCAGGCGATGCGCGCCAAGATGAACATCGCCTCCGACGACCGCACCAACTCGCTGGTCGTCACCGGCCCGCCGGAGGCCATCCGCGTGATCGAGAGCGTGCTTAAGGCCCTCGACTCCAACCCGGTCGCCTTCTCCGACATCAAGGTCTTCCAGCTCAACTTCGCCGACTCGGCCTCGGCGGTGAAGCTCATCCAGACGATCTTCAAGCCCGACGACACCGCGGGAAAACCGGGCGCCCCGCCGGTGGACCGCATGTTCAGGGGGCGGCTGAACGTCGCCTCCGACGACCGCACCAACACCATCGTCGTTTCCGCGCCGCCGGACATGCTCAAGGCCATCCAGGGCGTGATCGAGCGCCTCGACGCCAATCCCACCTCCGAAGACACCTTCTTCATCTACCGCCTCAAGAACGCCCAGGCGCTGAACCTCCAGTCCGTACTCAACATGCTCTTCGGCAATAATTCCGGTTCCGGGCAGTACGGCGCCGCCGGCCAGCGCTCCCGCTCCTCCACGGGCGCCGGCCGCTCCACCTCCGGGTTGCTCGGCGGCGGCGGCACCGGCATCGGCAGCCGCCGCGGGACCAGCTCCAGCGGCCTCGGCTTCGGCTCCTCCGCCTACGGTTCCTCCTCCTACGGCGCCTATGGCTCCGCCTACGGTTCGGCGTTAGGCCGAACCGCCGGCGGCGGGTACCCCCTCTCCGGACTCTCATCCAACTCCGCACGCGCCGTCAACGAGCTCACCGGCGAGGTTTACGTCGTCGCCGACCCCGACACCAACTCGCTGCTGGTCACCACCGCCACCAAGTACGAGCAGCAGGTCAAGCAGATCATCGCCGAACTCGACAAGCCGGTCCCGCAGGTGCTCATCAAGGTGCTCATCGCCGAAGTCACGCACGACAATTCCGACGACCTGGGGGCCGAGTTCTCGGTCCTCAACAAGCGGCCCAACGGCATGGGGCAGATCATCGGCACTAATTTCGGCGTCGCGCAAGCCCAGGGGGGGCTGATCGCCTCCGTCGTGGAGGCGAACGTCAACGCCGCCTTGCACGCCCTCCAGACCGAGGGCAAGCTCGACGTGCTCTCCCGCCCGTACATCCTCGCCAGCGACAACCAGCTCGCCTCGATCACCGTCGGCCAGGAAGTCCCCTTCATCACCAACACCCGCGTCACCGACACCGGCCAGATCATCAACACCATCGAATACCAGGACGTCGGCATCATCCTCAACGTCACGCCGCACATTAACCCCGAAGGGCTTGTCATCCTCGACGTGACGCCGGAGATCAGCCAGCTCACCGGGACCAACGTCGCCATCTCGGAAAACGCCACCGCCCCGGTCATCGCCAAACGCAGCGCCGAGAGCCGCGTCGGCATCAAGAACGGCCAGACCATCGTGATCGGCGGGCTCATGGAGGACCGCAAGACCAACACGGTCAACAAGGTCCCGCTCCTCGGCGACATCCCCCTGATCGGCGCCCTCTTCCAGCGCAACCAGACCACCAAGGCCAAAACCGAGCTGCTCATTTTCCTGACGCCGCACGTCGCCGCCGAGGCCGACCAGCTCAAACCCATGTCCCAAGACGAGACCAACGGCACGCAGCTCACCCCCAACGCCGTCGAACCCGGCACCTTCCAGGAGCACATGAGGGGGCTCGAACGCGGCGCCACCCCCACCGCCCGGACCGCCCCGGCCACCGTCCCCGCCACCACCTCCATCCCCCTTACCCAACCCGGCATCCCGCGCCGCCGGATCGAGGAACCGGACCAGTCCACGCAACCCGCCACGGAACAAAGCCCGCCCGCCCCGCCGCCCGCGCCGATCCCACTGCCACCGGGGCCGGAGCCCCAGCCCGAACCGATTCAGTAGATCGATCCATGGAACACAAAAGCCCGCGGCTCTCGCCGCGGGCCTTGGCTACCCGACCGCTCCGTACCACGGTCAATCCGCTCAAGCCATGATATCCTTCACGACGTTCCCGTAGACGTCCGTCAACCGGAAGTCCCGCCCCGCGTACCGATACGTCAGCTTCTCGTGATTGAGGCCGAGCATGGCGAGGACCGTCGCGTGCAGGTCGTGCGTGTGCACCTTGTCCTCGACGGCGTGCCCGCCGTACTCGTCCGTCCGCCCGTAGGTAAACCCGCCCTTCACGCCGCCGCCGGCCATCCACATCGTGTAGCCGCGGTTGTTGTGGTTCCGCCCGTCGCTGTTCTGCGCGCCCGGCGTGCGGCCGAACTCCCCGCCCCACACGACCAGCGTGTCCTTGAGCATCCCGCGGCCTTTCAGGTCCGTCAGCAGCGCCGCGATCGCCCGATCGGTCTGCTGGCAATTCTGGCTGAGCCGCTGCCGCAGGTTGTTGTGGTGGTCCCACCCCGGGTGGCACACTTCGATGAACCGCACGCCCGCCTCGGCGAACCGCCGCGCCATCAAACACTGCCGCGCGAAATCCCCGCCGCGCCCGCCTCCGCCCGAGCTGATCCCATAAAGATCCAGCGTCGCCTTCGACTCACGCGAAATGTCCATCACCTCCGGCACCGCGCTCTGCATCCGGAATCCCAGCTCGAACGACTCGATCAACCCGTCGAGCTGCTCGTTCGGTCCCGTCTTCTTCGTCATGTCCTTGTTCATCGCCTGCACGAGGTCGATCTGCTTCCGCTGCAAGCCGCGTGTCACCGAGTGATTGGTAATATCCTGCACGCCACTCGCATCGACCCGCGTCCCCTGGAACGTCGCCGGCAAAAACGCGCTCCCGTAGTTCTGCGCCCCGCCCAGCCCCGCCGGCGGGTTGATCGTGATGAACCCCGGCAAATTCTGGTTCAGCGTCCCCAGCCCGTACAACACCCACGCCCCCACCGAAGGCCGCACGAAGGTGGCGCTGCCCGTGTGCAACTGGATCGTGGCCTGCGGGTGCGCCGGGTTATCCGTGAACATCCCGTTCAGCACGGTTAAATCATCCGCGTGCTGCGCCACGTTCGGGAACAGCTCGCTGATCCACAGCCCACTCTTGCCGTACCGGTTGAACTTGAACGGCGACCCGAGCAGCTTCCCGCGCTCCCCCTGCTTCCCGCTGTCGGCGATCAGCTTCGGCTTGTAGTCGAACGTGTCCAGGTGCGACGGCCCGCCCTGCATGAACAGCATGATGACGCGCTTCGCCTTGGCGGCGAAGTGCGGCAGCTTGGGCGCCAGCGGGCTGTGGTACGTCAGCGTGCCCGCGCCGGTCTGCGTCCCGGTCGTGGTGGGCGCGCCGAACGCCTCGGCACACATTCCCGCCAGCGCGAGCATCCCGAACCCGCACCCCGCGTCCTTCAACATTTCACGCCGTGACATCGGTCGTCCGATCATGGTCACATCCTCGCGTCGTCGCACACCCCCGGTCTCTTCGCGCCGCCAAACTAGCGAACCGGCCTACTCCACGTACCGGAACTCCGCACTGCCGAACATCGCCTGGCAGAAGCTCCCCCACGCCTCGGCCTTGGCCCGCTCGACGCCGCCCTTCACCGCGCCGCTGGCCTCGCGGGCAAAGCTCGACACGTACGCCACCGCCCGCGCCCGCTCCGCCGGCGTCGGCTGCCTCGACAGCGCCATCCGGTACGCCAGCTCCACCTTCGCCGCGTCGTCCTTCGCCGGCGACGCCATCACGCGCTCGGCAAAGTGCTTCGCCTGCTCGCCCACGAACGTGTTGTTCATCATGTACAGCGCCTGCGTCGCGACCGTGGTCACCTCGCGCGCCCCCGTCTCCATGGTCGGCTCGGCGAAGTCGAACACGTCCAGCGATTCCGGCAGCAGGTCACGCAAGATCGGCAGGTACACGCTTCGATGATTGTTGCCGTCCGCCTTCACCACGTTCGACACCCGAAACGCCCTCAGCTCGTTTACCGGCAGGTGCTCCACCGGCGACCCCTGCGGCCGGCTCACGTCGAGCTTCCCGCTCACGAGCAGCATGGCGTCCCGAATCGCCTCGGCCTCGAGCCGCCGCGGCTGCATCCGCCAGACGTAGTGGTCTCCGGGGTCGATCGCCCCGTCCGCCGCGTCCCACGTGCCGGAAAGCTGATACGCCCGGCTCAGCACGACGGTCCGGATCATCTTTTTCACCGACCAGCCGTCCTTCACGAACCGCGTGGCAAGCGCATCGAGCAGCTCCGGGTGCGTTGGCGCCTCGCCGGTCGAGCCGAAGTTGTCCACCGTCCGCACGATCCCCTGCCCGAACAGGTGCCCCCAGATCCGGTTCACCATCACACGCGCCGTCAGCGGGTTGTCCTTGCTGGTCATCCACTGGGCCAGTTCCCGCCGCCCACTGTGCCCCGACTCCACCTTCGGCTGCCCGTCAAAATGCACCAGGCTGATAAACCCCCGCGGCACCTCCGCCCCAAGGTTGTCCACGTCCCCGCGCACGCAGATCCGGCAATCCGACGGCGAAGCGTCTTTTACGCCCACCGCCAACCCGCCGCCTTCGCCCACCGACGCCGATGTGGAAGTGCCCTTCTTGGCCGCCTCCAGGGACGCCGTCAGCGTCCGCACTTCCTCCTGCTTCTCATCAAGGATGCGTTTGGCCCTTTGGACCTGCTGCGGCCCGGCCTTGCCCTTGCCCTTTTTCGCGCCATTGAGCATCTGTTCGACGTAGCGCACCTGCTTCTTGGCGGCTTCCAGGTCGGCCGTCAGGCTTTGGATCTTCGCCTCGTCGCGCCCCGCGGACTGGGCCGAGCTGGACTCCTTCTCCGCCGCCGCGGCCGACGGGTCCGGCTCCAGCTTCACGATCGCCTCGGGCATCGAGTAATTCTTCCCCGCGCCCCGCCGCTTACCCACGCCCGAGAGAATCTCCGTGCTCTTGAAGATCCCCGCCAGCGAGTAGTAGTCGGCAGTTGGGATCGGATCGAACTTGTGGTCGTGGCAGCGGGCGCAGCTGACCGTCATTCCCAGGATTGCTCGGCTGGTCACGTCGATCTGCTCGTCCACGCAGTCCATCACGTACTGCATCCGGTTCTTTTCGTTCAGGTCCTTGACCCCGATCGCGAGAAAACCCGTCGCAGCGAGCTGCTCGTTCCGCTCGTGCGGGTTGCTCGCGCTCATCAGGTCACCGGCGATCTGCTCCTGAATGAACCGGTCGTACGGCTTGTCCTCGTTGAATGCGTCGATCACGTAATCGCGGTACCGCCACGCGTACTGGTAAGGCACGTTCCGCGCCGACCCGGTCGATTCCGCGTACCGCGCCACGTCCAGCCAGTGCCTCCCCCACCGCTCCCCGAACCGCGGGCTCGCGAGGTAGCGGTCCACCAGCTTCTCGTACGCGTCCGGCGACGAATCGCGCACGAACGCGTCCACGTCCTCCGGCGTCGGCGGCAGGCCCCACAGGTCGTAGCTGAGCCGCCGGATCAACGTCGCCCGGTCGGCGTCCGCGATCGGGTGCAGCCCCTTTTCCTCCATTTTCGCGAGCAGGAACTTGTCGACGTCGCACTTGGCCCATGCCGCGTTCTTCACCGCCGGTGCCGAAGGCGACTTCACTGGCTGCCACGCCCAGTGTTCCTTCCGCAGCTTGTCGTAGTCGCCGTACACACGCTTGGCCGCCGTCGGCTCTGGCGCGTCCTTGGGCTTCTTCACCATCGTCACGATCGGCTTCTGCTCGTTCGGCCACGGCGCCCCCATCTGCACCCACTTCACTAGGTCAGCGATCTGCGTGTCCGAGAGCTTGTTCTTCGGCGGCATCTGGAGGTCCTTGTCGGACCACTTCACCGCCGAAATGAGCAGGCTATGTTCCGGGTGCCCCGGTTCGAGCGACGGCCCGGTGTCCCCGCCCTTGAGCATCCCGTCCCGACTATCGAGGTACAGCCCGCCTTTGAGCTTCTCCGACGTGGTCGAGTGACACTTGTAACACTGCTGCGACAGCAGCGGCCTGATCTTCTTCTCGAAGAAGGAGATCGCCGCCGGGTCCGGCTTGGCTGCCACCTCGGCCGCTGTGGCCGCGCCCGCCGGCGCAACGCCGACCAACAATAACACCCATCCCGAGACGACAGGTCGCGATAAGAAGGACATGCACGCTCCTCTTGAACGCACGAAGGAGGCCTTCGCCTAGCGGTTTGAGTTGCTCTGACCGTGACTAGAATCCGGCGTTACAACCGTCTATACCTGCCCAGACCGCCGGCCGTTGCGAGACCCTGCGATTCGGCCGACGCCAATTCAACGGCGCAGCACCTTACTTTATTGTCGCAAAAGCGAACCGGCAGCGCCTGCAGTCGCCAGAATACGGGATTTGTTCGGAGGCGGCAACTTCCCGGCAGGCTTCAATCCGCCAGAGACTACATCCGCAGGCTCTCCAGGATCAGCCGGAATTTGGTCTCATTGTGCTCGTACGGCACTTCGTGCTTGTGGAACGGATACACCTCGATCTGCTTCTCCGCCGAAATGTAGTGGAAGACGGCGAAAATCGTGCTCGGCGGACACACGTCGTCCCAGAGGCAGTTGCAGATCACCGTGCGGCAATTGACCCACGGCGCGAGGTTGAGGCAATCCGTATAGCTGAGCGTGCGGATCACGTTTTCATACTGGTCCGGATGTGCCTTGATAAACGCGGGGATCTCGGCGTAAGGGCCCGCCTGGGCGATAGCGATCGCGCGCTTGAAGTCGCACAGGAACGGGATGTCCGGGAGGCACAGCACCGGCCGTTCAGACAAGGCGGCCGCCGCGAGTGACAACCCGCCGCCCTGGCTGATTCCCGTGACGGCGATGCGCTTGGCGTCCACCTCTTCGCGGTGCGCGAGAAGCTCGAGGGCACGAACGGCGTCGGCGTACACGTAGCGGTAGTAGTACGTGTGCGGGTCGCGGATGCCCTGCGTCATCCAGCCGAGTTGGTGGCCTTCGGGGTAAGTTTGGGCGTCCTGGGACTGGCCGTTCTGGCCCCGGCAGTCCATGGTAAGAACGCACACACCCTGCGAAGCGATCGCCGCGACCTCGAGCG
>Ga0308176_10003374_pt1 | contig 10232 bp, 7 predicted proteins | sample PhyCR2_3_FD_203890 | JGI IMG/M metagenome (GOLD analysis project Ga0308176, IMG submission 203890) | Soil microbial communities from UC Gill Tract Community Farm, Albany, California, United States - DLSLS.C.R2 | ecosystem: Environmental > Terrestrial > Soil > Agricultural land | place: USA... | reverse complement strand
GATGGACGAGGACGAGGCCCGTCGACTACTGAGCCATGTGGATCGACACACGGCCGATTCCCTGGTCGCGAACGCTGCCGGCTGGCCCGCTGTTCTTGGCCTTGCTGCCTCCGGGCCGATTGGGCAAGTGACAAGTCTCGTCCCTGAAACGCTGTATGAGTATCTTGCAGACGAACTCTTCTCAAAGAGTTCCCAAGCGTTACAAGAGACTCTTCCGAAGTTGGCGCTTTCGCCGCGAGTTTCGATTGATGTGGCGAAGGCTGTGTGTGCGGATTCCGCCACGGAAGTGCTCGCTGAGGCGTCGGAGGCTGGTTACTTCGCGGAATCCGTTGAAGAGCCATCACTTCACCCCTTGCTCCGACACTTCCTGCTTAACAAGTTGGACCTATCTGCTGCGGACGTTGTCAGTAGCGCGCGGACGCTCACCGACTTTTTTATCCAGCGACGCGAGTGGGACGACGCCTTCTATGTCATACGCAACGCGCCAGACGCAGATGCTCTTCTCGAGCTCATCGACGCCGGCCACGAAGAATTGCTGCGCGCTGGCCGAGTGATTACGCTTGCCGAGTGGCTCAAGGCCGCTAACGAAGCGCGCACACGAATGCCACTCATCGAGGTCCTTGAGGCGGAACTCGCAGGGCGCGAAGGAGACGCCGCACGCGCCGAACGAATCGCTCTTCAGGCCGCTAAACAGGGGGATCCTGGCCTGCGTTTTCGGGCACTCTGTCTTGCCGGACGAGGAGCACACTTGGATAATCGGGCTTCCGCTGCACTTGCTCACTTCCGCGACGCAGAATCCCTGGCAGCGACGTCAGCCGAGACGCAGGAGGCCCGTTGGGGGGCTTTGTTGTGCGCCATTTCCTTTGGCGATCGAACCGAGCTGAAAAAGGCACTTGATGCTTTCCTGAGTTACGAGCCACAGTCCGCCGACGAGATTCTCCGCGCCGCAAATGCGAGGCTTTGCACCGGTTTGCTCATCGGTGGAGGTCTCGACGAGGCGGTTGATGAGGCCCTAGTCGCGTCTAGCCTAGCCGCAGACAGCGACCCGGTCATTGCTTCGAGCTACTTCAACGCGCTAAGCAGATGCTTCATCCTCTTAGGTCGCTATGGCGACGCGTTGTCCCTAGCTGACCGCTCGATCGATCTGGCCGAGAGCGCGAGACTTCGCTTCGCAGTTCCGCATGCGCTCATCTCCAAGGCAGTTGCACTCCTCGGTCTTCAGGACCACGCAGGTGTCGAGGACGCCCTTGACGAGGCTGAACGCCTCGCGGCAGACATCCATGATCGACATAACCTAGTGGACGCGCGCGCGGTGAGGTCCAGGCTGGCGCTTTCGTTGGGGGACACTGAGGCTGCGATTTCAGCTACAGACGATCCGCCTTACGGCGTCATCGATGCAATGCGGGCCGAGTACGTTGCCACCAGGGCACTGGCCTTGGCTTGCGCCGGACAAATCGCGGAGGCCGAGTACCAACTGGACACGCTCACGGAGGTTTCGACTCAACCGGACGCAAGCGGTCTCTCAGTAACAGCTCGAGCCGTGATCGCGGCGCGTCAGCGAGACCTCGCGTCCGTAGGAGATCAACTCCATAAGCTGATGCGACTAGGGATTCTCGATCCGCTCATTGTCGCGGAGCGCGGATCGCCAGAGCTTTCGGCCGCGCTCGAAGAACTCGATGATCCGAGCCTGATCGCGTTCGTAAGAATCAAATCGAACCAGAGCGCGAAGCAGGGAAGTCTTTTGGACTCGCTAACGCCACGCGAGCTCGAAGTTCTTCGACTCCTAGCACGAGGGCGGACAAATAAGGAGATCGCGGCCACGCTTGTAATTGCAGAGGTTACGGCCAAGGTTCACGTCCGACACATCCTCAGGAAGCTTGGAGTCAGATCGCGGACCGAGGCCGCCATTTTGAGTGCGGTGCTTGCCCGCGCAGATGGAGCAAGCGGCCAGCTTCATGATCTCCCTAGCGATCTTTAACTACTGCCCGCGGTCACGTTCGCATAAGCAGATTGAATCGCCTCGTTGCCTCTGAGAGTGGTCCTGCGGCTCTAAACGACATCCCGGCCCACGCACTCAGCACCGTCCAGGCTTTCCGGTTGGCGGGGGCTGAGCGGTTAGGCGGACGCCGCCACAGCGACGAGGCGCGGCCTCTGCGGAACCGAAAATTCAAACTCGGCCTGAAGCCCCACGAGGTAGGTGTCGTCGGCGCCGACTAGGACCGCTTCGAAGGCCGCAACGATTGCCGTGTCGAACTGGCTTTCCACGCCCTGCGCCAGGCGCATCCGGGCCACGGATGGAGGCATTGCTTCTCGGTATGGTCGCTGTGACGTCATTGCGTTGTAGGCATCCGCAACAGCAAGTATGCGCGAGAGGAGGGGGATCGACTCACGCCTCAGCCGATCTGGATAACCGGCACCGTCCACGCGCTCATGGTGATGACGAACAATCTCAGCAACTCGGTTATAGCCTTCGACTTGAGCGAGGATCCGCTCGCCAATTGCCGGGTGCTCTTCCATCTGCAAACGTTCATCGGCGGTCAGAGGACCCGGCTTCTCCAGCAGGCCGGCAGGGAGCCCGACCTTGCCTATGTCATGGACTAGTCCCGCGAGGTGCGCAAGCCGTTGGTCGGCTTTGCTAAGTCCAAGTCTTTCCGCAATATCTCGAGCGTAAATCGCCACCGCGGCCGAATGACCCGCCGTGTAACGGTCTCGAGCGTCTAGCGTCGCGACAAGAGCCGTTGCGAACGACAAGTTGGCCCGCTCCTGCCGTTCAATCGCTGCGGTCAGCTCCTCGGAAGTGGCCCGCTGCTCTCGATAGAGCAAGAAGAATTTCTGGGCTGCAAAGGCCGGAAACAGGAACAGCACAACACTCCAAGTGGAGACCTCCCGACAGGCATAGACAAGCAGTGCCGTCATTGGGATATAGAGCGGGAGCGCGACGAAGGCCGCGCTGGAGACCTTCACGATCTCTCCCACCGTCATCCCGCGCAGTCGTGCCGCGACCGACCCGAGGGCCAGGTCGCCAAGCTGTTCGACGACCGTCGCACACGCAACTGCCGCGACAACCGGCCCGAATCCATGTGCGCCCGTCCTATCGATCTCAAAGGCAACGACGCCCGCGCAGCCGGCGGCAATCGAGCGCGACGAGGTCCAAGTGAGCCATCGCGCATAGGGGGCGCGGAAGTCGCACAGGAGGCTCGCGACGCTCACTATGATCGCCGCCAATGGCCCGTAGATCACCGCCGCGAGGACGATTGGCAGAGACGAGACCGAGACACTCGCCCGCGACGTCAGGCGCACGCTTTGCATTTCTGCAATGAGCGCAGAGACCGCGAGGGCCACCAACGGCCAAGTGAGAGTCGCTGCGGGTTGAGAACTGCTCAGCAGGACAGCCGACACCAAAACTACGAGCAAAGCAACAAGCCAGCCGGTGTACCCGACAAGTGCCCAATCGCGACTCGTCGGTTGGGACTCAAGGCCCAAAAGCGCTTGGAACTGACGCTCAATGTCGTTCCGGAGACCCGAAGAACTTACTTGAACCTCACCCTTTCGGGTGATAAGTTCCGAATCGCCGTTAGTCTCCCCAGGAGGAAGAGTGCGTTCTCGTATCGCCACCGTGCTGCTTGCGCTTGCATCGCTCGCAGCCATTTCTGGAAACGTAAAGCTCTGGTAGCGGTTGTCTCGACCCACGACGGGTCGTAGCTTCCGTTTTCCCCAGGCTGTCCACATCACCCTGTTGAGGGATATCCACAGGGGTGTGGAAATCGGCGTCGAAGACGTCCGGTTCTCGTTTGTGCGTTCTAACCGTTAAGCGATCAGGCCGCGCCTGAAACCGACGGCCACCGCGTGGGCCCTCGAGCGGGCCTGCAGCTTCGCCAGCAGGTGGCGCACGTGCGACTTGACCGTCTCCTCCGAGAGGAAGAGGCGGACGCCGATCTCGCGGTTGACGAGGCCGTCGGAGATCAGCTGGAGCACCTCGATCTCACGGGCCGTCGGCTCCTGCTCGAGCTCCTGCAGCGGCCCGGCGAACGGGATGACCTCCCCGCCGGCCGAGTTGCTGCCGCGCCGCTTCGCCACCGCGTCGAAGCGACGGCTGTGATCGACGTAGCGGGACAGGATCTCTTTGCGCTCAGCAGCGTCCACGTGAGGCCTATCGGCCTGGGGACTATCCCTCTTTAGTGCGAGCTCTTACCCCTTTTCAGGGATCACTCGGAACGGGGCACGGGCTCGGCCCGTTCTTTGCCCGGATCCTGCGGCAAAGCGCTTGAATCAGCGGTTTCCGGCGTGTGCGCGGGCGAAGCCTGCACGCGGGCGAGCGTCGCCTTGTCCACATTGAGCGGATGGTGGCAAGCGGCGAGGTGGCCGTTGCCGTAGTCCACGAGCGGCGGCTCGACCTGCGAGCAGATCTCCGTCGCGTAGCGGCAGCGCGGGTGGAAGCGGCAGCCGCTCGGCGGGTTGATCGGGCTCGGCACGTCGCCCTCGAGCACGATCCGCTCGCGCTTCTCGGCGAGGTCGGGGTCGGGCACGGGGACGGCCGAGAGCAGCGCCTCGGTGTAGGGCATGATCGGGCGCGAATAGAGCTCCTCGGCCGGCGAGAGCTCGACCAGCTTGCCGAGGTACATGACCGCGATCCGGTCGGAGACGTGGCGGACGACGCCGAGGTCGTGCGCGATGAAGAGGTAGGTCAGGCGGAACTCGTCCTGCAGCTCCTCGAGCAGGTTCACCATCTGCGCCTGGATCGAGACGTCGAGAGCCGAGACGGGCTCGTCGGCGACGATGAGCTTCGGCCGCAGGGCGAGCGCGCGGGCGACACCGATGCGCTGGCGCTGGCCGCCGGAGAACTCGTGCGGGAAGCGGTTGTAGTGCTCGGGCGAGAGGCCGACCACACGCAGCAGGTCCTCGACCTTCCCCTTACGCTCCTTGCGGTCGCCGATCCCGTGGATGCGCATCGGGTCGCTGATGATCGTGCCGACGCGCTTGCGCGGGTTCAGGCTCGCGTAGGGGTCCTGGAAGATCATCTGCATCTCCCGGCGCAGCGGCCGCAGCTTGCGGGCGCCGAGGGTGCCGATCGACTGGCCGTCGAAGAGGATGTCGCCCGCAGTCGGCTCGAGCAGCCGCACGATGCAGCGGCCGAGCGTCGACTTGCCGCAGCCCGACTCGCCGACGAGGCCGAGGGTCTCGCCTTCGGCGACGCTGAGCGTGACGTCGTCCACGGCGTGCACGCGCGCGACCTCGCGGGAGAGGACGCCCTTCCGGATCGGGAAGTACTTCTTCAGGCTCTGGACCTGGACGAGCGCCCCGTTCTGCGTCTGCGGCTCGGTCACGCGACCACCCGCTGCTCGCCGGCGATCGTCGAGTCGCGCACGCCGCGCTTCTGGTCGACGGTGAGCCAGCACCGGTCGAGGTGACCGCGATCCTCGACACGGTTGCGCAGCTCGGGCTCCTCGAAGCACTTCTCGAACGCGTGCGGGCAGCGCGGCCTGAACTTGCAGCCCTGCGGCAGGTTGATCAGCGAGGGCGGCGTGCCCTCGATCGAGTGCAGCTTCTTCGGCTTCGGCCGGTCGAGCCGCGGGATCGAGCCGAGCAGGCCCCAGGTGTACGGGTGCTGCGGGTCGTAGAAGACGTTCCGCTTCGAGCCTCGCTCGACGATCCGACCCGCGTACATGACGAGGATCTCGTCGGCGACCTCGGCGACGACGCCCAGGTCGTGCGTGATCAGGATCACGGCCGAGTCGAAGTCCGCGCGCAGGCGGTCGAGCAGCTCGAGGATCTGCGCCTGGATCGTCACGTCGAGCGCCGTCGTCGGCTCGTCGGCGATCAGGATGTCCGGGTTGCACGAGAGCGCCATCGCGATCATCGCGCGCTGGCGCATGCCGCCCGAGAACTGGTGCGGGTAGTCGTCCACGCGCGACTGCGCGTTCGGGATCCCGACCTGGCGCAGCAGCTCGATCGCGCGGCGCTTCGCCTCCTTGTTGCCGGTCGGCTCATGCGTGGTGATCGCCTCGACGATCTGGTCGCCGACGGTGTAAACCGGGTTCATCGACGTCATCGGATCCTGGAAGATCATCGCGATCTGGTTGCCGCGTACATCGCGCAGGCGGGACTCGGGCAGGTCGAGGAGGTTCTCGCCCTTGTAGTCGACCTCGCCCTCGAAGCGGGTGTTCTTGTCGCGCGTCAGCCCGAGCAGGGTCATTGCGGTGACGCTCTTGCCGGACCCGGACTCGCCTACGATCCCGAGCACTTCGCCGCGGTTGAGCTCGAAGTCGACGCCGTCCACCGCGTGGACGGTGCCGTCCTCGGTCGCGAACCGGACCTTGAGGCCCTTCACCTCGAGCAGGCGCTCCGGCATTACGTCGGCCGGATCCTGGGATCGAGGTAGGCGTAGGCGAAGTCGACGGCCGCGCTGAAGACGACGATGAAGAAGGCTCCGTAGAGCGTGACGCCCATGATCGGCGGCAGGTCGAGGCCACCGACCGACTGGGCCGCGTACCAGCCGACGCCTTTCAGGTCGAAGACGGTCTCGGTCAGGATCGCGCCGCCGCCGAGCACGGCCGCGAAGTCGAGGCCGAAGAGACTGACGATCGGGATCAGCGAGTTGCGCAGCACGTGGCGGCCGAGCACACGCCCTGGCGGCAAGCCCTTGGCCCTGGCGGTGCGGACATAGTCCTCGTTCATCGTGTCGAGCATGTTCGAGCGTAGTACCCGTCCGTAGAAGCCGATGAACAAGACCGCGAGGCAGAACCAGGGCAGGATCAGGTGGTACATCCACTGCGCTGGGTCCTCGCTCAGCGGCACATAGCCGCCGTCCGGGAACCACGTGCGCGTCTCCGCGAAGAAGTAGCGCAGCACGATCCCGAGCCAGAACACCGGCATCGAGATGCCGATCAGGGCGAGGATCGTGATCGCGCGGTCCGACCACCTGCCGGCTTTCACCGCGGAGATCACCCCCACCAGGATCCCGAAGACGAGCCAGATGATCCCGGCGCCGATGCAGAGCGAGAAGGTCGCTGGGATGCCCTTCTTGATCTCGGCGACGACGTCTTGGCGCGTGTCGAAGGAACGCAGGATGTCGTACTCGCCATGCGTCCCCGGCAGGAGGCCGGTGCCGGCCTTCTGCATCATCCGCACGTACTGGACGTAGAAGGGCTTGTCGAAGCCCCACTTCTCGCGGATGTTCTGGATGTTCTCCGGCGTCGGGTTCTTGCCGGCCATCCGTTCGGCGGGGTCGCCGCCCGGGATCAGGATGAAGATGATGAAGACGAGGATGCTGACCGCGAACAGCACCGCGACCATCCCGATCAGCCGTCTGATCACGAAGGAGAGCACTAGTGCTCGATCCTTACCTTGGCGCGCGGGTCGAGGGCGTCGCGCAGGCCGTCTCCGAAGATGTTCAGCGAGAGCACGGTCAGCACGATCGCAATCCCGGGGACGAGCGAGAGCCACGGCGCGGTCTGGATCTGGTCCTCGCCGCTCGCGATCAGGTTCCCCCACGACGGGTCGGGCAGCCGCACGCCAGCGCCGAGGAACGAGAGGCCCGCCTCGGTGAGGATGTTGGCCGCGATGATCAGCGTGAAGAAGACAAGCACCGTCGAGGCGATGTTCGGCAGCAGGTCGGAGAACATCACGCGCAGCGGCCCGGCGCCCGCGCCGATGGCCGATTCGACGAACTCCTTCTCGCGCAGCGACAGGATCTGGCCGCGCAGCGGCCGGCCGATGTATGGGATCAAGACATATGAGATGACGAGGGTCGGGATCCAGAGGCTGCCCGGCTCGATCGAGATTCCGAAGTGGTGGAAGCCGTTGACGGCCAGCGCGCTCGAGAGCGCGATCGCCAGGAGCAGCACCGGGAACGCCCAGATCAGGTCGAAGAAGCGCGTCACCACCCAGTCCGTCCAGCCGCGGTTGTAGCCGGCGAGCAAGGCCAGGAAGACGGCGACGAAGGTGCAGATCAGCGCGGAGCCGATCCCGATCATCAACGAGTTCCTGCCGCCGTAGAGCAGCCGCACGGCGACGTCGCGGCCGAGGTTGTCGGTGCCGAGCACGAAGCGGCCGTCTGCGTGCCACCAGGTCGGGCCGAGATATTCCGGCGGCTTGACGACGAAGTCATTCGTCTTCGGGTCGTAGAACGAGCCGCCGCCGACGACCTCCTTCGGCTTGCCGCTCACGATCACCTTCTCGCCGGCATGCACTTCGTTGGGGCCGGTGTGCGCCACATGCTTCGCGTAGACCGGCGCGAGCGCACAGGCGAGGACGATCAGGACGAAGACCAGGAGCGCGAAGAGGGCGACCCAGTTGCGGCGGAGCCGACGCCAGGCGAGGTACCACGGACTGCGCCCGACGATCGCAATCTCGTGCTCTTCGGCGGCCAGCAGCGAGGCACTGTCGAGCGTGAGTTCGGTTGCTGGCTCGGCCATTCCCCTCCGGCGGCGAGTGTAGATCAGTGAGGGCGCCCGGAGGCGCCCTCACCGCTTACTCGTCGTGCTGTTCCTCTACTTCCTGCAGAGGCGCGCCAGGTCGATTCCGTAGAGGCGCTGAACGTGGATGCAGCCCATCTTCTTGCTGAAGAACTCCGGGAACACGCGGTTCGACCACGGTGCCCACGGAGCCTGGGCCATGATCTCCTTCTCGACCTTCGCCCAGCGTGCGTTCACGGCGGGCGTGAGGACCTGGGACTTCTTCAGACCCTCGATCTCGGAGTTGGTCTTCTTGTTCGTGTACCACGCGTAGTTGTTGTTGTCCGTGTTGGTGATGCGGTTGCCGTTCAGGAGGACGTCGAACCAGTCGAGCGGGTGCGGGTAGTCCTCCAGCCACCGCGCCCAGCCGGTCTGCGCGTGGGTCGCGACGTTGCCGACGGTCGAGTAGTACGTGGCCCTCGGCAGGATGTTCAGGCTCGCGTCGAGCCCGATCGTGTTGAGCTGGGCGGTGTAGTACTGCGCAGCGTCGCGGGCGTCGGAGACGTCACGCGTCCAGACCGTGACCTTGGCGCCCTTGGCGCCGGCGGACGTGATCAGCGACTTCGCCTTGGCGATGTTGTACGAGTACGTCGTCAACTTCTTGTAGCTCGGGTAGGTCGGCGGCAGCACGTTCTGCGTCGCCTGCCCGAGGCCGCCCCAGACGATCTTCTGCATCGTGGCACGGTTGAGCGCGTAGTTGACGGCCTGGCGCACCTTCAGCTTGTTGAACGGCGCCTCCCGGATGTTCATCCAGAAGTAGTACGTGTTCGCCGTCTGGCGCAGGACCAGGTTGCCCTTGCTCTTCGCGTTGGCGATGCGGTCCGGCGGGATGGCCCCGTTCGAGTAGTCGGCCTGTCCGCTGATGACCCGCTGGGTCGCCGTGTTCGCGTCGCCGATGAGCGCGACCTCGATCTTGTCCGGGTTCCCGCGCGGGATGTACTTCGTCGCCTTGAAGTACTTGTTCCGCACCATCGTGAACCCACGGTTCGGGTCGTAGCCCGTGATGCGGTACGGCCCAGTCGCCGGGATCGTGCCGTTCAGGATCGCCGTCGACGTGTTGGCGGGCACCGGCGCCGCGAAGATCAGCGCGAGGATGGTCAGGAAGTCACCACGCGGCGTCGAGAGCTTGACCGTGATCGACCGCGTCTTGTTGTTGGTGATGATTCCCGAGATGTTGCCGCCCTTGGTGGGATGGGCGGCGTACGCCTTCGCACCGGCGATGTCGGTGTAGAAGCCGACGCCCTGGCCGGTGGCCAGGAAGCCGCGCTTGATCGCCCACTTGAAGTCGGACGCCAGCACCTTCTTGCCGTTCGAATACTTCAAGCCCGGCCGAAGGGTGAACTTGTAGACGCGGCCGTTGCTCGAGATCTTCGGCAGCGACTGGGCGAGCCCCGGCACGAGCTGGTAGCCGGCAGGCCCGTCAACGTGCTTGTACGTGAGCAGCGTCTCGTACACGTTCCACATCGCCCACCAGCTCTGGCCCGTGTAGGCCTGCTGCGGATCGAGGAAGTCGATCGTGTCGAGCACTGCCTTCAAGGTCCCGACGCTCTTCTGCGCGTTTTGCGGCGCCGCCTGTGAGCGGGTCGCCGCGACGCCATAGGCCGCGACCATCATGGAAATCCCGGCTGCGAGCGCCACTACGCCCAGCAACCAGGTTCCCCGTCGCCTTGCAGTCATTGCACCTCCCAATTTGAAAGCCCCGGTGGTTCCGAGCGCAATCTTCGCAAAGTGAAGACGTCCTGGATAGGTCTTGGTTAGAGGCGGCCGCAACGAAGTTCG
>Ga0308176_10003373_pt1 | contig 10232 bp, 8 predicted proteins | sample PhyCR2_3_FD_203890 | JGI IMG/M metagenome (GOLD analysis project Ga0308176, IMG submission 203890) | Soil microbial communities from UC Gill Tract Community Farm, Albany, California, United States - DLSLS.C.R2 | ecosystem: Environmental > Terrestrial > Soil > Agricultural land | place: USA... | reverse complement strand
TACCAAATTGAGGGAAGGCAGAGCTTCTGGGGCAATATGGATTGCAGAGAGATCGAATGGGAAAGTGCGCACCGCTTGGTGCTGCGCGCCTTTCGGTCGCATCGCATGGACAATGTTGAGGAAGCCTACGCGAACTCGATCTGGCCAGATAGGGAGTGTCAAGGGAAGCGTAAGCCATTTAGTCTTGCGCCACCGCCGGAGTTCAACCTGAGCTAGTTCGGGGCGTCCACTCATACGCCGCATCTCCACTCGCGAAAAATGACGGCGTAGCAGCGCCTCCAGCGACCGGCCGTTGAATTCCCGAACGTGCCACCGGTTCCAGGGCCGTTGTCCCGGCAGCAGGCGATTGGCTCGATCTGGCGTCACCACTAGCAGAGTGCCCTCGGGAGCTAGCACTCGGCGGGCCTCTCTGAGATACAGGTCGGGTACATGGATATGCTCGATAACCTGAAATGAGAGCACGGTGTCGAAGCTGGCATTTTGAGCAGGAACCCGTCCATCGACTGCAATGGAAGTGAACGCGAGATTTGGCGCACTGTACTTGGCCTGGGCGAATGCGATCGCGTCCTTTGCTACATCGACCGCACAAACTGAGGCGGCTGTACGGGCCACGAGCGCCGCTCCATATCCTGTTCCGCACCCATAGTCCAGCACGCGCTTACCCGTCGTGTACGACTCGGCGAACCGGTAGGCTGCCAAATGCATAAGATAGATGACATAGTCTTCGAGTGATGACTGATATGACTCTTCGACCAGGCGTTCGCCTGTATGCATGTGAGTCATGCCATGCGCACCCGGAGGCGCTCGTGCACAATCCTTACGAACTGTCGTCCGATTGCCTCTGGTCCGATAGCATCTCTGACGGAGGCATGGCAGGTACCACTGGGAATCTCATGTAGCGTCAACTGGCGGCGTACCGCCTCGGCAAGAGCCGGGGCATTGCCGGCTGGCACTAACTGGCAGCAAGGGGGCGCATCAACTACAAGCTCTCGAATCGCAGGCGAGTCCCGAGTAATGACGGGCTGCCCGCAGGCCAAAGCCTGAAAGACCTTGTTCGGTATGACGCTTGCTGCTTTCTCCGACGTCCCGAAAATCCCGAGGACTACATCGGCGTCAGCAATCCATCGCGGCAGGGCTTCGTAGTTTGTCCACTCGATCCAGTGTACACTGGGAAGTGGCTGGTCCTCCAGCATCCTTCGAACGCGCAACCCCTCTTGGCCCTTCCCGATTAAGGTCCAATGAACCGTTTCCTGTGACATCAATCGAGCTGCCTCAATAATTGTCTCGATGCCGTGCAATGGAATAAATTGACCGTAAAAAAGTACCCGCAGTGCGCTTCCCACTGGACGCTCTTCACGCGGCAGTGGCCGGAACACATCGGTTTCTGCCCCGACCATCACAGCGCCACACGTACCGACCTGTAAGCCGAACAGGGTTTCAATGCGGCGCGCATGGGTTTCAGTATCCAGAAGCACAAGCTGTGCGCATTGAATCGCGAAACGCTCAAGAACGGATATGAAGCGCCCGGCGATGCTTCTTGGTCGCACTATCGAGCGGTCGAATGCAAGTGTGTCGTAGGTAGAAATGAACAAGTCCAAGACGATCGGCACCCCGCGAAGGCGGGCAAACGGCGCTAGGACGATGGTATCGAAAACGCCTGGAAAGCTTGTCAGTACAACGTCAGGTTGTGGTGCTTGCATGAATCGCGCGACGAGGCCAGGATAGGTCCCAAGCCAGCGCGTAAAGGCTGCGAGCCAACGCCAGAAGCCCCGAGTCTGAGTCTTGTCTTCGATACCCTCCCACACCGGTGCGTGGCAATCAGTAAGGGTTGCTCCCGCCGCGACAATCCCCGCTCGCAGAATGCGCGTGCGAGGCTTACCCAAGTCGAACGTGCCCCAATGGAGGACGCGCATACGCCAAGGTCACCTGCCCAGGGGTTGCGAGGACTGCCAAATCAAGTCGAAGGATGCCGCCAGGCAATAGGGTTCCCAACCACAGCACTCCCGTGGCGGCGTGGATCGAATGTCGGCGTGCGGTTAATGCCAATCAACGTTGTGTCGCACAACGTTTGTAACGTGTTTGGAGCCACCTGCGTAGCAGTGCCGTGAGAACGCGCCCCGCCCCAGCATAGGGAACTATCTGCCACACCGTGAGTCCATCGAGGCTCGATCATCCAGCAGGTTACCTTCCAGAGAAATAGCGCTGGCGACAAACACCGCGTTCAGGCATTCTTGATCCATGTTTTCCACCGTCTCAGGACTTTCCAATACCGCGAGCTCCTGGTATTGGCACACCCCGTATCCCATTCGCGTCATCCTCCTCGTCCTCGGAGCCGCTTGGCTGGCGCTCCTGGTCCACGAGCTCGGGCACGCCCTGATGGCGCGCCTGCTGGGCGTGAGGGTCTGGAGCATCGCGCTCGGCCGAGGCCCGGTGCTCTGGCAGGGCAAAATCGGACACAGCCGAGTGCGGGTCGCCTTGTTGCCGATCCACGGGGAAGTCCGCCTGTATGACGGCGATGCCGAGGGCTTAGGCTACGAGGAGGCCGCTACCGGTGGGAGCCGGTTCAAATGGAAGCCCGGCCGATCCTGGCGCGCCCCGCTCATCACCTTTGCCGGCACCTTGGGCAATCTGCTCACCGCCAAAGCCGTGCTGGCATTCTGGGCAGCCGGACCGCACCCCCGGCCGCCGGTTCTCATGTGGACGCTGGCGCTGTTCTTGGTGAACGCGTTCATGCTCCTCAACCTCATGCCGGTCCGAGGTTTCGACGGCTGGCGCATCGCCACGCACGCGGCCGCATGGCGCCGCCGGCCGCTCCCCGCCAAGCCGCCCAGACGGACTGGACCTTGGCCGTTCGCCTACTCGCTCCGAATTGCCGCCATTGCGCTCCAGCTGGCCCTGATTTCTGTGTTCTTCGAAGGGCCGGCCCGGATCGCGATCCTCGCAGCGGCCCTGGCGGCCGAGGCGGCAAGCGTTGCAGAATACGCCCAGGCACTGCGTCAGCTCGTCAAACCCTCTACCTCTAGCCGGCCATCGGTCAATGCGGATCTCGCCTAGCCAGCTTTCTCGTGTCGTCACCCAGGTCGCGGTCCTACTTGCGCTTATGTCGACCCATGGCGCAGCCCAGGCCACTACCGACTCTGCCAAGGTCGCCGATTCAGCCGCGGCCGGCTACGGCGACAGCGCGAGGCAGTCCGGCGTCGACACGTTGCAGGGAAAACCTGCCGCGGACAGCGGCAAAGCGAATTCGGGCGCCGATTCCTCCGCCACCAAGCAAGCGGCGCCGCCGGCGGCTCCGGCCGATAGTGTCCTCTCAGATGCCTGTTCGGCCTCCCGGCCCGGCACCCTCGCTCCCGGCCTGCTGCTGGTCCTCTTTCGCGACTCTGCGACAGAGAAGCAGCGGTCCGCAGCCGTCACCAGTGCTGGCGGCATGTTTGCCGGACGGGCACAGGGAGGCGGCGACTACGTGCGGCCCTCGGCCGATACCGTCTCTTCCCGAGACCTCGCGGACCGCCTGGTTCAGGATGCCGCAATTGCCTCTATCTCTGAGCGCACCTGCCCCGTGGGCCGCTGAGGGCGCGGGGTGAGGACTCATCTCACCGCGGCGCGCCCCGGGGACAACTCACCGGGCTCGGGCTCTTGTCCTGCGGCTCACCCGCCGGGTCATCTCGCCCGAAGATCCAGTACTCCCCGACCGTGCGGACGTAGTGGTACGGCTCGAACGCCAATCGAAACCGTGGGTCCCGCAGAAAGTAGCACAAGTAATCCAGCCGCCTAAGCCGCAGAGCGCTATCGTCCCTTCCCGACCACAGCACCACCGCCACATCAGGCCGTGAGCTGACGAAATCCCGCACCACGGCGTCCTCCACAAACCGCTCGAGCGCCCCCATCTCGGCCCGCGCATGGTACCGAACCGGCGCCCCCCGATGCACGTCCGGCCAGTAGATCACCGCCAGCGGCCAAAGGCTCGGGAACCGGAACGCGAGACGCACGTCCGCATAGTTGGTCAACGGAAACGTCGACGCGATGCTCCACGAGAACAGCGCCATCGACCCGCCCCGCCCATACTCGCGGACCACCGGAATGAGCCGATGCAGATCCTGGTCTTCGTCATACCGCGGATCGCGCGGCTGGACCATACGGGCCACCGAGCCTGCCACGACTACCGCACCCATCCCCCCCACCAGGAGAACCGCGCCAGCGCGGAACAGGCGCTCGAGCGGCGACTGGAGCGGCGTATTCGCGTCCACCAGGATGAGCACCAGCAGCCACAGCGACAGGCCCACGGCCGGATAGAAGTGGTATTGCCAGCCCTTCTGCTGCAGGACGGCCGCCAGCCACACTCCGGCGACTGCACACCCCACCACGATCCAGACCGGCTTCGTTCGCGCCGAACGCCGCATGGCGACAGCCGTCAGCAACGCTGCGAGTGGCGGCAACGCCCCATCACCCGCCAGCGCCGTGACCAGCAGGCTGTTCCGGAGGAATCCGAAGTAGGGAGCCGCCATCAGCCGGACGACGTCGAAGTACTGGGGCGTCCACAGGACCACGGACCCCAGGTAGATGGCGCCGACGATAACCACCGCAACCGACTCCGGCCGGAGCCGCGGCCAGCGTCGGGACCCGGCCCACCACAGGCCGATCTCGAGCCCGAGCCACAACAGCACGAAGTGCGGCTTGAGCGCGATCCCCAGGCCCGCCGCGGCCCCAATGGCCACGGCGGCCGGCCGCCCGGCGCTGCCCTTCGTCGCCCGGATGGCCGTCAGCAGCACATAGGGCATGGTGAGCGCAAGCAACAGGTGCTCGCGTTGGGCAAAGTCCAGCCGGGGAAGCGGCAGCAGCACGAAGATGGCCGCCAAGCCGAGCAGCCGGCGGATGCCGGCTGAGGAAGGAAAGATCTGGCGTAGGAGCACCCCTATGCACGCCACCGATGCCACCGCCAGGATCGCTACCAGCACGGTGAACACCAGCTCCGCGGGCACGCCGAATGCCCGGCCCAGCGCAACCGGCACGATATCCAGCCAGACGATGAGCGGTGGATTCACCTCCACCAGGTCAACGTACATCCGCGCGCCATCCAGCACCCGGCCCGCCGAGTAGAGATACCATCCGGTGTCCGGCTGAACTCGGCCCAGCGCGGCGGGCAGGACACCGAGTGCCGCGATGAGCACCGCGAGCAGCCCAACGGCCCAGGGCCGTCGCAGCGCCTCCGATGCGTTCGTATCCGGGTTGCTCACGCTAGTTGCCGCGAATCGAGATGAAGGGAGCCTCCCAGGCAGTAGCACAAAGTGCCCGTTGAAATATCTTTGGGGGCAACCGTCACGCATTTCCCTTCGACCCCGACACCGAGCTCCGTGGCCGCCGCTGCTCCCCTGCCGAACACGGGTGAGTCTGACCGTCCTTATCTGGCGGTAGTCTCGCCCGTGTTCAACGACTGGGGATGCGTTCCTGAGCTGCTTGCCCGACTCGACCAAGCGCTGGGCTCGATCCAGGGAACGGCCGAAGTCTATCTCGTTGACGATGCGTCCACGCTGGCTCGATCGCTCGACCTGGCCGGCCAGTCCTACCAGGCGATCCGCAGTGTGTGGGCCGTCCGTTTGAAGCGCAACCTCGGTCATCAGCGCGCGATCGCCGTCGGATTGGGGCTGGTCAGCCCTTCGGACGCCTATGATGCCGTCCTGGTGCTCGACAGCGACGGAGAGGACCGACCCGAGGACGTACCGCAGCTCTACGCCGCCATGCGCCGGACGAACGGGAGTGCCGTCGTCTTCGCGGAGCGCACCCGGCGCACCGAGAACTGGTGGTTCAAGCTGATGTACCGGCTCTACCGCGTGTCACATCGATGGTTGACGGGCATCGCGGTTCGGTTCGGGAATTTCAGCCTGGTGCCGATACGCCTCGGCCGTTCATTGACCCTCGCGTCGGACCTCTGGAACCACTATGCCGCAGCCGTTGTGAAGTCGCGATTGCCGTATACCAGCGTTCCCTGCCCTCGGGGTCGGCGCATCGCCGGCACCTCGCAGATGAATCTGGTGTCGCTTACGAGCCACGGTCTCCGGGCGTTCTCGGTCTTCAGCGAAGAGATCGGCACCCGGGCCCTGCTCCTGTGTCTGGCGCTGTTCGCCCTGTCACTGCTCGCATCGATCATTGTGGTCGGCATCCGCTTTGGCACCAGCTACGCCATCCCCGGCTGGTCCACGACGGCGATGGCGTTCGCCATTCTCGTCGCCCTGCAATCGCTTACGCTCGCGGCGGTGTTCACCTTTTTCGTGCTCTCCTCTCGCAGCTTTTCCGCTACGGTACCGCTCCGGGAGGCGGAGTTGTTCATCGAGTCGAAAGAGATGCTGTACGGTCCGGGCGCGACCCGCTGAGCCGACCCCCTCGTCACTCAGGGTTGCCCATCATGCGTACCCGCCGGATGAACGACGCGGCCATCGTGGCCGCGTCGCCGCGCGCGAGGATATAGGCGACAAAGAGGCACAGGACTATCAGGACGAGGATGCCCAGTCCACGGAGGAAGCCCCGCCGTCCTTGCCACGGTTCCCCAGCCATGTTCGCCCCCCGAGTATGAGCAGTGTGGCGAGCGAGATCCCCAGACCGATCCAGGTGACCCTGGTGAGCCCTTCCCGCACCGCGATCGACTCCCGCCCGGCGGGCACGTCGATCGCGAGCAGCCCGCCACTGTCCCGGGCCGGCAGCCGAGCCCCATCGGCCAGCCGCGCCGTGTAGAAGTCGTAGTAAATGGTCGGCAGCACCACCGTGCCGGGCGCCTCGGCCGTGACGACCAGGTCGGTCGCGGAGCCGCGTTGCTCGAGCGAGTCCACCCGCACGCCGGGCGACGTTCGCGGCGCCGAGGCGATCGTGCCGAGCAGCGCCTGCAGCGCCCCGTCGTAGTCGGCTCCAGGGCCCGGCACCGTGCGAGGCAGGTACTCCGACCTCCCCGTCAGGCCGAACTTGCGGCCCTGCGCCATCTGCTGTTCGAGATACGTCGAGGTCCACCGGGGAATGACCGACGGCGCAATCCCCGCGCGCGCGATCACGAACACCACCAGCGCGACGGCCGCTATCCGGATCCACCGCTCGCGCGTCGCGGCCACCGAGCAGGCGAAGCTCGCGACCGCGAGCAGGCCCATCAGCCCTACGACCCGCCAGGGAAACTGAATGTATCCGAACGGCGCCGGCAGCACCGCGAGCAGGACGCGAGGCTCGACCAGGAAGAGCAGCAGCAGCCACCACGGCACCAGCAGCAGCCGGGCCGCCCGCTCTATGCCTCGGCCCTCCGGCGCCGCCGCCGGCCGGAGCCACGCGCGGAGCACCAGTAGATGCGCCGCCAGGGTGAGCCAGCCGACCGAGAGGTTGAGTCCGTTCCGCTTGGGTAGCCCGGTGAGCGCGGTCTCGAGCGGCACCCGGCCGGCCTGAACGTATGCCGGATCGGCCCACACGGCGGAAGGGACCGCCGCCCACACCGTCGGCAGGTAATGCTGCTGCGGCAGCCAGGACCAGGCGCTGAGCCCCAGCGCCGCGAGTCCGGCGGCGCCAAGCGCGAGCCAGCGCCTGCGCCCTTCCGCCGGCGGCGCCCAGATCGGCGCGAGCACCAGCGTGACTACGGCGAAGTACAGCGTCATCGGCGGATGCGTCAGCACCAGCGCGGCCAGCACGAACGGGAGATAGAACGGCACTCGGCCTTCGCGCCCCGCCCGCCACAGGCCGAGCAGGATGAGCGGGTACCACACGAACGCCCAGCTCTCGGCCAACGCTCCCCGGATGAACACGTTCTCGAATCGGTAGGGCACTCCGACGTACGCCAGCGCGCCCAGGAAGGCCGCCGTCCGGTCCGCCGACAACGCCTTGAGCAGCGTATACATGGTGAGAGCGGAGCACAGCACCGAGAGCAGGAAGGCGAGGTGCACGCCCGCAACGACGTCTCCGGTCGCGAACGTCAGTGCCACGGCGACGGCGTTGCCGAGCGGAGGGTAGAACCGGGGAAACGCGTAGCCGGCGCCGCGAAACAGCCTTGGAAAGCTTTGCGGCAACCAGTGGCCGTCCCGGATCTCGCCCACGTACTCGAGCACGCGGTAGTACGGCGTCGCGTCCTCGTGCGAGAAGAAGCCCTGGCGGCCGAGCAGCGGCAGGTAGAGCACGACCACGAGCAGGAACAGCGTCGCGACCAGGAGCGCGTCACGCTGGTCCGGTGGCGTCCTCTCGGGTAGCTTGGCGGTCATGACGCTTTTCCGCCAGCGTGTGATACTGGCAACGTTCGTCGGGCTCCTCGCGGCCGCGTTGACCTACATCGGCCACTCCCCGGCCGGCTTTCGCACCGACTTCGACGCGCTCTGGGTGGCTGGGCATGCCTGGACTCATGGCCGGGATCCGTTCGAGGCAGCGCGGGCCTACGCCAGCCGCCCGCCCGGCTACGACTTGCTCTACCCCGCCCCGACCATCCTGCTCACCGCGCCGTTTACCGTCTGGCCTCTTCCCATCTGCCTCGCACTGTGGTCCGGACTCGGCTTCGGGGCGCTCGCCTTTGCCGTGACCAGCCGGACCTGGTGGGGTCTGCTGGCACTGGCGACGCCGTTCGCCTTGCACGCCTTCTTCTCGGTCCAGTGGTCGCCCGCGCTGGTGGCCAGCGCGACGCTGCCGTGGCTCGCGTTCCTGTGGATCGCGAAGCCGTCCGTGGGTGCGGCGCTATTCGCCGCCTACCCGTCCCGCCGCGTCCTCATCGCCGGCGTGGTGGTGTCGCTGGCGGCGTTCGCGCTGTTTCCTGGGTGGGTCGCAGAGTGGAGGGCGGCGCTCGGGACCCGGCACCACCTCATTCCGCTGTTCCTGCGTCCGGGCGGCTGGCTCCTGCTGCTCGCCTGGATCCGGTGGCGGACGCCCGAGGGCCGCCTGCTCGGCACCCTGGCCGTGGTGCCCCACACCGTGATGCCCTATGACATGCTGACGCTGGCGGTGCTGCTGCGGACCAGGGTGGAGTGGATCGGCGCGGCCGTGCTGGCCTGGGTGAGCTACCTGGCGGTCCGCACCTGGGGGTGGATCCCGCCCAGGGTGAACCACGATGCGTCGATCGTCGCCGCGTGGCCCTACTGGCTGGCGCTGTGCTACCTGCCGGCGCTCGCGCTGGTGCTGTTGCGTCGGGCGCGCGCGCCGGATCCTGCAGACGAGCCTGGCACCGCAGGCGTCGGAACCGTTACCACCTGACCGCTCGGCTCACCGCAGCAGCAACCCCTGCGACGTATAGGTCCCCACCTGTCCCCCTTTGTACCACAGCTCGAGCGCCACCTCGTCGCCGTAGTCGTACGCGGACCGATAGGCCCGATACAGGCGCTCGAGGTGATAGGCCAGCGGAACGTGCCGGGCCAGCGCGGTCTCGCCCAGGTCCAGCGCCACCCGCCCCTTCCCCACCTCGCGAACGGCGTTGGCGAGGCCGAGCCGCCGCAGGTCGTGCAGGACCTCCTGGAGCTGCGGGCTCACCAGCATGCCGGGACTGGTGGCGCAGACCGACGTGGTATCGAGGCCGTCGGAGCCCGTGTTCGCGCACGGCGCCGGATAGCCGAGCGGAGGCGGGGTGGGCTCCGGCGCATCCTCGGCGGCGCTCTTGCCGGAGGCGCAACCGGCGGCGGCGAACGCTAGGCATGCCAGGGTGAGCTGGCCGAAAAGTCTCATAAACTCGGTATGCACAGGGGACTAGCAGGTTCAAACCCGCCGTAAGTTAGCCGACAGGATCGGATTCCGCCCAGGGCCCCGCGCGCGGCTGTGCGCCCGACGGGTGGCCTCAGAAAATCCGCATCGCCCCCAGCACGTTCGAGTACTCGTCAGTCCACACCCGGCCCGCGGACGGCGGCAGGGCGCGCCACCGGTGGTCCGAGCCGATGCTCCCGGCATCCTCCCGCCGGCGGGCTACGATCGCCCACTTGGCCGGGTCGGCAAAGTCCGCGGCCGAGCCCCGCGCAAACCGCCACCAGCCCACCAGCCCGGCGTCGTGCACCAGCCCGCCCAGCACCGGCACCAAGTCGAGGTAGCGGTTGCTGAGGTGCACCAGCACGGCGCCGCCCGGCGCGAGCTTCCGGAAGTACAGGCCCACGGCTTCGCGCGTGAGCAGGTGGGTCGGGATGGCATCCGACGAGAACGCGTCGAGCACCAGCAGATCGAGCGAGCCGTCCGGCTCGCCTGCGAGCGTGAGCCGGCCATCCCCCAGCACCACCCGAGTCGAGGCCGGGCTGTCGGCCAGGTAGGTG
>Ga0308176_10003372_pt1 | contig 10232 bp, 6 predicted proteins | sample PhyCR2_3_FD_203890 | JGI IMG/M metagenome (GOLD analysis project Ga0308176, IMG submission 203890) | Soil microbial communities from UC Gill Tract Community Farm, Albany, California, United States - DLSLS.C.R2 | ecosystem: Environmental > Terrestrial > Soil > Agricultural land | place: USA... | reverse complement strand
CCAGGCTGAGCCAGGAGAAGGCCGCGGCCTCCGGCTCGCTGTCGGGGGCGCCGCCGGTCATCCAGGGGACCAGGCTGTGGCCTTCCACGACCGGCGGCACGGGCAGGCCGAGGAGGTCGAGGACGGTGGGCACCACGTCCACCTGCTGGACCTGCCGCTGCACGGCCCGGGGGCCGGTCCCGGGAGCCCGCACGATCAGGGGGACGTTCAGCATCTCATCGTGCAGGGTGCTGCCGTGCTGCCAGTCCCCGTGGTCGAGGAACTCCTCGCCGTGGTCGGAGACGAAGACGATGACGGTATTTTCCCAGAGCCCGCGCCGGACCAGAAGATCGATCAGGTCGCCGAACGCCGAGTCGTTGGTGGCGATCTCGGCGTCGTAGAGGTCGAGGAAGCTCCGGAGCATCTCCGGCGTAGGGACCACCTTCCGGAGCTCCAGGAGGCGGAAGATCCCCATTTTGGTGAGGCGCGCGTCGTGGACCTCGGGGGCGAAACGCCGCCGGAAGGCGGGCGCCGGGTCGTAGGGGGCGTGCGGCTCGACGGTGTGGAGGTAGAGGAAGAAGGGGGTGTCCTTCGTCCATCCGTTCCCCAGCCAGCCGGCCGCCTCAGCGTTGACGTCGGCCGCCGAGCTGTGCTCGTAGGGGAGGAGCTTGTAGGTCTCGAACCCCTGGCCCAGGCCGTGGCGGGCCGATACGTTGCCGTTGGTGACGAACCCCGCCGTGCGGTATCCCCTGGCCCGCAGCATCTCGGCCAGGGTGAGGGCCTGCTCGGAGAGCTTGTGCCGCATGTTGTTGACCTTGTGAGTGCGCGGGTAGAGGCCGGTGAGGATGGTGGTGGTGGACGGCCGGGTCCACGAGCACTGGGCCACCGTGTGGCGGAACAGCACCGCCCCGCGGGCGAAGGTATCGATGTGCGGCGAGACGGGCCGCGAATAGCCGTAGCAGCCGAGGTGGTCGGCCCGCAGGGCGTCCACGAGATAGAGGATTACGTTGGGCGGCCGGCCGGCCGCCGTGGCAGCCTGCCGCGGGGAGGCTGGGGCCACCGGGGCCGCGGTCCGCGCGCCGGCCGGAGCTCCTGGGCCCGGGGGGGCGGCGACGGCCGGCCGGCGCAGCACCAGGCCGCTCCCCGGCGGCGTCTCTTCCGCCACGGCGAGGAGCGAGAGCCGCGCCGGCCCCGTTCCCGTTCCTTCCAGCTTGACGACAGCGGGGCCCCGGCCGGGACGGAGGCGGGCCACCTCCCGCTCCACGCCCCCCTCGGGCCGCAGGGTCACCCGCAGCTCGCCGGGCTCGCCGCCGCGGGAGCGCAGCCCGTCGATCGCCAGCACCGCCCCAGGAGGGAGGCGCAGGAAGGTGTCCACCCGCCGGCCGAAAGGGATCGCGAGCTGGTCGCCGGCGGCCCGCACACGCTCCCGCTCGTCGACGCCGGTGTCGAAGCGGAAAAAGTCCCAGGCCACGGCGAGATGGCGGCGGTCCCGGTTCTCGCCGCCGCTCTCCTCGTTGGGCACGCGCGTCCAGGCGTAGCGCAGGACGAGATGATTCTCTCCTGCCCGCAACGCCCGCGCCGGGAGCACGGTCCTGGCCTCCTCCCTCTGGATCGCGACCCGGCCCACCGCGGCGCCGTTGAGCAGCAGGGTGACCTCCTGGGCGGGCGGTATCGGCGAAGAAGGCGAAGAGGGCGAGGAGTACGGAGACCCCTTGAGCGTCAGGGGGACGTCACGTACCCGGGCAAGGAAGATCACCATCTCCGACTCCGGGCCGTCGCTCCAGACCCAGGTGTGGGCGCCCTTGCCCTCGTCTCCGGACCACCCACTCCGCAGCAGCGGCCGGGCCTCGGGCGTTCCCAGGTCCACCCGGCCCGGCTCCCGCCGGATCACGGCGAGGTCCAGGTCGGCGATCAGGTCGCGCACCGTCTCCGAGGGGCGCTCGGGGACGGAGCGTCCGCACCCGGCCAGGAGGACGGGCAGACAGAGGAGCAGGGCGGCGCGGCGGAGACAGCGGAGGACTGCCATGCGTGAGCAGGAGGATACCAAACCTGAAACCGGCTGTGGCGCCTTGCCTCCCGGCTTCCATGTCCTTTGCGCATGGCATCTCGGTCTTTCCCTCTCTCTTCTCTGTTTCACTGATCTTGCCCGCCCGGCCCGCGCGGCCCTGAGCTACCCCTCGGGAACAACGGAGCGCTAGCCCTGCCAGCTCTTCGGCTGCAGGATGCGGATCTGGTTGCCGAACGGGTCGCGCAGGCCGCAGTCGACCCCGTAGCCGTGGTCGGTCGCCTCCTGCGTAAACTCGACGCCCTTGGCGCGGAGCCGCTCGTACAAGCCGAAGCAGTCGTCGGTGCGGAGCACCATGACGACCCCGGTCGCCCCCTTCGTAACGAGCTCCCGAACCTGCTCGGCGGTCTTCTCGTCCATCACCGGCGGGCCAGGGACGTCGAGAACGATCTCGGGGACCGGCTCGCCGGGGATGCCGACGGTCAGCCAGCGGAAGCCGCCGCGGGTGTAATCGGCCTTGACCTCCAGCCCGAGCTTTCCGACGTAGAAGTCGAGCGCCTCCTGGTGATCGAGGACCCAGACGTGTGCGTGGGTGATCGCGTTGAAGCTTTTCGTGTCCATGGCCCCGACTTTACCTGGGGCGCTCACCGGCCGTCTTCTCCAAAACTGCTCGGCCGCGCCCACGCCATCGTGAAGCAGGTGGGAACCGCGCCCGGCACCGGGGCGCTGCTCCGGCGGTACGCGATTGGCGACTGGCCGACGATCTCGCGGAAGGTACGGCTGAACGTGCCGAGGCTGGTGAAGCCGACGTCGAAGCAGATGTCTGTGACGCTGCGGTCGCTCTCGCGCAGCAGGAACATCGAGCGCTCGACCCGGCGGCGCTGGAGGTAGCGGTGCGGCGTCTCGCCGAAGGTCGCCCGGAAGGTCCGGATGAAGTGCGCCTCGGAGACGCAGGCGATCCGGGCCAGCGTGGGGATGTCGAGCGGCTGGGCGTAGCCGCGATCCATCGCGTCGCGCGCGCGGAGCATCCGGCGGTTCCTCTCCTCGACGGCGCGGCTCACGGGCGGGGAGTCTAGCATCCCCGCTGGACCTGACCGTCCTGCCAGGCTCAATATTTCAGCGATGGCGCACCTTGTCTTTCAGGGAGCCGCGCTCGCGCGGCTGGAAAGGAGAACCCATGAAGAGAGCTAGCATCCTCGCCGTTCTGCTGTGCGCCTTGGCCTTCATCGTCCCGCTGGGAAAAACCTCCGCCTCCGCGGCCGAGTGCCCGGCCTATCCATCCTGTGCCGACAACACTCAGTGCGGTCCGGACGAGACCTGCGTGAAGAGCCCAGGGCAGGGTTGTGGGACCTGTCTCTCCTTAGCCATCTAAGGAAGGGCGTTGGGCAGGATCTCCTGGGGAAGGATTCGTCTCGCCCTGAAAAGGGCGAGCGGCCCAGCTCAGGAGTGGCAAGCGTGTCCAAGTCGAGCAGCGGAATGCTCGTGTGCTCGATCACGCGAGCGTCGGTCATGTACTCGAGGAGGGCGAGCTCGTCACCTGGCCGGAGAGGGCCGCAGACGGATCTCTCCGAGATCAACGACTGGTGGGCTCGTCTTCTCTTCGATGAAGGTTGGGCTCTTCACAGACGGTTCCGCGTCTTCGCTCTTCTGGAGGTCCAGATCTCCATAAGTCCCAGGCATCTATTCTCGTTGCCGTCCGCTCGACCGCCGGTCCGAAGGAAGTGCCAGCCGATTCAAGCCCAGCCCAGCCAGCCCGTCAGCCCAGCTCGATCAGCGCCTATTCTGAAATACCGAAGTACCCCCCCTCGCACACTCAAGTAGTTCTAGGGCGAAGAAGATTCGGGACCAATTTTCCGTCTTCCACGCTTGCTCTTGGTCCCTCTTGATCGCCTGAAGAGGGTGCACTATACTACGAAGAAACTTCAATCGCTCGCGATAGATCGGAAGGGATGGAGGGTCATGTCTCCCAACGTTATTGGAATTTCAGCTTTTTATCATGATTCAGCTTGTTGTCTGATGCAAGATGGGGAGCTCGTCTGCGCGGCGGAGGAAGAGCGCTTTTCCCGCCTCAAGCATGACAACGGTCTCCCGTGGAAAGCCTTTCGATTCTGCCTCGAGCAGGGCGGGCTCAAGCTTCAGGACATCGACTGCATCGCCTTCTACGAGGATCCTCAGAAGAAGCTTGAGCGGCAGCTCTGGATGAGCCTTCATCCGAGCGTCCCCGATGCCGCCCGACGGCATCTTATCAATCGCATCAGGATTGGGGAGGTCGAGCACAAGATCCGCAGAGGCCTGGGCTACCGCGGCCCGATCGAGATCGTCGACCACCACCAATCCCACGCTGCGAGCAGTTTCTACTGCTCGGGTTTCCCGGAAGCCGCGGTGATGACGGTCGACGGTGTGGGCGAGTGGGCGACCACGACCTACGGACGGGCGGACGGGGCCGGCATCGAGATCCTGGAGGAGGTGCATTTCCCGAGCTCCCTCGGGCTCCTCTACAGCACGCTGACCAGCTATCTGGGCTTCGAGGTCAACGAGGGCGAATACAAGGTGATGGGGCTCGCCCCCTACGGCCAGCCGCGGTATCTCGATCAGATGCGCGCGCTCCTCACTCTCCAGAAGGGCGGCAGCTACAGGCTGAACATGGAGTACTTCGATTTTCTCAAGGGCGAAAAGATGTTCACCGAACGGCTTGCCACCCTGTTCGGTCAGCCGCCCCGCGCTCCGGAGTCGGAGATCTCCCCGTTCCACCAGGACGTCGCACGCAGTCTCCAGGTCCTGCTCGAGGAGGTCCTCCTCGCCAAGGCCCGCTATCTGCACAGCCGGGTTCCCAGCGAGAACCTCTGTATGGCCGGCGGTGTCGCCCTGAACTGTGTGGCGAACAGCCGGATCTTGCGGGAAGGCCCTTTCTCCCGGCTGTTCGTACAACCGGCGGCGAGCGATGCGGGAGGAGCCATCGGAGCCGCCGCCATCGCGCACGCGCGGATGACCGGTGAACGGCCGCGCCAGAAGCGGCTCGAGCACGTCTACCTGGGCCCAGGCTACAGCTCCGAGGAGATCGCCCGGCTCTTGACCGCCAGCTCAATGGAGTCGCTCGATTTCCGGGGCCGCACCGGCGAGCTCCTCGAAGCGGTGGTGGACCGCCTGGAGCAGGGAAAGGTGGTCGGGTGGTTCCACGGCCGGATGGAGCTCGGCCCCCGGGCGCTCGGCGCGAGGTCCATCCTCGCCGACCCGCGCGATCCCGCGATGCGCGACAGGATCAACGCCCTCATCAAGCAGCGAGAGTCTTTCCGCCCGTTCGCACCGGCCGTCCTGGAGGAGAAGGCGCGAGAGCATTTCGACATCGATCATCCTTCGCCTTTCATGCTGGAGACCTGCCAGGTGCAGTCGCCGCTCGACCTTCCCGCCATCACCCACGTGGACGGGTCGGCCCGTCTGCAGACGGTCGCTCCCGCGGCCAACCCGCGGTTCGCCCAGCTCCTGTCCCGCTTCGAGCAACGCACGGGCTGTCCGATCCTGCTCAACACCTCGTTCAATATGCGGGGTGAGCCGATCGTCTGCACACCCGTCGAGGCCATCCTCTGCTTTGTGCGTTCCGGTATGGACGTCCTGGTCCTCGAGGACTTCCTCCTCGACCAGGAGGCCGTCCCCGCTCTCTGGCGCGCCCAAATCGCGAAGATCGAACGGCCTGGCTCCACCGCCGTGAGCCACGACGTCTATACCTTGGTTTAGCCGACCCCTGAGGAGCATTGATCATGAGCAGTCCCCAGGAAGCCGCCCTCCGCGACCTTGCCGTCTCCATGGCCCGGGCTCTCTCTGCGAGCAATGGGGACAGCCCGCTCCATCTGGCCCACAACCTGGGCCTGCTGTCGGAAACCGCGGGAATCGACGATCTCGCGCCGCATACCTCCGCCGGCTGGATCGGGATCTGGGAGCCGAAAACAGAGGATGGAGAGAGCTTCTACCAGCGCTCCCGGGCACACTTCACGGAATGGTCGAAGTGGGCGGACGTTGAGCGCATCCCGCGCAAAGGGACCAGGAAGCGGGTCGTCTTCCTCGGCGAATCGGTCGCGCGCGGATACTTCTACGATCCTCAGTTCTGCCCGGCCGGAGCGCTCCAGAGCCTGCTCGAGAGAGTCGAGGCTCCCGGCGGCGTCGAGGTGGTCGACCTCGCGAGGACCGATCTCGACGGCCTCACTCTCGCCAACCTGCTCAGCTCGTCTCTGGCGCTGGAGCCGGACCTCATCGTGCTGTTCGCGGGGAACAACTGGTCGCGGGCTCCGCTCCTGCTCCGCAGCTCGCTCGAGCGCAGTGTTGCATCCAATATCCTCAACACGCAGGGTGTGGCCGGTTTCAAGGCTCTCCTGGAGGACAAGCTGGCCGGCCTCTTCATGAGCCGCCTCGCGGGACCGCTCGCTCAATTGTCGAAACGGGTTCCGGTCGTGCTGATGATCCCGGAGTTCAACCTCGCGGACTGGCGCTCCGATGGGCTGGTGGACGCCCCCTGGCTGGAGGGCACGGCCAACCAGAGCTGGCTGCGTTGCCTGCTGGCCGCCCAGGAAGCCTTCGCCGCCGGCCGTTTCGAGGAAGCCGCGGACAGAGCCAGGGAGCTGATCGCGATCGATCGCGGGACCGCCGCTTCGGGGTACACGATTCTGGCGGACTGCCTGCGCCGCCAAGGGGCCTGGGACGAAGCCCGCCAGATGCTGGAGAAGGCCCGCGATGCTCACAGTTGGGAGATGATCGGGCAGGCTCCGAGACCCCTGGCCTTTCTGCAGCAGGGCCTGCGACGCCTGGCCACGCAGGGAAACATCAAGCTGGTCGACCTGCCCCAGATCTTCAGCGAACGGCTCGGCGGAGAGGTGCCGGACAGGCGCCTCTTCCTCGACTACTGTCACCTCAGCGCAGAGGGGATCCGGGTCGCCATGGCCGCCGCCGCCGAGGCCGCCTCTCCGCTCCTCGGCGGCCGGCCGGTGAGCCGGCAGGAGCTTGCCGACGTCCCTCTCGGGCCCAGCGCGGAAGCGGAGGCCGAGGCCAGGTTCGGGGCAGCCCTTCACAATGCACACTGGGGACAGTCGCTCGAGCTCGTACGGCACCACTGCGACCAGGCCGTCGCAGCCTCGCGCAAAGTGGCGGAAGCCATGTCCCTGTATGCCGAGCTCCAGTGCCTGCGGGCACCGGCTTGGATGTGTGCCGCCGGTGAACGGCTGATGCAGGTCGCTGACGCGGGTCCTCTACGACGCTTCCTGACGTACTACATGACCTATCATCGCAAGGTCCTCGACCGTGGTCTGGTCGAGGCCATCTGCTCGACTCTGGAGGAGGTCGGGATGCCGATCCGAGAGCGGATCACTGCTCTCCTCTGCCAGGAAAGGGGGGTGGCCCCCGGTCAGCCGGTGGACCTCATCAGCTCTTATTTCAGGACCTCTTGGATCAACCGTGACTGGATGTGGACGCAGAGCTTCTACCATCGGATCCACTCTCCAGTCTCGGAGCTCTCCTTCGTCTGCGACGGGTCCGGTCCGATCGAGCTCGAAATCGTCTGCCGCCGCCTGGTGGACCCTGGCGCGGAAGACGAGACCTGCGCTCTGTCAGTCAACGGTGCTCTGGTGGTGAGCTTTTCCCCGACCGCAGCGTGGCAGACCTGGCGGTTCTCGCTCTCGCCCGACATGCTGGAGAGAGGGGCGAATCGAGTCGAGATCCGGTGGCCGCTGCGGACGATCCCGGGGGAAGAGGGCATCCGGCAGGTGGCGCGCGACATCGAAGAGGGGACAAACTACTACATGCTGACCCCTGTCTTCGCAGAGATCCACTCGTTCACCGCGGCGGCCCCTGCGCTCCGGGGATGACAGACCAGCGCCGAAGGAGGTGCCAGCCGATTCGAGGTCGAGGCCAGTTCGCACCTCTGTTCCCCCCGCTCGCTCCACCGAGGCTCGAAGAGCTTTGCCGAGGCCTTTTGGGGCCTCAACTCACGTTACGTTCCCTAAGGCTCGGCTGGCACCTGTCCCCCTGGCACTTTTTCTTGGGGTGCCAGCCGCAGGATAAGGGTGCTCCCCTGCGAGCCTTTCACGATGAAAGGTCTGTTGTACACCGTCGGCACCCGGAATTTGAACGTCTCCTCGTTCCCGAAGAGGCCTGAGGCCTCCATCCCGACGCTCACTCGCCTTCCTCGCTTATCTGGTGGGACGTCGAAGTAGTATCTCTCACCGAACGCCACTGTCCGCTTCAGCCGCAGCTTGCCCGCTTCGTCGCCCTCCAGTAACAGCGGTCTGTCTTTCCTGCCGAGATCGATCTCGAACTCCACCTCTCGCATCTCCTCCGCAAGTCTGCCCAGCGTGATCCGCTCCATTACGAGTCGATCGCCAGACGAGGGCAGCGGGGAGGCAGTGGACGGCGGTGAGGGTGGCGACGAGGGCGACTGCCTCGGCGAAGGTTGCCGCCGTTCTTGTGCGTACGCGCTGGAGATCAGGGAAAAGGAGAGCGAGCCGGCCGTGGCCCCCTGGTGACCCGCGAGGGGAGCATCGAGGTGGATGTCGGCGAACTCGTCGTCCCACAGGTTCAGCGCCACCTTGAAAGGTCCTCTCGCACGTTTCACATTGCCGTCCGGCGTCCTGCAGGTGACGGGCAACTCCGTCTCGCCGAGGGCAGCGAACCGATAATACTGCGTCGGTGAAAGGATCGCATAGTACATTCCATTTGAGTTCACGCTGAAATAGTCGCTGCGGAGCCGTATCTCGCAAGCCGTCGCGTAGCTATCGCCGTCCCAAATTACTCCATGGACGACATACTGGCCGGCGACGAGACGCCACGCCGTCGCACAAAAGAACCCGAGAAAAATAAAGTAGGCGACAGCACGCAACGGCGATGGCAGCCTGTTGAACCTGTCGAAGAGGAAATCGAGGATTCTGCTCAACAGATTGGGTACCGGGTCTGCCGGTACGCCGGGGGAATGGACATCGACCTGTTTGTCTTCGTTTGCCATGAACGCCTCCCAGTAACGTGAAGGCCGATCAACAATCGGCGATACCGTGAATAGACCCAATGCTCCAGGTAAGAGGGCTTCAGAGACCATCTGCACTTGTAGACGGACAGACAACCGCCTTTTCTCCAAGGCGAGCCCCTTCTCCCACAGGCAGACCCTCAACGTCCGAAGGAAGTGCCGACCGAAGGAAGTGCCGAAGGAAGTGCCAGCCGATTCAAGCCCAGCCCAGCCAGCCTGTCAGCCCAGCCCGATCAGCGCCTACTCTGAAATACCGAAGTACCCCATTCCCCCCCTCGCAAACCCAAGCGGTTCTAGGGCGAAGAAGTTTTGGGCCCAATTTTCCGTCTTCACTGGGTATGAGCCGACCACTACGCTTCATCCCAGACGGCGGTGCCCTGGTCGAGGTCACCAGCCGTACCATCCACAGCCGTTTCCTCCTTCGGCCCGGCCGGGAGCTCGACGAGATCATCGTCGGCGTCCTGGGACGGGCACAGCGCCGCTACAAGATGCGAATCTGCGGCTACATGTTCGCCTCCTCGCACTACCACCTCCTCCTCGATGTCGACGACGCCCGCCAACTCAGCCGGTTCATGTGCTACGTGGGCTCGAACATCGCCCGGAAAGCCGGCCGGCTCTATCGCTGGCCCGAGAAATTCTGGTCGCGGCGATACCGGGCGATCGTGGTCAGCGGCGAGGAGGGGGCGCAGATCGATCGCCTGAAGTACCTCCTCGCGAACGGCTGCAAGGAGGGCCTTGTCGCGCGGCCCCAGGACTGGCCGGGAGTCCACGCCGCCAAGGCCCTGCTTCAGGGGGAGGACCTCCAGGGCTACTGGTTCGATCGCACTCAGGAGTACGCCGCCCGCAACCGGGGGGAGAAATTCGACCGTCTCAAGTACGCGAGCGTCGAGACGCTGCACCTCTCCCCCCTCCCCTGCTGGAAGGATCTTCCCTCGGAGATCTGGAGAGGGCGCGCGCTCAGCCTGATTCACGAGATCGTGGAGGAGACCGCGGCTCTGAGAAAGAAGTCAGGGGGCGAGCCGTTGGGCGCCGCGGCGATCCTGGGGCGCCACCCTCACGAGCGTCCGAAGAACCCGAAGAGATCGCCGGCGCCGCTGTTCCATGCCTTGAGCGCGGGGGTGCGCCGGGAGCTCTGGGAGGCCTATCGCCTGTTCGTCGCCGCCTTCCGGCAGGCCGCGGACAAGCTCCGAGCGGGAGATCGCAACGCCGTCTTTCCGTCTGGAAGCTTCCCGCCGGCGTTACCTTACG
>Ga0308176_10003371_pt1 | contig 10233 bp, 6 predicted proteins | sample PhyCR2_3_FD_203890 | JGI IMG/M metagenome (GOLD analysis project Ga0308176, IMG submission 203890) | Soil microbial communities from UC Gill Tract Community Farm, Albany, California, United States - DLSLS.C.R2 | ecosystem: Environmental > Terrestrial > Soil > Agricultural land | place: USA... | reverse complement strand
CTGCTGCTTGGCCTGTTGCGGGAGGAAAAGAGCTTTGCTGCCGAGATTCTGCATGAGCGGGGTCTCCGCCTGTCGGCTGTACGGGAAGAGATCGCACGGTCAGCTTCGGAGAAAACGGCTGCCAGCCGCCCGAAGGAAAGCTCCCTATTAGCTGAATTTAGCCGCGATCTGACCCAGGCCGCTATCGACGGGATGCTCGATCCGTTGATCGGGCGCGATTCGGAAGTCGATCGCGTAGTCCAAATTCTGTGTCGCCGTACCAAGAATAATCCGGTACTGATCGGCGAGCCGGGCGTCGGTAAGACAGCCATCGTCGAAGGTCTTGCGCAGAGAATTGCGGATGGCGATGTTCCGTCGTTTTTGGCAGATAAGCGTATTCTCGCTCTCGATCTGTCGCTGATTGTCGCCGGTACCAAGTACCGCGGCCAATTTGAAGAGCGCCTGAAAACCATCATGAAAGAGTTGATGGAGAATCAGAACGCGATTATCTTCATCGATGAGCTTCATACCCTGGTCGGCGCGGGATCGGCGGAAGGGTCTCTGGACGCCGCCAATATCTTGAAACCGGCGCTTTCGCGAGGTGAAATTCAGTGCATCGGCGCCACCACGCCTGCCGAGTACCGCAAGTCCATTGAGAAAGATCGCTCTCTGGAGCGCCGCTTCCAAGCGGTAAAGGTGCCGCCCCCGGGCGAAAGCGACGCTATTCGTATTCTGTTCGGAATCAAGGAACGGTATGAGAAGTTTCATGCTGTGGCCTATACCGACGAAGCTGTAGAATCGGCGGTCTATACTTCCACCAGATTCATCCCCGACCGGTTCCTGCCCGACAAAGCCATTGATTTGATCGACGAGGCAGGCGCGCGAGTAAAGCTCCGCCAAACAACGCTTCCCGGCGAAGTCGCCGACATTCAAAAACGGATCAAGTTCATTGTGCATCGCATGGAAAACGCGATTGCCAATCACGAATTTGAGAAGGCCCGCTTCTACTCCGACGAGGAGCGCAAAGAGCGCGAAAATCTGCGGGTACTTCGTGAGAAGTACAACCTGGATGACACCTCCACGGGTGTGGTTTCGAAAGACGACATCGAGGATGTCGTCGCCCGTTGGACCGGTGTTCCGATGACGGCCATCAAAGAAGAAGAAATCAACAAGCTTCTTCGTATTGAGGAAGAACTGCACAGACGCGTCGTAAGCCAGGAAAAGGCCATCAATGCCCTTTCCCGAGCCATCCGCCGCTCGCGTGCCGGCCTGAAATCGCCAAAACGGCCTTCCGGTTCGTTCCTGTTCCTGGGGCCTACGGGCGTCGGTAAAACAGAGGTGGCCCGCGCACTGGCCGAATTCCTTTTTGGCAGTGAAAAGTCACTGATCCGATTCGACATGTCGGAGTTTATGGAGAAGCATTCCATCTCCAAACTGATCGGCTCGCCTCCCGGATATGTCGGCTACGAGGAGGGCGGACAGCTCACCGAACGCGTAAAACGTGCTCCGTACTCCATCGTTCTGCTGGACGAAATCGAGAAGGCTCACCCGGACATTTACAATATTCTGTTGCAGGTGTTTGAGGATGGGCAGTTGACCGACGGCCTAGGCAACACGGTTGATTTCAAGAACACGATCATTATCATGACCTCCAACCTGGGCGCCCGGTTCCTCGACAAACGGGGACAGATCGGGTTCTCGGTCCCGACCAGCGGCATTCCGCAGAAGATCGAGGAGCAGGTGATGGGCGAAGTAAAACGCGCCTTCAATCCTGAGTTCCTGAACCGTCTGGACGAGGTGATCCTGTTTACTTCTCTCGTGGATGAGGACTTGATCCAGATCATCCAGATGTTGGTGGAACAGGTGAACGAGAACCTAGTGGCGAAGCAGATCAAGATCCGTCTTGAGCCGGATGCCGCGAAGTACATTCTCGACAAGACCTGCGGCGACCGTAGCTATGGAGCCCGTCCATTGCGCCGTGCGTTGCAGAAGTACATCGAAGATCCGCTATCGGAGGCGCTCATTCAGGGCACATTGCCCCGGCCAGCGGAACTGGTGGTCTATCTGGGCGAAAACGGAATCTACTGCCGTCAGGTCGGTGAGACGGAAGCGCCGGTGCCGGTGGGCGCAGAGCCGGAAACACCATCCCCGGCAGTGGGAACACCGTTGTACCTCTTCAGCTAACGCAAGTACAATCCGAAAAAGGGCGAGGCTTAAACACCTCGCCCTTTTTTTATTCCTGTACGTTGAATTGTATGGTGCGATTGCTTTCCAGGTTATGGCGCTCTGCTCTGGCGGTCACATTCCACGGTCCTCCCTCGGGAAACACCGGCTTCGCGGTGTAGACGCCAGGCAGTTTGATCGTGTCTTCTGCGACAGCTTTGAATTTGGCGGAGTGCGACCCGTCGGCCCGGGCAATTTCCAGGTCGACATTAGCGTAGGTAAGCGGCCGGCTGTTCGCATCCATCACCCGAATCTCGAATGGAACTTGAACTTTCGACTGCATGACGGCGGTCGGCTCAAACCGGATCGAGAAGTTTCCTTCACGGAGTTGCGCAAACAGGAGGCTGGCGCTGCAGAGCAGCAAGGCGGCTACTTTCACGAGTTTATTGTAGCGATGAAGACGGGTTGGGCTGACTAATATCGCTGCAGACGGATACTTCCCATCGTAGTCTCAGCCGAGATGAGGGGGCCGCCGTTGCCCAGCTTTCCCGAAAGGTGGTGCTTCGAAGCCTCGCCGGTGGTCGAAAACGGCAGGTCGCTCTTGATGCTTGCCATGGACGTGCTGGCATTTACGTTCGCGTTGGTGTCTCTTGGAAGCCGTAGAGTAATGCTTCCGTTCGTGGTGTCGGTTTTGATCGTGTTGTCGTGAAATTCCGCCATAGCCAGCATGACGCTGCCATTGGTGCTGGACGCGCGTATCGGCTGTCCATTCTGGGGCTTATCGATCGTGAAATTGACCGATCCGTTGGTTGTACTCGCGGTGATGGAGCCAGCCGCCAGATTGCCTTTCAGCGCTCCGTTACTGCTCTCGGCGCGGAAAGCCCCTCGGCAGTCATCCAGATCGATAGATCCGTTCGTCGTGCGGACCTGGTAATCGCCTAACGCATGATTCACCGCGATGCGCCCGTTACTGCTCACGATCCTTCCGCCCCCCTCCAAATCGTTAAGCGACACACTGCCATTGCTGGTTTCGAGGCGATCCAGCGTGGTCTTGCGGGGGACGTGGATTACATAAGCAACCCCATAGGAGCCATGAAAGGAACGCCGCGGCATCTCCGTTTGAATGCTGGCTTCGGAGCCGTGGACGCTTGCCTTTATTGTTATTTCCCGAAGCTCTTCTGTACTGGGCGCGTATTTAGTCCCCGATATATCGATAGTGTTGCGGTCCCACCCGGTAATCTGCACGGAACCATTGGAGTTATCCAGACGGAGATGGCCGCCGGATTCTAAGGGGTACGAGTAGTGGAAGTCCTCCTTGGCCTGATCGAACCCGCCCATAGCGCCGCAGCCTGTCACTGAGATGGCGGTGGTCAACACCGCTCCTAGCCAGTAATGATTCATGTTTTCCTCCGAGTGAAAAGGCCGTATAAGGCCGACTCGGTAGGTAGCTACGCAACCGGCCGGGTATTTGTTCCATGCTAATCTTGAACCTTAGAAGACGGCGTGCGGGCCACAAATACGTTCAAAACCGCCGTTTTTCACCCCCTCCTCAAACTTCATGAAGAAATTGCTTGCTTTGAACCGCGGTGAAATTGCAGTCCGAATTTTGCGCGCTGCCAATGAACTGAATTTACGAACCGTGGCGGTGTACTCACAGGAAGACCGCCTCAGTCTGCACCGTTTCAAAGCCGATGAAGCTTACCTGATCGGGCAAGGGAAAGGTCCGGTTCAGGCGTACCTGGATGTCGACAACATTGTTGATCTGGCTGCGGAAAAGGAAGTAGATGCCATTCACCCGGGCTATGGATTTCTCTCGGAAAACCCCGCTTTACCGCGGGCCTGTGAACGGGCGGGTATCACATTTGTTGGGCCGAGCGCGGAAATACTGGAGGCCTTAGGTGACAAAACAGCCGCCCGGCGTATCGCTCAGAAGGCAGGCGTCCCCGTGGTTCCCGGAACCGAAGGTCCTGTCGATCCCCAGAGCCCCGATATAGCCGCCGTGGCGGAGAAGATCGGATTTCCGCTCATCGTGAAAGCAGCATTCGGAGGCGGAGGGCGAGGAATGCGCGTCGTGGAGTCGGCGGCGGAGTTCCAGTCGAAACTCCACGAGGCCAGCCAGGAGGCGGGCGCTGCGTTCGGTAACAATTCCGTGTTTTTGGAACGCTTCATCCGCCGGGCCAAACACATTGAAATTCAAATCGTCGGTGATAAACACGGGAACATCCTGCACCTCTACGAACGGGACTGTTCGGTCCAACGGAGGCACCAGAAGGTGGTGGAGGTTGCCCCGGCGATTGGCCTGCCCGATAGGGTGCGCCATGAGCTTGCCGATGCGGCAGTGGCGCTGGCCCGAACCGCTAGCTATTACAATGCGGGCACCGTTGAATTTTTGGTAGACGCCGATACTTACGAGTGGTTCTTCATCGAAGTGAATCCCCGAGTTCAGGTGGAACATACGGTCACCGAGATGATCACCGGTATCGATATCGTCCGGACCCAGATACAGGTTGCCCAGGGCCTGCCGCTGCATGGCCAGGAGATCGGGCTTCCGCAGCAGTCGGACGTTCCGCTCCACGGCACCGCCCTGCAATGCCGCGTGACCACTGAAGACCCCGCGAACAATTTCACTCCGGACTACGGGAAAATTAACACGTACCGCTCCCCGGCCGGCTTCGGTGTTCGGCTGGACGGCGCCTCGGCATACGGCGGCGCGGTGATCTCGCCCTACTACGATTCGCTCCTTGTGAAGGTCACGGCTTGGGGCACCAACTTTACCCAAGCTTGCCAGCGTATGGATCGCGCCTTGCGGGAGTTCCGCATACGCGGCATAAAGACCAACATTCCGTTTCTGGAAAATGTAGTCAACAACGCCACCTTTCGATCAGGCGACACGACCACTTCGTTTCTAGACGAAACACCTCAACTTTTTGAATTCACACCACGCCGCGACCGGGCGACCAAGCTGCTCACTTACATGGCGGATGTGATCGTCAATGGGAATCCTGAGGTCGCGAGCAAACCACGGCCGACTGTGATCCGCGAAGCCCCCGTGCCGCACAGCACGAAAAGCGCGAAGCCCGAAGGGACGCGACAGTTGCTCGACCGGCTTGGCCCGGAAGGATTTGCAGCCTGGACGCGGGGCCAGACGAAACTGCTCATCACCGATACGACCATGCGGGATGCTCATCAATCCCTGATGGCGACCCGTATGCGGTCGTTCGACTTGTTTCGTATCGCGGATTTTGTCGCAAAGGAGCTCCCGCGGCTGTTCAGTTTGGAGATGTGGGGCGGCGCTACGTTCGACGTGTCCATGCGCTTTCTCCTGGAAGATCCGTGGAAGCGTCTCCAGATCTTGCGGGAACGAATTCCCAACATCTGTTTTCAAATGCTTCTGCGCGCGTCGAACGCGGTCGGCTACACGGCCTATCCCGATAACGTGGTTCGGGACTTCATCGCCGAAGCGGCCGCGCAGGGCATCGACATCTTCCGTATTTTCGACTCCTTGAACTGGATGCCCAACATGAAAGTGGCGGTAGAGGCATCTCTGAAAACGGGACGGCTCTGCGAAGCGGCGATCTGTTACAGCGGTGACATTCTCGATCCGAAGCGGGAAAAGTATTCCCTGAACTATTACGTTCGTCTGGCCAAAGAATTGGAGCGCATGGGAACACATATCCTGGGTATCAAGGACATGGCGGGCCTCCTGCGCCCGTATGCTGCTTACAAGCTGGTAAAGACGCTTCGGGAAGAAGTCGGCGTACCTGTCCACCTGCATACGCACGACACGAGCGGCATCAATGCGGCGACCTTGCTGAAGGCCTCAGAGGCGGGCGTCGATGTAGTGGATGGCGCGATCTCGGCCATGAGCGGTACCACGAGCCAGCCGAACCTCAATTCTCTGGTGGCGGCGCTGGCCCACACCGAGCGGGATACCGGGCTGGACTTCGACGCCCTAAACAGTGCTTCCGATTACTGGGAAATCGTGCGCACCTACTACACGCCGTTTGACAATGCTCCGAAATCCGGCACGGCCGAAGTCTACATCCACGAAATGCCAGGTGGTCAATATACCAACCTGAAGGAGCAAGCCGAGGCGATGGGCTTGGGCGCCCGCTGGCCGGAAGTGGCACGCATGTACGCCGACGTTAACATGGCTTTCGGGGACATCATCAAAGTAACGCCTTCCAGCAAGGTCGTCGGCGATCTTGCGCTGTTCCTGGTCAGTCATCAGATGACAATTCAGGATCTGCAGAACCTTCCAGCCGACAGTCACCTGACGCTGCCGAATTCTGTGGTCGACATGTTTATGGGCTCATTAGGAGAACCCGAAGGTGGATGGCCGCCAAAGCTGCAGCAGATCATCCTGCGCGGTAAGCAGCCGATCCACGGACGCCCCGGCGAACAATTGGAACCGGTCGATCTGGAGCAAGCGGCGGCGGTTGTGGAGACTCAGACCGGTGAGCGGAGTCGCACGGATCTCATGAGCCATTTGATGTATCCCGATGTGTTCGCCAAGTTCGCCGCGGCGCGCTCACAATATGGCGCGCTCGAAGTGCTTCCGACTCCCCAGTTTTTTTACGGAATGCAGCAGGGCGAAGAGACGGTCGTGGAGTTGGAGCCAGGCAAAACGCTCATTATCCGGCTCCTAACTGTCGGCGAGCCCCGCCCTGATGGTCTGCGTACCGTCTTCTTTGAGTTGAACGGCCAGCCGAGGGAAGTCGAGATTCGAGACAAGTCGATCAAAAGCGTAGCGGAGACTCGCCCGAAGGCGAATCCGGCCAAGCCGGGCGATGTGGCCGCCCCCATTCCGGGAGCCGTGACCGCTATTCACGTGAAGCCCGGGCAACCGGTAGAGAAGGGTGATCGCCTGCTGATCATGGAAGCGATGAAGATGCAGACCACCGTCTATGCGCCCATTGGCGGCCACGTGAAAGACCTTCTGGTCACCACGCGGGACAACGTGGAAGCACGGGATCTGCTGCTTACCATTGAAGAGTAGTCCGGCGAACGATTACCATAGAAGCAGTGCACGGAAAGTGGGGGCGTAGCTCAGTCGGATAGAGCATCAGCCTTCTAAGCTGAGGGTCAGAGGTTCGATCCCTCTCGCCCCTACCACAGGCTCAAACACAGCGCCCGCTACCGAAACGGGCTGCATTTTCAATTCATCCACAGTCAGCAACTCTAGCGGGCTTTCCTTTCGGTCAAGGTCCCGATAGGTTACAGCTGGGCCAAGACACCCACCTGTAATTGCTATTCGCGTTTAAGGGCCCAAGTCTATCGTCACGAGCATATCGGGTTCTGGATTTCCGGTCTTGCGGAATCGCTCCAGGGCGCTCAAGTTAATTAGAACAACGAGGCCATGCGGCACTCCGCTATTTTTATGGAGTGGGATACCGCAAATGCTTGATGGCGAGTGCTGGCCGTTCGGCATTGTGCGCAAGCCCAGTCCTTGGCCAATAATAGCCATCCAATCTGTACATGGATGGCACACCAATTCAAACTCGTCTGTGCTCGATTGCTCTTCACGGCTTTGCTGAATGGCGGAGAGTATCGTATCTAAGACATTCTCTTTCGGTGCAGGCGTAACCGCTCCGGAGATCATATCCTTGTTCATGCTGACTCCCTGTATATCAATGTCATTCCGCCTCTGCGGTGCGATTTATGATCCGCCTGTTCGCAGTCGGCTTTAGATGTTGAGCATGGAATTTCCAATGCAGCGGCCGCAGAACAGGCAGAGTAGAGCATTCATCGCGTCGCGATGTCCTCGGCCCCCATCACCCTACACTCCGCAAACAAAGGAATCTATGATAGTTGTACGGTTGTCGTCGATAACGCACCTCATGACATGCTTGAAAGCACTTGTGAGTCCACAAGCTGATCTATTATCCGGGCGCGGTAAGTTATTGGTTCAAAAGGCAGGCATGCGAGGCCGCTGTAAACGGCAGTTTACAAGCCCTTCGGTAGACAGCCTCAGAGTTTACTGGGGCTAATCCGGAGTTGACATGAATGTCGCCACCATCCCGTCCATTCCGGTTAAATACGAGGGAAATGATATGCGGAGGCGGTGCGCCCAAGCGTTGCTTCCACTGTGTTGATCCTGAAAGATCCGCTGGATTTCAGTCGCTTCGGTGACCGCCGAGACGTCATTAAGGCTGGTTACTCAGTACCGGTGAACGACAAAAATACTTGAAGCTGTTCACGCTAATATCAATGTCGCCAAGGCGGCTCCATTTGGTTATGCTGCCGCCGAAAACAACGGCTCGAACCGTTTCTACCTTGATCCTTACCGTACGTACTTATTCGCCTTTCCTGTTCCTGCGTACAAAAAATTACTGGCGTACTCTGACCGGGTGGCCGCCCTAGATAAGATCCTCTACGTTCTCTTCGTTGCGTCAGCCCTTTGGCTGCTCATCGTCGTCCGGCTATGCGAGACAGTCTGAGCGCGATTACACCGTCTACCACAAAGTCTCACCCGGTGTCGTAGTTTTTCGCTATAATTGTTACGGTTAAAGCGATTTTGTTTCAACCGTCCGTCTCGTCGGTCCCAAGTTCGACGTTTCGAATTTTCCCTCCCTCACTTACCCGGAGCTAACACGCTTCTGGCATTTCAACAGTCTGGAGTTCGCCTTGTCATCACGCAACGGAGACCGCGCAAGAACCAATAAGAAGACGCGGAAACGCCGCCTCCGGCGCAGCCAAATCCACATTTTGCGGCAGAGCTTAGCTGCTGCTGCAACTCCGGTTGTTGAGGAGCAGGCTTCAAAGAGCTAACGGCCTCACCTGCTTGCTGGTAAAGGTCATGAGGTTATATGGAAGCTACTACTGCGTTTTGGAATTGGAATGGTAAATACGTGGGGTACCGCGTTTCCGACTTCTTGTTCAACATCGAAGGGCATCAGGTTGGTTACTTTGCCGAAGGGGATGAGGTGTACGGATGCGACGGGTCGTACATCGGAGAGGTCCGGGGCGGAAATCGCCTGATCACTAACGTGAGCAAACGCGCTTGGCGGCGCCGCGTACTGGCCCCTCAGGTTCAGAAGTCTCACGTTCGTGAGTACCCCGGATTGGCCCCGAAAGAAATGCTGAACGGGTTCGAGGAGTTTCTTGCGGTGTAGGGGCTCCCGGCAACGGAGCCCTCAAGAAGGGAGACACGCGCATGATGCAATTCGTCTATCAGGGGTTCACACATGAGGGAGATGTCCGATCATTTCACTTTCATGGGATAGAGCAATCGAAGATCGCGGCTGTCTTTTCCATCAAAGTGGACCTGCCGCTCCTCGCCAAATGTAAGATAGCCATTCAGGTTGGGCCTGTGTTCTGCCTTCAACTCTTGACGGAAGCCTGCGCCTCGGATGCCGGCTTTGTGGCAAAGCTCCGGAACTATCGAATTGTGGAAGAAGATCTTCGCCCGTTGATTTTGGACCGTGAACAGCGTGCTGCTCTGAAAGCACTCAAGCCTGCTCCCCGGAGACCCCCACGAAAGCCTTCCGTGACGTCTCAATTCCGGGGCTTAAACGCTCCAGAGCCGTTGCCTAAGGCGTGAAGTCCCGCGGGCGGGCAGCACGTTCGGACAGCAAGCTGGCTAAAAGTTTAATGGGCCTTTCCCGCCAGCACGTTGGGAATTGTCTTCACGATGATGGACCAGTCGAGCTTTAGGGACCAGTTATCGATATAAGACAGATCCGACCGCATCCACGACTCAAAATCAAGGTGATCACGGCCGATGACCGCCCACAGACAGGTCAAGCCCGGACGCATGCGCAGACGCCGCCGCTGCCAGCGTTGATAGTTCTCCACTTCCTCCGGCACCGGTGGGCGTGGGCCAACCACCGACATATCGCCTTTCAGCACGTTCCAAAACTGGGGCCATTCGTCGATGGAAAATTTGCGCAGCCACCTTCCCAAGGGGGTCACGCGCGGGTCCCGCTTTATCTTGAATGCAATCTCCTTCTCATTCAAGTGCGCTAGTTGAGCCTTGATCTGGTCAGCGTTGTCCACCATGGAACGGAATTTATACATGGTGAACCGGCGGCCGTTGAGTCCGCAACGCGCCTGCCGGAAAATGACCGGTCCTGGAGAAGTAAGCCGAAT
>Ga0308176_10003370_pt1 | contig 10234 bp, 10 predicted proteins | sample PhyCR2_3_FD_203890 | JGI IMG/M metagenome (GOLD analysis project Ga0308176, IMG submission 203890) | Soil microbial communities from UC Gill Tract Community Farm, Albany, California, United States - DLSLS.C.R2 | ecosystem: Environmental > Terrestrial > Soil > Agricultural land | place: USA... | reverse complement strand
ACATTCATGCGCGCCATGGCGATCAGTTAAGCTCGGGAGCCTTCGGGTTGACTTGGAAAATCTTGCGCTCGCCCCGCGCGGCCTGACGGAATTTCAGCGGCGAGAGCCCGGCGGCGCGGTGGAAGGTTCTGGTGAAATTGGAGAGGTCGGCAAATCCGACGTCATAGGCGATGTCGGTGACGGCGGCATCGTCGTCGACCAGTCGCCGCGCCGCATGACGCAGCCGGGAGCGCAAGAGATATTGATGCGGGGTGACGCCGAGCGTCGCCGAAAACATGCGCAGGAAATGAAACGGGCTGATGCCGGCCTCGCGTGCGGCATCTTCCAGCTCGATCTCGCGATGTGAGTTGGCATCGATCCACAGCGCGGTCTCGACCGCACGGCGGCGGTCGCGGGCCGTGGGCCTTGCGGGCTGCGATGGCTTGCCGGACGTGGTGGCGACGAAGCGGCTGGCGAGCAGATGGCCGATCTCGTCGAGGCCGATATCGCTGCGCCCGTCAGCCGCGGCCTGGGCGAGCTCGCCCAGCACCATCAGCTCCGGCATTGGCGGCACGGCGCCGGCCTGCCAGACCGCCTTGGTATCGCCGATGCTCGCCACCACGTCGGGCTCGAGGAAGAACGACAGGCATTCGTCGCCGCAGACGTGATCATGGGTGCACATGAACTCGTCGCCGGGATGTCCGATGAACAGGCCGCCCGCGACCAGCTCGAAGAAGCGGCCGCGATGATGGCAGCCGAAGCTGCCCTTGCGTACGTAAGAGACGGAATGGCAGCCGAACTGCTCGACGAATGGCGCGCCGCCGGCTTCCGCGGTGCAACGGAAGTCGGAGACGCTGACGGAGCGGCTCTTGAACAGGATGGTCGTAGCCATCCAGCAAATCTAGTGAGCCGCGCGCGGCCGATCAACCGTCAGCAAGACATCGAACAGGGTCAATCCGGTTCGCGGCACCGTGCCTTCGAGCGAAAGCAAGCGGCGCTTGGAGATGACGCCGTTGTAGGCCGAGACCTTGTCGAGGCCGCTGCCGGCGTCGAGCACGCGATGGCATGGCACGATCAGGGGATAGGGATTTTTCGCCAAGGCGTTTGCCACAGAATGCAGAGCGCCCGCGACATGCAGATGCGCCGCGATCTGATCATGAATCCGGGTTTCGCCGCGTGGGATGCGACGGAGATAGTCATAGACCCGCTGATTGAATGGCGAGATATCCGTCATATCGAGATGGATGTCCGCGAGATCGACGTCCTGTCCACGCAGCGTGGCGACGATAGCATCGATGGCAGCCGCAATGCTCGGCGGAGGCCGCAATTCACGGGCTTCAGGAAACAGCTTGAACAGGCGCCGGAGCGTCTCGATCTCTCGTGCTTCCGGCAACTGCACGCCGACCACACCTGCTTCGCTCCACGCGATGCCGCAACGGCCGAGCGTCGTCTCGAAAACGGTGTACCCACGCCCCATTCCGCCACCCCAACCCCACGCTACATCATATCACTGGCCGATCAGGTCGCATCTGAAATCAATCAGATGTTAACCATGATGGGCTGAGGCAGGGTGTGCCGTGATTTGGGTCGTCCTTGTCAAGCGTGATCGTTGCGCTGCGATGCTGCGCAGAATGCCGCGCCAGATGAATGTGCCTTCGTGCCGATCGCAAATCGCTTTGACGGCTGCGGCTCAGATCCGCGGCGCCTGCGCTTCCCGGACAAAATCCGGATCGTGCGCAAGGAAGATCTCCAGCAGCGTCAGGAACGTGACGATCACGCCGATCGCGATGCTGACATGCATCGCCGGAGTATGGGCGAAGCCAAGCAGCCAGGGGGCTGCGATCAACCAGAGGCCGACGGCGACCTTCAACCATTCTTCCCAATCGGCGAAGGCGAGGAAGCCGGCGGCCGACAGCGCGATCAGGACGTAGCCGGCGACTTCGGCGTCCATGCGGCCTGCGCTGCGAATGAAGCCGAACAGCCATGGCGCGGCAACCAGGAAGATGCCGCAGAGCAACGTGTAGATGTCGAGGATCGAGGCGCTCCAGAATTTGGTCTGCACCTTGCGGGTCAGTTCATGGGTCATGAGGGTCTCTCCCGGGTTCTGTCGCGACGAGATGGCCGAGCCGAGCGAGGATAGCTGAGACTGGGTCCGGCAGCACGAGCGCTATTCGGCTCTGCCGCTCATTCTCGATCACGAACGGGCGACCGGGATTGGAGTTCCCGGCGGCGCCGATGGGTTCGCCGACAGCCATGGAGACCACCCGGCGCCGCCCATCCCAGGCATTGGCGCTCATATTTCATCGGTTCTGAGCGCTGTGTTGCAATCGTAACGCAATCGGTCACACCAAAAATCTTCAAGTAACAGGGCGCATGCATCTCCTCTCGTTCGAGTCGAGGGAGAGAGACATGCGGATCGCAGAACTGTGTCCGGTCATGCGCCGGGTCGAGCGGCTCCTCTCGCTCGTGCAGGCGGGCCTTGAGTTGGATGACGGCGTGGGTCGGCACGCCGCGGCGGAGCCTAGCTGGCCGCAAGCTGGGCACGTCATTCCGGACGCCGAGCCGTGACGCTGCTGTCGCGCCTGTTTGCGCTGGTGACCGTGGCGCTGCTGCCGGCGATCGCGATCCAGTCCTATAACGAGGTCGATCTTCGTCGGTCACGCCAAGCTGACGTTCAGGAGCAGGCGTTGGGCCTGGCCAAGCTCGCCGCCGCCGAGCAGCAGCAGGTGGTCGAAGGGATCCGCCAGGTGCTGATCGCGCTTTCGGAACTCCCGGCGATCAAGGCCAGGGATTCGCATGCATGCAGCGGATATCTTTCGACGCTCAAGCAACGCTTTCCGGCATTCCTGACCTTCGTCATCGTCGACGTGAGGGGGGAGTCGATCTGCACCACCGATGGCCAGAGTGTGAATGTCGCTGACCGTTCTTATTTCATCGACGCGACGCGGACCGGTCATTTTACGGTGGGAATCTATTCGATCGGCAGGCTGACCGGGCGTGAGCTCATCCCATTCGCTTTGCCGTTCGCCGACGATCATGGCCAGTTCGGCGGCGTCATCATTGCGGCGCTCAATCTGAAATGGCTCGCAAGTTTCATTCTTCAGCTAGGTGTTCCACGCGGCGCCGCACTGGCCATCGCCGACCGCGCCGGCACCTATCTCGCCCGTTATCCCGATAACGGCAATTTCGTCGGCCGCGAGATGCCCGGCCAGAGGTATATGCATTCCGACCGCTCGGGCACGATCACGACCGCCGATCTCAACGGCGTCGAGCGGATCGTCGGCTATTCGACGCTGCAGGCGGACTCCGGCAGTCTCCTGGTCGCGGTCGGCCTCGACAAGGCGCAGGCCTTCAGCTGGATCCAGCGCCGGACCTGGCAGGACGTGCTTCTCATCGCGCTCGGTGCGGGTCTGGTGCTGCTACTGTCGTGCTTCGGCGCGCGGCGCTTCATCCATCAGCCGTTGAAGCAGTTGGTCGATGTCGCCAACCAGTGGCGGCTCGGCGACTATGCGCGGCGGGTGCATATCCGCGACAAGCGATCGGAGCTCTCCTGGGTTGCCGACGCGTTCAACACCATGGCCGACGCGCTCGCCGCGCGCGAACGTGAGCTATACGAAGCCAAGGAGAAAGCGGAGGAAGCGGCCAACCGGATCACCTCGATCTTCGAGAGCACGAACGACTGCGTCATGATTGTCGATCGAGAGTGGTGCGTTTCGTATCTCAATGCGCGCGCCCAGGCGCACCTTTCCGAGGAGCGCAACCTCGTCGGCGTCGATATCTGGGAAGCATTTTCCGTCGCGGCCGCTGAGCCTGATGTCGCTGTCCTGCTGCAGGAGGCGGTGTCGAAGCAGCAGTCGACCTCCTTCGAGCGGTTCTGCAGGCGGCGGGGGATCTGGTACGACATCAATGCATTCCCGTCCGGCGAAGGCCTTGCCGTGCTGTTTCGGGACATCACCGAACACAAGCAGGCGATCGAAGCCCGCCGCCTGATCGAGGAGCAGCTGCACCAGAGCCAGAAGATGGAGGCGATCGGCCAGCTCACCGGTGGTGTGGCCCATGATTTCAACAATCTGCTGATGGTGATCTCGGGCAATCTCGAGTTGATCGAGGATGCCGAAACGGACCGCGACCACGCCCGCGAGCTGGCGGCAGCGGCGCGGAAAGCGGCCAGTCGCGGCGCGAACCTCACGGCGCAGCTGCTTGCCTTTTCGCGCAGGCAGAAGCTGACGCCGAAGCCGGTCTATGCAAGTTGCCTCATTCGCGACTTCCAGGAGGTGATCCGCCAGGCGGCGGGTGAGGGATGCGAGTTCAGGCTCGTCGCCGATGATCGGGTTTGGCCGTGCTACGTGGACCCGGCGCAGTTGCAGACGGCACTGCTCAATCTGGCGCTCAATGGGCGCGATGCGATGCCGAATGGAGGATTGCTGGAAATCGGGTTGCGCAACATCGCGCTGGAGGACGATGCCATCGCCGGGGTTTCGGCCGGCTGCTATGTCATGATCTCGGTCACCGATGCCGGCTGCGGCATGACTCCCGAAACGCTCGACCGGGCGTTCGAGCCGTTCTTCACTACCAAGGAGGTCGGGCGGGGGACCGGCCTCGGACTCAGCATGGTCTACGGCTTCGTCCGCCAATCCGGCGGCCACGTCACCATCGAGAGCGCCATCGGCATCGGGACCATGGTCTGTCTCTATTTGCCCAGGTCGGCGCAGGCGCCCGTTGTGGAGACGGCCGCAGCAGCGGCGCAGGACACGCCGCCGGGCTCGGGACGGGTGCTTCTGGTCGAGGATGATGACGAGGTCCTGGACGTCGGCGTGACCATGCTGACGCGGCTCGGCTATGACGTCGTCTACGCCCGCAATGGCGTCGACGCGCTGCGGATGCTCAAGAGCGGGATGCGGCCCGACATCCTGTTCAGCGACGTGGTGATGCCCGGCGGCATCAATGGGGTCGAGCTGGCGCGCGAGGCGGAGCGGCTTCACGAGGACATCAAGATCCTGCTTGCCTCGGGCAATGCGGCCGATGTTCTGGCGCGGCACGGCGCGGTGGGCGAATTCCCGATCATCGGCAAGCCCTACCTCCGCGCCGACCTTGCCCGCTCCCTGCAATTGCTGACGCATGAAGCCTGAAGCGGTCGTCGGGCATCATTGGGGCGTCATTTGCCATGTCGCTGGCAATCGGGGCACCATTCCCGGCGCGGGCCCAATAACCCGCTTGGCGGCGGCCGCAGTCTCGGCTAATCATGGCAGTGCGGAGCGCGCATGCGGGCGTAGTTCAATGGTAGAACGGCAGCTTCCCAAGCTGCATACGAGGGTTCGATTCCCTTCGCCCGCTCCAATTCGGCGTGCCATCAACCGAAAATTGCGCCGGTCCGGTCCGGTCCGGTCCGCTCGCGGCGCCAGCCTGTCGTTTCGTGTCCGACCGTGTTCAGACGTCGATGGTCTTGTCGAAGCCGGTCGGCGCTTGCGCGATCTCGACCGTATCGATCAGGCGCGACAATTCGTGATGGCTTGGGCGCGCGGTCTCGACCAATCCGTTCTCCGATTTGGAAACGTCGACGCCCAGCGTGCGCTGGAATGCGCCCGCATCGCCCTCGATATTGACGCCGAACCGCCCGATGCGGTGGACCTTGAAGCCGCTTTCTTGCAATAGCGTTGCCGCCCGCTCCATGTCGGCCTTATCAGGGCGATCGTCGTCCGCATCGGTCGCAGCGCGTACGCGCACGGTGGCAATGGCCATCGGTCCTCCTTCAGCGGTTCGCTGATGATCGATGATATCGTGTCCGGCTTGCCAAACGTCCAGATGCCGGAGTGGCCTCGCCGATCTGGCGCAATCCGCATCCTCCCGGTTTGTTCCCGCTGACGTCAAGCGTTAGACGGCCTTGAGCGCCGCGGCGGCGTTGACCAGGCCAAATCCTACGGCGGTATTGGGCTGGTCGGAGGCTGGGAAGCCCATGGCGTTGCGCCCCGTCGTGACGGCGACGCAGCTTTGCTCGAGTGCGGTCTTGGCGGCGGCTGGCGTCAATACCTTCCCGGCGGCGCGCGCCTTCTGCACCATCAGCGCCACCACACCGGCGATCTGCGGCGTGGCGCTACTGGTGCCGCTGGCACCGACCCAACCGTCGTCGGCAGCGGTCCCATCACTATCGGGGAAAGCATTGCCGGCATTCTCGTTGTCCATCATGTTGGAAGGCTGGGTCGGCATCATGATGTAGATCGCCTTGGGAAGCTGGCCGCAGAGGCCGCATACGTCCGGGATCCGTCGTCCCTGGAACATGCCGCTCATGTAGCCGCTGGCGTAGTTGCTGGCTTCAAAGCCGCCGGTCTCGTTCCAATAGACGCCGCCGATCGAAATCACGGTCGGCTCGCTGCCCGGCCAGGCATATTGGCCGTTGCCGGCCGCAAACAGCACGATCTTGCCTTCGTTGATGATGCTAAGCAGCGATGCCTGCAGTGCCGGGAATAGCTGCTCGCGATCCCAGCCCCATGAGCAACTGATGACATCGACGCCGGCCTCGGCGGCGTCTTCCAGCGCATCCTGTGGCGGATCGGTCTGCTGGAAGCCGAGCACCTCCGCCTTCGGCGCGGTCGCGAAGATGTTGTAGGCGACCGCGCTGCCATGGCCGTAATTGTCGACCTGCGGGTCGGGCGCGGATGCGGTCGGCATGGCGCGGATGTTCAGGCCGCGCTGGCTGTAATAAGGGTGCGGATAGAAGCCGGTATCGATCAGGCCGACCTTGACGCCGGTGCCGTCATAGCCGGCGGGGACATTGAGCAGCCGGCGGATGCTGGCTTCATCGACATGGTGATAGCTCACCGTGGGCGCATTGGCAGAAGGCGGCGCGAAGAACAGCGGCGGCGGCGTAAACACCAGATGATCGATATTCTTGCTCACCTTGGTCGGGACGCTGAGCGATGTCGCCGGGGTTACGAACAGATCATGCACGAACGGCGGCTCGAAGTCGGTTGCGAACATCGAGGCGGCGCGCACCTGCGATCGGCGCGCGCGAGCCTGGATGACGAGCTTGCTGCCGATCAGCTTCTCGACCACATCGGCGCTGCCGCTCATCGTCACCGTGAAGCGGCCTTTGCGGATCAGCTTGCAGCCTTCGGCGATCAATGTCTCGATCGCGGCATCTCGCTGATCCGGCGCCGGCCTGAATTCGTCGAGATTATCAGGCGTGAGCAGCCCCTTCTGTGCCTGGATAGGCTTGCCGGTCACCGTCGTCGTGGCCACCGTGAACGTGACCTCGCGGGATAACTCGCTCACCCTGTCCGATAGCGTGTCCGATGTCCTGACGATCGGCTCGAGGCCGCTCGCGAACGTCAACGCACCGGGCGTGGCCCATGCTGTCGGCTTGGGAGCGACAGATTGTCTGGAAGGCGACGCGGACGGTGCCCTGGTGCGCGGCGAGGGCGCTGCGACTCCAGGCTTCGCTGTCGGCGCGCCGCTTGCCGTTTTCCTCGGCGGTCCTCCTGCAGCTTTGGCCTTCCTTGCAGCCTCCTTGTTGGTCTTTGTCTTGGTGTTGGTCTTTGCAGTCGTCTTGGCGCTCGTCCTGGCACTCGCCTTGGCAGCCTTCCGGGCTTGCTTGGCCTTTGCACCTGTTCGCTTGGCCGACGATTTGGCTTGTCCACGCTTGGCCATTTCGCTTCCCCCATGACCGCAACTTACGGGAATATTAACCTAAATATGCTCCTATTGATAGCGGCGAGCCGCGCAAGCCGATCGGGCTCGACGCCGGGCAAGGCGCGGCAATCGCGGAAGAAGCGGGTGCATCGCATGGAGCCGCTGGTTATCGGCGAGCCCACCGAAGGCGGCAGCTTTGGCCGGGCCGGTACCGAAGCATCGTGTCGCGGACCGGGACCACGTAGTTCGCCGTGGTCGTGTTGATATCGGACTGCGGTCCTCTCCGTCTTGTGAAGCGGAGTGACAGATCGCGCGGCTTCATATCGAGAGCGAGTCGATTACCTCCAACGTCATCGCGCGGCCGATAACCAAACTGTAATTTGCGACCGAACACGCCGGACACTATTCACGGCGTCCGCTCCGCTCTGCCTTGGATGAGATGATTACCGATGTCCGACACCTGGAAATGGATTGCCGTCGGCATCTGTCTCGCGCTGTTCGCAACCGACACCGTGCTGAAGCCGCACGAGACGCCGAACCGCATGGTGTTCTTCGAACTGCATCGCGGCCACGATCCTGTTGTGATCGGCATGATGCGTGACGACCTGCTGAAGCTGCCGGGCCGCGGCGCCGAGCGGCTGTCGAATGCGCTGGCGCAAGGCCAGCCGCTGACGGTCTGGCAGTACGGTCTGCGAAAAGCCGAGGACGGCAGCTATCAGGCCTCGCCGGATCGGCAGATCGAGCTGACCTCCGCCGATGCGTCGCGACTCACCTTTGGCGCCAAGATTCGCTTGCCTGATTGATCGTGCTTCGCTTCGTCCGTCGCCATGAGGTCGATGGGTGCGGCGGCGTGTGTTCCAGCGCGGGACGTGACGACGATGGATTGGGCGAATCAGTTCGTCCGATCTCCGCCACGATTTTGACCGAACAAAGCCCCGGTAATCACCGGGGCCTTTTTTGTGCTCGTTGTGGCTGGCGTCCATGATAGGTAGGAAAAAGCTGCCGCCGTGGCGTTAACGTCACCGCCGGAACCGGTGTGCGGCCAGTTTGCCTACGGCATCACCCAAAGGGTGCAGCGAGCCAGCAACACTTGAGTTGAATTTGTTTTCCGTTGCCGCGCTGTCTGGACAAAAACGCGATCTCGCAACACGCTGACATCAGCGATTACGGATTGAGCTTTCGTGTTCCGAACCTGCTTGGGAACGGTCGGTTGCGAGTGTGAGATACGTCGCAGTTACGCATCACAAAGTCACGCATCACCAAGAAACGCATCACAGTCGGTCAGATCGGTTTCGACGGGATTGAACTGGGGCTCGGCATGAAATTTTTGACGGGGTTGCTCGCGGTCGTTCTTTTGATCGCGGGGGTGGGGGCCAGTCACGCAGTGGTCCGAATCGCTGACGACCGCGGGGGGCGGATCGGAACATATGTCGACCGTTATCAGGGGCTCCGCACCTCCGGCGAATATGTGATCATCGACGGGCTCTGCGCCTCGGCCTGCACGATCGTGCTCGGCGCCATCCCGCACGACAAGATCTGCGTCACCTCGCACGCCAATCTCGGTTTCCATGCCGCCTGGGATTTCGGTGCCAACGGCCGTGCCGTCACCAATGCCGAAGCGACCCAGATGCTCTACTCGATGTATCCGTCGCAGATCCGGCACTGGATCTCCCAGCGCGGCGGGCTGACCCCGCGGATGATCTTCCTGCACGGCCGGCAGCTGCAGGCCATGTACCGGCCCTGCTATCTCGACGCCCAGGCGTCATCCCCCTCGCATGCGCAGGCGGCGCCGCCGTCCGACGCGCCGGCGCTGTCGCCGGCGGCCGCCAAGGCCTCGGCGTCGCACTGACGGCGGCGCGCACGTGAAGGCGCTTTCGGCGCCTTCAGCATGGCGTGACCGACCGCCATCGCGCTTGCCTCGGTCATATCAGAGGCCTATTTCAGGGGCATGGAATTGGCCGTCGGCGGAGACGCCGGCGGCCATATGAGCCTCGCCATGATCCAGCCCGTTTCGACACCGCAACAGATGCCGTCGCAAGCCCGGCGCACCATACAGGTGGTGTGGATTGCTGTCGGATCCGGTGCCGGGATGTTGCTGGCTGGCGCACTGGCGCTGTGGGCTCACTATGGCGCAGCCGTGTTTTTCGAGATGATCGTCTCGGGCCTCCAGGCCTGCTTCTGATCGGCCGTTAACGGGAGTTGAAAATGCAGCAGAGCAGTTCGGCCCGTCCGCTGGTGATCGTTGGATCGTTTGCGGCCAGCCTCCTCGTCGGACTCATCCTGCTGTTCCTGGTGATGGGCGGCGGCAGGAATATTGCCGCGCCGGCCGCGATCGGCGGTCCGTTCCAGCTCACCGACCAGAGTGGCGCGACCGTCACCGACAAGAGCCTGCAGGGCCGCCCGACCCTGATCTTCTTCGGCTTCACGCATTGCCCGGACGTCTGCCCGACCTCGCTGTTCGAGATATCCGAGGTGCTGCGGGCGATGGGGCCGGATGCCGACCGCGTGAACGCCTATTTCATCTCGGTCGATCCGGAACGTGATACCCCGACGGCGATGAAGGACTATCTCTCGAGCTTCGATCCGCACCTCAAGGGGCTGACGGGCGATCCGGAGGTTATGGCCAAGG
>Ga0308176_10003368_pt1 | contig 10235 bp, 10 predicted proteins | sample PhyCR2_3_FD_203890 | JGI IMG/M metagenome (GOLD analysis project Ga0308176, IMG submission 203890) | Soil microbial communities from UC Gill Tract Community Farm, Albany, California, United States - DLSLS.C.R2 | ecosystem: Environmental > Terrestrial > Soil > Agricultural land | place: USA... | reverse complement strand
GTGTATTACCTGCACAATCCGGGGCAGCAGCTCTCGAGCGTCCCGACCGACGAGCTTCGATCGCGGCTTCGTGCGGCGTTCGTCGCGATGGAAGACTGCGTGTCGCGCGGCGACATCGGCGTCTACGGAGTGGCGACGTGGGATGAACTCCGAGTCCCGTCCGATTCGCCTCGCTACTTGAGCTTAGAAGACCTCGTCGGCTTGGCTCGAGACGTGGCCGGCGAAGGGCATCACCTGCGCGTCGTTCAGCTCCCGATCAACCTCATGATGCAGGAAGCAATTCGTCTTGCTACACAACCACTGGACGGCAAGCTGGTTCCGGCGGTGACCGCGGCGTCGGCGCTCGGCTTGACGGTCGTCGCCAGCGCGTCGCTCATGCAGTCGAGGCTGACATCGGGACTCCCCGATGCAGTTCGCGAGGCCTTCCCGACGTGCCGCACCGACGCTCAACGAGCGATCGCGTTCACGCGCTCGCTGCCGGGCGTGACGTCCGCGCTGGTCGGGATGAAAAGCATCGAGCACGTCGACGAGAACATCGGCGCGCTCGACGCAGGATAGCCGAACGCTCAGGGCTTCCAGTCGGCGAGGAAGAGATTCAGCTCGCCTTCCTTCGACGACCGTCCCGATGCCCACACGAGCTGCTTGCCGTCGGGGCTGAACATCGGGAAGCCGTCGAACTCGGGGTGGGACGTCACTTCCTCCAGGCCCGACCCATCCTCATTCATGAGGTACAGCTCGAAGTTACGGCTATGAGGATTCTTATAATTCGACGAAAAGATGATCTTCTTCGAGTCGGGCGTGAAGAAGGGCGCGAAGTTCGCGCCGCCGAGGTTGGTGATCTGATGCTGGTTGGTCCCGTCGGCGTTCATGACCCAGATCTCCATCCGATTCGGCCGAACGAGGCGCTGCTTGAGCAAGCCCTGGTAATTCGTCAGCGCGGTGTCGGTGGGGTGCCATGCGCGATAGACGATCTTCGTTCCGTCGGGGGAGAAAAACGGTCCCCCGTCGTAGCCCGGTTGCGTCGTCAGCTTTTTGATCCCCGTGCCGTCGACCTTCATCGTATAGATGTCGAGATCGCCGTCCTTTAGAGAAGTAAAAACAATCGTCTGACCGTCGGGCGACAACGTTCCCTCGGCGGTATAGACGCCATAGCTCGTGAGACGCTTGAGTCCCGTCCCATCGGGATTCGCCACGTAGATGTCGTACGGGTCGAGTCCCCAGACATACCCTTTCGACGGATCAGGCTTCGGGGGACATGCCGTGTCGGCCGCGTGCGTCGAGCCGAAAAAGATCTTCGCGTCGCCGTCGTAGAAGTAGCCGCAGGTCGTTTTGCCGAAGCCGGTCGAAACGCGCTGGACGTTCGACCCATCGACGTTCATCACGAACTCCTGGTCGCACGTCCGGCCGTCGCGCGTCGATTGGAAGATCAAACGTTTGCCGTCGCGGCTGAAATACGCCTCCGCGTTCTCACCGCCGAAGGTCAGCTGTCGGATTTCGCCGAAATGTTTCTCGCCCGATTCGGGGCGAACGGCGTTTGCTGTCCCCTTCGACGTGTCGGCGGTCTTGGTCTTGTCCGCGCTCTGAGTGGCGCATGCGAAAACCGCCGCCACGATGAGGATCGTGGCGGCGGTCGAGAGGGATGGTTTCATCCCACCAATTTACGGTTTCTTCGCGGCGGGCGCAGCGGCGAGGGGTTCGCCTGCGACCGCGAACAGCTCGCGCTGCGTCGCGCCCTTCTCGAGCAGGTCGATCGCCTTTCGAAGCGGAGCATCGTACGTGAGGTCGCGGCGCTTCGCCGTGGAGTCTCCGGAGGCATAGTGCGCGATGCGCTGGTCCAGCGCCCGCGTCACGTACCGATTGGCCCCATCGAACACTTTACGATCGGAGATGACGGCCTTCGCCTGAAGGCGATTGTAGAACTCGTCGGTCCACGGCTTGTCGACCGTGAAATTCGCCGGTGCCGACTTCGCCAGCTCGACCGCGTAGTCGTTGAGGATCGTGACGAACTCCTGGCTCTTCGGCGCGACAGCCTTGGTGAACTGCTGCTCCGGCGTCGTGAGCGTGTCGTCCTGAACGATGACGTCCGGGGTCACGCCGCCGCCGCCGTAGACCGTGCGACCGGCGTCGGATTTATAAGCCGGACGAGTCTTCTTGCTCGTATTGGTCTCAGCGGTATCCGGCTGCTCCTCGACGAACTGCCCATTCACAAACTTTCGCGGGCGCTGAATCGACCGGCCGCTCGGCGTGAACCATTTCCCGGTCGTGAGCTTGAGCGCATATCCGCCGTCGAGATTGTAGACGCCCTGGACGAGCCCTTTTCCGAAGCTCGTCTGTCCGACGACGAGTGCGCGATCGTGATCCTGCAGCGCGCCGGCCACGATCTCCGATGCGGACGCTGTGCGCTCGTCCGTCAGGATGACGAGTGGGATGTTCGCGGCGATCGGTGCGACCTTGGCCGTGTAGTTCTCCATCGCGCCCTCGCGTCCCTTCACGGACGCGATCTGCTGGCCCTGCGACAGGAACATGTTCGCGATCTCGAGGCTCTCGGTGAGAATGCCGCCCGGATCGCCGCGCAGATCGATGATGATGCCGCGCGCGTTCTGCGCTTGGAACTTCTTCACAGCGGCGCCGAGGTTATCAGCCGCATTCTCGTTGAACTGCTGGAGCGGGATGTATCCGATCTTGTTCCCCAGCGACAGCGTGTACGGAACCGCGGGAATGTGAATCTCGGCGCGGGTGAACGTTCCGCTGATCGGGGCGGTCACGCCGGGCCGCGTGAACGTCACGTCGACCTTGGTTCCCGGAACGCCGAGGAGCGAATCGGAGACCTGGTTGATCGTCCAGCCCTGTGTCGAGATCGTTCCGATCTTCGCGATGTGGTCGCCCTCGCGAATCCCGGCGTTTTCCGCCGGAGTGTTCGGATAGACCGTCGCGACGCGCACGTAATTCGCGCGCTGGTCGAACTCGATGGACATGCCGAGCCCACCGTACCGACCGTTCGTTCGACTATTGAACTGCTTCACGTCCTTTGGAGTCAGCAGCTCGCTATAGGGATCGTTCAGCTCTCGAACGAGGCCTTCGGCAGCCTTCTCGTAGACGTCGGACGCCTGGAGCGTGTCGACGAATCGATCGCTCACCAGGGACATCACCTGCTGGAGGAGGAGTGCCCCTTCTCGACGCTCGCGCGACTGAAGAAGGAAACCTCCGGCGCCGATCGGAATGAGCAGGGCGCCGACGAGCGCGAGTTTTCGAGAGCGTTGCATTCAAGTGTCCAGCGTAACGTTGTCCTTGAACGATAACTTCACTGGGAATGTCCGAAAGAACGCATCAGCCGTCTGAACGTTGATCTGATGATCCCGTCACGTCTTCAGCGTTCCCCGCGTGCTTCAGCCACAGAGTCTTCCAGGATAGTGCCACTCCGGAACGAAACCGCTTTTTCGTCAGGCGGAACCCTTCGGGTGAGATCGAGATCGTGAACGGTTCCCCGTCGATCTCGATCTCCCGTCGAATCGTTTTCTCGAGCTTCGTGGACATATCGACGTAGTACCCAGAAAGCCTCTCGTCGATTCAGCTCAGCGAACCATTTTCATGCGCCGCCGAGCGCCGTGTTGCGGCCCGCTAACACGTAGTCGACGAACCATTCTCTCTGCTGTTGACGAACCACCGCCTCGCGAATCACTCCGGCCTGCTTCAACATGTCGTGCGCCGGTTGTAACACGCGCTGCAGATGCGACGGATAGCGCTGTGCGAGCGGCAGTTGCTCACGAAGGCGATCCAGCCGTACCCTCCACGCAAGCATGTCCTGAGCCCGCGCGACCTCGATGAGTCGGTAGAGCCTGCGTCCGACGGGGGATGGGAGTGACAGATACCGTGCCAGGTTCAATGGAACGACGTGGCGTGCTGAAACGTTTTGGCGCACCGGCGGAGAAATGACGACCCTCGCCTCGCCGGGTTCAGCCGCCACGACGGTTGGAAACAGGGCGAGCTGATCGCGTTCCGAGACGCGCCGTCGTTCGATCATCACTGAGCTGAGCAATGTGAAGCTCGCATCGGTCACCGCCGAGGTCGCGCCGTCGAAATAGCTCTGCTCGGACTGCAGCACGGTTCGCTCGAGCCGGGTGAGGGACGTGCGGAGTTGTTCGTAGGTTCTGCCGTCGGCCTGCCGGCCCATCGAACGGAGAAACGCATGAAGCGTAAACGAAATCATGCCGTCGGCGGGCTCGTTCGCTTCGTGGTATCGACGCATAAGCTCGACGTACACGTCCTGGTCGAACGTTCCGGGAAGGCGATCGCCGGGGCTCGCGAGGACGCGCCACCGGCCACCGTCTTCGGTGGTATAGGAGATGGCGTTGTCGTCGGGGGTGTCGCTGAGGCGAAAGAGTGGGAATTCCTCGAGCGATCGATCGAGAAGGATCGTGCGCGAATGCGGCCGGCGTTTCACGGCCAACGTCATGAGAGCGGTAGCAGTTCGCCAGTGATCGCGCTGGCCGCGTTCGAGCATAGAAACGTGACGACGGACGCAACCTGCTCGCGCTCGATGTAGCGCGCGTCTTGCCCCATCGCGCTCACATTCGCCGCGGTTCGAATCGAGATCGGCGCGAGCGCGTTCGCTCGGACCCCGTTCTTGCGTTCCTCGTTGGCGATCGATCGCATCAACGTCGCGACACCAGTTTTCGCGATCGCGTATGCCGAACGATTCGATCCCGTTGCTCCCGGCAATGCGGCTTCGGAGGAGAACAGGACGATTGCGCCTTTGGCGGGACGAAGCAGCGGGAGGAAGGCGCGCGTCGTGAGGTACGCGGTGGTCAGATTGATGGCGATCTGCCGCTGCCAGATGTCGAAGGCACTCTCCGCTACAGGACCGCTCATGGCGAAGCCGCCCGCCATATGAACCAGCGCATTCACTCGGTCGCCGCAGTCGCGGCGCACCTCGTCGGCGAGCGAGGCGACGGACGATTCGCTGGTGAGATCGCAGGCGTAGCCGCGCGCTGGGTTGCCGACTGTGGTGAGCTCATCGACGCGTTCCCGGACCTTGTCAGCGGTGCGGTCGACGAGCACGAGCGAAGCGCCGAGGTCCGCGAACGCGCGTGCCACGGCCTCGCCCACTTGTCCCTTGGCGCCTACTCCTGTCAAAACCACGGTCGAACCCGAGTACACAGATCTCCCGAGCGAATGAGGTCGAGGGCGAGAGATAAGGATGGCACCGCGCCCGTCAGGGCACTAGCACCGAGCTCGGCGTGGCACGAACCGTGTTATTGACGATGCCACAATGTCCAAAGTGAAAACTGTCGGTCTGACCATCCTGGCGATTGTCGTCCTGGGCCTCGCCCTGATCGGGGGTCTTACGGTTACCCGAGGAACGCCAGTCGGCGCCGTGGTGACACTTTCCGACTCCGGCCCTCCCGGGATCACCGATTCGCTGTTCGAGCGCTCGTTCGAGCTGTTCACGGGAACGCACATCTTCCCGGGAAACACAGTCGAGCCGGCACTCAACGGCGATGGCACATATCCTCGCCTCTGGGCGGACCTCCGATCGGCACAGCACACGATCACGATCCAGATGTATTACTCGCTGCCCGGGAAAGTAGCCGACACCATGGCGACAATCCTGCGGGAGCGGGCGCGGGCGCACGTTCGGGTCCTGTTCCTCGTCGATGCGTTCGGATCGCAGCATCTGTCGAAGGGTTGGCTCGACTCGCTGCGTCAGTCGGGCGTCGAGGTGGCGCGTCTCAGAAAGCTTCGGTGGTTCACGATCCACGACGCGGGCGATCGATCGCACGTACGGGTCGTCGTCGTCGACGGGCGCGTCGGGTACACCGGGGGATTCGGGATCGCCGACTACTGGCTCGGGGATGGGCATCACGAGGACCAGTGGCGCGAATCGAACGTGCGCTTCGAAGGTCCGGCAGTGATGCAGCTTCAGGCCGCGTTCAGCGCGGCGTGGGCGGAGGCCACTGGGGAGCTCGTGACCGGGCCGCTGTTCTTCCCGCTCGCCGGGTTCCAGCCTGTCGGACCGACGCACGCCGGGCTGCTGTATACCGCGCCGACCACCGGCAGCACGCCGGCGGAGCGATTTCTCGCGCTCACGATCAGCGCGGCGAGAAAGACTCTCTATATATCGAACTCATACTTCGTTCCGGACGACGACTTCCGGCGGCTTCTCGAGCGAGCGGCGAAGCGCGGCGTCGATGTGAGAATTCTCACGGTGAGCCGGAAAACCGACGTCAAAACGACGTGGTACGCCGGCCGGTATCGTTACGAGGAGCTGCTGCGGAGCGGCATCAAAGTCTACGAATACCAACCGACCATGCTCCACACGAAGAGCATCGTCGTCGACGGGATCTGGAGCTCGGTCGGGTCGATGAACTTCGACAACCGATCGATGGCGTTCAACAACGAGTCGAACCTCGTCGTGTTGGATTCGGCGTTCGGCGCGCAGATGGACGCGACGTTCATGGACGACCTCCGCTATTCGAAGGAGATCAAGCTCGCAGAGTTCGAGCGCCGGTCGGCGTGGTCGAAGATGCTCGAAGCCGGTGCGACGCTGCTTTCGCGTCTGCTTTGATCGTCAGCGAATATCTTCGCGTCCGAGCGCGGCGCGAACCGCCTCGCGCATCGCGATCAGCGCTTCGCCGCGGGACGCGGGAGAGTCGTCCCGCACGTGCAGCTCGACGCCATCGGCGACCGGCAACCGGCGCCAGCTGAGCGGCGGGTCGTCGTCGCTTGCCTGTTTCCGCGTCTCGACGGTGGCCCCGAGCGCCGCGGCGAGCGAGTTCGCGACCCGGCGCTCGAGCGTGTCGCCGGTGAAGTCCTTCATTTCCTTCTTGATGACCTCGAGCGTCGCGCCTTCGCGCTGGCGGATCTTGATCGCGATGAGCTGGAGGAAGTGACGGTAGTTGTAGGTCGCCGCTGTCCCCGTCCCTTCCGGGCGCTCGAGCAAGCCGTTGGCGACGTAAAAGCGAATCGAGCGCGCGCTCGGGGCGGCGCGGGCCGACGCATTGGTCGGGCGAACGCCGGCCGCGTCGACGAGCGCCGTGACATGAGCGGCAAGACCACGAGCATTCCACGGTGCGTGGCGCGCGTGGGCCCGAAGAAGAGCAATTGGTGATTCAGCCATGGATGGCGGCGAAGGATTGCAGAGGTAGGCAGTGGAACAATAACGCCCGAGGTCTCCGCCGATCAGTGCTCCGCGTCAGTGGAGTCGCACGGCCGGCAGCGTCAGCGTGACGGTGGTCCCCGCGCCGTCGGCGCTTTCGATCGAGATCGTTCCCCCGTGATCGGCGAGGACGCGTTGCGCGACGGCGAGCCCGACACCCGCGTGACCGGGTTTCGTGCTGACCAACGGCTCGAAGACATTGTGGACGAGCGATGCGGGAATCGCGGCGCCATCGTTATGGAGGCGCGACGTCCAAGTGCCGTTCTCCTCGCCGGACGATGTGATCGTGAGATCGCTTCCTTCCGGGGCCGCATCGATCGCGTTCGACAGCGCTCTCGAACAGGCCTCCCCCAACTGCTCGGCATCGATCGCACACGTCGTGCGCGGATGCGCGGGCGTGTGATGGACGAGCAGTGCCCTGCTCTCCAACTCGCCGCGATGCGCCGAAATCACCGCGGTCCAGACGTGGTCCGGATCGGCCGGCGAGAGATCGACGGCGGGCGGACGGCCGTAGTCGAGCAGCGCCGCGATTAGAGAATTCAAACGCTCGACCTCGCGCAAGATGCGGCCGATGTTCTTCTCGACGACGGGATCGTCCGTGATGCGGTAGCGTAGAAGCTGCGCGGCGGACGAGACGGCCAGCACCGGATTGCGAAGCTCGTGCGCAATTCCGGCGGCGATATCCTGCGAGAGCTTCACGCGCTCGCGGTGGTGCGCGCGAACGCTTGCGGCGGTTTCCTGATTGAGCTCCGATTCCGCGGCGGTCATGCTGGATATTAGCAAAAGAACGCGGCGGAGCGCACGGCATGCGCCCCGCCGCTGAACTGGCTACGAGGGTTTAGCGACGACGGGCGGTCTTTCCCTTCTTCGCTGGTTTCTTCGCCGCCTTCTTGGGAGCAGCCTTCGCTGCCTTCTTCGGAGCGGCCTTCTTTGCGGCAGCACCCTTCCCGGCCGCCTTCTTGGCCGGCGCAGGCTTCGCGGCTTTCTTCGCCGGTGCTTTCTTCATCGCCGGTGCTTTCTTCGCTGCGGGAGCCTTTGCGGCGGCTTTCGCTGGTGCGGGCGCCGCTTTCTTGGCAGCGGGTGCCGGCGCCGCGGCTTTTGGAGCGGATTCCTTTGGCGCCTCGACCGCGGGCGCACTCGCGGCAGGCGTCGGCGCCTTGGGCGGTTTCGGCGCGGACTTCGAGCCGGGCGGACGACCCGGACGACCCGGCCGACGCGGGCCGGCGAAGGCGTCCATCTCTTCGTCTTCCTCTTCGACCGGTTCTACGGTCACAGTCTCTTCATCGTCGTCATCGACGTCGTCGGTGCTGTCCCACAGATCGTCGCTATCGTCCTTGTGGGTCATCCATCCGCCATCTTCCTCGTCATCGTCGTCGTACGAGGAGCTTCCGCCGCCGCCATATCCGAGATCGTCGATATCGTCATCCCGATCCGACAGCTGGTACTGCTCGCGCAACTCGTCACCTCGCGGCATGCCCGCCTCCTGAGGAGTTGTATGATCAGATACAAAAGAATCGGTCGGGAAACGGCCGCAGACGCGGGTGCACGTCACATGCCGGAGACCGACGAACACGATGCATCCAACGCATCGCCCATTTTCAACGCCTTAGTATACTGACCCGGGCGCTGCGTCAAGGAGATGACGCGCGACAATACGCGAATGTTGGAGAACTACGTCATGCCGAAAGTATTAGTGCTCTTTGACAGCGGAGATCAGCGCGCGGAGGAACTCGCGCAGCTGGTGGCGGAAGGAGCAAAGAACATTCGATTCACCGAGGTCGACGTTCGATTCGTCGGAAGCGAGACGGCTTCCAATGGTTCGAGGCGCAGGCAACTCGAGTCCAGCGAGTCAGTGCTCCAATATGACGGCGTCGTCGTCGTGGGCTCGGATCGTGCGCCTTCAGCCGCAATCGATGCACTGCTCGCCGCCCACCCGCGCGGCGAGTTCGTCGACCGTGTTTTCGCGGCAGCGAGCAACGCCGATTCAAGCCAGCGGCTCTCGGCGCTCGGAGGAATTGTCGTTGGAATGCCGCAGGGATCGACCGACCTCGAAGTGACGGCTCGAAAAACCGGCGAGCGTGTCGCGAAGGTCGCCGAGTGGGTGCGACACGCGCTCAGCCACGAGCATGGGCATGCGCATTCGCACGATGCCCAATCGCATCATCACCATTCGCACTGAACCGACGGTCAGGCCCGTCCGGCGGTTTGCCGCGGTGAGGGAACGGGCGGCCTTCAGTCCACGAACTCGACGTTGACAGGTTTTGTGATGAGGCCTGTGTCGACGCCACGCTGGAGGAATTCGCGAACGGCTTTCCGGCCTCGCGGGCCGTAGTCGAGCGTCCATTCGTTCACATACATGCCGACGAAGGTGTCGGCTTTGGACCGATCGAGTCCGCGGGCGAACTGCATAGAATGGTCGAGCGCGGCGACTCTATGGTCTAATCCGTACGCTATACTGGCGTGCAGATGGCGCGAAATCTTGCGCGTTAAATCATCACCAAGGTCCTTCCGGACGACGTTCCCACCCAGCGGAAGGGGCAGACCCGTCTCCCCATACCACCATTCGCCCAGGTCTTGGATCAAATGAAGACCCTGGTCGCCGAACGTGAGCTGGCCCTCGTGAATCAGAAGACCGACGTCGGCCTTGCCCTGAACGACGGCGTCTTCGATCTGATCGAACGGCGTCACGACCGGCTCGAAGTTCGGCTCGAACATTCGCAGCGCGAGGTACGCGCTCGTCAGGCTTCCGGGAATGGCGATGCGCTTTCCGCGAATGTCGGCGCGCGTCATCGGGGTGCGAGCGACGAGCCGCGGTCCGTAGCGATCGCCCATCGACGCCCCGTGTGGCAGGAGTGCGTACTTGTCGGCGAGGTACGCGTAGGCGTGGATCGACACCGCGGTCACTTCCAGCTCGCCGCGCATCGCTCGGTGGTTCAGCGTCTCGATGTCCTGGAGCTGGTGAACGTAGGTGAGGCCTTCGGTATCGATCTTCCCGGCGGCGAGCGCATAGAACATGAAGGCGTCGTCGGAGTCGGGACTGTGGGCAACGTGGATTGTCGTCATGGACGCTTGGCTTCGA
>Ga0308176_10003367_pt1 | contig 10236 bp, 9 predicted proteins | sample PhyCR2_3_FD_203890 | JGI IMG/M metagenome (GOLD analysis project Ga0308176, IMG submission 203890) | Soil microbial communities from UC Gill Tract Community Farm, Albany, California, United States - DLSLS.C.R2 | ecosystem: Environmental > Terrestrial > Soil > Agricultural land | place: USA... | reverse complement strand
ACGTAGATGGCCACCACTGAGCCGGGTCCGCAGGTCGACGTCGAGGTTCAACACCAGGGGACGGTCGAGTCCGTGCTCGTCGCCGACTCGGGCGTCGACCGGCTGAAGCCGAACGCCATCGGGTTGTGGGGGGTGATGTTCGTCGCGATCACGGGGGCTGCCCCGATCTCGGCGATGCTCTTCAACGTCCCGTTCGCGGTCGGCTTCGGCACCGGGCTCTACACGCCGGCCGCGTTCCTGTTCGCGACGATCATCCTCACGATCTTCTCGATCGGGTACGTCGCCATGGCCCGCAAGCTTCGCGCTGCCGGCGGTTTCTACACGTTCATCTCGCACGGTCTCGGGCGTGAGCTCGGGCTCGCGACCGGCATCGGCGGAGCGCTCGCCTACTCGCTGTTCGAGGTCTCGCTGCTGGGCGGGTTCGCGTACTTCGCGTCGACGAACTTCAACGACTGGTTCGGCTGGCACGTCCCGTGGATCGTCTTCGCGCTGATCGCCGCAGTGCTGATCAGCGTGTTCTGCTACTTCGACGTCGAGCTCTCGGTCCGCGTCCTGGGCACGGCGCTGATCGGCGAGATCATCATCCTGACGATCTTCGACCTCTTCGTCTTCGGGCATGGCGGCGGCTCGGACGGCGTCGCGTTCAAGAGCCTGAACATGTTCAAGCTCGGCAGCCCCGGCACCGGCCTCGCCGCCGGCGTTGGCGTGTTCCTCGCGTTCTGGTCCTGGGTCGGGTTCGAGGCGATACCGAACTACGCGGAGGAGTCGCGCAACCCGAAGCGCATCGTTCCTCGCGCGACGCTGTACTCCGTCGTCGCCCTCGGCGTCGGCTACGTGATCACGTCGCTGGCCTTCGTGTCCGCGTTCCCGCAGAAGGGCCTCGTCAAGGCCGCGCAGAATCCCGACGGGCCGTTCTTCGTGGCCATGCGCCACTTCGGCTCGCACTGGCTGGCCACGTGCATGCAGGTGCTGATCCTGACCGGCTCCTTCGCGTGCGCGATGGCCTTCCACAACGTGGCGATGCGCTACGGCTACGCGATGGGCCGCGAGGGGATCCTCCCCAAGGCGCTTGGCAGGACGCATCCGACGCACAAGTCGCCCTACATCGCGAGCATCACCCAGACGATCGTCGCGGTGGCGCTCGTGCTGGCGTGGGGCATCGGCTCCGGCTTCGGCTACAAGGACGCCTTCGACACCGCCTACGTGCGCATCTACACGATGATGGCGGTGCAGGGCGTGGTATGGATCCTCGCGATCCAGGCGACCTGCGCGCTGGCGGTGCTGGTCTGGCATCGCCGGCACAAGCACCCGGACTCGGTGTGGATCGTCGTCGTCAGCCCGGTGATCGCGATCGTCGGCCAGGTCTTCGCGATCTACCTGCTGTTCAAGAACATCGACGTCCTCGCGGGCACGATCGGCTACGTGGACCTGATCGGCCCGATCGCCATCGCGGTGATCGCCGGTGCGCTCATCTACGCGCTGCTGCTCAAGCAGCGCAACCGGGCGAAGTTCGACATGATCGGCCGGATGATCGACGAGGGCGTCACGCCGTAAAGACGCCAGGGGGCAGCCAGGGCCTGTGCCCTGGCTGCGGCGGCCGGGGCGCTACGCCCTGGCCGCGCCGGCGGCGTCCAGCGCCGCCCTCAACTGACCGCGCAGCGGCTCGCCGTCGACGAGCGCGCCGTCCAGCGCGGCGGTGCCGATCGTGAAGCCCCAGGCGCCGCAATCCTCGAGCGTGCGGATACGCTCCACGGAGTCGACCGAGCCGGCGCAGATCACCGGCAGGTCCGTCGCGCCCACCACCGCCCGGACGAGCGCCGCGACATCGCCATCGTAACGGTAGGCCAGCAGGTTGATCCCGTCGACCCCGAGCGCGGCAGCTCGTTCGGTGTCGGCGACGATCTCGTCGATCGTGCCGCGCAGCAGGCACGGGTGCCCGACGATCTGTCCGACGTAGGGCCAGAAGCGCACGCCCGTGCCGCCGAGGATCTCCTGCACCGGCTCGATCAGCGTGCCGCCGATCAGGTGATCCGGCCGCATCTCGGCCGCGGCGCGGGCCGAGGCGAGCGTCGCCTCCTCGGTCTCCGACACGACCTCGAGCCAGGTCTCGTGACCGTTGCCGCGGATGTCCTCCATCAGCGCCGCCAGCTGCTCGGCGGGCAGCCCGACGTCCTTGCAGCCGACGTGCCGCACACCGCTGTCGGCGACCTGTGCGTACACCTCGCGCGCGTCCGCGAGGGTGACGTCGTCGCGCGTGAGCATGAAGATGAACTCGATCATTCGGTACCTGACCCCGGCCGAAGTTGTCGGACAACTGGTACGCTACCAGTGGCCGATACGAACGAGGAGGATGGGTTGCGCGCAGCGATCTGGACGGGCCCCGGCAGCATGGAGGTCGGTACCGCCCCCGATGCTGAGTGCCCGGAGGACGGGGTCCTGCTGCACGTCCTGGCGTGCGGGATCTGCGGCACCGACGTGCGCTCGTTCTACAACGGCGACCGGCGCATCGAGGCGCCGTGGGTGCTCGGCCACGAGATCTCCGGCGAGGTCGTCGAGATCGGCCCGCGCGCGGAGGAGGAGCTGGCGGAGCTGGGGATCGGCATGGGCGACCCGGTTCACTGCATCTCGACCCTTTGGTGCGGGCACTGCCGCATGTGCCGCGGCGGCGCGGAGAACCTCTGCCTCAATGGCGAGCTGATGGGCTTCGACCATCCCGGCGCCTACGCCGACCGGGTCGCGATCCCCAACATCGCGCTGAAGAACCTCTTCCGCATTCCGGACGGCCTCTCACCCGCCCACGCGACGTTCGCCGATCCGCTCTCGGACGTGATCTGCGGCCACAAGGACATCGGCATCGGGCTGGACGACGTCGTGGTCGTGGTCGGAGCCGGGCCCGTCGGCACCGCGCACGCGGCGCTCGCACGCCTCCAGGGCGCCGGGCAGGTGCTGCTCGTGGAGACCGCCGCGCGGCGGCTCGAGCTGGCGCAGGCGATCCTCGGCGACGAGCGCATGGCCTACGTGGACAGCTCCGACCAGGCCCCCGACGCGGCGGTGATGCGGGCGACGGATGGCTTCGGCGCCGACGTCGTGATCGTCGCCTGCTCCAGCGACATCGCCCAGCAGGACGCGATGGAGATGGCCGCCCCGCGCGGGCGCGTGATGTTCTTCGGCGGGCTGCCGAAGGGCACGACGCACATCCAGTTCCCCTCGAACGTGCTGCACTATCGCGAGGTGCAGGTGCACGGCTCCTACGCGTCGCGCCACCGCGATCAGGTCGCGGCGCTCGACATGCTCACCCAGGACGCCGGCGGCATCCGCTCGGTGGTCTCGGACATCATCGCGCTCGACCACGCTCCAGACGCGTTCGCCCGCATCCGCGCGGGGGAGGCGCTGAAGGTCGTCGTTGCGCCGTGACGCTCCCGCGCCGGTCCCTGCGTCACAGCCTGGCCCAGGAGCTGCGCGCGCGCATCCGCTCGGGGGAGTGGCGACCCGGCGACCGCATGCCCTCCGAGCCCGAGCTTGCCCGGCTGCGACTCGTTTCGCGCTCGTCGATGCGCGGCGCGATCGCGATGCTCGAGGAGGAGGGCTACGTGCGCCGCCGGCGCGGATCGGGCACCTACGTGACGCACCGGCCCGCGCTGGGGAACGACCTCGGGCGCAACTTCGGCGTCTCCTCGCTGATCGCGTCGTCCGGCGCCAGGCCGGGCACGGTCGAGCAGCGTTCGGGTCTGATGGAGGCTCCGCCCGCGGTGGCCACGGCGTTCGGGATCGCCGAGGGCGAGCCGGTCGGGTGGCTGCGCCGGGTGCGAACGGCGAACGGCCGCCGCGTGGTGGACGTGACCGACTGGTGCCGCAGCGAGCACCTGCCGCCGGAGGAGCTGCCGCAGATCAGCAAGGGCTCGATCTACGCCGCGCTCGCGGAGCGCGGGCTGGCCGTCGACCACGGCGTCGCGCAGCTCACACCGCACAACGCCGACGGCGAGATCGCCAGCCGCCTCGGCGTTCCCACCGGGACGCTGCTGCTCACGATCGACCAGGTCGATCGCACTGCCGACGGCGTCGCGGTGCTCGTCTCCCGCGAGCATCACCTGGCCGATGCATTCGAGTTCACGGTGCTGCGCCGTGGGCCCGGCGAGGAGGAGTGCTGAGCGATCCGCTCGTCGTCGGCGTCGACGTCGGCTCGCAGGGGACCTGCGCGCAGGCGCTCGAAGCGGACGGGACGCTGGTCGCCACGAGTTATGCCGCGCACGCGCTGCGCTATCCGCGGCCAGGGTGGGCGGAGCAAGACCCGGCGGAGTGGACCGCGGCGCTTGTGCGCACGCTCGCCGAGATTCGCGCTGCAACGGCCGGACGCGAGATCGCCGCGCTGTCCTTCGGCTCACAGCTCGACGGCGTGGTCGCCGCGGACGCCGACGGGGCGCCGCTGCACCCCGCGCTCATCTGGTGCGACCGCCGCGCCGGCGACGTGTGCTCGGAGGTGGCCGCGCGCACCGATCTCGAGCGCCTCCGCGAGCTGACGGGCTGCAACCTCGACGCTGGGCACATCGCGCCGAAGATCGGCTGGCTGGCCCGGCACGAGCCCGACGTCTTCCAGCACGCTGCGACGTTCGCGTGCCCGGGCGCCTGGGTGGCGTGGCGCGCCACCGGCGAGCTGGCCGTCGATCCCTCGAATGCCTCGTCCACGGGCGTGCTCGACCCCCGGGCCCGCGAGTGGTCGTCGGAGGCGTGCGCGGCCTTTGACCTCGATCCGGCGCGACTGCCACCGGTCCGCCCCGCGCACGCGGTGCTTGGCCCGATCCGTGAGTGGCTGCGCGACGCGGCCGGTTTGGACCCGGGAACCCTCGTTGTCCTCGGCGCGGGCGACGAGATGGCGGCCACGCTCGGCGCCGGCGTGGTCGAGCCGGGCGTCGTCTGCGACGTCATGGGCACCGCCGAGCCTGTCTGCGCGGTCGTCGGCGAGCCGGCCCACGATCCGACCGGCGTCGTCGAGCTGCATCCCCACGCGACGCCGGACACGTGGCTGCTCGAGAACCCCGGCTGGCTCTCGGGCGGCGCCTACCGCTGGTTCCGCGACGAGCTCGGCGGCCCGGAGGCGGCCCGTGCGGCGGCCACAGGCGCCGACGTCTACGAGCTTCTCAACCAGCTCGCCGACAATGCGCCACCCGGCGCGGCGGGCGTGTCGTGGATCCCGGCGCTCGCCGGCGCGATGGCTCCCGAGTGGAACGCCGACGCTCGCGCAGGCTGGTTCGGAGTGACGGCGGCGCACGGGCGTGCCCACCTGGCGCGCGCCCTGCTCGAGGGCAACGCACTGGCGCTGCGCGACGTGATCGACGCCATCGCGGGCGCCGGCCACGCGGCGACCGAGGTCGTCTGCGTAGGCGGCGGAGCGAAGGGACGCCTGCTGCGCCAGCTGCGTGCGAACGTCACCGGGTTGCCCGTCTCGCGCCCGCACGACGTCGAGACGACCGCGCGCGGCGCCGCGATGCTCGCCGCCGCGGGAGCCGAGCTGCACCCGACGGTCGCAGCGGCGGGCCGCGCGATGGCGGGCCCGCGGGGTGAGCCGTTGCAGCCCGACCCGGAGCTGCGCGACCTCTACGACGGCCTCCACCGTCGCCACCTGCGGCTCTACGCGGCACTGCGGCCGCTGTTCGACGGGGGGAGCGATTGAAGCTCGACGCGGCGGCGCGGCGGCGCGCGCTCGAGGCCATGACCTCGGGCGAGCTCGACCTGCTGGTCGTCGGCGGCGGCATCACGGGCGCGGGGTCCGCGCTGGATGCGGCCACGCGCGGCCTGAGCGTCGGGCTGGTGGAGGCGCGCGACTTCGCTGCCGGGACATCGAGCACGTCGAGCAAGGTCATCCACGGCGGCCTGCGCTACCTGGAGATGGGCGATTTCGGGCTGGTGCGCGAGGCGCTGCGCGAGCGCGAGCTGCTGCTGACGCGCATCGCCCCGGACCTGGTCGGCCCGCTTGCGTTCCTCTGGCCGCTGCACGGTCGCGGCTGGGAGCGCGCGTACGTCGGGGCCGGCCTCGTCCTCTACGACACCCTCGGCGGGGCGCGCTCGCTGCCGCGCCACCGGCACCTCAGCCGCCGCGGCGCGCTGCGCGTGGCGCCCGCGCTGCGGCCCGATGCGCTCGTCGGCGCCGTCCAGTTCCACGACGCCGCCGAGGACGACGCCCGCATGGTCGCCGTCGTGGCGCGCACGGCGGCCGCCCACGGCGCCCACATCGCCACGCGGGTGCGCGTGACCGGCTTTCGCCGGCCAGGCGAGGTCGACGCCGTGGACGAGGAGACCGGCGTGGAACTGCTACTGCGTGCGCGTCATGTGGCAGGCGCGGCGGGTGCGTGGACCGATCGCCTGCGCGCGCTCGCGGGCGGCCACTCGTCCAGGCGCATCGTGCCCTCCAAGGGCGTGCACGTGTTCGTCGCCGGCGACCGCATCCCGATGGACACCGGGCTGCTCGCCCGGACGGAGAAGAGCGTCCTGTTCGTGGTGCCGTTCCAGGGCGGGTGGCTGATCGGCGACACGGACACGCCGTGGACCGCGGGTCCAGACGAGGTTGTGGCCAACGGCGCCGACGTCGACTACCTGCTCGCCCGCACGAACGCGCTGCTCGCCTCGCCGCTGCGCCGTGAGGACGTCCACGGGGTCACCGCGGGGCTGCGGCCGCTGGTCGCCGATGCGGCGCGCAGCGACACGACGCGCCTCAGCCGCAAGCACGTGGTCGAGTCCCCGGTTCCGGGGCTGACGACGATCGCGGGCGGCAAGTACACGACCTACCGCGTGATGGCCGCCGACCTCGTCGACGCCGCCGCGCGCGCTCTCGGCACGGCCGCGCGGTCGGTGACGCGCGACGTCCCGCTCCTGGGCGACCGAGAGCGGGAGCTCGCGGAGCTCGTGCAGGCGCACCCGGAGCTCGGCGAGCCGCTCGAGGGCGGAGGCGGGCACCGGGCGGCCGACGTGGTCTACGCGTGCACGCACGAAGGCGCGTTGCACCTCGAGGACGTGCTCGAGCGGCGCACCCGCCTGTCGATCACGGCGCCCGATCGCGGGCTGGCCGCGGCTGCCCCCGCCGCGGCGCTGATGGCCGGCGCGCTCGGCTGGGACGCCGTCCGCGCACAGCGCGAGGTGGAGGCCTGGCGCGCGCAGGTCGCGGCGGAGCGCGCGGCCGAGGCGGAGACCGACGACGAGGCTGCCCTGGCCGCCTACCGGGCGGTGCTGGCCGGAGCGCCGGTGCCCACGTGAGCGAGCTCGTCCTCGGCCTCGACCAGGGCACCTCGAGCACACGCTGCGTCGCGCTCGACGGCGAGCTGCGCGAGCTGGGCGCGCACTCGGTGCCCGTCGACTCGTCGTTCCCGCGGCCCGGGCTCGTGGAGCAGGATCCCGACGCGATAGCCGACTCCGCGCAGCGCGCGATTGCCGGGGCGCTCGCCGCCGCCGGAGCCGGGGTGCGCGACGTTGCGGCGCTCGGTATCGCCAACCAGACCGAGACCTTCGTCGTCTGGGACCGGGCCAGCGGACGGGCGGTCCATCCCGCGATCGTCTGGCAGGACCGCCGGACCGCCGACGCGTGCGCCACGCTGGGCGACGCCGCGGACTTCGTGCGCCAGCGCACTGGGCTCGAGCTCGACGCCACCTTCCCGGCGACGAAGCTGCGCTGGGTGCTCGACCGCGTGCAGGGCGGCCTCGGCGCCGCGCAGGACGGTCGCCTCGCGTACGGCGACGTCGCGTGCTGGCTCCTGCACCGCATGGCGGGAGTCCATGTCACCGACGCCGGGAACGCGGGGCGCTCGCTGCTGTGCGCTCTCGGCGGCGTCGACTGGGACGGCGAGCTGCTAGCGCTGTTCGGCGTGCCGCGCGAACTGCTGCCGGCGATCGTGGACTCGGACCGCATCGAGGTCGACGCCGGCCTGCCCGTCCGGGCCGCCGCCGGCGACCAGCAGGCGTCGCTGTTCGGCCTGCGCTGCTGGGCGCCGGGCGCCACCAAGGTGACGCTCGGGACCGGTGCCTTCGTGCTCGCCAACGCGGGGGTTGAACCCCCGTTTCCGCCGCCCGGAGTTCTCGCCTCCTGCGCCTGGCGGCGGTCGGCGACTACCACCTACGCCCTGGAGGGCTTCATCCCTACGGCTGGCGCGGCGACCGACTGGTTCGCCCGCACCGGCGCGCTTCCCGGTGGCGCCGAGCTGGACGCGCTGCTGTCCGGGCCGTCCGGCGATCCGGGCGTCGTCTGCGTCCCCGCCCTGCAGGGCCTCGGGACCCCGGCGTGGGACGCCGGCGCCGCGGGCGCCCTCTTCGGCGTGCGGCTGAGCACGACGCGCGCCGACCTCGCGCGCGCCGTCGTCGACGGGGTGCTCCATCAGGTCGCCGACGCGGTCGAGGCCATCGGGGAGCCGGTCGACGCGCTGTTCGTGGACGGCGGTCTCTCGCGCTCGAACTGGATCGTCCAGCGGCTCGCCGATCTCACCGGCGTGCCCGCGCGGCGCGCGGCCCGCGCTGACTCCACTGTTCTGGGCGCCGCCGGGCTGGCCGGGCTGGCCGCCGGCGTCTGGGAGCGTCCCGACGCGCTTCCCGAGATGCCCCTCGATCTCGCAGCGGACCCGGCGCTCGCACCGGCGCAGCGCGAGGGCGAGCGCGAGCGCTGGACGGCCGCGCGGGAGCTCAGCGCGCGCTGGCGGTGATGCCTGTGGGGGCGGCCGCCCGCTCCCAGAACGCGTCGAAGAGGCGGAAGGCGGCGCCGGCGGCCGCCCGGGCGACCGGACGGCCGCGCTCGAGCAAGGCGTCGCCGTCCTCGATGCCCAGCGCCCGCAGGCGATCGGCCTGGCTCGCCGCCCAGCCGCGGACGATCTCGATCGTGCTCTCGGGATGGAACTGCACGCCGAGGTGGCGACCGTGGGAGAACGCCTGGACGCCGTTCGGCGAGGTGGCGAGCTGGACGGCACCCGGTGGGAGCGTGAACCGGTCGTAGTGCCACTGCAGCCACGGCCCCTCCGGCACGCGTCGATCGGTGGAGTTGATCGTGCACCACCCGAGCTCGGGCGCGGGCGCGGGCTCGATCCCGCCGCCGAGCACGGCGGCCAGCATCTGGCCGCCGAAGCACAGCCCGAGTACCGGCACGTCGCGCGCGACGGCCTCGGCGACGAAGTGCCGCTCGGCGGCGACATGGGCCACGTGCACGTCGCCGGGGTTGCAGTAGTCGCCGAGCGAGGCGACGAAGGCGCGGTCCTCGAGCTCGGGCAACGGCTCGCCGAGGTCGGCGCGATGGACGTCCACGGCGATCCCGCGCGCCCGCGCCCAGTCGCCGAGCAGGCCCGGCGGTGCCCAGGGACCGTGCTGGAGGATCAGCCCGCGAGGGGAACAGCAACCGTTCACGTCAGCCATGTCGTCAGCTCCTCCACCGCTTCGGGGCGAGGGAAGTAGTAGGCCCACAGACCGCGACGTTCGCTTCCGATCAGCCCGGCGCTGACGAGGACACGCAGGTGCTTGGAGAGCGCCGGCTGGCTCATCTCGAACAGCGGAACCAGCTCGCACTGGCAGAGCGCCTCCGGAGCCGACTTGCGGAGCGCGTCAAGGATGCGCACCCGCGTCGGGTCCCCGAGTGCCTTGCCGACCCTTGCGACCCGCGCGGCAGCCTGCTCGTCCAGATCAGGTTGCACCGCCGGCGCGCAACAGCCGCCGGCGTGGCGCTCGCGGGGAGTGAGAACCGGAAGCTCGATGGCGGACATGCGGTTGACCATACAAAACCAAATGGTTATACATCAAGCGGTGTCGCAGAGATTGACACGCGTTATCCACGGAGACGCAGCCGCGAGCGCATGGATGCAACGAAACGACGGCCTGCATCCATCCCACGCGCCCAACGTCTGCTTGGGCATGACGACTTCAAGCGCGACGGGCCGCTCGCCGCTCGATGAGCTGATCGGGACGGTGGATCCGTTCACCGACGATCCGCGCGGCGCAGGAGCAGCGATCCAGCTCGATCAGCTGTCCAAGACCTACGCCGATGGCACGGAGGCGGTTCGCGGCATCACGCTCACCGTTGCCTCCGGCGAGGCGTACGGGATGCTGGGGCCCAACGGCGCCGGGAAGTCCACGACCATCGGAATGCTGGGCGGCCTCGTGCGGCCCACGGCGGGTCGAGCGCAGGTGGCGGGGTTCGACGTCGCGACGACTCCGCGTGAAGTGCGCCGGCGCGTCGGCTTCGCGATGCAGCAGGCAGGGGTGGATGAGTTTGCGACC
>Ga0308176_10003365_pt1 | contig 10239 bp, 13 predicted proteins | sample PhyCR2_3_FD_203890 | JGI IMG/M metagenome (GOLD analysis project Ga0308176, IMG submission 203890) | Soil microbial communities from UC Gill Tract Community Farm, Albany, California, United States - DLSLS.C.R2 | ecosystem: Environmental > Terrestrial > Soil > Agricultural land | place: USA... | reverse complement strand
GCGGTTCCCCATCGAGTCGATCGGCCGCTGGAACCTCGGCATCGGCTTCGGGCTGATGCTCAGCGGGTTCGCGATGACCACGCGCTGGCGCTGACCCCCGCCATACCGAGGCGCCCCCCCACGAGCCCGGCTCGGGAGGGGCGCCTCGTCGCGTCCGGATGGCCACGCCGCAGGGGGGACGGCGCACGGGTGTCGTCGAGGACGACGCCCGTCAGACGCTGCCGGCGGTCTTGGAGAAGATGCCGGACAGGTTGCCCCCCAGCAGCGCGACCGCCGCCAGGATGATGAGGGCGATGAGGGCGACCATGAGGCCGTACTCGACCGCCGTGGCCCCCCGCTCGGCCACCCGGGCCTGGAACTTCGCACACAGTCTGCTCATCGGTGAGCACTCCGATCTGACGGGCCGGGACGAGACTGCCCGGCACGTCCCAGCGTGGCAGCCGAGCGGTGCGAGCTCATCGTGCCGCTGCGGGTCCTCGTCCTCATGCGTCGGGCGGAGACCGGTTGTCCACAGGCGGTTGTCCACAGGTTTGTGCACAGCTGGGGACAGAATCACAGGCGTGTAATACGCAGATCTACGGAGTGCGGACTACGTCATCCGGTGTAGTGCGCGGGTCAGCCGACGAGGACGAAGCTCGGCGACACGGCGTACTTGGCCACCGAGAGCAGCACGAGCACGACGAGGATGGCGGCCAGGCCCGGCCACTGCCACCGGCGACGCGCGCGGGGGGTCGTCCACGCGATGACGGCGGCGAGCGCCGCGCCCGTGACGAGGCCACCGAGGTGGGCCTGCCACGCGACGTTGGGGACGACGAACCCGATGACGGCGTTGATGCCGATCGTGGCGTACATGCCCGCCGACGACCGGCCGAGGTGGCGGTTGAGGACGAGCAGGGCGCCGAACAGGCCGAACACGGCACCCGAGGCGCCGACGGCGGGGGTGAGCCACATGCTCCGCGTCGCGAAGTCGTTGCTCGGGGGCGAGGACATGAGCAGGTAGGCGACCGAGCCGCCGACCGCGCTCACGAGGTACACGGCGGCGTACCGGGCGGCGCCCAGGAGCCGCTCGAGGTACTGGGCGCCGACCATCCAGAGCGCCAGCATGTTGAACAGGATGTGTGTGACCGAGCCGTGCGCGAACGCGGAGGTCAGGAACCGCCACGGCTCCGACTCCCCGAGCACCGGGACGAACCAGATGTCGCGGGTCAGCCCGGGCGTGATGGTCTGCAGCACGTAGACCAGGACACAGATGCCGATGATGACGTAGGACACCCGGGGGGTGTCGGTGACCCGGCCCCCGAAGACGGTCGTCGCCGAGCGGACCGTCCGCGCCTGTTCGCGGACGCAGTCCACGCACTGGACGCCGACGGCCGCCGGCCGCTGGCACTCGGGGCACACCGGCCGGCGACACCGCTGGCAGCGCACGTACGACACCCGGTCGGGGTGGCGCGGGCAGACCGGCGTGGCCTGCTGCTGGAGTGGTGCGCTGGGCTCGCTCACGGGCGGGTCCTGCCTTCGGTGGGTCGGGTCGGCGTCGACCGGTCAGTCTGGCCGGTCGGTCGGGCCGGTCAGTCGTTGACGACGACCGACTCGATGACAACGTCCTCGACCGGCTTGTCGTTCGCACCCGTGCGCACGCCGGCGATCTTGTCGACGACCTCGCGGCTCGGGCCGTCGGCGACCTCGCCGAAGATGGTGTGCTTGCCCTGGAGCCAGGTGGTGGGTCCGACGGTGATGAAGAACTGCGACCCGTTGGTGCCCTTGCCCATGCGCTTGCCGGCGTTGGCCATGGCGAGCATGTAGGGCTTGGTGAAGTCCTTGTCGGGGCTGATCTCGTCGTCGAAGGTGTAGCCCGGGCCGCCGACACCCTGTCCGAGGGGGCAGCCGCCCTGGATCATGAAGCCGGGGATGATCCGGTGGAAGGTCAGGCCGTCGAAGAACGGCGTGGGGTTGGTGCGACCCGCGTCGTCGCGGTACTCCTGCTCACCGCTGGCGAGGCCGACGAAGTTCTTCACGGTCTTCGGGGCGTGGTCGGGGAACAGGGTGACGTTGATGTCGCCGTGGTTGGTCTTGAGGGTGACGTCCATGGCGCTCATCCTTCCACGAAGGCTCTCGGGGGGCCGCCCGCAGGCACCCCGCTGGCTTGCCCAGCAGCGGAAACAGGGCAGGATGGGTCGGGAGACACGTCCGACGTTCCGCATGACCAAGTCTGCACAACAGGGAGGCACGGGTGTTCCGCACCAAGAGCAAGTCCGAACAGGCCGCCGATGCCGTGAGCTCGACCGCGTCCACGGCGGCCAGCACCGCCGCCGACTACGCCGCGACGCTGAAGGAGCGCGTCATCCCGGCGGCCGGGGTCGCCCGCGAGCGCGCCGGCCAGGCCAAGGACTGGAGCAAGCCGCACGTGGAGGCTGCCCGTGACTGGGCCAAGCCGCACGTGGACCACGGCATCGAGGTGGCCGCTCCCAAGCTGCAGGGCGCCGTCGAGGGGCTGGCCCCCAAGGTCGACACCGCCCGCGACACCATCGTCGACAGCCTGCTGCCGAAGGTCGCCGAGGCCATCGCCGCGGTGGCTGCCGCGTCGGCCGCCGCCAAGGCCACCGCGACCGAGGTCGCCAGCGAGACCGCGGACCGCTCGGGCGGCGCCTTCGCCGTCCTCAAGGGCGACGCCGTCGCCAAGAAGTCCGGTCGCAAGGGCAAGGTGCTCATCGGCCTGGGCATCCTGGCCGCCATCGGTGCCGCGGTCGCGGCGTTCCGCAAGTCGGCTCCCCGGGAGGACCCGTGGGCCACGCCGCTCGACGACCCGTACACCGCACCGTCGTCCGGGCGCGCCTCGACGACCGGTGAGAAGGTCTCCCACCTCGCCGACGTGGCCAAGGACAAGGCGGCCGGCGCGGCCGAGACCGTCAAGGACAAGGCGTCCGACGCCAAGGACAAGGCCACGTCCGTCGCCGCCGACGCGAAGGACAAGGCCACGTCGCAGGGCAAGCACGCCGCCGGCACCGCTGCCGACGCCACCGCAGACGCGGCCCAGACGGTCGCCGACCAGGCCGACGACACCAAGGACAAGCTCGACTGAGTCCGCTCCGGCGGTCCGACGAGCAGTTCGACGAGGGCACCGATGCGTCCAGCAGGACGCGCCGGTGCCCTTCGTCGTGTCCCGGTGACACGAGGCGTGCGTTGACGCCGGGTAGCGTGTGGCGACATGTGGGACGCGCTGGCCGGTCCGTACCTCGCCGCGGCGGGGTTGCTCGTGCTGGCCGGGGTGCCGAAGGTCGCTGACCCGGCGCCCCTGGTCCGCGCCCTGCGCAGCGCCGGCTTCACGGTGCCCCCCGCCCCCGGCGCGCTGCTCGTGCGCGGCTTCGCGGCGGCGGAGGTCGTCGTGGGGGTGTGGGCGGTGCTCGCCCCCGGGCGTCTGGCCGCCGCCCTGGCCGCCGCCGCGTACGCCGTCTTCACCGCCTTCGTCGCCCTGGTCCTCACCCGGGGAGGGGTCCTCGGGTCGTGCGGCTGCTTCGGCAAGCCGGACACGCCCCCCACCCGGACCCACCTGGCCCTGACCGCCGTGGCCGCCCTCGTCGCCGCCGCGGTCGCCCTCGACCCGCCGGCCGACGCCTGGGGCGGCGCCGCCAGCACGTCGGCCCTCGTCACCACGGCAGGGCTGGCCGTCGTCATCGGCTTCCTGGCCTGGATGGCCATGGCCGTCCTCCCCACGACCACCGCCACGGCCGTCCGCAGCGCCACCCGCACCCGTTCGAAGGGCTGAACCATGCTCGCCGCCGTCATCGCCGAAGGGGTCGCCGTCGTCCTGCTCGGTGTCCTCGTCCTCGGCCTCCTGCGCAGCCACGCGCTCATCCTCAAGGCCCTGCACGAGCTCGGCGCCGGCCTGGAGCTCGAGAAGGACGCAGGCACCGGCGTCACCACCGCCACCACCGGCGGCAAGCCCGGGCCGGTGCCCGTGGAGCTCGAGAACGGCGTGGTCCCCGCCACGCGCAAGGACTCGACCCGGGCCCACGACATCGTGGGCACCGACCTCGAGCGGGCGGAGCGCTCCGTCACCGTGACGACCGCAGGGTCGCGCACGCTGCTGGCGTTCCTCACCAGCGGGTGCAGCGTGTGCCAGACGTTCTGGGAGGAGTTCCAGCAGGGCGTCGACGTCCCCGGTGACGGCCGGCTGCAGGTCGTGGCCAAGGGTTCCGAGGAGGAGTCGGTGCCGAGCCTGCGCTCCCTGGCCGGTGACGTCCCGGTCGTGCAGTCGTCCGCGGCGTGGGTGGACTACGACATCCCCGGCTCGCCCTACTTCGTCTACGTCGAGGACGGCCGCGTGACCGGCGAGGGGTCCGCCACCACCTGGCCGCAGGTGCGCGACCTCATGGCCCAGGGGGTCTCCGACAGCGAGGACGCCCGCGCGGCCGCCGGTCGCAGCGGCCCCGGGCAGCTGGTCGGGGACGCCCTCGGACGCGGCGAGCGCGACAGCGTGCCGCGGATGGACGACGAGCTGCTCGCCGCGGGGATCCGCCCCGGCGACCCCAGCCTCTACACCTCCCCGGACCTCGCGGGCCCCGCGGCCGATGGGCCCGGGCACCACCACGACCACTCCGGTCATGACCACTCTGCGCACGACCACGACCACGACCATGCCCACGGGCATGACCACGGGCACGACCACCACCACGAGCCCGCCGCGGCGCACGACCGCCACGACCACTGACCTCTCGTGTCCGTCGCCACGCTCGCGCTCGCGCTCGGCCTGCCCATCGCCGCGGTCGCGGCCGTCCGGGCGACCTGGTCACCTTGAGGCGAGTCGATGCTCTCCAGCATCAGCCCGCTCGGTGAGCGGGCCCGCAGCTCCCGCTGGTGGGTGACCACCACGGCATACCTCCTCGGCTCGGCGGCCGGGGGCCTCGCGCTCGGCGCGCTCGCCTCGCTGCTCGGTGCCCTCGTACCGGAGTCCGTTCGCGGCTCGGCGTGGGCGCTGGGCCTGGTCGCCCTGCTGCTCCTCGTGGGGCTCGCCTTCGACTCTCAGCGTGGTCGTCTCGACCTGCCCTCGTGGCGGCGACAGGTCGACGAGCAGTGGCTCACCCGCTACCGCGGCTGGGTCTACGGCGTGGGGTTCGGGGCGCAGCTCGGATTCGGCCTGGTCACGATCATCACGAGCGCCACGACGTACGCCGTCGTGCTCCTGGCCGCGCTCGGCGGCGACCTGCGCGTGGGGCTCGCGATCGGGGCGACGTTCGGGGTGGTCCGGGCGCTACCGTCGCTCCTGATGGGTGGCGTCCATGACCGCACCGCCCTGCACACCGTCTTCGGCCGGGTCGAGAGATGGGCCAAAACAGCACGAATCGTCGCTAGGGTGGCGCTCGGGGTCGCGGCAGCCGCGCTCCTGGCCGTCGCAGTTGGGAGCTGAGCAGATGGCAGACACCTATGGCCTGGAGGCCGACGCGCCGCGGGGGTGGCACGTCGCCGTGACCCGGCGCCCGGGGGCCACGCCGGTGGCGTCCGACGCCCGCGCCCGCGGGGTGGTCGACGACCAGGACGTCACCCGTCCGGTGCTCCACGCGTGCACCCGGCCGCTGCCCGAGGTCCGGGGTGACTTCGGCACGGGAGTGGTCGACCTGCTCGGCCCGGACGACGTGTTCGTGGCCCTGGTCGACTACGGACCCGAGGTCGCCGACCAGGGGCTCTTCGAGAAGCAGGGGCTTCCCCGGCTCGCCCCATCGCACTTCGCGCCCAACCGGCTGCAGCGGCCGCTGCCCGGGATGAGCGCGAGCCAGCAGTTCTTCAGCCAGGGTGGCCGGGCCTTCTGCCTGTTCACCGTCCTCGGCAGCCACGCCCGGCGCATGGCGTCCGTCCCGCGGGCGATGGCGCTGGTCAGCTCGTTGCACATCACCGACCGGGCGACGCTCGCCCGACTGGGAGGCCACCCGTGAGCACCCTCGACGACCTCAACGCCGGACCCGGCGGGATCGCGGGCTTCGTGTCCTCGCTGTCGCGCCGGCTCCGGCCCGTCTCACGGCGCGACCTGTTCGTCGGTGCCGCCGTCGCCGGGTCGGCCCTGGCCACCAGCCCCAAGAACTACGTGCTGCGCCCGCAGCCGGCCTACGCCACGATCTGCGGCCCGGGCAACACGGCGAGCAGCGGCTGGACGGTGTTCTGCTGCACCGTCAACAAGGGCGTCAACGCCTGCCCGCCCGGCAGCTTCGCCGCTGGCTGGTGGAAGGCCGCCGACTCCTCCTGGTGCGGTGCGGGCTACCGCTACATCGTCGACTGCAACGCCTCCTGCTCGAAGTGCTCGACCGGCTGCACCGACGGCATCTGCGACAGCAAGTGCTGGAGCTGCTCGTGCGGCACCGGGTCGAGCGCGACCTGCGACCAGCGCCGCGTCTGCTGCAACGCGTTCCGCTACGGCCAGTGCAACACCCAGGTCAAGTGCAGCGGCGGCGTCCACTGCCGCGTCGTGAGCTGCGTCGCGCCGTACAAGTGGGCGTCCTGCACGACGACGTCACTGGTCGACGACCGCACCGCCGAGCACAGCGCGCCGTGCCTGCCGGGCTGGGGGGCGATCTCCCAGAAGGAGCGTGACATGGGCGCGCAGGGCTCCTACCTCAAGGCGTCCACCACGCCCGGTGTCCTCGTCGGCGACGGCCGCGGCACCTACGTCGTCTACCAGGGCGGCTCGATCTACCACACCAAGACGACCGGGGCGCACGGCGTGCCCAACTCGGTGAAGTCGGTCTGGGCGTCGGTCGACGGCCCCCGCGGGCTCCTCGGCTACCCCAACAGCGACTGGCTCACCGGCCGCGTCAACGGCGGCTGGATCCAGACCTACGAGCACGGCGCCATCACCGACTCCCCGGAGACCACCACCAAGATCGTCTACGGCACCGCCTACACCCAGTGGACCGGCACCGGCCGCGAGAGCGGACTGCTCGGCTACCCGACCACCAACCGGATCTCGGGCATGACGAACACGGGCTGGCGACAGGAGTTCCAGCGCGGCGTGGTGATCGACTCCGCGAGCACGTCGACCAAGACGATCTACGGCGAGGCGTTCACGGCGTGGAAGGGGACGGGGCGCGAGACGGGCGTCCTGGGCTACCCGACCACCAACCGCATCTCGGGCATGACCAACGGCGGCTGGCGACAGGAGTTCGAGCGCGGCATCGTCATCGACTCGGCCAACACGCCGACCAAGTGCGTGTACGGCGACGCCCTCGCCTCGTGGGTCGCCGGCGGCCGGGAGACCGGCGACCTCGGGTACCCCGTGGGCAACCGGGTGTCGGGCCAGGTCCGCGGCGGGTGGCGACAGGCGTTCGAGCGTGGCGAGCTGTGGGCCCTCACCACGCCGTACCGGGTGCTCGGGCCGGTCCTGACCGAGTGGCAGGCGCAGGGCGGGGCGGCCGGCAGCTACGGCTACCCCATCACCGACACCACGACGGTCGACGGCAAGCTCACCTGCACGTTCGAGGGCGGCACGATCACGGCCTGACCGGCTGGCCCGCGGTCGGCCGCTGGCCGGTCGGGGCGGTCAGCTCACGCGGTTCAGGACCTCTCGGAGGGCTTCGACCAGGACGGTGTCCAACGACTCCGGGACGCAGCGCGGGTCGACCAGGCATCGGCCGCGCTCGACCCGGGCCAGCACCGGGCGGTCCAGGGAACGCAAGGCAGCGGCGCACGACTCGGGCAGGGCCACGGCCCAGCCGGGCAGCGGACGGCCCGGGGCGCCTCCGCCTCCGACGACCCCGTCGGCCGGCACGATGGTCGCGCCGGAGGCCGTGGGCAGGGCGGCGAGGAGCGCGTCGCAGCGCGCCCTCAGCCGGTCGGGGTCGGCCTCGAGGGCGGTCCAGACCGGCGGTCGCGGCCCACGGACGGTGGCCTCGAGGCCGGCCAGGGTCATCTTGTCGGCACGCAGGGCCCGGGCCAGCGGGTGCCGTCGCAGCGTCTCCACCGTGGTGGCATCGCCGAGGACGAGCCCGGCCTGCGGTCCACCGAGCAGCTTGTCGCCACTGCAGGTGACGACGGCAGCGCCCTCCGCGAGCGCCGAGGCCGCATCGGGCTCGTCGGGCAGCAGGGGGTGCGGTCGCAGCAGGCCGCTACCGATGTCATGGACGACCGGCACACCGAGCCCCACGAGGTCGGCGACTGACACCGAGGCGGTGAACCCCTCGACCCGGAAGTTGCTGGGGTGGACCTTGAGGATGCACCCGGTGTCGGGGCCGACGGCGGCGGCGTAGTCGGCCACCGTCGTCCGGTTGGTCGTGCCGACCTCGCGCAGGCGGCCACCGGTGCTGGCGATGAGGTCCGGCAGCCGGAACCCGTCACCGATCTCCACCATCTCGCCTCGGCTGACGACGACCTCACGCCCGGCAGCCAGCGCCGTCGTGGCGAGGACGAGGGCGGCGGCGCCGTTGTTGACGACCAGGGCACCACCGGCCTCGGGCAGCACGTCGAGGAGCGCGGCGAGGGTCCCTCGACCCCGCGTGGACCGTCGGCCCGTCGCGAGGTCGAGCTCGACGTCGACCGTGCCGGCGGCCGCTGCCATCGCCTCGACGGCTGCCTGCGACAGCGGCGCGCGACCGAGGTTGGTGTGGATGACGACGCCGGTCGCGTTGATGACCGGGGTGAGCGTGGTCGCCCGCGCGGGGAGGGCGGCCAAGGTTGCCCCGACCACCTCGTCGGAGGCGATGTCGCCGGCCCGCGCCTGCGCCTGGGCCCGGACGACGGCGGCGCGGACCGTGTCGCGACCCAGACGCACCACCGCCGCCTCGACCGCCGGGTCGGCGAGGACGGTGTCGGTGCGGGGCACCAGCCGGCGCACGTCCTGCCCTTCGGGCTGTGGCGATGGCATGTGCTCTCCTGTCTTCGCGGCGGCCGTGGCCAGCGTAGGCGAGGCGGGTCCTCGTGGCGTCTCCACGCCCCTTGTCACCGGTGCCGCGCGGGAGCACTCTTGCACGATGAGGACGTTCGAGGTCACCCAGCGCGACGCGCGCGGTCAGGGGCACGGCACCTGCCGGGTCGTCGCCGACGACGCGAGCGACGCGGTGGCCTGGGTGCGCGCCACCGTCCCCGACCAGGACGACACCACCGTGTACGCCGTGTACCGCCACCGGCGACTTCGGGGTCGCCGCTTCGTCGGGCTGTGGTCCGGCCCGGGGTACGACGGTGGCCAGGCCGGCGTCCGCGAGCCTCGCCGTCCCCGGCCCACGCCTCCGAGCCTTTCGGTGCAGCTCGAGGTGTCGCCGGACGGCCTCCGATAGCGAGCGCTCGGAGTACGGTGTGCGCACCCCCCGCTGCTCGGCGCCCGGAGATGTCATGCCTCGCTTCGCCCACACGCTGTCCGTCAGCGCACCCCCGTCCGCCATCTTCTCCATCGTCGACGACGTGAGCCAGACGCCGACGTGGCTGTCGCGGTGCACCGGCATCGACAAGCTCGACCCGGGCACCAACGACGTCGGCACCCGGCTGCGCTACCACTACGCCGACGGCCGGCGCACCGGCGTCATGGACGGGCAGATCGTCGCGCGCGAGCCCGACCGGCACTTCGCCATGAAGTTCTCCGACCGGATGATGGACGTGACGGTCGACTTCGTCGCGGCCTTCGACGGGGTGGGCTCGACGCTGACGCACACCATCGACATCGCCACCAAGGGGTTCGGCCGGGTGTTCGCGCCGCTCATCAAGCGCCAGCTGCCGAAGCAGACGCTGGACGCCATGACCGCGCTGAAGCGCCTCGCCGAGGAGCGCACCACCCGCTGACCATCGGTCCGCTCGCGCCTTCGCGGACCGCGGATCGGCGCGCGCGCCTGCAGGGCCCAGCGCGCACGGGTCGTGACCCTGTACGGCGTCGCTCGCCGGCCCTAGGCTGCCAAGCGTTCTGGCGGTTCCGCTCACGGAGGTGCGTCATGGCAGGGAAGTTCGAGCTCTACACGGACAAGTCGGGGAACTACCGCTTCCGCCTCAAGGCCGGCAACGGGCAGGTCATCGCGGTCGGTGAGGCGTACGAGTCGAAGGCCGCCGCCGAGAACGGCATCCGGTCGGTGCAGACCAACGCCCCCGGCGCGCCGACGGTCGAGGTCGACGGGTAGCCCGACCCGTGGGCGGTGGTCGGCGGCTGTGTCGCTGACCTGACTGGTCGACGACGCTCTCACCGAGGACCAAGCGGACGGAGCTGTGGTGGAGCCAAGGGGACTCGAACCCCTAACCCCCTGCTTGCAAAGCAGGTGCGCTACCAATTGCGCCATG
>Ga0308176_10003364_pt1 | contig 10242 bp, 5 predicted proteins | sample PhyCR2_3_FD_203890 | JGI IMG/M metagenome (GOLD analysis project Ga0308176, IMG submission 203890) | Soil microbial communities from UC Gill Tract Community Farm, Albany, California, United States - DLSLS.C.R2 | ecosystem: Environmental > Terrestrial > Soil > Agricultural land | place: USA... | reverse complement strand
GAGCAGCGTCGGCGCGAGGCTGAGCGGAAGCAACGCCGTCGCATAGATCAGCGATTGCCGCGCCGTGCTGTTGCCGTCAGGCTCGATGACGGGCAGCATGGGGTAGCCTGCGCGTCCGTAGTCCTCGCGATACATCCACGCGATGGCGAGGAAGTGCGGAAGTTGCCAGAGGAACACGATCCCGAACAGGGTCCACGCCTCGCTCGTGAGCGCGCCGCGGGCCGCCGCCCACCCGATGACCGGCGGCAGCGCGCCTGGGATCGCGCCGATCACGGTCCCGAACGACGACCGTCGTTTGAGCGGCGTGTACACCACGACGTAAGAAAGGTGCGTGGCGAGCGCGACGCCCGCCGCGAGGAGATTCGCGAAGGCCGCGAGCACCAGCAGCCCGGTGATGGTGATGAGCGCGCCGAAGATCGCCGCTTCAACCGGCTGCAGGCGTCGATCCGGCAGCGGTCGCATGCGTGTGCGGCGCATCAGGCCGTCGAGGTCGCGCTCCAGCAACTGGTTGAATGCCGAAGCGCCGCCTGCGACGAGGCCTGTCCCGACGAGTGTCGCGAGCAGCGGCAGCGGCGCAATCCCCTCGGTCGCCCCCATCAGATAGCCCGCCAGCGCGGACATGACGACCAGCATGTTCAGCCGTGGCTTCGCGAGCGCCGCGAAGTCTGCGGAGCGGCTCTTCGACGCGGCGAGGACGACGGCTTCGGACCTCATGCGCCGGCTTTGAAGGAGAAGGACACCTGCTTGCTGTCCTTGGCGCCGACTGTGACCGTCTGCGTCTGCTTGCCGAGCTTCTCGTGGACGGCTTCGATCGTGTAGGTGCCGGGGGGCACGTCGCGCAGCTCGAATTTCCCGCCATCGGCCGACACGGCGAAATACGGGTTCGCGACGACGCCGATGTAGGCGTTCATCCAGCTGTGGACGTCACACTTGAAGGGCACGAGCACTTCGGGCGCGGTGAACGTCACCGTGTTCTTCATGCCAGGCAGCGGCTGGCCGAAGTTGAATTCCTGGTTCTCTTCCGGCATGCCGTGCACGTTGTGCATCGTGTTGTCGTCGTTGACGATCTGGAGCGGCTGCCCGACACGGATGCCGATGACGTGCGGGATGTATTCGCAGCCTTTTTGATTGAGCACCACCGGGTCGGTCGGCGTCGTGAACACGTACTTCTTGTCGAGACCGTTCTTGATGTAAACGAACACATCGTCGAGCCCGCCGTCCTTGACGATGTAGGTCTGCGGCGGAACCGGGTCCTTGTGTGCGCTCGCGCACGCGGGGTCGGACGCCATCTGGATGGACGCGAGTTTCGGGGCGTCGCCTTCGAACGCGATCTTTCCGGAAATCGTGCCGGCGGTCGACTGGTCGACCTTCTGCCCGTCGGTCGCCGCCGCAGGAGAGGCAGGCTTCGGCGATTCGCTCTGGTTGGATCCACTACAGGCCGCGAGGAGTCCAAAGGTCGCGGCGGCCGCTATCAGCTTCGAAACATGGAACATATCTGATCTTGAATATCACAAAAGTGCGCTTCGCGCGCGGTGCTCGGTGCCGGCGGCGCTCGGTGAGCCGCCCCTCCCGCCTCGCCCCTCGCGCCTCCCGCCTCCCGCGCGCAGCTCAGCTTCCCGTGGCTTCGCGCAGCTTCCGCACGATCCGGTCTTGAATCCAGTGTGCGTCCCACCACTCGACCGGGTTCACCATGTGGCCGCCGACGAGCATCGTGAAGTGCAGGTGGTCGCCGCCGGCGAGGCCGGTTTGACCGCTGACGCCAATCTGCTGTTCCTTCTCGACCGTATCGCCCACCTTCACGGCGAACGAGGACAGATGCCCGTAGAGCGACTGCACGCCTTGCCCGTGGTCGATGATGATGCAGTTCCCGTAGATGCCGAGCGGCGCGGCGTACAGGACCTTTCCGCGGTTCGCCGCGACGATGGGGGAGTGGACGACGCGAGCGAGGTCGAACCCGAGGTGCACCTGCTGGTCGACTTCCTTGCCATGATAGATGTAGGTCCGCTGGTCGGCGAACGCGGCTTCCACCGCGTTGCTCGTGAACGGATGGAACACGGCCCCGTTCCAGAGCATGTCCGGCGATGATTTTTTGGCGAAGCTCGCAATCGTCGCGGCATTCTTGCGGCGAAGCTCGCCGTTGAGCACCAGAAACTGCTGAAGGATGTCTCCCTCAGGCTTCACCTCGTCTGTCGTCGCCAGGATGGCAGGCACCACGCGGTTCAAAAATGAATCGGGAAGATCGATGCGGCTTTTCTTGAACGGCTTCGGAAAAGTGAGGTGGTCGAAATCGGCGCGCGCGCTGTTGCCCGCCTCGTCCTTCGCGTACGCGAACATCGGCGTGTTGAGGTCCTGGTCGTAGAGCAGCGCGAAGAACGCGACCTTGATTGTGGGGTCCGTGATAGCGGGCACGCCCTCGACGTGAACGCCGCTGGCGGGATATCCCTGATACGTGATGTCGCCGACCTGCACACCCGATTCGACGTCCGCCGGCGTCGATCGGTAGACGACGATTTCCGAACCGCCCAGGTTGATGTAGTGCTTCGTCGAGAGCACCGCGATCGTGGGCTTCTCGAGGCGCACCTGCACGTCCTTGGTCGCTGTCGTCTGCGCGGTGCGGATGCCGCGGACCACTGGAGCTGACGCCGTCACGATGATCTTCCCGGCGCCCGTCTTGAGATCCGGCACGGTCTGCCGGGAAATCGTGGTGGTGATCGTGTCGCGTCCCGGCGCGTCCTGTTTCACCTCGCCCTGGCCCGTCGTCGAGCCGGTCGCCGGCGCGATTGTGTAGAGGGTCGTCTGCTTTCCGTTCTGTTCGAAGACGATCGAGACGGTTTTGAGCTTCTGCGCGGCGACGCCCACCTGCACGGACGTGTTCGCGCCGACCCATTTCGCCGGCTTCGCGATGTCAATCGCGGGACCGGCCTGGCGGCCGGCGTAAATCCAGACGCCGCCGGCGGCGATGAGAATGATCAGAAGGAGCGCGGCGAGAAATTTCATTGCGCCCGCATGATATCAAGCGACAGGGCCTACTTCGCCGCGAGAGCAGCCGCGAGTTCCGTCGCCCTGGCCGCTTTCATGACCCCACAGTCGTGTATCGACTCGACCGTGCGTTGGAACTCGAGCACCGCGACACCCGCTTTTTCGATTGCCGGGCCGATCGTGCGTTCAATCCTGTCGGCTTGTTCGACGCCGCATTGCGTGCCCAGCGCGCCGGGCACGACGCTGCTGATGAAAATACCGTTGGACCTCGCGAGCAGCTTCTCGTAATTGGCGAGGAACCAATCCGCGGCGAGGTCGCGTGTCGCTGCGGTTTGCGCCAGCACCACGATCAGGACTTCCCGGTCGAAATTGCGCAGCCTCTTGTCGTCCAGGTTGAGCAGGTATTTGGCGACATCCGCGTGGCCGCTGCCCGCGGCCGCGGCGAGCTCTGATTGTCTGAGTGTGGCGTCCTCCGTCGACAGGGCCTTGTCGACCAGCATTTGCGCTGTGCCGGCGTCGCCGTCTTCGGCCACGACCTGCAGTGCATCTGTCAGAAAAGCGGGGTCGAGCGCCTTGGCGTCGCCGGTAAGGTATTTCCTCGCGGCCGTCTTCAGCAACGCACGGACGCCGGAATCGTGTGCCTCGAATGCCGCGAGGGCGACGAGCTGCCGCCGCACCTGCTGACGATCGGGATCGTCACTTGCGTGGGCACCGACGGCAGGATCGAAGCCGAGCGCCTCGAGGCGAGGTCCATAGATCGACGCAATGAGAGAGGCGTAAGCGGATTCGGATGCGGGCGCTATGACACCCCGCAGATGCATCGCCGAGAGATGCTCGCCCGGAGAGACGCTGGCGCTTGAATCAGGATTTGCCGCCATCGTCCGCGCTTCGTCGATGAGCAAGGACGCCGGCGTCCTGCCGGCCAGAAAGGACGCCCACAGGCTGTCGGTCGTTGCGATCGCTTCTCCGGGCGGCAGTTCCGCTGACGAGGCGATCAGGGACTTCCAATCGCCGGGCTCCAGGTCGAAGCGGTAATAGCCGGCGCCTCGTACGTTCGGCATGAGCACGCCGTCGCCCGGCGCCTCAACGGTCGTGACCTGTCGATCGAGAAGCCTGCACTGCTGCGTCTGACCGACCCGGAAGCAGAACGGAATCGTCCACGTCTCGGCGGACGGGTGGCTTCCGAGATGTGCATACCGCGACTGTGTTGCGACGAGCGTCGATCCCTTGCGTTGGAGGTCGATGACCGGGACGCCCGGCTGGTCGACGAAGCTCTTGAACGCGGCGAGCACCTTCGGTTCTCGCGCGGCGTCGGCGATCGCCTGGAAGAACTGCTCGGAGGTCGCATTGCCGTAGCGATGGCGACTGAGGTGAAGGCGAACGCCGTCGCGGAACTTCTCGTCGCCAAGGTAGGCGGCGATCATCGCGACCACCTGGCCGCCCTTCCCGTAGGTGATCGCATCGAATGCGGAATCGATCTGGCTGTTGGTCTCGATCCGCTGATGAATGGGCCGCCCGACCGTGAGGGCGTCGGTGCTCATCGCGTCGAAGCCCTCGATGAGCGCACCCAGTCCGACCTTCAGATCCGGACGCCATTCGTTGCCGATCCGGTAGCCCATCCAGTTCGCAAAAGATTCGTTGAGCCAGATGTCGTCCCACCAGGCCGGCGTGACGAGATCGCCGAACCACTGGTGCGACAACTCATGGGCGACGACCATGCCGAACTCTTGCTGTTCGCGGGTCGTGGCTCCCGGCGCGAGAAAGATGATGCCGTCGCCGTATGTATCGGCGCCGGCGTTCTCCATGGCGCCCGGCATGACTGGACTGCCGATCTGATCCAGTTTTGAAAATGGAAAGGGCTGCCCAAAGTACTGTTCCAGAAGCTGGACGATCTGCGGCGTCTCCCTCATCACGTAGTCCATCCGGTCCTTTTGCGCCTGCGTGGCGACCACCCCGACCGGCATCGGATTCGATCGTTCGGCATCAGGTGGAATTGTGCTGGTCCGGTGGACGAACGGGCCCGTGTCGATCGCGACCAGGTATGTCGGCAGCGGCCTGGTCGCGGCGAGTTGATGCTTTTCGAGTCCGTCAGCTGTTCTCGTGACCGAGACTTCAGGTGCGTTGCCGACGACGACAAGGCCGGGATGGGTGGTGACGGAAACCGTGAAGGGTGTCTTGAACCCGGGCTCGTCGAAACCGGGGAATGCCGCGCGCGCGTCGATGCTTTCGAATTGCGTCCAGCTATACCACTCCCCTCCGACGTTGACGTGATACATCCCCGAGGCGCTGTCCCCGAACGGCGCGCTGTAGTCGAACGTCAGCGTGACCTGGGCTGCCGGCAGCGCGCGCGTGAAGTCGAGCCGCGCGGTGCCGGTCCCGTCAACCTGCGTCCACGTGCCCGGTACCACGCTCCCGGCGACCCTCGCCACCGCGCGGCTCATGGTCAGATCGCGGCCGTGCAGGTACAGCGATTTGACACTCTCGTGGAGCGTGATCTCGATTTCGTCGTGCCCGCTGAAGCGCTCGGATTCCGGGAGAATCGTGAAATCCAGGCGATACGCGGTCGGCGTCGCGACGCCAGGCAGCCTGCCCTTTGGCGCGTTCGCATCGGCAACCACTCCCTGCGCGGCGGCCATGGATGCGGCGCTCAACAGCCATATCGCGATCGTCAGTGAACTCGCACGCATCGGACTCCCCTCAGAATCGGACGAGTGAAATGACGGGCTGAATGCCTCGAATCAAGGGTGGGGTTTCGCGCAGCGGCCCTGCGCATGGAACGCGGTGCGCTGCGGGCCGCTACGCAGCACCCATCCCAGGCACTGCAGCCCGAAGCACCCCTCCGCGCGAAGCGCGGAGGTAATACCGCTACGGGGATTCGAACCCCGGTCCCGTGGCTGAGAACCACGTGTCCTGACCCCTAGACGATAGCGGCACACGGGGCAGTCCGAACTATCGATTGTACAACGACACACGCCACTTCTCAACGCGGGGCTGCGCCGCCGGCCGATTTGCGCTCGGCCGTAAAGGAGATATAGGATATCCGCGTTATCTAGTTCATCATGCTCACGCAGACGTCTGAGATCGCCATACGCGCCCTCGTCTATCTCGGGTTGTCGGGCAACGACCAGCCGGTGCCTCCCCGGCTGATCGCGAGCGCGATCGCGTGCTCGCCGACCTACCTGGCCAAGACGCTGCGGCTGCTCGGCCGCGCCGGGATCGTCCGCTCCCGGAAGGGCGCGCATGGCGGCGTCTGGGTCGGGCGCCCGCCGTCGGACATCTCGCTCCTGAACATCGTCGAGGCCTGCCAGGGCCTGATGGTCGCAGACTATTGCCAGGGGGCCAGGCAGCCGCCGCTGGCCGGCGTCTGCGCCTTTCATCACGCGATGCAGGAGGCGTTCGAGGCGACGACGGCGGCGCTGTCGCGATGGACGCTGGCCGATCTGCTGCGCAAACCCGCGCCGTCTGCCGCTGCCGCCGCGGGACGAACGTGCAAGCTCAAAATCGCACCGCCGCGCGGCCGCGCGGCCCAGGAACGCTCCCATGCGTAACCCAACGCGGGATTTTTTTTGTGCGGTAATTCGGATATCTATTATCCTGTTTATCGTTCCATGCCCGGCGCGCGCCGGTGCCCAGGATCTCGCGGCTGCCTCGTCCCCCGCTTCTCCAGCGCAGCCGGCGGCAGCGCCGGAGTCAGCGGCCGCCGACTTCCAGAAGAAGTGTGCGGCGTGCCACACCGTCGGCGGCGGCAAGTTAGCTGACGCGCCCGACCTGAACGTCGTCGCAGCCTGGCCGCGCGCCGACCTGCTCGCGGCAATCAAGCGCATGGAGAAGAACGTCGGGCCGCTGGCGGACCCCGAGATCGCGGAGCTTGCCGCGCTTCTGCAGGCTGCCGACGTTCGCCAGCGGTTGGCCGCCGAGCAGCAGCGCCTTCTCCGCACGATGGCCGCCTCCGTCGCGCCTGGTGACCCGCGTGCGGGGCAATCGCTTTTCGCCGGCACGACGCGCCTGTCGAACGGCGGCCTTCCGTGTTCGTCGTGCCACACCGCCGCAGGGTCCGGCGGATCGCTCGCCTTCGATCTGACCGGCGTGTTCGGGCGCCTCGGCCAGGCGGGGCTGCTGTCGTCAATCCAGGGCGCGAACTTTCCCGTGATGCAGGCCGCCTACCGCGCGCATGCGGTGACGCCGCAGGAGGCGACGAACCTGACCGAGTACTTCAAATCAATCAATGTCCCGGGCGCGCCGCCCGCCGTGCGAACGACCAGCGGGCCGCCAGTGGGACGCATCGGCGCGGCGCTCGCGCTCGTCTGCGCGGTTCCGCTGCTGTTTGCCCGCCGGCGACGGCCGGCCGGCACACGCGCGCGCCTCGTTCACGAAGCGACCAGGAGCCATCAGCCATGACCTGGATCAAGGATGTCTTCGCTCCCGAGCAGCGCGCCTGGGAGGATTTCTACCGGAACCGCTGGAGCCACGACAAGGTGGTGCGCTCGACGCATGGTGTCAACTGCACCGGCTCGTGCTCGTGGAACATCTACGTCAAGCAGGGCCTCGTCACCTGGGAAATGCAGGCGACCGACTACCCGATCATCGACAAGACGATTCCGCCGTACGAACCGCGCGGCTGCCAGCGCGGCATCTCGTGTTCCTGGTACATCTACAGCCCCATCCGCGTGAAGTACCCGTATATCCGCGGCGTGCTCATGGACTACTGGCGCGCGGCCAAGAAGCAGCATCCGGGCGACCCGGTCGCCGCATGGCGCTCGATCATGGACGATTCCGAGTCGCGCACGGCGATCCAGCAGGCACGGGGAAAGGGCGGGTTTCGCCGCGCGTCCTGGGAGGAGGCGAACGAGATCCTCGCCGCAGCGAACGTTGCCACGATTCTGAAACACGGTCCCGATCGCATCGTCGGCTTCTCACCGATTCCGGCGATGTCGATGATCAGCTACGCCGCCGGCGCGCGGTTTCTGCAATTGATGGGAGGCGTCTGTCTCTCCTTCTACGACTGGTATTGCGACCTGCCGCCCGCGTCCCCTGAGGTCTGGGGCGAGCAGACCGACGTCGCGGAATCCGCCGACTGGTTCAAGAGCAAATTCATCGCAACCGTCGGATCGAACGTCCTGATGACGCGTACGCCCGACGCGCACTTCCTGGTCGAGGCCCGGCACAAAGGGTCGAAGGTCGTGGTCTTCTCGCCGGACTTCAGCCAGACCAGCAAGATCGCCGACGAGTGGATTCCGATCCACCAGGGCCAGGACGGCGCCTTCTGGAGCGCGGTATGCCGCCAGATTCTCAAGGAGTGCTACATCGAGCGGCAGGTCCCGTACTTCACCACTTACGTCAAACAGTTCACCGACGCGCCGTACCTCGTGGAGCTCGAGCCGAACGGGGACGCGTGGAACGCTGGCGCGATGCTGCGCGCTGCTTCAGTTGCAGCGTATGCGGCGGAAGAGCACGCCGGATGGAAACTGCTCGTGTTCGACGAGGCGACCGGCGGCGTCCGGATGCCGAAAGGATCGGTCGGCCATCGCTGGCAGGCGCGCAAGGGCGACTGGAATCTGAAGCCGCAAGACGGTGTGTCGGGCGAGCCGATCGATGCGCGTCTCACGCTCGATTCGGTCGCAGACGGCACGCTGCCCGTCCGATTCGCGGACTTCAGCGAGTCGCGGGAGGATGCGGCGCACATCCGCCACGTCCCGGCGCGGCGCATCGACACCGTCGACGGACCGCGATGGGTCACGACCGTGTTCGAACTGATGCTGGCGCAGCACGGCGTCCGCCGTCCCGGCACGTCCGGTGACTGGCCGAGCGGCGACGATGACCCGACGCAGCCCTTCACGCCCGCGTGGCAGGAGCGCTTTACGGGCATCAAAGCCGCCACGCTGATTCGCTTCGCCCGCCAGTGGGCGCGCACCGCCGAGGAGACCGACGGGCGCTGCATGATCATCATCGGCGCAGGCGCGAACCACTGGTACCACAACAATCTCATTTACCGCTCGTGCATCACGGCACTGATGCTCACCGGATGCATCGGCAGGAGCGGCGGCGGCTGGAACCACTATGTCGGCCAGGAAAAGCTCGCGCCCATCGCGCCGTGGGCGTCGATTGCCTTCGCCACCGATTGGGGCGGCCCGCCCCGCCTGCAGAACGCGCCGTCGTTTCACTACATTCACAGCGATCAGTTCCGCTACGACCGCGCATTTCGCGAGGTGTGCCCCGTGACGGACGCGGCGCATCCGCTCGCGGCCGGCCACACCGCGGACAAGCAGGCGCTCGCCGTCCGCTGCGGATGGCTGCCGTGCTACCCGCAGTTCACGAAACCAAACTTCCGTGTCGTGCAGGAGGCGCAGGCGGCAGGCGCATCGACCGATCAGGAGATCGTCGAGCACGCCGTCGGACAGTTGACGTCGCGCGCGCTCAAGTTTGCGATGGAGGATCCGGACGATCCAGCCTGCTGGCCGCGCGTCTGGTACATCTGGCGCGGCAATGCGATTCAGGCGTCCGCCAAGGGCCACGAGTACTTCCTCAAGCATTACCTCGGGACGCACACCAACCTGATCGCCCAGCCCGAAGGCCGCGACGCCGTCCGCGACGTGACGTGGCACGACAAGCTGCCGCTCGGCAAGATGGATCTGATCGTCGACCTGAATTTCCGGATGGACACGTCGGCGCTCTATTCCGACATCGTCCTTCCCGCCGCCACGTACTACGAGAAGGACGACCTGTCGACGACCGACATGCACAGCTTCATTCACCCGCTGCAGGCGGCGGTGCCGCCCTGCTGGGAGTCGAAGAGCGACTGGAAGATCTTCAGCGGCATCGCGAGCCGCACGACGGAGCTCGCGCGGCGCATGATCCCTCATCCGGTGAAGGACCTCGTGGCGTCGCCCCTGATGCACGACACACCGGCGGAACTCGCCCAGCCGCGGGTGCGCGACTGGGCGGCCGGCGAATGCGACGCCGTTCCCGGCCGGACGATGCCGAGCCTGACGGTCGTCGAACGCGATTACACACAGCTGTTCGACCGGTTCGTGTCGCTCGGCCGCACCTTCCGTGACAACGGCCTGGCCGTTCACGGCACGCGTTACGCGGTCGACGACGTGTATGACGCGTATCTCCGGACCGCCCCGACGGAGCAGTGGAACGGTGCGTCATACCCCTCCTTGCGGGACGACCGCTCCGTCTGCAACGCCATCCTCATGTTCGCGCCGGAAACCAACGGCGAGCTGGCCTGGCGGGCGTTCGACGCCGAGTCGCACAAGACGG
>Ga0308176_10003362_pt1 | contig 10243 bp, 9 predicted proteins | sample PhyCR2_3_FD_203890 | JGI IMG/M metagenome (GOLD analysis project Ga0308176, IMG submission 203890) | Soil microbial communities from UC Gill Tract Community Farm, Albany, California, United States - DLSLS.C.R2 | ecosystem: Environmental > Terrestrial > Soil > Agricultural land | place: USA... | reverse complement strand
CGCGCCGGCGAAGCGCAGCGAGGTGTCGTCGGGCTGGAAAGCGCGCGGGGTCATGCCGCGGCCCTCGCCGCGCGGCGGGCGAAGACCCGCTGGAACGCGCCCACGGTCAATGCGCCCATGCCGAGATTGGCGACCGCGAAGAGGGCGGCGTCGGCCAGGGTGGCGGGCGGATCGGCCGCCGGCAGCGCCAGCCACGCCGCCTCAAGCACCGAGCCGGCGATGACGACGACGCAGAGCCGCAGCAGCGCGCGCGGGCTGTGCCGGATGGTCTGGAAGAACAGCAGAAAGGTCGGGATGACGCGGCTCGCGCCGACCAGCCACATCACGACCGTCCAGGGCCCGTGGCGGCGCTGGTACCAGGCCACGCCGGGCGGCAGGTTGTCGGACCAGGTGATCAGGTAGTGGACGAAGGCGAGGTAATCCCAGAACAGCAGCAGCGTCAGCATCAGCGCCGCGAGGATTCCCGGCCGCTCGATCGTCCGGCCGGAGACGACGAGGGCGGCGACCATCAGCGCGAACGCCGTCACCGTCTGGATCGAGAGCACGTAGAGCGCGAAGCCCGACGAGGCGAAGTCGGGATCGAGCGACAGGAGCCAGTCGTCTGCGATCGCGATGCCGAGCACGGCCAAGAGCACAAGACCGATGCTGGCCGCGGCGACCCCGCCGTCGCGCAGGACCAGACGCCACGCCAGGACGAACAGCACCGCGTACCAGACCACTGTGCGCGCGATGAAGAACGGTGGCGATAGCCACGCGATCCGGAAGGATGTGCGCAGCGTCTCGTGCGCCCATGGATAGAGCCGCGTGGTCTCCACCAGCACCGGGATCATCAGCAGCCCGCCCAGCGGAAGGAGCAGCGTCTGGGCCTGCATGAAGGGCCCCAGCTCCGCCGACCAGTCGCCCGGCGCAAGCCGCATGATCATGAGCAGCGTCAGCGCCCCGATCGACGTCGAGGCCCAGAGGAACGCCGCGCCCAGCCACGCACGCGAGGCGTCGGGCGGCATCAGCGCCGCGGCGACCAGCGCCAGCAGGCAGACGAGCGCGCCGGCCGGCGCCAGCCAGGAGACGCTAGCCCGCATCGGCCGCCTCCACCTGAGCCCGGTCGTTCGCCGGCAGCTCGCCCGCGGGCGCCGCCCCGCCCAGCTGCAGCGCCTTGATGTAGGCGGCGATCGCCCAACGGTCGGCCGGCGCGACGCGGTCGCCGTAGGCGTACATCACGCCGTATCCATGGGTGATGGTGTCGACGATCAGCTGCGGGTTCGCCGAGCGCAGCGGTTCGGCGTGGAAGTCCGGCGGCCGCGGAAAGCCGCGCGCCGGCACCTCGCCCCGCCCGTCGCCGGCCAGGCCGTGGCAGGGCGAGCAGTAGATGTCGAAGCGCTCGCGTCCGCGCGCGAGCAGCGCCGGTGTCATCTGCGGTCGGACGCTGAGCGCCGTGTCGAACGCGGCCTGGTCGCGCGAGACGGTTCCGGCCGGCGGCGGCTGCATCGCCGCCCCGCCGGGGAAGAGGTCCGAGCGCCCGTAGACCGGCGCCTTCGGCTGGCGGACCATCTCGTCGCAGCCCGCGCAGATCAGCGCCGCCGCCAGGACCGCCGCGGCCCTCACGCGCCGCCCTCCGGCGCCGGCGCGGCGTCCACCCGCACCGCGCCCAACCCCTTCAGGAACCGACGCGTGCCGCCGGAGAAGCGCGGATCGCGCGCCTCGATCACCAGGAAGAACCGGTTCAGCGACGCCAGGTGGAACGTCGGCACGTCGAACAGCGGGTGGCTGAGCCGCGGCAGGCCGCAGCGCAGGAGCATGACGGCCACGCCGGTCAGCACCGCGCCCAGCACCATCAGTTCGAAGGTGATCAGCATGAACGCCGGCGGCGCCAGCGTTGGCCGCCCGCCGATGTCGATGGGATAGTCAAGGCTGGTGTAGACCTGCATCAGGAAGCCGATCGCGGCGCCCGCGACGCCGCCCAGCAAGGTCGCCAGCGGGACCCAGGGCTCCTTGAACCCGACCGCCTCCTTCAACCCCTCGATCGGGAACGGCGAGAACGCCTCGAACCGCGTGTAGCCGGCTTCGCGCGCGCGGCGCACCGCCTCCAGCAAGGCCTCGGCGTGGTCGAACTCGGCCACCAGGGCGAAGACCGCACGCTCAGCCATGGGCGGCCGCCTCGGTCGTCTCCTCGAACCCCGCCTCCTTGATCTCGAACGCCGAGATCATCGGCAGCAGCCGGATGAACAGCAGGAACAGCGTGAGGAAAAGGCCGATGGAACCGGCGAACAGGCTCCATTCCCAGAAGCTGGGTTTGTAGGCGCGCCACGACGAGACGAGGTAGTCGCGGAACAGGCTGGAGAAGAGCAGCATGTAGCGCTCCAGCCACATGCCGACGGTCGCCGACAGGCCCACCAGGAACAGCACCACGGGATTGCGGCGCAGGTCGCCGCGCCACATCAGCTGCAACGGGATGAAGTTCAGCACGACGGCGCCCCAGAAGCACCAGGCGTAGGGGCCGACGAGCCGGTCGTGCAGGGTCTCGAGTTCCTGCGGCTCGCCGGAATAGAGCGCGTTGAACGCATCGGCGACGTAGCCGTAGGCGGTCATCATGCCGCTGGCCAAGGTGAGCCGGCCCAGCATGTCCAGGTGGCGCGGCGTGACCAGGTCGTAGAGGCCGAATGCACGGCGTAGCGACGTCGCCAGCATCGACACCACGGCGAAGCCCGAGAACGCCGCGCCCAGCACGAAGTAGGGCGGGAAGACCGTCGAGGTCCAGCCGGGGATCGGCCCGGCCGCGAACAGCAGCGAGATCTCCGAGTGCACCGAGATCACCAGCGGCACGGCGATCGCCGCGCACAGGCGATAGGCCTGCCGCCACCGCGCCCAGTGCCGCGCCGCGCCGCGCCAGCCCAGCGCCAGCAGGCCGTAGAACACCTGGCCCACCCGCGACTTGGCGCGATCACGCGTCGAGGCGAAATCCGGGATCGCGCCCACGTACCAGAACACCAGCGAGACGGTGAGGTAGGTGAGGACCGCGAAGAAGTCCCACGTCAGCGGGCTCAGGAACTGCGGCCAGATCCGCATCGTCGAGGGGTAGGGCGCGATCCAGTAGAACCGCCACGGGCGGCCCAGGTGCAGGATCGGGTAGAGCCCACCGCAGACCACGGCGAACAGCGTCATCGCCTCGGCGAAGCGGTTCAGCGAGTTTCGCCAGTGTTGCTGCATCAGGAGCAGCATCGCCGAGATCAGCGTGCCGGCATGGCCGATCCCGATCCACCAGATGTAGTTGGAGATCGCGATGCCCCAGTTGTTGGGGATGTTGTTGCCCCAGACGCCGACGCCGCGCACGAACAGCACCCACGCCGAGACGATGTAGCTGGCGAGCAGCGCCAGCGCCGCGGCGAACCAGAACCGCCACGCCCGCTTCTGCGGAAACTCCAGCGGGATCGCGGTGACCTCGCGGGTGACGGCGGCGTAGCCGGCGGGGGTCTTGGGCTTGGGGCTAGCCATCCGCCGCCCCGTCGTCGAGGCGGGCGAGATAGGTGGTGCGCGGGCGGGTGTTGACCTCCTCCAGGAGCGCGTAGTTGCGCTGCTGGGCCTTCAGCCGGCTGACGGCGCTTGTCGGATCGCTGACGTCCCCGAATTGGATCGCCTGGGTGGGGCAAGCCTGCTGGCAGGCGGTCACCACCTCGCCGTCGCGGATCGGCCGGTCCTCGATCTTCGCCGCGATCCGCGCCTTCTCGATCCGCTGGACGCAGTAGTTGCACTTTTCCATGATGCCGCGGCTGCGCACCGTGACCTCGGGATTGCGCGCCGCGCGCAACTCCGGCGGATCGTGGGCCGTGAAGTCGAACCAGTTGAAGCGGCGCACCTTGTACGGACAGAACGACGAGCAGGTCCGCGTGCCGACACAGCGGTTGTAGACCTGCATGTTCAGCCCGTCGTGGGTGTGCACCGACGCGTTGACCGGGCATCCCATCTCGCAAGGCGCCTGCTCGCAGTGCATGCAGGGCACGGGCTGGTGGAAGAAGGCCGGCTCGTCCCCCGCGCCCGAGCGGTAATGGTCGATGCGCAACCAGTGCATCTGGCGGCCCTTGGCGACCTGGTCCTTGCCCACCATCGGCACGTTGTTCTCCGCATCGCAGGCGGTGACGCAGGCGTTGCAGCCGATGCAGGCGTCCGTGTCGATCGCCATGCCCCACTGCGGACTGCCGCTGAGCTTCGGCGGGTAGAAGCTGGGCGGTGGCTTTGGCGGCGGGCCGGGCCGCATCGCGGTCTGCGCGACCTTGCGGACGAAATCGAAGCCCTGCAGGTCGGTTTCGGTCTGGGTGCAGGCCAGCGCGATGCGACCGCCCGCCCTGGTCAGCGTCGCGCCCTCGATCCGCCAGGGTTGGGCGGACGTGCGCAGCGCATAGGCGTCGTAGCCCATGCGGTCGGCGAGCTGGCCGGGAAGGCGGCGGCCGTACCCAAGATGCGCCACGACCGTGCGCCGCTCCAGCCCATGGGTGATCCAGACGGGCCCTTGGATCGTACGGCGGCCGGCGGACAGCTTCACGACATCGCCGTTGGCCACGCCGAGCTGCGTGGCGAGCGCGGGCGAGGCGCCGATGGCGTTGTCCCAGGTGAGCTTGCTGAAGGGCTTGGGCAGCTCCTGCAGCCACGAATTGTTCGTGTATGTCCCATCCCAGATCGTCGGGTCGGGCCTGAGCAGCACAGTCAGCCCGTCTTCGCGCACGCGGAGCGACGGCGCGGGGGGCGCGACGGCCGTCGCCGCCACCTCTGCCGCCGGCTCGTCGAGAAACCCCAGCGCCAGCGCCTTCTTCCAGCGCGGATCGGTCTCATCGCCCAGGCGGTCCTTCCAGGTCGCCAGCAGGAGCGCGCGCGCGTCGCCGCCCATGCGGCCCTGCAGGTTCTCGAGAACGACGGAGCGAGGGCGCACCGCGTGGAACGGCGTCACCAGGGGCTGGATCAGGGCCGGCCGGCCATCCACCGCGCGCGCATCGCCCCAGGTCTCCAGGTCGTGCTCCAGCGGCGCGTGCCAGTCGCAGAGCGCGGCCGTCTCGTCGAAGCCGACGCCCGCGTGGACGCGCACCCGCGCCTTCCGCATCGCCGCGACGAACGCCAGATCGGCCGGCGCGGCATAGGCCGGATTGGCGTCCAGGATCGCCAGTGTGTCGACGCGCCCCGCCGCGAGGTCGGCCGCCAGCACCTCCAGCGACCGCGCCCCGTCCGGCGGCTGCAGCAGGATCGGGTCGCAGAGCGACACCGTCTTGCCCAGCGCGCCCAGTCGGCCGTTCAGTTGCAGCGCCAGGGCCTGCACGGCCGGATCGCACTGGGCGCCGACCAGCACCAGCCCCGCGCCCGGATGGCGCGCGAGCGCCGCGGCCGCCGCGTCGAGCCACTGCGCCTGCCGCGCCGTGAATGCGCCTGCCGGCGGCCCGCCCACGCCCAGGCGCGCCGCCAGCGCCACGGCCAACCGCTCCACATCGGCGGCCGAGGCCGCCAACCGGTCGGCGGCCATCGATCCGGTCAGCGTCGGCGCCGGCTCGGCCACCATCAGCCGGCATTCAGCCCCGTCGGCCTGAAACACGCGCCGGGCCTTTGACCACGCCCGCGCGTTCCGCGTCTGCCGCGGCCCCGGACCCAGGAGGTCGTCGTCGAAGCTGACGATCGCGCGGCACGCGTCGAACCTGGGCTGCAGCTCCAGCGGCCGCCCGAACGCCAGTCGCGCCGCCGCCAGCCGCCCGTCCTCGCCGACCGGATCGAACACGTGCCAGCGCGCCTTCGGCCAGCGCGCCGTCAAGTCCGCCAGCTGGCGCGCGAACGTCGGCGAACTCGTCGGTCCCGTCAGCAGCCGGAAGCCCTCGCCGTCGGCGCCGTCCAGCCGCGCTGCGTTCGCCGCCATCGCCGCGTCGAACGCCGCCCAGTCGACCGGCCGTCCCGCCTGCCGCGGCGCCTTCGACCGGTCGGGGTCGTAGAGGCCCAGCAGCGCCGCTTGGGTGAAGGCGTCGCTCCCGCCTTCGCAGGCCGGATGCTCCGGCAGGCCGTCCAGCTTGATCGGCCGGCCCTCGTAGGTCGTCGCCAACACCGGCTGGCTGTAGCCGCCGAACGTCACCGCCGTCGCATAGTGGCGCGGCGTCCCCGGGACGGTCTCGTCCGGCTGGGTGACATAGGGCAGGGCGTCCGGGTGTGGCGCCGCCGTGCAGCCGGCCAGGCCGGCCAGCGCCAGCCCCGCGCCCATCGCCTTCAGCAGTTCGCGCCGCCCGGTCTGCGACAATCCCTCGAACGCGGCCAGGAATTCGGGTCCCATGCGCTCACCTCACCGATGGCACGTGCTGCAGTCGGTGATGCGCGCCGGCTGGATGTGGAACCGCCGCATCGCCGCCTCGCCATAGCCGCGGTTGGCGGGGTTCTTTTCCCAGCCGGTCCAGTCCATCCGCGTCACCTCGCCCGGCGGGCGCAGGCGCGGCGCCGGGTCGCGGTGGCACTCGATGCAGAAGCGCATCTGGAAGGGCTCGGCGCGCCAGGCGAGCGGCATCTGGTCCATCCGCCCGTGGCACTCCACGCAGGCCACGCCGCGGGCGATGTGGATGTGATGGTCGAAGTAGACGTAGCCCGGCAGCGCCGAGACCCGCGTCCACGCCAGCGGCTTGCCCGCCGCAAAGGCGGCGCGCACCGGCGCCAGCGCCGCGGCCCCGGTCCAGAGCTGCGAGTGGCAGGTCATGCAGACGTGGCCGGCCGGCAGGCCCGCATAGCGCCCGCGCTCGACGTCGGCGTGGCAGTAGCGGCAATCGATACCCAGGTCGCCGGCATGGTGCTTGTGGCTGAACGGCACGGGCTGCTCCACCGGCCAGCCCTGGCGGGTGAGGTAGCTCGATCGCGCGAACCCCGTGCCGAACAGGCCGCCGCCCACGACCGCGGCGAAGATCGACAGCAGGGTCAGGCGCAGCCATGTGTCGGCGGAGGGCTTGAAGATCTGCGGCATGGACGCCCCGCTCTGGCCGGCGACGCGCGCCCGGGGCGCCCGTCGCGCCACGGTAAAGATGGAATGGAGTTCCGCGGCGGGGGTTCCGCCTCCCGCGCGGAATATGTCGCGCCGCGATCTTTTGTGGAGCGCTGGCGGCCTCGGAGGGACTCGAACCCCCGACCTTGGCTTTAGGAAAGCCCTGCTCTATCCGGCTGAGCTACGAGGCCGCGCGCCGGGGGTGATAGCCGCTCGCCGCGGGGCCTGCAAACGCCGGGAACAGGCGGGAAGGGGAGCGGGCGATGGGCATGCTGCGCTGGCTGAAGCCGCTGTGGGTGCAGGTGATCGTGGGCGTGGTGCTGGGCGTTCTGGCCGGCCTTGCGTGGCCCGACCTCAGCGCGGTCTACGGCAAGCCGGTCGGCGACGCCTTCATCAAGCTTGTGAAGATGGCCGTGGCGCCGGTGATCTTCTGCACCGTGGCGGGCGGCATCGCGCGGATGGGCGACATCAAGGCCGTCGGCCGGCTGGGCGTGCGCACCCTGGTCTACTTCGAGGTGGTCTCGACCTTCGCCCTGGTGATCGGCCTCGCCGTCGGCGTGCTGGTCCACCCGGGCGCAGGCTTCAACATCGACCCCGCCAGCCTCGACCCCAAGATCGCCGCCGGCTACGCGGCCAAGGCCGCCCACGGCCAGAGCCTGGTCGACTACCTGCTGGAGCTGATCCCCGACACCTTCATCGGCGCCTTCGCCAAGGGCGACCTGCTGCAAGTGCTGATCGTGGCGATCCTGGCCGGCTTCGCCTGCACCCAGATGGGGTCGTTCGGGACCAGGGCGGCCGATGTCCTCGACGAGATCTCCAAGCTCTTCTTCGGCATCATCGGGATCATCGTGCGCCTGGCGCCGCTGGCCGCGTTCGGGGCCATGGCCTTCACCATCGGCAAGTTCGGCGTCCACTCGCTCTACCAGCTGGGCGAGCTCGTCGCGGCCTTCTACCTCACCAGCCTGCTCTTCGTGCTGATCGTGCTGGGGATCATCGCGGGCCTGGCCGGCTTCTCGATCCTGAAGTTCCTGGCCTACATCCGCGAGGAGATCCTGATCGTCTTCGGCGCGAGTTCGTCGGAGGCGGCGCTGCCGCTGATCATGGCCAAGCTGGAGCGGCTGGGCGCCGGCAAGGCGACCGTCGGCCTGGTCATCCCCACCGGCTACTCGTTCAACCTCGACGGCACCAATATCTACATGACCCTGGCGACGCTGTTTCTCGCCCAGGCCACCAACACCCCGCTCAGCCTCGGCCAGGAGGCGACGCTGCTGGGTGTGGCCATGCTGACGTCGAAGGGCGCCAGCGGCGTGGCCGGCGCGGGTTTCATCACCCTGGCCGCCACCCTGGCGGTGATCCCTGACCTGCCCATCACGTCGCTGGCCCTGCTGGTCGGCGTCGACCGGTTCATGAGCGTCTGCCGCGCGCTCACCAACTTCGTCGGCAACGGCGTCGGCGCCTTGGTGATCGCCCGCTGGGAAGGCGACCTCGACCGCGGCCACCTGGCCGCCGAGCTGGACCGCGGCCCAAGCCCCGATCCCGCCGGCGACCTGGAGGCGATGCCGGCGGACTAGACGCAAAAGAAAAGGCCCGGGTCTCGCCCGGGCCTTCTCTAAGCGTCACTCGAACTCGGAGATCAGGCGGCGACGGCCTTGATCAGCGACTTGTTCAGGATGCCGATGGCCGCGTCGCGGTCGATCCGCTCGATGGCGGCGACTTCGCGGGCCATGCGGTCCAGAGCGCTCTCGTACAGCTGGCGCTCGGAGTAGGACTGTTCCGGCTGGTTCTCGGCCCGGTGCAGGTCGCGCACCACCTCGGCGATCGAGATCAGGTCGCCGGAGTTGATCTTGGCCTCGTATTCCTGGGCGCGGCGCGACCACATGGTGCGCTTCACCCGGGCGCGGCCCTTCAGGGTGGTCAGCGCCTGCGACACCACATTGCCTTCCGCCAGCGGGCGCAGGCCCGCGGTCTTGGCCTTCGCCGTCGGCACGCGCAGCGTCATCTTCTCGTGGTCGAACGTGATCACATAGAGCTCGAGCTTCAGCCCGGCGACTTCCTGGGACTCGATCCCCTGCACCTGGCCCACGCCGTGAGCCGGGTAGACGACGTGATCGCCCACCGAGAAATCGTGACTGCTCTTGCTCATTGAAAACCCTCTCAAGTTCCGGGCCCGGGCCTTGCCTGGACCGTTGACGCGCGCGCTCGAGAGACAACAACACCGCCCTCTCCGCGAAAGGACCGCGGCGGCGTCATTCTCCGGGAGCGGATTTAGAAGCCTCTAGAAACGACCCTTCGCCTTGCCCCGGTGCATTCCTTCTTCGGACGAGCCGCCGGATCGGCGTTTTGTTCTCAAACAGACGGGCACGGCTATCCTTCGCCGCCACGTCACATGTGACGATAACATAAAATTAAGCCGAATGAAAGGCTTGCCCCGGTGGCTTTACCGTACGGCAGAACCGGTCTTGGCGAGGCTCAGGACCCGCGGCCTGGCTTCTCGGAGAAGTATTTCTCGAATTTGCCGGTCTCGCGCTCGAAAGCTTCGGCGTCCGCGGGCGGCTCGCCTTTGACCGTAATGTTGGGCCACGCCTTCGAATATTCGGTGTTCACCCGCAGCCACTTGCCGTCGGCGTCGTCCTCGGTGTCGGGCTTGATCGCGTCGACGGGGCACTCCGGCTCGCAGACGCCGCAGTCGATGCACTCGTCCGGATTAATCGCCAGGAAGTTCTCGCCCTCGTAGAAGCAGTCGACAGGACAGACCTCCACGCAGTCCATGAACTTACATTTGATGCATGGATCCATCACGATGTAGGTCATGGCGAGACAGGCACTCCGACGACGCCCCCCGACGGGCGATTGAGCCGGCGGGTTTTCAGGGGCGGGCGGCCAGTTGTCAATGCGCCCAAGAGGCGCGCGGCTTTCAGCATTTCTGCAAGTGCTTCAGCCCGCGTCCAGCGTCGCGTAAAGCGTGCGCGCCTCGGCCGGGGGGCCGCGGCGTTCGCCCAGGGCCTGGACGGTCACGGCGATCAGCCGGCCGCCGAGGGCGAACACCAGGGCGTCGCCCACCTTCACCGGCCGGGCGCATTTGTCGAGGCGGCTTTCCTGGCCGGCGCGGGTCAGCCGCACGCGGCCCTCGTCGACGAACTTCGCAGCCAGCGAGCGGGTCTTGAAGAAGCGCGCGCGCCACAGCCACACGTCCGCGCGGCAGGCGTCCTCGCCGCTCACGGCTGGCCCGGGCCGGCGCGGCGGGGCTTGCGCCGCCGCGGC
>Ga0308176_10003361_pt1 | contig 10244 bp, 10 predicted proteins | sample PhyCR2_3_FD_203890 | JGI IMG/M metagenome (GOLD analysis project Ga0308176, IMG submission 203890) | Soil microbial communities from UC Gill Tract Community Farm, Albany, California, United States - DLSLS.C.R2 | ecosystem: Environmental > Terrestrial > Soil > Agricultural land | place: USA... | reverse complement strand
CGGCCCCGGACCAGGACTCGTACGTCGAGGCGTGGAAGGCGATGCTCGAGCTGCAGCGCGAGGGCCGGGTCCGGTCGGTCGGCGTCTGCAACTTCCAGGTGCCGCACCTGCAGCGCCTCCTCGACGAGACCGGGGTGCTGCCCTCGGTCAACCAGGTCGAGCTGAGCCCCTACCTGCAGCAGCAGGAGCTGCGCGCCTTCCACGCCGAGCACGACATCGTGACCGAGGCGTGGAGCCCGCTCGCCGTGCGAGCCGGGCTGCTGCAGGACCCGGTCGTCGTGGAGCTCGCGCGCAAGCACGACGTCACGCCCGCGCAGCTGGTGCTGCGGTGGCACGTCGAGCTGGGCAACGTCGTCCTCACCCGATCGGTGACGCCGGCCCGCATTGCCGAGAACTTCGAGATCTTCGGCTTCTCGCTGGGCGACGACGACCTGCAGTCGCTCGCCGGGCTGGACCGTGGGACCCGCACCGGGCCCGACCCGGACACCTTCGGCTGACCTGTCGGGGGTCGGGCGCAAGCACTAGGTTGGCCGGCATGGGACTCTTCTCGCGCAAGGGCAGGGGCGGGGCCGGCCCCTCCACCGAGGAGCACCAGGCCGATCAGGCGCCCGACCCGTCCGACTCCCCGGAGCCGGACGGCCTCGCCGGCGACTTCACGGGGCGCCCGGTGGCCCAGCCGCTCGGGTCCGAGGAGCGCGAGCGCCTCGCTCGCGCGCTGGAGCAGGCGGCGGCCGAGGGCGTCGACGTCGACGACCTCGAGTCGATCGGCAGCCACTACGACGACGCCTACCGCCGCTGGTCTGCCGGGGGCGGCGCAGGGCGGGGACCCGACGTCATCGTCGAGACGTATGCCGTGGCGATCGGGGAGCACCTTGCGCGTCACAGCGCCCGGGAGTGGGCGGTCGTCACCGACGTGTTCGGCACCGACCTCGGGCTCGTGGCGGCGCGCGCCGACACGGTCGTGGTGCCGCACAACCTCGTCGGCGCCCGGTGGATGCGAGGGGAGACCGGGTGGATCCCCGGCGTCGTCTCGCACCTGGTGCGGATCCGTCCGCGCGCCCGCTGACGGGCCGCCTAGGATCGCCGTCATGGACAGTGCCGCCCAGGGTGGGGTCGACCAGCGGAGCAAGCGCGACCTGGAGGAGGGGATCGCGCGCGACTTCGCTCGGAAGATGTCGTACGGCGACTACCTGCGCCTCGACGAGCTGCTCAGCGCGCAGCAGCCGCTGAGCGAGCCGCCCCAGCACGACGAGCTGCTCTTCATCATCCAGCACCAGACGTCCGAGCTGTGGCTGAAGCTGATGATCCACGAACTGCGTTCTGCCAGAAGCCTGCTCAGAGAGGACGAGCTGGCGCCGGCGCTCAAGCGCCTGGCCCGCGTCAAGCACATCCAGCACACCCTGACGGACCAGTGGTCGGTGCTGGCGACGCTGACGCCGAGCGAGTACGCGCAGATCCGGCCCTTCCTGGCGTCGAGCTCGGGCTTCCAGTCGGCGCAGTACCGGGAGGTCGAGTTCCTCCTCGGCAACAAGAACGCCGACATGGTTGCCGTGTTCTCCCACGACGAGGCGGCCCGCGCGGCGCTGGACGAGCTGCTGCACGAGCCGAGCCTCTACGACGAGTTCCTCGCCTACCTCTCGAGGCGGGGGTATGCCGTCCCGCCGGCGCTGCTCGACCGCGACTGGACCCAGCCCTACTCTCTGAACGACGGCCTCGTCGACGTGTTCGCCGGGGTGTACGCGGAGCCCCACGAGCACTGGGGTGTGTACGAGACGTGCGAGGAGCTGGTCGACCTCGAGGACAACTTCCAGCAGTGGCGCTTCCGGCACCTGCAGGTGGTCCAGCGCACCATCGGGCAGAAGACCGGCACCGGTGGCTCGACCGGCGTGAACTTCCTGCGGCGCGCGCTTGACCTCACCTTCTTCCCCGAGCTCTACGAGGTGCGCACCCGCATCGGCGGCTGACCCTCAGGACTCTTCCGGTCGGTCAGGGCTGGTCAGCGACTGGCCCGCATCGCCGCACTCGAGCGACCGACTCACAAGACGGTGGCGCAGGCTGCCGGATCCGGCGCGCGGCTCGCACTGGCACGGGCACTGCGCCACGCACAGCTCCTCGAAGCAGTCGTCCAGGCACTCGCAGACGACCTCGGGACGCGGCGGTGCGTCGACGCGAGGCTGACGCCCGCGCATGAGGCGGCGACGACGGCTCAGCTCCGTGTCCGTCGGGTGGTCCGTCGGACGGGAGGGTCCTGCCGCACCGTCAGCAAGCTCGTCCCGAGCGGCTCGCAAGTGGTACCAGCCCTGCGCGTCGGGCCGGTCGTAGCGGGGGAAGGCCCACCGCTCCCAAGGCACCTCGTCGGGCGGCGCCACGTCGAGGTGAGCGGGGAAGCGCCGCCCCTGGTTGTCGCGCACCGTGTCAGCGGGCACGGGAAGCACTTCATGCCCCTCGGCGTCGAGCACGGCCAAGCGCAAGCCGGCTTGCCGTAGGACGCCGACGAAGGCACCGATCGTCGTCGAAGCGTGCCCTTGTTCCAGCCGCGCCACGGCGGACTGGGATGAACCCAGCCGCTCGGCGAGGTCTCGCTGACTCAAGTCCGCAAGCCGGCGGACGCGCATGACAAACCGGCCGGTCAGTCCCGCGTCCGACCAGTCGAGCTCGGGGGGTTGTGTTGCCATCAACGGAGGTTCTCAGCGACCTCCGACAGCCGCTGTCGATCACGGCGGTGAGTGCCCGCATCGACCCCCAAGAACGCCACGTCAGTGAGTCGCGAGGCGGGTCAGTGTCGTAGGGAGAGCGGGGAGGAGAGCTGGGGCCCGGCGGCTACGTCAGTGAGTCACGCGGCGGGTCAGTGTCTTAAGGCGAGCGGGGAGGACATCTGGGGCCCGGCGGCTACGTCAGTGAGTCGCGCGGCGGGTCAGTGTCGCAGGGGTGCCCGGCGCCGACGTCATTTCGCGGTCTTGGCGCGGACCTGGCGCTTGATGCGGGCGAGCATGGCGACCATTCCTCGCATGCGTAGGGGCGACACCGCCTCGGCGAGGCCGAAGCGCATCGGGGCGTCGTCGGGCACGCCGAGGACCTCGGCTGCAGAGAGGCCATCGAGTCCCTCGTGCAGGATGCCGGCGAAGCCGCGAGTGGTCGGCGCCTCCGCCGGGGCGTCGAAGAACAGGCTCACCGGGCGCTCGTCCATGGATGCGCCCTCGCCGACCTCGACGGTCAGGAACAACGGTGACTGGCACTCGTCGACACGTTCGAGCTGGTCGAGGCGGCCGGCATACCGCTCGGGGAGGTCCGGCAGCTCGTCGCTGAACTCGAGCAGCAGCTGCAGCTTCAGCTCGTTGTTGGCCGACCGGAAGTCCTCGGCGATCTCGGCGAGGGGCGCCGGAAGGGGGGTGTCGCTCACGTCAGGCTCCTCGATCGTCGCCGCGTCACTTCTCGATGGGGACGCGCACCGAGTTGCCCCACTCGGTCCACGAGCCGTCGTAGTTGCGCACCGACTCGAAGCCCAGCAGGTGCGTCAGCACGAACCACGTGTGCGACGAGCGCTCGCCGATGCGGCAGTACGCGACGACGTCGTCGGAGGGCGTGAGTCCCTGCTCCCCGACGTAGATCGACTCGAGCTCCTCGCGGGACTTGAACGACCCGTCCTCGTTGGCTGCGCGCGCCCACGGAACCGACTTCGCTCCGGGGATGTGGCCGCCGCGCATGGCGCCCTCCTGCGGGTAGTCGGGCATGTGGAGCAGCTCACCGGAGTACTCACCGGGGGAGCGGACGTCCACGAGCGGCTTGCCGAGGTGCGCGAGCACGTCGTCCTTGAAGGCACGGATGGGCGCGTCGTCCCGCTCGGCCACGGGGTAGTCCACCGTCTTGGCCACGGGCACCTCTCGGGTCAGCTCCCGGCCCTCGGCGACCCACTTGGCGCGGCCGCCGTCGAGCAGGCGCACGTCCCGGTGGCCGAACAGGCTGAAGACCCACAGCGCATAGGCCGCCCACCAGTTGCTCTTGTCCCCGTAGATCACCACGGTCGTGTCGCGGCCGATGCCGCGCGCGCCCATCACCTCGGCGAATCGGGAGCCGTCGACGTAGTCCCGCGTGACCGGGTCGTTGAGGTCGACGTGCCAGTCGATCTTGAGCGCTCCCGGGATGTGGCCGGTCTCGTAGAGCAGAACGTCCTCGTCGGACTCGAGCAGCGCGATGCCGTCCGGGCCACCGACGTTGCCGGAGGCGACCTGCTCGGCCAGCCACTCGGTGGTGACGAGCCGCTCGGGGTGGGTGTACGCGGAGATCTTCGTGTCTTCAGCGCTCATGGCCCCATCGTGTCACGCGAGCCGCCCACGCTCACACGTGGTCGAGGCGCCCGAGGTCCTCGCGGCAGCGCCGCTCGAACTCGCCGAGCTCGGAGATGGCGTCCTGCACGTCCCGCAGGCGCTGCTCGAGATCCGTGCGCCGCTCGTCGATCTGCCCGAGGACGTACTCGAGCTGCGCACGCCGCCCCCGCGGAGCGTCGAAGAGGTCGATGATCGTGCGGATCTCCTCCAGGGGGAAGCCCAGGCGCTTGCCCCGGAGGATGAGCGCCAGCCGGGTCCGGTCGCGGCGGTGGTAGACGCGCTGCGTGCCACGGCGCTCGGGCGAGATGAGCCCGAGGTCCTCGTAGTGACGCACCGTGCGATGCGTGACGCCGAACTCCTCGGCGATCTGCGCGATGGTCCACGTCGGCGCGCTTGTCATGCCCTCGATCGTGCTTTACGTTTACGTAAGCGTCAAGCCATCCCACGAGGAGAACACCGATGTTCGAGCTCAGCCAGGACCACGAGGACTTCCGCATGGTCGTCCGCGACTTCGCCGAGAAGGAGGTCGCCCCGAACATCGCGAAGTGGGATGCCGCCGCGTACTTCCCGACCGACCTCGTGCCCAAGATGGGTGACCTGGGCCTGTTCGGGCTCGTCGTCCCCGAGGAGTACGGCGGCGCCGGCGACAGCGGGGACTTCACCAGCCTCTGCGTCGCCATCGAGGAGCTCGGCCGCGTCGACCAGTCCATCGGCATCACGCTGTCGGCCGGCGTCGGCCTCGGCATCAACCCGATCCTGACCTACGGCACGGACGAGCAGAAGCAGCGCTTCCTGCCCGATCTCGTCTCCGGGCGTGCGCTGGCCGGCTTCGGGCTCACCGAGCCGGAGGCCGGCTCCGACGCCGGGGCCACCCGCACCCGCGCCGTCCGCGACGGCGACGAGTGGGTCGTCAACGGCGCCAAGGCCTTCATCACCAACTCCGGCACCGACATCACCTCCGTCGTCACGGTCACCGCCCGCACCGGCACCAACGAGGACGGCTCCCCGCAGATCTCGGCGATCATGGTCCCCGCAGGCACCCCCGGGTTCGTCGTCGAGCCGGCGTACCACAAGCTCGGCTGGCACGTCTCCGACACCCACGGCCTCACCTTCGAGGGCTGCCGGGTCCCGGCCGACCACCTCCTCGGCGCAGAGGGCGAGGGCTTCAAGCAGTTCCTCAAGACCCTCGACGACGGCCGCATCGCCATCTCGGCGCTCGCCGTCGGCTGCGCCCAGGCGTGCCTCGAGCTGGCCACGGACTACGCCAAGACGCGCACCGCGTTCGGCCGACCGATCGGGGTCAACCAGGGAGTGTCGTTCCAGCTCGCGGACCTGGCCGTCATGGTCGAGGGCGCCCGCCTGCTCACCTACAAGGCGGCCTGGCTCAAGGACGAGCTGCACGCCGGCCGGCGCTCGGTCAAGCAGGTGAAGCACGCGGCGGCCATCGCCAAGCTCTACTCCACCGAGGCCGCCGTCACGGCCACCCGCATCGCGACGCAGGTCTTCGGTGGCAACGGCTTCATGGAGGAGTACCCCGTGGCGCGCTTCTACCGCGACGCCAAGATCCTCGAGATCGGGGAGGGCACCTCCGAGGTCCAGCGCATGCTCATCGCCCGCGGGCTGGGACTGCCGGCATGAGCGCAGCCCCAGCCGGCCCGAGCTCCCAGGTCGACCCCCGCGTCGCCGACGTCCGGACGCGGCTCGCCGCCGCCCACGCGGCCTCCGCGACCGCGCCCGAGAAGGCCAAGGCCAAGCTCGACGCCCAGGGCAAGATCTACGTCCGCGACCGCATCGCCCTGCTCTTCGACGAGGGCAGCTTCGTCGAGGACGGCCGCTACGCCAACGCCCTGCAGCCCGGCCTGCCCGCCGACGGCGTCGTCACCGGGCGCGGCACCGTCGACGGTCGAGCCGCAGTCGTCATCGCCAACGACCCGACCGTCAAGGCCGGCTCCTGGGGCTCGCGCACCGTCGAGAAGATCGTCCGGGCCACGGAGATGGCCCTGCGCGAGGAGCTGCCGATCTTCTGGTTCGTCGACTCGGCCGGCGCCCGCATCACCGACCAGGTCGAGATGTTCCCCGGTCGCCGCGGGGCCGGACGGATCTTCCACAACCAGGTCGCCCTCTCGGGCAAGGTCCCGCAGATCTGCTGCCTCTTCGGCCCGAGCGCGGCCGGCGGGGCCTACATCCCGAGCTTCTGCGACCTCATCATCATGGTCGAGGGCAACGCCTCGATGTACCTCGGCAGCCCCCGCATGGCCGAGATGGTCGTCGGCGAGAAGGTCTCCCTCGAGGAGATGGGCGGGGCGCGGATGCACTGCACCGTCTCGGGCGTCGGTGACCTGCTCGCCCACGACGACGCCGAGGCGATCGAGCTGGCCAAGCTCTACTTCTCCTACGTCCCCGGCAGCTGGCGCGACCACCCGCCGACGTATGCCGCCGAGTCCCCGGCCGCGCCCCTGACCCGCGAGACGGTCCCCGAGCGCGAGTCCGTGCCCTTCGACGTCCACGACGTCATCGAGGGCCTCGTCGACGACGACTCCTTCTTCGAGCTCAAGCCGCTGTGGGCCGCCGAGCTCGTCATCGGCTTCGGCCGCCTCGAAGGGCAGACCGTGGGCATCGTCGCCAACAACTCGATGGTCAAGGGAGGCGTGCTCTTCACCGACAGCGCCGACAAGGCCGCCCGGTTCATCTGGCTGTGCGACGCCTTCAACATCCCGCTCGTCTACCTCGCCGACGTGCCCGGCTTCATGATCGGCTCCGAGGTGGAGCGCGGCGGCATCATCCGCCACGGCGCCAAGATGGTCAGCGCCGTCTCCTCGGCCACGGTCCCGCAGTTCTGCGTCATCGTCCGCAAGGCGTACGGCGCGGGCCTCTACGCCATGGGCGGCCCCGGCTTCGGCCCCGACGCCACCATCGCGCTGCCCACGGCCCGGATCGCGGTGATGGGCCCCGAGGCCGCGGTCAACGCGGTCTACGCCAACAAGATCGCCGAGATCGAGCAGCAGCAGGGGCCCGAGGCGCGCGACCGGTTCGTGGCGGAGCGACGGCGCGAGTACGAGGAGGACGTCGACATCGAGCGGCTCGCCGCCGACCTGGTGCTCGACTCGGTCATCGAGGCCGACGAACTGCGGTCGGACCTCCTCCGGCGACTGGCCTATGCTTCCCGGCGTGACCGCCACTTCAGCGAGCGCCGACGCGCCGTCCCGCCCGTCTGAGGAAGGTCTCGGTCACCGGCTCGAGCACCCCGACCGGGAGCTCGAGGCCAGGCAGCCCGTCTGGCGGCGTTTCCCCGTGTGGTTCCCGTTCGCCGTCTTCGCGGTGTCGCGCCTGTTCGTCTGGGTCTCGGCGACCTACCTGTCCCGCTACCAGATCCCGCTTCCCATCGGCACGGCCAACATCCGCATCTTCTACCCCTCCCCATCGGACCCGGGCTACCTCGCGGTCATGACCGGCTGGGACGGGCAGTGGTACCGCGTCATCGCCGAGCACGGCTACCCCGCGGTGCTGCCCCGCACCGGCTGGGGCGGCATCGACATGAACCCGTGGGCCTTCTTCCCGGCGTTCCCGATGACCGCGGGCCTGATCATGAAGGTCACCGGGCTGCCGTTCACCCTGGTCGCGCCGCTGCTCTCGACGGCCATCGGCTTCCTGGCGATGCACCTGCTCTTCAAGCTCGTCGACCAGGCCGTCGGGCGCTGGGAGGCCATGGTCACGGTCGTCGCGACCTGCTTCTTCATCGCCTCGCCGGCCTTCTCCGCCTCCTACACCGAGTCGACGGCGCTGCTCGGCGTGGTGGGCGTCCTGCTGCTGCTGCGCAAGCGGCACTACTGGTGGGTCGCGCTCGTGCTCCTCGTGCTCTCCCTGAGCCGCAACGTCGTCATCGCGATGGTGCCGGTGATCCTCGCGCACGGCTTCGTGCGCCGGCGCCAGGGCGACGAAGGCGACCATCCGTGGAGGCTCCGCGCGGGCCTGGGGGTGCTCGCGGCATACGCAGGGGCGCTCACGTGGCTGTGGCCCACCATCGTCACCATCGCGACGGACACGCCCAACGCCTACAACGACACGATGCTCGCCTGGAACATCGAGACCAAGATCAAGCTCTACCTCTGGTGGGACCTGCTCTACAACTACTGGGGCGTGCTGGGCCAGGTGGCGGGCGTGCTGGGCATCGCGGCCTTCGCGTGGTTCATGCTGAGCCGCCACTCGTGGCGCTGGGGGCCCGAGATCTGGGGCTGGGCCGGCGCCTACCCGGCCTACATCGTCCTCGTCACCAGCACCACGCCGAGCCGCGTGCGCTACGCCCTGCTGGCGTTCCCGATGGCGCTGATCATCGCGTGGTTCCTCCAGCTGCGGTGGTGGCGGCGGTATCGCTACTGGCTGCTCGGGCTCATCGTCCTCGCCGGGGCGGGCCAGATGTGGTGGTGGACGGAGCACTACCTCGTCGTCGAGAACCTCACCGACGACCTCTACCCCTGACCCGCGGCGTCACCCCGCCTCGGGACGTGAGCCCAGGCTCCCGACGACGTCGAACCAGCCGATGCCGGCGTCGGCGAGCAGCTCGCGCAGCAGGGGCAGGCTGAGGCCGACGACGTTGTGGTGGTCGCCCTCGACCGCGGTGACGAACGCGCCGCCGAGGCCGTCGATGGTGAAGGCACCCGCGACGGTCAGCGGCTCGCCGGTGGCGACGTAGGCCTCGATCTCCTCGTCGGACAGCGCCGCGAAGTGCACCGTGGTGGAGGCGGTGGCACCGAGGGTCGCGCCGCCGGGCGCCCGGTCGTCGATCAGCCAGTGGCCGGTGTGGAGCATGCCGGAGCGGCCGCGCATCCGGTGCCAGCGCGCCACGGCCTCTGCCGCGTCGCCGGGCTTGCCGTGCATCTCGCCGTCGAGCTCGAGCACCGAGTCGCAGCCGAGCACGACCAGGCCGTCGTCGAGGCGGGCGGCGACGTCCTCGGCCTTGGCGCGCGCCAGCAGCAGCGCGATGTCGGCCGGCTCGAGGGGCCCGTAGCGCTCGGTGGCCTCCGCCACGGCCAGGTCCTCGTCGACGTCGCTCACCACGACCAGCGGCTCGATCCCGGCCGCGCGCAGGGTGGCGCGCCGCGCGGGTGACGCCGAGGCGAGGACGAGCTGGACGGTGGGCACGTCGGGGAGGGGGCTCGGCGGCATGACGCCCATCGTAGGGGCGCGAAACGGACGGACGGCGCCGCTCCCCGCAGGAGGCGGCGCCGTCGCGTCGTGTCGATCCTGTCCTCAGAGCTCCTGCAGCACCGCGGCCCGGAGCGTGTCGAGCCCGACACCGCCGACGTCGAGCGCGTTGCGGTGGAAGGTCTTGAGGTCGAAGGCGTCGCCCTCGCGCTGCTTGACCTCGTCGCGCAGCTGGAGCCAGAGCCGCTCGCCGATCTTGTAGCTGGGCGCCTGGCCCGGCCAGCCGAGGTAGCGGTTGAGCTCGAAGCGCAGGATCTTCTCGTCCATGAAGCCGTAGCGCGTGAGGTAGGTCCAGGCCTTGTCGTAGTCCCAGGCCCCGCCGCCCACCTCCTCCGGGGCGTCGAAACCGCAGTGCACGCCGATGTCGATGACGACACGTGCGGCCCGCAGCGACTGCCCCGCGAGCCAACCCATCCGGTTGCCGGGGTCGTCCATGTAGCCGAGCTCGGCCATGAGCCGCTCGGCGTAGAGCGCCCAGCCCTCGCCGTGGCCCGACGTCCACGCCTCGAGGCGGCGCCAGCGGTTGAGCAGCTGCGAGCGGTAGACGGTCTGCGCCACCTGGAGGTGGTGCCCGGGCACACCCTCGTGGTAGACGGTCGACAGCTCGTTCCAGGTGCGGAACTCGGTGTTGCCCTTGGGCACCGACCACCACATCCGGCCCGGCCGGCTGAAGTCGTCGGACGGGCCGGTGTAGTAGATGCCGCCGGTCTGGGTCGG
>Ga0308176_10003360_pt1 | contig 10244 bp, 5 predicted proteins | sample PhyCR2_3_FD_203890 | JGI IMG/M metagenome (GOLD analysis project Ga0308176, IMG submission 203890) | Soil microbial communities from UC Gill Tract Community Farm, Albany, California, United States - DLSLS.C.R2 | ecosystem: Environmental > Terrestrial > Soil > Agricultural land | place: USA... | reverse complement strand
CGCGCTCTTCGACGCCGCAGGAGCGTTCGTCGACCGCCTGCCGACGGCTGGCCCCGACAAGTTCCTCGAGCACATCCAGGGCCAGGACGTCCCGGGCGACACCCTGCTCGTCGGCGGCCAGTCGGGTGGTCGGGTCGCCCTGCTGACGCCGCAGACGGCGGCCGGGCGCCAGTGGCGCATCGTCGTCGTCGCCGGGGTCCAGGAGGGAGTCTGGCCCGACCTGCGCCTGCGGGGCTCGGTCCTGGGCTCCGAGGACCTCGTCGACGTCGTCGCCCAGCGCCCCCTCGGTTTCCGTGCAGCCCAGGCGGCGGTGCGCTACGACGAGACCCGACTCTTCCTCGTGGCCGTCACCCGGGCCACCGAGCGCCTGCTGGTGACCGCCGTGGGCAACGAGGACGAGCAGCCGTCCGTCTACCTCGACCTCGTCGACCCACCGGCCTCGACCCGCCTCGCCGACGAGGTGCGGCCCTACACCGAGGTCGCGCGCACCATGACCCTGCCCGGACTCGTGGGCGAGCTGCGCCGCGAGGCGGTCAGCCCCGACCCGGGCGTCGCCGAGCCGGCCCTCACCCTGCTCGCCGCAGCCGCCAGAGAGGGGGTGCGCGGCGCCGACCCGAGGTCGTGGTGGGCCCTGCGGTCGGTCACCAGCGAGCGGCCGGTGCGCCGGCCCGAAGAGCCGGTCCCGGTGTCCCCGTCGAAGGTGACCTACTTCGCCGAGTGCGGGATGCGCTGGTTCCTCACCGCGGTGGGCGGCGAGGGCGTCTCGCTCGGGGCTGCCTCCGTCGGCACCTTCGTCCACGACATCGTCGCCGAGCTGCCCGACGCGCCGCTCGAGACCCTGCGGCAAGAGGTCGACGAGCGCTGGGGACGCCTCGGGCTCAAGCCCGGGTGGGTGACCGAGCGCACGCGCAAGGAGGCGCACGAGATGGTGGCCCGCTTCACGGCCTACCGTGACGCCGCAGAGCAGGACTGGGAGCGCGTCGGGATCGAGACCGACTTCCGCGTCACGGTCGGCCGCGCCGTGGTCGCCGGGCGGGTCGACCGCATCGAGCGCAACGCCGACGGGCACGTGCGCATCGTCGACCTCAAGACCGGCAAGTCCAAGCCCACCCGGGCCGAGCTGGCCGAGCACGGCCAGCTCGGCGCGTACCAGGTCGCGGTCGAGGAGGGCGGTTTCGAGCAGCTCGGTGACCGGAGCGCCGGCGCTGCCCTCGTCTTCATCGGCAAGGGAGGGCTGTCCGGGCTCAAGCCCAGCGTCCTGACGCAGGACCCCCTCGCCGGCAGCGCCGACCCCACGTGGGCACGCACCCTCGTCGAGGAGACCGCCGAGGGGATGGGAGCCGCCGAGTTCCGCGCGTCCCAGGGCAAGGCCTGCGAGACGTGCCCGGTCCGCTCCTCGTGTCCCGTCCAGCCGGAAGGCGACGCCCTGTGACGTCCGTCGACACCGACCTCCGTACCTTCGCCGACACCGAGGGGACGTCGGGCGCCCGGCACAGCGCGCTCGACATCGCCCGGGCGCTGGAGATGCCGCCGCCCACCGACGAGCAGGCGGCCGTCATCGAGGCAGGTGCCCGGCCGTTGCTCGTCGTCGCGGGTGCAGGCTCCGGCAAGACCGAGACCATGGCGGCGCGCGTCGTGTGGCTGGTGGCCAACGGGTTCGTCGACCCGGATCAGGTGCTCGGGCTCACCTTCACGCGCAAGGCCGCGGCCGAGCTGTCGCAGCGCATCGCCAAGCGCCTGCGCGGCCTCGAACGGGCCGGCATCTGGACGCCGCCCGCCGACGACGGCAGCGGCGCCGAGGTCCTCGGTGGCACCCCGACCGTGTCGACCTACCACGCGTATGCCGGCCGGCTCGTCCGGGAGCACGCCCTCCGAGTGGGCATCGAGCCGGAGTTCCGCATCCTCACCGAGGCCGGCGCCTGGCAGCTCGCCGCCGAGGCCGTCTCGCGGTGGGACGGCCCCATGGACGACGTCGTCAAGAGCGAGGCGACCGTGATCCAGGCCGTCATGGCGCTCGCGGGCGAGATGGCCGAGCACGTGCGCACGCCCGGCGAGGTCATCGAGCACCTCGACACGGTCCTGGCCCGGTTCGACGCGCTGCCCGACGGCGACGGGCGCGGGTCCCTCACGGCAGCCCGTGAGGCCATCGCGGTGCTGCGCGAGCGGCGCACCGTGCTGCCGATCGTCGAGGCGTTCCTCGCCCTCAAGCGCGAGCGCGAGTCACTCGACTTCGCCGACCAGATGGCCATCGCCGCGCGCCTGTCGCGCTCGGTCCCGGCCGTGGGGGAGATGGAGCGGGAGCGCTTCCGGGCGGTGCTGCTCGACGAGTTCCAGGACACGTCCGAGGCGCAGCTGGAGCTGTTGCGCTCGCTCTTCCACCATCCGGGTGTCGCGCTGACCGCTGTCGGTGACCCCAACCAGTCCATCTACGGCTGGCGCGGCGCGAGCGCCACCACCCTGCTGCGCTTCCCGAGCGAGTTCGCCGACGACGCCGGGCCGGCCGACGTCCTCCCGCTGTCCACGAGCTGGCGCAACGACTCGCTCATCCTCGACGCCGCCAACGCCGTGGCCACCCCGCTCGCGACGGAGCACGTGCAGCCGCTCCGTCCCCGGCCGGGCGCCGGGGCGGGCTCCATCCAGGTGGCCCGTCTCGAGACCGCAGAGGAGGAGGCCGAGCACCTCGCCGGCTGGATCGCCTCGCACTGGTTCAGCCCCAGTGGGCGCCGGACCGGCCGCAGCGCGGCTGTGCTGTGCCGTCGCCGGTCCACCTTCCCGCTCGTGCTCGAGGCGCTGCGCCGGCGCCAGCTCCCGGTCGAGGTCGTCGGCCTCGGGGGGCTGCTCGTGACGCCCGAGGTCAGCGACCTCGTGGCGGCGTTGTGGGTCGTGCAGGACCCCACGCGCGGGGACCAGCTGATGCGCCTGCTCACCGGCCCCGTCGTCCGCCTCGGGCCTGCCGACCTCGCCGGCCTCTGGGCGTGGGCGCGCGAGCTGCACTCGCGTCCTGCTCGCGGGTCGTCGGACTCCGACGTCCGCCACGACGAGGGTGTGCAGCCGGCCTCCGGGGTGGCGGAGCAGCCGGGGGGCGCTGCCGGTCCCGACGCCGCCGAGGCTTCGGGGGCCTCCGCGACTCCCGGGGGCCAGCAGCCCGCGCGGGAGGCCGAGAGCGATCGCCGCGGCTCCGACCTCGCCGCCGACAGCGCCGACACGGCCACGCTCGTCGAGGCGCTCGACGACCTTCCCCGTCCGGGGTGGACCAGCCGCGACGGTGCCTTCATCGGCGACGAGGCGCTGGTCCGCCTGCGCGAGCTCGGCGAGGTCGTGCGCCGGCTGCGCCGCCTGACGGCGCTGCCCCTCGTCGACCTCGTCGCCGAGGCCGAGGTGGCGATCGGGCTCGACATCGAGGTGCTGGCTCGGGCCGAGCACACCGCCTCGACCGCCCGCGTCCACCTCGACGCCTTCGCCGACGTCGCGGCGCGCTACGCCACGACCGCCGACCGTCCGACGCTCTCGGGCTTCCTCAGCTGGCTCGATGCGGCCCGCGAGCAGGAGCGGGGCCTCGACGCCGGCCACGTGGAGTCCGATGCCGACGCCGTGCAGGTGCTCACCGTCCACGCGGCCAAGGGGCTCGAGTGGGACGTCGTGGCCGTGCCCACCATGGTCGAGGGCATCTTCCCGGCGCACAACGCGACTGCCGTGGCGCCGGTCCTCGACAGCGATCCCGTCGACTACGCCTGCTCGGGTGAGGTCAAGGACAAGGGCTGGCTCATCGGCCTCGACTCGCTGCCCTACGACCTGCGGGGTGACCGCGGCGGCCTGCCGCACCTGGACTGGCGAGGAGTCCCTGACCGCAAGGCGCTGAGTGTGGCCATCGACGCGTTCGTCCTCGAGGGTGGACGCCACGCCATTGCCGAGGAGCGTCGCCTGGCCTACGTCGCCCTGACCCGCGCCAGGGCGGCCATGCTGCTCACGACGCACCTGTGGGGAGCCGCGAAGAAGACGCTGTCGGTGCCCTCGCGCTTCCTCGTCGAGGTCGAGGAGGCCCTGCCCCGGGCCGTCACCCGCACCGCGTGGGTGGCCGCGCCCGATCCCGTCGTCGACGACAAGGGCAAGGCGTCGGCGCCCACCAACCCGCACCTGGCCGTCCCCCTCTCGCGCCAGTGGCCGCACGACCCGATGGCCGCGCGCCGAGTGGGGCTGCTCGACGCCCACCGACGGGTCGCCGAGCTCATCGAGTCCGGTCCGCCGGTCCCGCACGGCGACCCGCGGGTGGACGACCTGCGGATCCTGCTCGCCGAACAGGCGGCACGCCGGTCCCGCGGTGAGCCGGTCGTCGACGTCCCACGTCACCTCTCCGCCTCGGCCGTGGTGTCGCTGGCGCGCGACGCCGAGGCCTTCGCCATGGCGTTGCGGCGTCCCATGCCGAGCCCGCCGGCCGCGGCCGCACGCCAGGGCACCGCCTTCCATGCCTGGATCGAGGAGCACTACTCCCGCGCCGCCTTCGTCGACCTGCTCGAGCTGCCCGGCAGCGCCGACGAGGGTGCGGCCGACGACGGTGACCTCGATGCGATGAAGGAGCGCTTCCTCGGGAGCGAGTGGGCCGACCGCATCCCCGAGGAGGTCGAGCTGTCCATCGAGACGATGATCGACGGCATCGCCGTCCGGGGCCGGGTCGACGCCGTCTTCCCGCGCGACGACGGCGGCTGGACGGTCGTGGACTGGAAGACCGGCGCGCGTCCGAGCGGCCACGACGCGGCCGTCCGCGCCCTGCAGCTCGGGGCGTATGCGGTCGCGTTCGCCCGCCTGCGAGGCGTGTCCCCGTCGCTCGTCGACGCTGCGTTCTACTACGCCCGGGAGGGCGTCACGGTGCGGCCCGACCTCCCCGACGAGAAGGCCCTCGTCGAGCTGCTGCGCACGCTCCCGGAGTAGGAACCGGCGCGGCCCGCGACCCTGGGCGCAAGCCGCCTCAGGGGTGGTCGGCGCGCTCCTGGTCGTCGGGTCGGCCGACCGGCACGAACCCGGAGGCGCCCTCGTGCAGGTCCAGCACGGCGTCCTCCTCCGGCAGCGCCTCCACCTCGTCGATCTCGAAGGTGGACGCGTCGGCACCCGGAGCCACCAGCGGCACCGGCTGGGACTCCTCGGCCGTCCGCGGTGCCTCCTCGGTGGCCGTCCAGGCGGTGCTGCCCGTGTGCGTCTCGTCGTGCGTGCGACGGCCGGTCGTGGTGGTCGACTCGTCGGTCGCGGTCCACGCCGTGCTGCCCGTGCGCGACTGCTGGCCCGGGTCGCCGGTGCCGGAGGTGGCTGACTCGTCCGTCGCCGGACAGGCGGTGCCCGTGCGCGACTCCTGGTCCGTGTCACCCGTGCTGGAGAGGGCTGGCTCGTGGGTCGCCGTCCAGGCGGTGCTACCGGTGCGAGGCGCTGGACCCGGGTCAACGGCCGGGGTGGTGGACGGGCGCGCCTGCTCCGCCGTCACCGTCGGCTGCCCGTCGAGCGACGAGGTCGTGGAGATGGCCTGGGTCGCGCCGAGCATGGGGAAGGGCACGTGCGGCTGGGTCGCGTCCCAGTCGGGCTCGGGGCTGTCCCCGTCGGACGCCGGACCGGGCTGCTCGCGCTCCGCCGCGGCCGCGGCAGCCTGCTGGCGCGCCTGCTGGGAACGTTCGGCTCGTCTGGCGTCCTCACGGGCGTTCCGGCGGTCCTGCTCCTCGACCCTGCCCTCGAGCGCCCGCAGCGCCTCCGCGGTGCTCTCCACGAGCTCGAGCTGGCCGGCCGACAGAGCGCGCAGGAGCGTGCGCAACGGCGTCAGCTCGGCAGCCAGGCGGGCACGGCGCACGAGGTGGACGTCCGGTCGCTCGATCCGCGAGTCGGCGTATGCCTCGAGGACCGCGTCGAGCGTCGCCGGCCTCGCCACGCTGGCGAGCTCGGCGAAGTCGTCGGCAGGGTCGCCGACCCGGCTCTCCTCCCAGGCGAGCACGCCGCGCACCCGGCCGGTGGATGCATCGTCCTCGTCCTCGAAGGAGGCGAGGACGTTGTCGCCGGTGAAGGTGCCGTGGACGGCGCTGGGGGCGAACCGCCACAACGACACGTCCTCGAGCTCGTGCTCCCAACGGGTGAGCAGGCCGGTGGGGACGTGCCCGGTGGCGGCGGCGCGGTCGAGCTCGGAGAGCTGGCGCCGACGGTGCGCCTCGGCGTCGTAGGTGGGGCGGCCGGCCTCCTCGAAGATGACGTGCTCGATGTTGTGGATGTGCGCGAGCGTGCGGCCCACCTCGACCGCCAGCTGGCCCGGCTCGAGTCCGGAGAACTGCAGCGGGCGGCCCGGCAGGCGCAGGTAGACGGCCGCGCGTCCCTCCGGCACCGGCGCGTAGCCGCGCACCATCGGTATCGCGACGTCGATCCGGCGACCGAGCAGTCCCGACAGCGCGGACACGTCGTCGAGCATCGCGCCGGCGGCGGCGGTGCACGGCGCCTTGACGACCCAGCGCCGGTCCTGGCCGTCCTGCACGTAGGCGGTCTCGAAGAGGTCACCCGGCCCGGACGGCACGCCCTGGACGCGCACCGGGTCCAGGCCCGGCACGGCCGAGCTCGCCAGGGCGGCGAGGAAGAGCGGGCTGCGGGTCACGCCTCCACCGTAGGCGGAGCGGTGCGCGGAGCGTGGGAGGCGGCGCCCGAGCGGCCCGCGTCCCGGCAGCCGCGGCACTGGTCGGCACCGGTCGGCGACGCGGGCCGCCCCCCTAGGGTGGAGAGCGTGGCATTGACCGACGAGCCCCTGGCCGACCTCGCGCTCTCGCGCAGCTCACTCGACAGGGTGGCCCTCGAACGTCGGCGCCCGGAGGTACTCACCGGGCTCCTCGAGGACCCGCGCACCCGGGTCGCGGAGATCCGCGGTGACCGCATGCAGGTCATCGACCCGGGCGACCGAGCGGCGCCGGCAGCGCCCGCAGCGCCGTCAGCAGCGAGGACGTCCGGCCAGGACGTGAGCCGGCCGTGCTCGGACGGGTCGCTGGGCCTGGTCCTCAGGGCCCCGCAGCCCGAGGACCGTGAGCGGCTCGTGCTGCACCTCGGTCGCGACGGGGACGGGACGGCATACGTCGGCGTCGTGTCACCCGGGGCGCACGACGACCCGGCGCAGCCCGGCTGGCTCACCCTCCGCCAGGCAGGGGAGGCGCTCGCCCCCCGCGACGCGGGCCTCTTCACGACGGGCCTGGCGCTCGCGAACTGGCACGCCACGCACCGGTTCTGCCCGCGCTGTGGCGCTCCGACCGAGCCGACCGAGGGCGGCTGGGTGCGGCGGTGCGAGCGGGAGGGGAGCGACCACTACCCCCGCACCGACCCGGCGGTGATCATGTCGGTCGTCGACCCGGACGACCGGCTCCTCCTCGGTCGCGGCGCGCACTGGCCGGAGGGCCGGTTCTCGGTGCTCGCCGGGTTCGTCGAGCCCGGGGAGTCCTTCGAGGCGGCCGTCGCGCGCGAGGTCGCCGAGGAGGTGGGCATCGCCATCGACGCCGCCCGCTACCTCGGCAACCAGCCGTGGCCGTTCCCGTCGTCGGTGATGATCGGCTTCGCGGCGACGACTCGCCAGACCGAGCTGACGGTCGACCCGGTCGAGATGGCGGAGGCCCGCTGGGTCACGCGGGGGGAGTACCGTGACCTGCTCCGCGAGGGGACGATCCGCACGCCGAGCGGCATCTCCATCGCCAAGCGCATCATCGAGCACTGGCTCGGGGACACCGTCGAGTCGGTGACGGGTGGCACGTCACCGCGCTGGTGAGCGTCGTCGTGAGGAGCGTCAGCCGGCGAGGAGATCAGCCGGCGAGGAGATCAGCCGGCGAGGCGCTGCTTGACCTCGGCGAGCGAGGGGTTCGTCGCGGCGCTGCCGTCGGGGAACACCACGGTCGGCACCGTGCGGTTGCCGCCGTTGACCTCTTCGACGAAGTCGATGTGCTCGGGGCTGTCCTCGAGGTTGATCTCGGTGAAGGGGACGCCCTCGCGGCTCAGCTGGCCCTTGAGCCGGGTGCAGTAGCCGCACCACGACGTCGTGAACATCGTGATCGAGCCCTCGTCGGGGGTGACCTTCGGCATGCCGTTCCTTCTCGCTCTCTGTCGTTCGGGTCTCGTGCTGACTGTCGTGCTGACGGTGGTGCACCTGGTTCAGCGCACGGGGACGGCAGATTCTTCCCGGCTGGGGACGGTCGTCGCACGTGTCATACCGCGATGCAAGGATGACTCCATGGCCTCGCACGGTGCAAAACGACCTCGGAAGATGGACCTGGAGGTCTACGAAGCCGAGGTCCGTCGCCTGCAGGCCGAGCTCGTCGCCTTCCAGGAGTGGGTCCGCACCACGGGGCAGCGGGTCGTCGTCGTCTTCGAGGGCCGCGACGCCGCCGGCAAGGGCTCGGCGATCAAACGGATCACCGAGTACCTCAACCCGCGCGTCGTGCGCATCGCAGCCCTGCCCGCACCCACCGACCGCGAGCGCACCCAGTGGTACTTCCAGCGCTACGTCTCGCAGCTGCCGGCGGCCGGTGAGATGGTCCTGTTCGACCGGTCCTGGTACAACCGCGCAGGCGTCGAGCGCGTCATGGGCTTCTGCACCGACGAGCAGTACCGCCGTTTCCTCGCGCAGGCGCCGGTGCTCGAGCGGATGCTCGTCGACGACGGCATCATCCTGCGCAAGTACTGGTTCAGCGTCTCGGACGTCGAGCAGGAGCGCCGGTTCCGGTCACGCGCCAAGGACCCCATGCGCCAGTGGAAGCTGTCCCCGATGGACCTCGAGTCGATCACCCGCTGGGAGGACTACTCCGAGGCCAAGGACCTCATGATGGCGGCGACGAGCAGCGAGTGGGCCCCGTGGCACGTCGTCGAGTCCGAGGACAAGCGTCGCTCCCGCATCAACGTCATGCACCACCTGCTGACCTCGATCCCGCACGAGCCGATGACGCCCGCCGTGCCCCCGGTCCCCGAGCGTCCGGCCCCGCGGGGCTACGAACGCCCGCCGCAGCACGAGCAGAACTATGTGCCCGACCACGCCGCCAGCCTGCTGGCCACCTCGAAGGGTGATCGCTCCTGAGTGCAGTGCCGTCCGCCGACCAGATCCTCGACGGGCTCGACCCCGAGCAGCGCGAGGTCGCCATGGCCCCGCCGGGCCCGCTGTGCATCCTCGCCGGTGCCGGCACCGGCAAGACCAGGGCCATCACCCACCGCATCGCGTATGCCGTCCACTCGGGCGCCCAGCAGCCGCAGCGGGTGCTCGCGCTCACCTTCACGGCCCGTGCCGCGGGTGAGATGCGCACGCGCCTGCGCGGGCTCGGCGTCCAGGGGGTCCAGGCCCGCACGTTCCACGCGGCGGCCCTGCGCCAGCTGCACTTCTTCTGGCCCCAGGCCATCGGCGGCGCCGCGCCCGAGGTGATGAGCCACAAGGCGGCCGCTGTCGCCGAGGCAGCCAGCCGGCTGCGCATGCAGTTCGACCGCACCACCGTGCGCGACCTCGCCGCCGAGATCGAGTGGGCCAAGGTCAACCTGCTGACGCCGCAGTCGTATGCCGCCCGCGCCCGCGAGCAGCGCCGTGAGCCCCCGGGGCTCGACCTCACCGCCATGGCGCGCCTCTTCGAGGCCTACGAGGACGTCAAGCAGCGCCGCGGCGTCATCGACTTCGAGGACGTGCTGCTCCTCACCGTCGGCATCCTCGACGAGCGCGAGGACATCGCCCGCACGGTGCGCGGCCAGTACCGCCAGTTCGTCGTCGACGAGTACCAGGACGTCAACGACCTGCAGCAGCGTCTCCTCGACCAGTGGCTGGGGGAGCGCAAGGACCTCACGGTCGTGGGCGACCCCGCCCAGACCATCTACTCCTTCACCGGGGCCAGCCCCCGACACCTCGTCGGCTTCCCCAAGCGGTTCCCGGAGGCCCACGTCGTCCGGCTGGTGCGCAACTACCGCTCCACGCCGCAGATCGTCGGCCTCGCCAACACCATCGTCGCCTCCGGTACCCAGGCGGCGCGCGACGGGGCCGTGCGCCTGCTGGCCCAGGGTGAGCCGGGCCCGGCACCCGAGCTGACGAGCTACCCCGACGACCCCGCCGAGGCGAGTGCCGTGGCCGAACGCATCCGTCGGCTCGTCGACGGCGGTCACCCCGCCGCCGACATCGCGATCCTCTTCCGCACCAACGCCCAGTCCGAGGCCTTCGAGTCGGCGCTGACCGACGCCGGGGTGCCCTACCTCGTGCGGGGCGGCGAGCGCTTCTTCGCGCGCAA
>Ga0308176_10003359_pt1 | contig 10245 bp, 7 predicted proteins | sample PhyCR2_3_FD_203890 | JGI IMG/M metagenome (GOLD analysis project Ga0308176, IMG submission 203890) | Soil microbial communities from UC Gill Tract Community Farm, Albany, California, United States - DLSLS.C.R2 | ecosystem: Environmental > Terrestrial > Soil > Agricultural land | place: USA... | reverse complement strand
CGACGCTCCGCCCGCCGATGCGGCGCAGTTCGATTCCGAGCATCTCTGGGCCCGGGTGGCGGACCAGGTCCGCCCCGGCTTCCGGGTCCTGATCGTGCGCGGCGGCGATGCCGCGGGGCAGGCCACGGGACGCGACTGGCTGGCCCGCGAGATCGCGGCCCAGGGCGGGGCCTGCGATGCGGTGGCCGCCTACCGGCGCTTGCCGCCGCCCTTCGGCGCGGCCGAGCGCCGGTTGGCGGCCGAGGGTGCCAGCGGTGCCGCCGCCTGGCTCTTCAGCAGCTCGGAGGCGATCGCCAATCTGTGCCGCCTGATGCCCGCCGCCGGCTGGCAGCAGGCCCGTGCGCTGGTCACTCACGAGCGCATCGCCGAAGCCGCGCGCGCCGCCGGTTTCGGTCGCGTCCAGGTCTCGCGTCCTTCGCTGGCGGCCTTGGTCGCGTCGATAGAATCCCTGGCATGAGCGACGCTCCCGTCTTCAACGAGCCCCTGCCGGAACCCGCGTTGCGCGCGCCCGTGCCGGTCGCCTCGCCGGTCGGCCATGCGACCGCTGCGGCGCTGCTGTCGCGGCTCGCGTTCGGCCTGCTCGCCCTGGTTGCCGTGCTGGCCTTGCTGATCGCGCTCGTGCTCTGGCAACGGGTCAGCGGCATGCAGGAACAGCTGGCCCGCCAGAGCGCCGACGCCCTGGCGCAGTCGCTGGAGGCCCGCACCCTGGCGCGCCAGGCGCACGAGGTCGTGCGCGACACCGCCGCCCGGCTGGCGCTGGCCGAGACCCGGGTCGGCGAGGTGGCGCTGCAACGCGCCCAACTCGAGGAGCTGATGCAGAGCCTGTCGCGCTCGCGCGACGAGAACCTGGTGATCGACATCGAGGCGGCCGTGCGGCTGGCCCTGCAGCAGGCCCAGGTCACCGGCAACGTGCAGCCGCTGCTGGCCGCGCTCAAGGCCGGCGACACGCGCATCGACCGGGCGGCGCAGCCGCGGCTGGCGCCGCTGCAGCGCGCCATGCAGCATGACGCCGACCGGCTGCGCAGCAGCGCCAGCGCCGACAACGGCGAGGCGTTGCAGCGGCTCGACGAATTGATACGCATGGTCGACGACTTGCCGGCGCTCAATGCCGTGGCGACGCGCGGCGGCGGGCTCGACGCCTTGCCGGTCGAGCCGCTGCCGGCCAACGCGCCCTGGTGGCAGCGCTTCCTCGTGATGGTGCGCACCGAGGCCCGTTCGCTGCTGCGGGTGGGGCGCATCGAGCGGCCCGAGGCGGTGCTGCTGGCGCCCGAACAGAGCTTCTTCCTGCGCGAGAACCTCAAGCTCAAGCTGCTCAACGCCCGGCTGGCGCTGCTGTCGCGGCAGGTCGACACGGCGCGCGGCGAGATGGCGACCGTCTCGGCGGCGCTCAATCGCTACTTCGATCCGGCCTCGCGCCGGGTCCAGGCCGCCGCCACGCTGGTGCAGCAGGTGCAGGCGCAGATCCGCACCAGCGAGCCGCCACGGGTCGACGAGACCCTGGCCGCGCTCGCCACGGCCGCCGCCGGGCGCTAGGGCCGGCCCGTAGCCATGCGCGCCGCTCTCTGGTTCCTGGCCCTGTTCGGCATCGCCGCCGCGGTGGCGCTGTTCGCCGGCAACAACCAGGGCACGATCACGGTCTTCTGGCCGCCCTGGCGGGTCGACCTGTCGCTGAACCTGGTGCTGCTGCTGTTGTTCGCCGCCTTCGTGCTGCTGCATCTCGCGCTGCGCGGACTGGCCGCGCTGTTCTCGCTGCCCAAGCAGGCGCGCCAATGGCGGCTGCAGCAAAAGGAGCGTGCGCTGCATGCGGCGCTGCTGGATGCCGCGGCGCAATTGCTGGCCGGCCGTTTCTCCCGGGCCCGCAAGGCGGCCCAGTCGGCGTTGTCGCAGGAGCGTCGGCTGGCCGCGCTCGACGCCCGCCTGCCGCAGGCGCTCCAGGTGCGCGTGATCGCCCACCTGCTGGCGGCCGAGAGCGCGCAATCGCTGCAGGACCGTCCGGCGCGCGATGCCCATCTGCAGCAGGCGCTCAACGAGAGCGCCGAGCGCGGCCCGCAGCTCGCGCCCGAGACGCGCGAGGGCGTGCAGCTGCGTGCGGCCCGCTGGGCACTCGACGATCGCGACGCGCCGGCCGCCTTGGCGCGGCTCGGCGAACTGCCGCAGGGTGCGCAGCGGCGCACGCTGGCACTGCGGCTGCGCCTGAAGGCCGCGCGCCAGGACCGGCGCACCCTGGAAGCCCTCGAGACCGCCCGGCTGCTGGCCAAGCACCGGGCCTTCTCGGAGTCGGCGGCGCAGAGCATCGTGCGCGGACTGGCCGCCGAGCTGCTGTCGGACGCCCACGACCCGGCCCAGCTGTTGCGCGCCTGGGGCGAGTTCGAACCCTCGGAGCGCGAGATGCCCGAGGTCGCCATTCACGCGGCCCAGCGCATGGTGGTGCTGCGCGGCGACCTGAGCCTGGCCCGGGCCTGGCTGCTGCCGGTCTGGGAACGGATGGTCCAGCATCCCCAGGGCCTGGGCGAATCCTTGCGCGTGAAACTGGTTCGCGCCCTCGAAGCCGGCCTCGACTCGGTCGACGCCGACTGGCTGGCCCGCATCGAAGCGGCGCAGCGCAACAACCCGCGCGATGCCAACCTGCAGTACCTGGCGGGCATGGCCTGCATGAAGCGCCAGCTGTGGGGCAAGGCGCAACAGTTGCTCACACAGGCCGGCTTGGGCCTGCAGGACGCCAATCTGCATCGACGGGCCTGGCAGGCGCTGGCCCAGCTGGCCGAGGCGCGCGACGACGCCGACCAGGCCTCGGCGGCCTGGAAACGTGCGGCTCAGACAGAGCGTCCCTGATCAGGGCCGCTGCAGTTCGTCGCGCTGCTATGAAAACGATAGCGGGCAGGCGAGTTTCCGGCCTCGTTGCAGGATTTGTCCGACGTGGCACGGTCCGGAATCGTGATATTTCTAGTACCAGGCCGAGCTAATTCCTCGGCCTTACGCTGTAAGCCAAGAAAGCGTTTGAAACCAGCGCCTATCCTGATGTACAGTCGTAACTGTTTGCAAAAGTATTCATTTCAGGGTCACGATGCGGAGCTGCACTTGAAGCATTCTTTACGACTTGTCGCGCTGCTGGCTTCGGTGGGCTGGCTGATTCAAGGCTGTGCGCCGCTGGCGCCGGGCTTCAGTTCAGCGGGCAATGATGCTGCGTCGGCGGTTTCGCCTTCGGGCTTTTCCACCGCTGACATCGATCCGCCGCCGGCCGGCGCCCTCACCGAAATCACGCCTGAACTGATCCGGGCCCAACGCGCGGCCACCGCCCAGACGACGCTCGGCCCCGAAGTGATGAAGCTGGTCGGCGAAACCGGCCCCTATCGCATCGGACCGGGCGACGTGCTGGGCATCGCGGTGCTGGATCATCCGGAGATCGCCTACAGTTCGGGCGCCCCACCCTCGGTCGGGGGCGACGGCGCCAGCGTGGCCGCCGCGCCCGGCTACATCGTGTCGGCCACCGGTCAATTGAGCTTTCCGTACATCGGCCCGCTGGTGGTTTCGGGCCTGACCATCGAGGAGGCGGAGGCCGCGCTCGTCAAGCGCCTGTCGCGCGTCTTCCGCGACCCGCAGTTGAGCGTGCGCGTCAATGCCTTCCGCAGCAAGCGCGCCTACATGGACGGTGAGGTCCGCACACCGGGCCTGATGCTGTTCAGCGACATTCCGATGACGCTTGCGGAAGCGCTCAACCGCGCCGGCGGCGTCTCGGCGAACGGCGATCGATCGGCCGTCATGCTCACGCGCAACGGCAAGATGACGCAGCTCAATCTGCTGGCGATGGCCGACGCCGGCATCGACCCCAGCCGCATTCCCCTCAAGCCGGGCGACATGCTGTACGTGCGCAGCCGCGACGAGAGCAAGGTCGTGGTGATGGGCGAGGTGACCACCCAGATGGGCGTTCCGATGCGCAATGGCCGGCTCAGCCTGAGCGACGCCCTGATCGAGGCGGGCGGCGTGAACCTGACCACCGCCAATCCGCTCCAGATCTACGTGGTGCGCAACGAGGAGAAGGGCGGCCAGTCGATCTTCCACCTCAATGCGCGCTCGGCGACCGCCATCGCCATGGCCGATGGCTTCGCCCTCCGGCCGAAGGACGTGGTCTATGTCGATCCGGTGCCGCTGGTGCAGTGGAACCGGGTGCTGAACCTGATCTTGCCGACCACAGCGTACGGGTATTCGTATCTCTATCGCGGCGGCACCAACAACGGCAGCACTCGATAGCGAACCGATCGTGACCATCCGGAACATCCTCGTCGTGTGCATCGGAAACATCTGCCGCAGCCCGATGGCCCAAGGCCTGATCGCCGCGGCGCTGCCGGACGCGCAGGTCGCGTCCGTGGGGCTGGCGGCCATGGTGGGGGAGCCCGCGGACGAGATCGCCCGCGAGCTGATGCACAAGCGCGGCATCTCCATCGATTCGCATCGCGCCCAGCAGATCGGCCTCGACGTCTGCCAGCGCGCCGACCTGATCCTGGTGATGGACGGCAAGCAGCGCCGCTCGGTCGAGGAGCGCTACCTGTTTGCCGCCGGCAAGGTGTTTCGCCTGTGTGAGTTCAGCGATCAGGACGTGCCGGACCCGTATCGGGCCGGTCGCGCCTCTTTCGAGCGTGCGCTGACGCTCATCGAAGACGGCACCCAGCAATGGGTCCAACGCATTTCAAGAGTATCCAGTCGATGAATTCCACACTCACCCCCAAATCCAATCCCGGTTCGTTCGATGCGGCGGAGGAGGAGGATTTCAACGTCGGGCACTACCTCGAAGTGCTGGTGGCGAACAAGTGGCTCATCGCCTTCATCACGCTGGTCGTCTTTCTGGGCGGCGTGGTGTATGCGCTGCTCGAGCGGCCGGTCTACGAGTCCAACCTGGTGATCCAGGTCGAGGACCCCGAAGGCAACAAGGGGCTTCTGAGCGAAGCCGGCGGCGCACTGTTCGACGTCAAGACGCCGGGCACCGCGGAGATGGAAATCATCCGTTCGCGCATGATCGCCGGCAAGGCGGTCGAGGCCATCAAGCTCTACATCGCCGCCAGTCCCCGCTATGTGCCCTATATCGGCGGCTGGCTGGCGCGGCGCTCGACCGGGCTCTCCGAGCCCGGCTTCCTCGGCTTCGGCGGCTATGTGTCGGGGCGGGAACTGATCGAGGTGTCGCAGTTCGAGGTCCCGAAATCGCTCGAGGGTTCGCTCTTCACGGTGACTGCCCAGGAAGGCGGCCAGTACACCCTGGCTTCGCCGATGCTGTCGAAGCCCTTGAGCGGCACGGTCGGCGCGCCGCTGAAGGCGCAGACGGCGGCCGGGCCGATCGAACTCACGATCAGCCGGCTGGCCGGCAAGCCGGGCGCCGAGTTCAACCTGCAGCGCCTTGGCACGCTGCCGACCACGCTGGCCCTGCAGGCCGGGCTCGTGCTGAACGAACGCGGCAAGTCCTCGGGCATCATCAACGTGACGCTGCAGGACGTGAATCCCGACCGGGCGGCCCAGGTCCTGAACGCCGTGGGCGAGCAGTACGTGCAGCAGAACGTCGAGCGCAAGGCGGCCGAAGCGCGCAAGACGCTGGCCTTCCTGGATGTCCAGCTGCCGCTGTACAAGCGCCAGATGGAAGCGGCCGAGGAAACCTACAACCGCTTCCGCAACCAGAAGGGGACGGTCTCCTTCACGGAAGAGGCGTCGTCGGTCCTGGCCCAGGCGGTCGACCGCCAGAGCAAGTTGCTGGACGCCGAGCAGCGTCGGCGCGAACTGGAGGCGCGCTTCACCGCCAATCACCCGCTGGTGCAGACCCTGGATGGCCAGATCGCGGCGCTGCGCTCGGACATCGCGAACATCCAGATCCGCATCAAGGGGCTGCCCGCACTCCAGCAGGAAGCGGTGCGCATGGAGCGCGACGTCCGGGTGAACACCGAGCTCTATCAATCGCTGCTCAACAACGCCATGCAGCTGCGGCTGGTCAAGGAGGGCAAGGTGGGCAACGTGCGGGTGCTCGACGAGGCGATCCCGCCGTCGTCCCCGATCAAGCCGAACCGTGAGGTCATCATCGCCGCGGCCCTGGCCCTGGGCCTGTTCCTCGGCATCTGCGCCGCCTTCGTGCGCAACGCCTTCGTCGAGCAGCGGCTGCGGGATCCGCACGAGGTCGAGGCCGACATCGGCCTGCCCGTGTTCTCGACCATTCCGACCAGTCCGGCGCAGGAGGCGATCGCGGCGCGGCGACTGAGCGGTGCGACCGGCGTGCGGCTGCTGACGATCGAGAAGGCCGACGACCCGGCGGTCGAAAGCCTGCGCAGCCTGCGCACGGCCATGCAGTTCGCGATGCTGGAATCGCCCAACAACCGGGTGCTCATCACCGGACCGACGCCGGGCGTGGGCAAGAGCTTCGTGGCCGCCAACTTCGCGGCGCTGATGGCCGCGGCCGGGCGCCGGACCCTGCTGATCGACGCCGACCTGCGGCGCGGCCACACGCATCAGTATTTCGGCCTGCAGCGCCATGGCGGCCTGTCCGAACTGATCGCCGGCAGCTTGACGATCCAGCAGACGGTGCACCGCCAGGTGGTGCCCAGCCTGGACTTCCTGGCCACCGGCCAGCTGCCGCCGAACCCGGCCGAACTGCTGGTGTCGGACTCGTTCAAGTCGAACCTCGAGCGTCTCTCCGAACAGTACGACCTGGTCGTCATCGACGCGCCGCCGGTGCTGGTGGCCGCCGACACCAGCACGGTGGCGACGCACGTGGGCACCGTGCTGCTGGTGGCGCGTGCCAACCTGTCCACCATGGGCGAGCTCAAGGAGAGCACCCGTCGGCTGGCCATGGGCGGCAAGGCGGCCACCGGGGTGCTGCTCAATGGCATGAACGTCAACCGCAGGGCCTACGCCGCCTACAAGTACGGCCGCTACCGCTACACCAGCTACAACTACGAGAGCATCCTGCCCGAAGAACAATAGCTCGCCCCCAGGTTGCCCGGCACTGCGTGTCCGGGCGCCTCGGCTCCTCAGCCCCCTGCCGGGGGCAACACCAGCGGCCCGGCAGAGCCGGTTCCGCGGTGTTCCAACAGCTAGAGCCGGGCTTCGCCGGCTCTTTTTGTTGGGCGGACGGCGATGCAGGCTTCAAGGTCCCGCTCGAAGCGCGCGAGCACGGCATCGCGGTCGAAGTTGGCTTCGGCGAAGGCGCGGGCGCGCAGGCTCAGTTCCCGGCGCAGATCGGGCTGGGAGGCCAGCGTGAGCACCGCATCGGCGAAGGCGCGGGCGTCGTCGGGGGCCACGGCGATGCCGCATTGCGCGGCGACCCTGCCGAGTTCGGTCTCGGGCCGCGCGCCGGCGACCACCGGGCGGCCGCTGCTGAGCATGCCGGTGAGCTTGGACGGCATCACGAGGTCGGCGGCGTCGGCGCGCTGCGGCAGCAGATGGATGTCGGCCAGGCCCAGCAGGTCGCCCAGGCGCTCGACCGGCTGCAGGTCGAGGAAGCGCACATTGGCGAGCTTCTCGCAGCGCCGCATCAGGTCGGCGCGGCCGGCGCCGTTGCCGCAGAACACGAACTCGAGATCCGGCCGCCCCTGCAGCAGATGCGCCATCTCGGCCAGCAGTTCGAGGCCCTGCTTGGCGCCCATGTTGCCCGAATAGAGCGCCACCACGGCATCTTGCGCGATGCCCAGTTCCGCGCGATACGAACTGGCGGCCTGCAGCGGCTGCACGGCCGACACGTCGGCCCAGTTCGGCAGCGAGACCAGGCGCGCGGCTTCGCATCCCTTGCTGCCGGCGCGCTCCATCATGCGCGACGAGATGGTCGAGATGCGGTCGAAGCGGCGCATCAGGCCGCGCTCGGCTGCCGCCACGATCGAGCGCGCGCCGGCGCCCTTGAGCAGGCCGAGCTCGAAGGCGGCGTCGACCTCGTAGTCCTGGATGTGCAGCCATGCCTTGGCCGAGCGCAGCCGGGCGAAGGCCAGGGCCGCCGGCGAGCAGAACAGCGGCGGCTCGGTCACCCACACGACATCGGGTTTCCAGCGCCACTGGGCAAGCAGCGTGGGCAGGCTGGACAGCGCGAAGCTCGCCAGGTGGAGCAGGCGCTTCAGCCCGGTCAGCTTGCGCGGCACCCACAGCGGCGTGCGGAAGACGGTGGCGCCGCGCCAGTCCTCGCGCGCGTAGCGCGATCCGCTGTAGCCTGGCCGGATCGCCCAGTCCGGGTAGTAGGGCGGGGCGGTCACCACCCGCACCTCGTGCCCCCGGGCTGCGAGCCAGGCCACCATCTCGCCTGTGTATTTGCCGATGCCGGTCAATTCCGGCGCGAAGTTGATGCCGTAGACGAGAAGCTTCATGGACCCTCGGGCAGCATGGCGCCCTTGGCGGGGCGCGGATCCGGCGGCGGGGCAGCGCTGCCCGAGCCCGGCGTGCGTTCGCCGATGATCCGGACCAGCGCTTGCGCGACCTGCTCGACCTGGAAGCGATCGCGAAACGACCGCCGGGCGGCGAGCCGCATGGCGGCGGCCTCGGCCGGCGTCAGTGCCAGCCAGCGCCGCAGCGTGTCGACGGTGCCGGCCAGCGTGTCCGGGGCCACCAGGCCGGCACCATCCTGCACGATCTCGCGCCAGATGTTGACCTTGTCGCTGATCAGGACCGGCTTGCCGCAGGCCAGCGCCTCGACCACGGCGATGCCGAAGTTCTCCTGGTGCGAAGGCAGGCAGAACGCGTCCGCCGAATGGAAGGCGCCCCACTTGAGATCGCCCTGCAGCATGCCGGTCCAGGTGATCCGCTCGGCGATCCCGAGGTCGGCGGCGCGCCGGCGCAGTTGCGCCACCAGGCGCTCGTCGCCCGGCCCGGCCATCACCAGCTGCAGCTGCGGCGCGTCGGCGGCGACGCGGGCGAAGGCGTCGACCAGCAGGTCGCCCCCCTTCTTTTCGTGGATGCGCCCGAGATAGAGCAGCGCGCGCTTGCCCCGAAGCTCGGGAAAGCGGGCCAGGAAGGTTTCGCCGAGCGCCGCAGCATCCGAAGGCGGCTCGGAGGTGCCGTACGAGCCGACCACTTCCCGGGCCCGGTAGAGCCAGAAGGACTGGCGGGCGAGCAGGCGTTCTTCCTCGCAGGTGAAGATCACCGCCGCCGCATCCCGCAGCACCCGGTACTCCGCCCAGGGCCAGTACAGCCACTTCTTCAGGTGCTTGAGCGGATAGCGGCGCTTGAACCACGGATCGAGCATGCCGTGGGTGTAGACGAAGTAGGGGGTGGGCGCCGAATGCAGGGCCCGCCAGGCCGCGAAGCTGGCGTACTGCCAGAGGCCGTTGACGATCACCGCGTCGTAGCGGCCCGCGTGCGCGCGCAGCCAGGCGACCGCGTCGGGGTTGTACTGGTAGGCGCCGCGCGAAGGGCCCAGCGGATGGAGCGGCGCCGGGCAGTCGCGGACCCAGGGTGCCGCCGGGTCGTCGAGCGACACCAGCTCGCTCTGGTGGCCGAGCGCGACCAGTGCCTCATGGATGCGAAGCACGCCTTCGATGGCGCCACCGGCGCGCGGATCGACCTTGGGAATCAGATGCAGCAGTCTCACAGGGATCAACGGCGAGGAGGAAAGAACTCGAGCGTCGGATGCCGGAACACGAGCAGCCCGAAGGCCAGCATGAGCCCGAGCAGGCCGTGGGCCGTCAGCTGTCCGGTGGCCGACCATGTCAGCAGCGCGAGCGAGACGATCGCCCACAGCAGGATCGGGTAGGCGGAGTGCAGTCGCCTGGACAGTCGCCAGGCCTTGCGGACACCGACGATGATCACGCCCACCTTGAAGATGGTGAACACGTAGCCGATCAGGCCGCCCTCGAGCAGGATCCGGCTGGCCTCGACCTCGGCCAGCGCGAAGGCGCCGGTGCTGCCGGTGCGCACATAGTTGGCCAGGTTGGAGCCCAGGCCGATGCCCCAGCCGATCCAGCGGAATTCGTCGAACGCCACCGACTGGCCGATGAAGATGGTGAAGATGCGGCCCCAGAAAGTCTCGACGTCGGACGCCTCCTGGAAGCGTTGCTCGGTGATCGTGAGCGCGCCGCGGAAGACATACAGCAGCACGGCGAGCAGCAGGACCCCGGCGACCACGCCCACCAGCGCCCCGGTTCTCGCCCTGCCGCGCGCCAGCGCGAGCCGGCCGATGAAATAGGCGACCACCATCAGGCCGGACAGGATGACGGCGGTGCGCGAGCCGCTCACCGTGCTCGAGACCACGAAGCCCCCGAACAGCGCCGCCGCGAACAGTGTCTGGCGGCCGCT
>Ga0308176_10003358_pt1 | contig 10247 bp, 8 predicted proteins | sample PhyCR2_3_FD_203890 | JGI IMG/M metagenome (GOLD analysis project Ga0308176, IMG submission 203890) | Soil microbial communities from UC Gill Tract Community Farm, Albany, California, United States - DLSLS.C.R2 | ecosystem: Environmental > Terrestrial > Soil > Agricultural land | place: USA... | reverse complement strand
TGGAGAACGTGGCGCTCTGGCACGAGCGCGACATCTCGCACTCGGGCGCCGAGCGCGTCGTGCTGCCCGACGCCACGATCGCCCTGGACTACATGCAGGCGCTCGCCACGCGGCTGGCGCGCGGCATGGTCGTCCACGCCGACCGCATGCGCGAGAACATCGACCTGACCTACGGCGCGCTGTTCTCCCAGCGCGTGCTGCTGGCGCTCGTCGCCGGCGGCCGGCAGCGCGACGAGGCCTACCGGATCGCGCAGCGCACCGCCCAGCAGGCGTGGGACACGCGCACCCAGCTGCGGGAGATCCTCGAGGCCGAGCCGGAGTTGGGCCCGCCCGCCCTCGACCTCGACGAGATCTTCGACCTGTCGCACTACACGAAGCACGCCCACGAGATCGTGGGGCGCCTCGACGTGCTGGCGCCGGTGGCGACGACGGCCTGAGGGCCGCCGCCGCCACGCGCCGCTCGCGGGGGCGGCTCGGGCTACGCCGCCACCAGCACGTCCACGCCCTCGGCGGCCGACGCGCTCGCGTTGGCCTCCTTGGCCCGGAGCGTGGCCGCAACGACCACGGCGCCGAGCGCCAGCAGGCCGGCGCCGATCGCGAAGGCGACCGTGTAGCCGTGCACCAGGGCGTCGGCGCGTGCGCCGCCGAAGCCGTTGGTCGCCGAGATGGCGAACGTGGAGAGCACGGCCAGGCCCAGCGCTCCGCCGATCTGCTGGGACGTGTTGAACAGGCCCGAGGCGAGCCCCTGGTCGTCGGGCGCGACGCCGCCGGTCGCGACGAGCGTCAGCGGCACGAAGGCGTTGCCGATGCCCAGCGCGAGCAGCAGGATGCCGGGCAGGAAGCCGGTCGCGTAGTCGCTCTCTGGCGTCAGGCCGGTCATCCACGCCAGGCCACCCGCGCCCAGGATCATGCCGCCGAGCAGCACGGCCTTGACGCCGAAGCGCGCGATGAGCCGCTGCGAGATGACCGAGCCCGCGATGATCCCGACCGTCATCGGCACGAACGCCGCCCCGGACTCGAGCGCGTTGTAGCCCTTGATCTGCTGGAAGTACAGCGAGCCGAAGAAGAAGAACGCGTTCATGCCGCTGAGCAGCAGCAGCGTCACGGCGTTGGCGGTCGTCAGCGTGCGGGTGCGGAAGATCGACAGCTTGACCAGCGGCGCCTCGCGGTGGTTCTGGACGAAGGCGAAGGCCACCAGCAGCGCCAGGGCGCCGGCGCCGAGGCCGAGCGTGCGCGGGCTGCCCCAGCCGAAGTCCTGCGCCTTGACGATGGCGTAGGTCAGCAGCACCAGGCCGGAGGTGACGAGCGTCGCGCCGATGAGGTCGAAGCCGCCGCGGCGGTCGTCGGCCCGCGACTCGGGCACGAACCGCAGCGCGAGCGCCAGCGTGATGAGCCCGACCGGCACGTTGACGAAGAAGACCCACTCCCAGGACAGGGCGTCGGTCAGCAGGCCGCCGAGCAGCAGGCCGACGGCGCCGCCGCCACCCGAGATCGCCGCGAACGCCCCGAGCGCCTTGGCGCGGTCCGGGCCCTCGGGCACCGTCGTCGTGATGATGCTCAGCGCGGCGGGCGCGACGAGCGCGGCGCCGAGGCCCTGCAGCGCGCGGGCGCCGACGAGGAAGCCGGGCGACGTCGCCAGGCCGTCCAGCAGCGAGGCGAAGGTGAACAGCGAGACGCCGGCGAGGAACAGCTTGCGGCGGCCGAAGAGGTCGCCGGCCCGGCCGCCGAGCAGCAGGAAGCCGCCGAAGACCAGCATGTAGACGTTGACGACCCACTGGAGGTCCGCCGCGCCGAAGTGCAGGTCGGACTGGATCGAGGGGAGCGCGACGTTCGTGATCGTCGCGTCGAGGATCACCATGAACTGCGCGAGGCAGACGACGACGACCGTCACGAGCCAGTGGCGCTCGACGGTCGTGCCGGTCTCGGCGGAGGAGGCGGAGGTGAGATCGGTCATGAAGGAGGAGAGGGGTCGTGGGGCAAGCGGACCAAGCGGTCCGGATGACCGTAGCACAACCGGACCGAGCGGTCCGTCTTTTCGGACCGCTTGGTCCGTCTTTGTGGACCAAATGGTCCGTTTGGGCGGCCGAAGTGGTACCGTTACGCCCATGACGGTCTCGGATGCCCTTCCCCTGCGCGCCGACGCACGGCGCAACCTGGAGCGCATCGTCGAGGCCGCCCGCGCCGCCTTCGCCGAGCGCGGCCTCGAGGTCGGCGTCGAGGAGATCGCGCGCCGCGCCGGTGTCGGCAAGGCGACGTTCTTCCGCCGCTTCCCCACCAAGGACGCGCTGGTCCTCGCCGTCCTCGAGGGCTTCGTGGAGGAGGTCGAGGCGGCCGCCGACCGCGCCGTGCAGGCCGACGACCCGCTCGAAGGCCTCCGCGAGTTCCTGATGCACAACATGACGACCCAGGCCCACAACACCGCGTTCTTCGATGCGGTGGCGGCGCGGTTCATGGGCGAGAACCCGCCCGTCGAGCTGACCGACCGGATGCTCGCGGCGATCGGCCGCGTGCTCGAGCCGGCCAAGGCGGCCGGCGTGCTGCGCGACGGCGTCGAGGCCGGCGACATCTCGACCGCGACCAAGATGCTCGGCGCGGCGATCCGCCCGATGCCGGGCGTGCTGCTGTGCGAGGCGGCCTGGGGGCGCTACCTCGAGGTCGTCCTCTCGGGCCTGCGCGCGGGGCAGGACGCCCTGCCCGGCACCGCCGCGGACCCGTGCACGATGGTGCGCGAGGTCTCCGCGAAGTCGGCCTGAATCGGCACGCGGGTCGGCCGCGGCCTTCGATACCTTGAGGCGGTGACCGCCGCCGCCGACCTCGACCTGCCGCTCATCGCCAGCGGCAAGGTCCGCGAGATCTACGACCTGGGCGACCGCCTCCTGCTGGTCGCCTCCGACCGGATCTCCACCTACGACGTCGTCCATCCCAACGGGATCCCGGACAAGGGCAAGGTGCTGACCGGCATCTCCGCCTTCTGGTTCAACAAGACCGGGCACATCGTGCCCAACCACTACATCTCGGCCACCGATGGCGTGCCCGACGAGGTGCGCGGCCGCGCGATGGCCGTGCAGAAGCTCAAGATGCTGCCGGTCGAGTGCGTCGTGCGCGGCTACATCACCGGCTCGGGCTGGAAGGACTACCAGGCCACCGGCTCGGTCTCCGGCATCGAGCTGCCGTCCGGCCTGCGCGAGTCCCAGAAGCTGCCGACGCCGATCTTCACGCCGTCGACCAAGGCCGACGTCGGCCACGACGAGGCCATCGACCTCGAGCAGGCCGCCGAGATCCTCGGCGACCGTGACCTCGCCGGGCGCCTGCGCGACGTCTCGATCGCGTTGTACTCGTTCGCCGCCGAGCAGGCCGCCGAGCGCGGCGTGATCCTCGCCGACACGAAGTTCGAGTTCGGGCTCAACGACGCCGGCGAGCTGATCCTCGGCGACGAGGCGCTGACCCCCGACTCCTCGCGCTACTGGCCGGTGGAGGGCTACGAGCCCGGCCACGGCCAGCCCAGCTTCGACAAGCAGTTCGTGCGCGACTGGGCGTCGTCGACGGGCTGGGACAAGACGCCGCCCGCGCCCGAGATCCCGCAGGACGTGGTCGCGGGCACCCGCGCGAAGTACGTCGAGGCCTACGAGCTGGTCACCGGCGAGTCGTTCGACGCGTGGCTCGCGCGGACCTCGGCATGAGGGCGCGCGTGCTGATCCGGCCCAAGGCGGGGATCCTCGACCCGCAGGGCGTCGCCGTCGAGCGCGCCCTGCCGGCGCTCGGCTTCGACGGCGTGGCCAACGTGCACGTCGGCCGCCTGGTCGAGCTCGACGTCGACGACGAGGCGCAGCTCGACGACATGTGCCGCCGCCTGCTGGCCAACCCGCTGATCGAGGACTACGAGATCCAGGCGGTCTCCGCGTGAAGCTGGGCGTCGTGACCTTCCCGGGCACCTGCGACGACGCCGATGCCCGGATGGCCGTCGCCAAGGTCGCCGAGCCGGTCGCGCTCTGGCACGGCGACAGCGACCTCAAGGGCGTCGACGGCGTCGTGGTCCCGGGCGGCTTCTCCTACGGCGACTACCTGCGCGCCGGCGCGATCGCGCGCTTCTCGCCCGTGATGGAGTCCGTCATCCGGTTCGCCCAGGAGGGCGGCCCGGTGCTGGGCATCTGCAACGGCTTCCAGATCCTGTGCGAGGCCGGCCTGCTGCCCGGCGCGCTGCTGCCCAACAAGGACCTGCGGTTCGTGTTCCGCCAGGTCGAGCTCGAGGTCCAGAGCACCGCCACGCCCTTCACCTCCACCTGCGAGGTGGGCCAGCGCCTGTCGATCCCGGCCAAGCACCAGACGGGCTGCTTCTTCGGCGACGTGCCGGCCGAGCAGGTCGTGCTGCGCTACGCCGAGGGCCACAACTTCAACGGCTCGCAGGACGACATCGCGGGCGTGGTCAACGAGCGCGGCAACGTCATGGGGTTGATGCCGCATCCCGAGCACGCCGTCGACGTGCTCACCGGCGGCTCGGCTGACGGCCTGCGGCTGTTCGAGGGGATGGCCCGTGTCGCCGTCGCCTGACGCGCAGCTCGTCCCCGGCGTCGAGCGGGCCGTCGCGCTCGGCCTCACGCGCGACGAGTACGCGATGGTCTGCGACGAGCTCGGCGGCCGCGAGCCCAACGAGGTCGAGCTGGCGATGTTCTCGCTGCTGTGGAGCGAGCACTGCGCCTACAAGCACTCCAAGAAGCTGCTGCGCACGCTACCCACCGAAGGGCCGGCGGTGTTCATGGGCCCGGGCGAGAACGCCGGCGCGGTGGACGTCGGCGACGGCTGGGCGGTCGCCTTCAAGGTCGAGTCGCACAACCACCCCTCGGCGGTCGAGCCCTTCCAGGGCGCGGCGACCGGCGTCGGCGGCATCCTGCGCGACATCTTCGCGCTGGGCGCGCGGCCGATCGCCGTGCTGGACTCGCTGCGCTTCGGCGAGCCGGACTCCGAGCGCTCCCGCTACCTGCTCGACCGCGCCGTGGCCGGCATCGGCCACTACGGCAACTCGATCGGCGTGCCGACCGTCGGCGGCGAGGTCGTCTTCGAGGCGCCCTACGAGACCAACTGCCTCGTCAACGCGATGGCCATCGGCCTGGCCCGCCAGGACGACATGGTGCGCTCGGCGGCCGCGGGCGTCGGCAACACGCTCATCCTGTTCGGCGCGTCCACGGGCCGCGACGGCATCGGCGGCGCATCGGTGCTGGCGTCGACCGAGCTGGACGTCGACGACGAGTCCAAGCGCCCCTCGGTGCAGGTGGGCGACCCCTTCGAGGAGTCCAAGCTGCTGGAGTGCTCCCTCGAGCTGCTGGACCGCGGGCTGCTGGTGGCCCTGCAGGACCTCGGCGCCGCGGGCCTCACGAGCGCCGCGTCCGAGATGGCGGCCAAGGGCGAGGTCGGCCTCGACCTCGACGTGACCAAGGTCCCGCTGCGCGAGGCCGACATGGAGCCGTTCGAGATCATGGTGTCCGAGTCGCAGGAGCGGATGCTCTGCGTCTGCGAGCCCGACAAGGTCGACGCGGTCCTGGCGCTGTGTGAGAAGTGGGAGGTCAACGGCACCGCGATCGGCACCGTGACCGAGGGCAACCGCTTCCGGATCCTGCGCGGCGACGAGGTCGTCGGCGACATGCCGGTCAGCGGCCTGGTCGACGACGCGCCGCTGTACGACCTCGCGCCCGAGAAGCCGTCGGCGCCGCTGTATCCGCCGCCCGTCGCCACGCTCGGCTTCGAGACCGACGTGCGCGCGGCGCTGCTGGCGCTGCTGTCCTCGCCGAACCTGGCCTCGCGCCGCCCGCTCTTCGAGCAGTACGACCCGATCGTGCAGTCGCGCACGGTGCGCCGGCCCGAGGAGGCCGACGCCGCGGTCCTGCACCTGCACGACATGGGCGCGGGTGCGCCGGCGATCGCGACGTCGATCGACGGCAACGGCCGCCGCGTCGCCGCCGACCCCTACTGGGGCACCGTCGGCAACGTCCTGGAGTGCGCGGCCAACCTGGCGTGCGTGGGGGCGCTTCCCCTGGGGACGACGAACAACCTCAACTTCGGCAACCCCGAGAAGCCCCACATCGCCTGGCAGCTGACCGAGGCCGTGCGCGGCCTGGGCGACGCCTGCCGGGCGCTGGAGGCGCCGATCGTGGGCGGCAACGTCTCGCTCTACAACGAGGGCGCCGACGGCCCGATCTACCCGACGCCCGTCGTCGGCATGGTCGGCGTGCTGCCCGATGCCGCCCGCGCCGGCCGGCTCGGGTTCGCCCGCCCCGGCGACGCGATCGCGCTGGTCGGCTGGGACGGCGCGCCGTCGCTGGCCGCCGGCGAGCTGGCCAAGCTGCGCGGTGAGCCGCTGCCCGACGGCCTGCCGGCGATCGACGTGCCCCAGGTCGTCGCGACGCTCGAGGCGATCCGCGAGGCCGTGCGCGCCGGTGAGCTCTCCAGCGCGCACGACATCGCCGAGGGCGGGTTCCTCGTCGCCGTCGCCGAGTGCTGCCTGGCCGGCGGCCTGGGCGCGTCGCTGGACCTCGGCGACGCCGAGGACGTCTGGACGACGCTCTTCGGCGAGCGCGCCGGCGGCTTCGTCGTGTCGGGCCCGCGCGACGCGATCGAGCGCCTCGGCGCGTCGGGCGTGCCGGTCGACGTCCTCGGCGCGGTCGGCGGCGAGCACCTCGAGATCGCGGTCGCCTCGCTCGGCGAGCGCTGGTCGCTGGCCGCGCTGCGCGACGCCTCGGCCGCGCTGGCGCCGCTGTTCCCGTAGGACGCGCGTGCGCCATGACCCCGTCCGGCGCGGCGGGTGGTCCCTAGGCCGCCCGCTCGGCGGGTAGGCCTTGCCCGTGCGCTCTGCGGAGATCCTCGTCGGCCTGCTCGGGGCGGTCACCGTGCTGGCCGGTGTGGCCCGCCGCATCGGGCTGCCCTCGCCGATCGTGCTCGTCGGCTGCGGGCTGCTCGTCGGGCTCGTTCCCGGGCTGCCGACGGTCACGCTCGACCCCGACGTCGTGTTCTTCGTCTTCCTGCCGCCGCTGGTCTACGGCGCCGGGTTCAACTCCTCGCCGCGCGACCTGCGCGCGCAGGCGCGGCGGATCGGCATCCTGGCCATCGGCCTGGTCGCCGCGTCGACGGTCGCCGTGGCGGCGGTGATCACGCTCGTCGTGCCCGGCTTCGGCTGGCCGGAGGCCTTCGTCCTCGGCGCGATCCTCTCGCCGACCGACCCGGTCGCCGCGGTCGCGATCATGCAGCGCCTGCGCGTGGCGCCGCAGCTGTCGGCCGTCATCGAGGGCGAGTCGCTGGTCAACGACGGCACGGGCCTCGTGCTCTATCGCCTCGCGATCGGCGCGACCGTCAGCGGGACGTTCTCGTTGCTCGACGGCTCGTGGCAGCTCGTCGCCACCGGCGCGGGCGGCGTCGCCATCGGGCTGGCCGTCGGCTGGGTCGTCCACCGCATCCGCGCGCGGATCGAGGACCCGCCGATCGAGATCACGTTGTCGCTCTTCACGCCGTACGCGGCGTACATCGCGGCCGAGGCGGCCGGCGCGTCGGGCATCCTGGCGGCCGTCACCGTCGGGCTCTTCCTCGGCGCCCGGTCCGAGGGCCTGTTCTCGGCCACCGCCCGCATCGAGGCCCAGGGCTTCTGGAACGCCCTCACCTTCATCCTCGAGTCCTCGCTCTTCCTGCTGATGGGGCTGCAGATCCGCGACGTCGCGGGCGGCATCGAGAACCTTGACGCCGGGCGCGTCACGCTGACCGTCGCGGTGACGCTGCTGGTCGTGCTCGGGGTGCGCGTGGTCTGGATGTTCACCATGGGCCCGCTCCTGCGCCGCCTGATCCCGGGCGAACCGAAGGGCGAGCCGCCGGACATGGGCCCCGGCGCGCGGCTGGTCGCCGGCTGGGCGGGCATGCGCGGCGCCGTGTCGCTGGCCGCGGCGCTCGCGATCCCGGCGGCGACCGACGCGGGCGACCCGTTCCCGCAGCGCTCGCTGATCGTCTTCACCGTCTTCGCGGTCATCGTGCTGGGCCTGCTGCTGCAGGGGCTGACGCTGCCGGCCCTGATCAAGGCCACCGGGTTGGGCCGCGACGAGGCCGACGACGTCGCCGACGAGGCGCGCGCCCGCGCCGCGGCCGCCGAGGCGGCGCTCGCGCGGTTGGACGAGATGGCGCATGACACCCCCGACGACGAGGGCCGCGCGACCGAGCACCTGCGCGAGCTCTACGAGGCGCGCCTGGATCACGCTCGCGCGCCCCAGGACGAGCGCGGCGACGACGACCGCCAGCACGTCGAGGCCTTCGAGCGCGTGCGCGAGGAGCTGCTGCGCTCCGAGCGCGCAGCTCTGCACGAGCTGCATGCGCGCGGCGAGATCTCCGAGGACGCGCTGCGCACGGTGGAGCGCGACCTCGACCTCCAGGAGGCGCGGCTGGACTGACCGCCGGGCGGTGCGCAACCTTCGGGCGCCCCGCGGCGTTCAGGATCGGTGACCGCCCTGCGCCGCTCCCTGCTCGTCCTGCTCACCGCGCTGGCCGCCGCGGCCCCCGCCTCGGCGGCCGTCGCACCCGGCGCCGTGACGTTCCCGGTCGAGGCCGCCTCGTCGCAGCACACCGTCGACGCCTTCACGCCCGGGCTGGCCGCCGCGCGTCCCGACGGGAGCGCGCTGCTCGCGGGCGCCGACGCCCACGGCCGGCTGCTGCTCGTGGCCGTCGGGCGCGACGGGTCGCTCGACCGCGCCTTCGGCCGCCAGGGCATCGCGCGCGTGGCCCTGCCGGCGCCCGCCACGCGCCCGGCGCCGCTGCAGCTGCTGATCGACCGCGAGGGCCGGCCGCTGGTGGTCTTCGCCGGCGCCGCCCTGGCCCGCGACCAGCTGCCCCAGATGCTCGTCGCCCGGCTCACGCCGGCCGGCGCGCTCGACGGCGCCTACGGCGCGGGCGGCGTCGCGGCCGTCGGCACGCAGGTCGGCTGCGGCGGCGGCTGCACGCCCACGGCGCTGGCCCCGGACGGCAGCCTCGTCACGACCGGCGCGACCGGCAGCTTCCCCGCCGCCCCCGGCGCGCCGCGCACCCTCACCTGGGTGGTGCGCCGGCTGACGCCCGCCGGCGCCGTCGACACCGGGTTCGGCAGCCAGGGCACCGCCGCGGTGGTGACCGGCGACGCCGCCGGCCACTCGGTCGCCGTGCTCGGCGACGGCAGCGTCGTGACGGCGGGCACCGTGGCCGGCTCCGCGCAGGTGGCGCGGCTGACCGCGGCCGGCACGGCCGACCCCGGCTTCCACGCCGGGATGCCGCTGGACCTCGGCGCCGCGCTCGGCACCGTCGACCTGGCCGCCCGCGCCGGCGGCGCGGTCGACGTCCTGGCCTACACCTCGACGTCGGCGCGGATCGTCCGCGTCACGGCCGCCGGGATCCCGGACCCCGCGTTCGGCGCCGGCGGGACCGCGACGCTGCCGTTCGGCTACTCCGGCACGGCGGGGCTCGTCGCCCGGCCCGACGGCTCGGCGCTGGTGACCACCGCGCCGTTCTCCGACAACAGCGGCGCCCGGCCGGCGCTGACCGCCTACGCCGTCTCGCCGGCCGGCGACGTCGGCGCGCCCCTCGTCATCCGCGTGCCGTTCGCCGGCGGCCTGGCGTCGGTGGCCGCCCACATCCGCCCGGTCGCCGTCATGCCGCTGGAGCAGAGCCGCTACGGCGCCGGGCGTCCCGTCCTGCGCCCCGACGGGTCGCTCTTCGTGCCCGGCAGCGTCGCGGTCACCCAGTACACCGGCGAGGGGACCGGCTTCGGCCACTACGAGGTGGCCGCGGCCTCGCTGACGCCCGCGCTCACGCTCGACCCGGCGTTCGGGGGGCCGGCGCGGCCGGCGCGCATCGCCATCAGCGTCCCGGCCCAGCGCGCGCGCACCGATGGGCAGCGCCGGTCCTTCCGGGTCGCGGTGCAGGCCACCGCGTCGGGGCCCGGCCTGGCCCTGCTCACGGTCCGCTCGGGCGCGCGCGTCCTCGCGCGGTCGACCGCGCCGGTGCTGCATGCCGGCCGCCAGCGACTCGCCGCGCTGCTCACGGTCTCCGGCCGGCGCTTGTTGCCCCACGCCCACGGCGTGCGGGTGACCGTGACGGCGGGGTTCCGTGATCTCGTGGGCCAGGAGGCGCGCGCGACCGCGCGCGGACGGCTCGAGTAAGCCGCAACCTCCGCCGATCGGACGGTCGGCGGACGCCGGGGCCGTTGCTACCCTCCGGCGTGCCGCCGCGTCCCCTCGACGTCGCCTCGTCGA
>Ga0308176_10003357_pt1 | contig 10247 bp, 12 predicted proteins | sample PhyCR2_3_FD_203890 | JGI IMG/M metagenome (GOLD analysis project Ga0308176, IMG submission 203890) | Soil microbial communities from UC Gill Tract Community Farm, Albany, California, United States - DLSLS.C.R2 | ecosystem: Environmental > Terrestrial > Soil > Agricultural land | place: USA... | reverse complement strand
CCGTGGCGGCGAGCGTCACCAGCACCCACAGGGCGACCAGCAGCCGTCGTGTCCAACGACGACCACGCGGAGCCGTCGGCGGGGGCGTCGGCTCCGGCGTCTCGAGGTCGTGGCCCCGGGGCTGTTCCTCCCCTCGGGGCGCTTCCGGTTCCTCGGACGGAGGCGCCGCGACGGGAACCGCGGACGACGGCGCATGAGCCGATCCCTGCGAGCGACGCGTTCGTCGCGGCCTCGGCTCCCGCACAGCGCGACGACGGCCGGCCTTCTGCTCCGCACGCACGCCGGCCATGGATCCCCTGCCACCTCTTCTGACGCCGGGTCCCGAGCCCGACCGCGTCAGGGTACCAACGGCGTGGCTCCTCAGAACCTGCGGTTGGCGAGCGACGGGTTGGCGACGCGGGCCTGCTCGAGGCGCTCGCGTTCCACGGTCGCCACGACCAGGTGGTCGCCGTCGCCGACCTCGGCGATGACCTCCCCCGACGGTCCCGCCACGATCGAGTGACCCGTGTAGCGAGGCCCGGGCTGGCCGGCTGCGGCGACGAACACCGTGTTCTCGATCGCGCGGGCGAGCGCCAGCGTCCGCCAGTGCTCGACCTTGGCCGGTCCCGCCACCCAGGCGGACGGCAGCACCAACAGCTCGGCACCCCTGCTGACCAGCTCGCGGGCCAGCTCGGGGAACCGCAGGTCGTAGCAGGTCATCACTCCGACCGACATGCCCTCGACGTCGACCACGACCGGTTCGACCGGGCCGGCCAGCAGCCGGTCGGACTCGCGGTAGCCGAAGGAGTCGTAGAGGTGGATCTTGCGGTACGACGCCCGCAGACCGTCCCGGTCCACGACGACCACCGTGTTGTACGGCCGGTCGGGGTCGTCGCTGGTCTCGAACATGCCGGCCACGACCGTCGTACGGTGCTGGTCGGCGAAGCCGGTCAGGTGGTCGACGAACGCTCCGTCGAGCGGCTCGGCGTGCGCCGACACGTCGGAGCCCGGAGCGCCGAAGTCGCGCATGAACGCCTCGGGGAAGACCACCAGCCCGGTCTCCGGCTCGAGCCGTTCACCGGCCGCGCTGACCGCTGCCCGGTTCTCCTCGGCGTCGAGGGTCGAGCTCCGCTGCACCAGCGCGAGCCGCAGGGATCCGGGGGTGCTCACGGGGCAAGCCTGCCAGAAGCGTGAGGCTCGCCTCTTGCGCAACCCCACTCAATGACCTAATGTATTCACTCATTCAGTCATTGCTGGGAGGGCCTTCCATGTTCGCCGGTGCCGCACTGCTCCTGCTGCTGTTCGTCCTGGTCCCGCTCGTGGTGGTGGCGGTCGTGGTCGGGACCGTCCTGGTCACCTCGTCGCGGCCGGACGTGAGCCTGAGCTCGGAGGTGGCCGGCGCCCGCCGGCACGCGGTGACGACGGGCGCCCTCTCCACGCTGGTCGCGGTCGCCACGCCCTTCTTCGTGCTTGCGGCGTTCGGGGCGTCGTACGCCCTCAGGCTCTCCTTCGGCTTGCCGTTCCGGCCGGTTGCCTGTGCCCCGCTGGCCGGTGCCTTCGTCGGCCTGGTCGTGCTGCTGGTCGGTGAGCTCACCTGGCCGCGGCCCACCGGCGCCTCGCGCACCGCGCTGCTCCAGGACCGCTCGATGCGCACTCTCCTCGACTCCGGCTGGGTGCGCCTCACCGTCGTCGCGGTGGCGGTCGCCACCGTGGCCCTGGTGATCGGCGGCCTGGTCGGTGACGGGCAGAGCATCACCCACGTGCGTCCCGGGGGTGCCACCAGCGCCGGTCCGTTCCCGGGGTGGGGCTTCGCCGCTCCTCAGCTCGTCATGCTGGCCTTGTGCCTGGGCCTTGCGGTCGCGTGTGTCGGCGCGACCTCGCGACGCAGCGCGGTCGTCCGCGCCGACGCCGAGACCGACGACCTGCTGCGGCGGGCCTCGGTGGCCCGGGTCGGCCGGCTGGTGCTCGCCTCGGCGCTGGTGACCCTCGGCGCGGACCTCTTCTTCGGCGGGCTCGCGGCCCAGAGCGCCTATCCCGAGGGAGGCTGGCACACCGTGGCGGCGAGCGTGACGCTCGCCGGCCCCCTGCTCCTGCTGCTCGGCCTGGTCGCGCTGGCCCTGCCCGCCCCGCGGCTGCCGGCGGTGCACCTGACGCCCACCTCCACGGCGTCGTCGATGCCGGCATGACCGTCGCCATCACCCTCGACATGCTGGCCGCCACCCCGCCGTACGAGCAGGTGCGCTCGCAGATCGCCGGACACATCCGCACCGGGAGCATCCGCACGGGTGAGAAGCTGCCGGTCGTGCGGGCGCTCGCCGCGGACCTGGGGGTGGCCACCAACACGGTCGCGCGGGCCTACCGGGAGCTCGAGGCGGGTGGCCTGGTGACGACGCGGAGGCGCGTGGGCACGATCGTGCAGGCGCCGCCCGCGCCCGCCGGCCCGGCATTGCAGCAGGCCGCGACCACCTTCGTCCGGGACGCCCGCAACGCAGGTCTCGCCGACGAGGAGGTCGTCGACCTGGTCCGCGGAGCGCTCATCGACCTGGGCTGAGCGTCGCGCCGACGCACGCGTCGTCGCGGACCGGACACCGGTATTTCGGTGTTGCCAGATCGTGGCTCGCGTACGACGCTGGGACGGTGACCCTGCACGACTGGATCGACGAGCTGTGCGACGCCTTGGAGATCGACGCGGAGCTCGACGAGGGACTCATCTTGGACCTGGCCCGAGACGTGACGGACGGCGTGGAACGCGCGGCCGCACCGGTCTCGACCTTCTTGCTCGGGTACGCCGCGGCGGTGCACGGCGCGAGCCCCGACAAGGTGGAGGAGCTGGCCGGCCGCGCGAGCGCCCTCGCCGAGTCCTGGGACCACGAGGCCGGCGACGGGAGCGACGAGTTCGAGGAGGTAGAGGTCGACGACGACGACCTCGTCGACATCGACTGACCGATCGCGTCGACGGACGTGGGCGAGCCGGGCCTTGCCTCTGCTCGCCACCTAGTCTGACTGGCATGCGCGCGATCACCGTCCCCGAGCCCGGCGGCCCCGAGGCCCTCGTCCTGACCGAGCTGCCCGACCCGGAGCCCGGACCGGGCGAAGTGGTGCTCGACATGGCGGCGACGGCGGTCAACCGTGCCGACACCCTGCAGCGACAGGGCCACTACCCCCCGCCGCCCGGCGCCTCGGAGGTGCTCGGGCTCGAGTGCTCAGGCGTCGTGGCCAGCGTGGGCGAGGGAGTCGACCGGTGGAAGGCGGGTGACGAGGTCTGTGCGCTGCTGGCCGGCGGCGGCTACGCCGAGAAGGTGCTGGTGCCCCAGGGACAGGTGATGCCGGTCCCCGACGGCGTCGACCTGGTGACCGCCGGGGCGCTGCCGGAGGTGGCTTGCACCGTCTGGTCCAACGTCTTCATGATCGCCGGCCTGCAGAAGGACGAGACGCTCCTCGTGCACGGCGGTGGGGGCGGCATCGGCACCTTCGCCATCCAGCTCGCCCACGCCTTGGGTGCACGGGTCCTCACCACGGCCGGTTCTGCGGAGAAGCTCGACGTCTGTCGCTCACTGGGTGCCGACGTGGCGATCAACTACCGCGACGAGGACTTCGTGGCAGCGGTCGCTGATGCCACCGAGGGGCACGGCGCTGACGTCATCCTCGACAACATGGGAGCGAAGTACCTCCCCCGCAACGTCGAGACGCTCGCCACCGAGGGCCGCCTCGTCGTCATCGGGATGCAGGGCGGGGCGAAGGGCGAGCTGGACCTGTCGGTGCTGATGCGCAAGCGCGCGGCCGTCATCTCCACGGGGCTGCGGGCCAGGCCGGTCGAGGAGAAGGCCGCGATCTGTGCGGCCGCTGTCGAGCACGTGTGGCCGCTGGTCGCGGATGGCACCGTCAAGACGCTCGTCCACACGACCCTTCCGCTGGCCGAGGCTGCGCAGGCGCACCGGATCATGGACGAGAGCAGTCACACGGGCAAGATCGTGCTCACCGCCTGAGCCTCGTACGGCCTCACGACCCGTGGGTCAGGAGCGCTGCGTATGGTGGGTCGCATGACCTCGGAGCAGCCTCAGAGCAGCCCAGCCGGCGACACCGACAGTCCGGGCAGCGACGCCGACAGCAGCGACGAGCCACGCGTGATGATCGTCGGCCCCGACGGCATGGCGGTCGGCGGTGGTGGCGACTCCGACGACGGTGAGCGCGCCGTGACCGACCTGGTCGAGCAGCCGGCGAAGGTCATGCGGATCGGGTCGATGATCCGTCAGCTCCTCGAGGAGGTGAAGTCCGCGCCCCTCGACGAGGCCAGCCGGGCCCGGCTCGCCGACGTCTACGAGTCGTCGATCAAGGAGCTCGAGGCCGGCCTCGCACCCGAGCTGGTGGAGGAGCTCGAGCGGCTCTCGCTGCCGTTCAGCTCCGAGACGCCGTCGGAGGCGGAGCTGCGGATCGCACAGGCACAGCTGGTCGGCTGGCTCGAAGGCCTGTTCCACGGCATCCAGACCGCGATCTACGCCCAGCAGATGGCGGCAAGGGCCCAGCTCGAGCAGATGCGTCGGGCGCTGCCGGCCGGTTTGATGCCCGACGGGGCGGCCATGGCGCACCCGGGTCAGCAGCCGGGCCAGCCCGAGGAGCCCGGCAACCGCGGCGGCATGTACCTCTAGCCCCGCTTACGTCATACGGATCGCGGGCTACTGCGTCCGACTCGTATGACGTCCTCGCTACGTCATACGGATCGAGTCGTACGACGACCAGAGGCGATGACGTCAGACGTCGGAGGCCAGCCGGTCGATCACGCGGGCGAGCTCGAGGTCCTTGGAGGTCACGCCGCCCTGGGAGTGCGTGGAGAGCGTGAACCGCAGGGTGGTGTAACGGATGTCGATGTCGGGGTGGTGGTCCCGCGTCTCGGCCGCCTCGGCGACCTGCCGCACCAGTCCTATCCCGGACATGAAGGAGGAGGCCTGCACCTCCCGGGTGATCGAGTCGCCGTCCTGGCTCCAGCCCGCGAGGTCCTCCACGAGCGCCGCGTCGATCTCGTCCTGCGCGAGCCTGGCCATGTCGGTCCTCCTCAGACCTCGGTGCGACCCTCGTTGTCCTTGGTGCGCAACCCGATCTTGTTGCCCAGCCACACCAGCGGGTCGTACTTGCGGTCGACGACGCGCTCCTTCATCGGGATGATCGCGTTGTCGGTGATGTGGATGCCTTCGGGGCAGACCTCGGTGCAGCACTTGGTGATGTTGCACATGCCGAGGCCCGCCGCGTCCTGGGCGAGCTGTCGCCGGTCGTTGGTGTCGAGCGGGTGCATGTCGAGCTCGGCGTACCGCAGGAAGAAGCGAGGTCCGGCGAAGGCTTCCTTGTTGTCCTCGTGGTCACGTACGACGTGGCAGACGTTCTGGCAGAGGAAGCACTCGATGCACTTGCGGAACTCCTGACCGCGCTCCACGTCGGCCTGCATCATGCGGCGCTTGCCGTCCTCGTCCCGCGGGGTCAGCTTGACCGAGGGCACCTGCTTGGCCTTCTCGTAGTTGAACGAGACGTCCGTGACCAGGTCGCGGATGACGGGGAAGGTGCGTACCGGTGTGACCGTGATCGTCTCGCTCGGCTCGAAGTCCGACAGCCGCGTCATGCACATCAGCCGCGGTCGGCCGTTGACCTCGGCGCTGCACGACCCGCACTTGCCGGCCTTGCAGTTCCAGCGCACCGCGAGGTCGCCGGCCTGGGTGGCCTGCAGCCGGTGGATCGCGTCGAGGACGACCTCGCCCTCCTCCACCTCGACGGTGTAGTCGCCGAGCTCACCGCCGGTCCGGTCACCGCGCCAGACGCGGAGCTTCAGGTCGTAGCCCATCAGACGGGGTCCCCGACGCGCAAGGAAAGGGAGTGGCGTGGTGGGGTGTTCATTCGAACAGCTCCTTGAGGTCGTCGGGCATCACCGGGAGGGGCTGGTGCTTCAGGTCGACCGGGCTCGCGAAGTCGCCACCGGCGAGGGTCAGCACCAGGTTGAGCTGCCCCCAGCTGTCGTCCGGTCCGGGGTAGTCGTCGCGCGTGTGGCCGCCGCGCGACTCCTTGCGCTCGAGCGCTGCCTTGGCGATGCACTCCGAGACGATCAGCATGTTGGTCAGGTCGATGGCCAGGTGCCAGCCCGGGTTGTACTGACGGTGCCCCTCGACCTGCAGCTTCTTGGCGCGCTCCTTGAGCTTCTGGATCTCGACGAGGGACTCCTCGAGCTCCTCGGCCTTGCGGATGATGCCGACCAACCGCTGCATGACGTCCTGCAGGTCCTTCTGGATGGTGTACGGGTTCTCACCGCCGCCTTCGATCTCGAAGGGTGCCAGCGCGGCCTGCGATGCGGCGCGTACGTCGTCCTCGTCCACCCGCGGGCGCTTGTCGCGACTGCGGTGGGCGTAGTACGCCGCGTTGTGGCCGGCGCGCCGACCGAAGACCAGCAGGTCGGACAGCGAGTTGCCACCGAGCCGGTTGGACCCGTGCATGCCTCCGGCCACCTCGCCGGCGGCGTACAGACCGGTGACGATCGACTCCTCGGTGTCGGGGTCCACCTCGACGCCGCCCATCACGTAGTGGCAGGTCGGCCCGACCTCCATCGGCTCGGCCGTGATGTCGACGTCGGCGAGCTCCTTGAACTGGTGGTACATCGAGGGCAGCCGGCGGCGGATGAACTCGGCGTCGCGCCGAGAGGCGATGTCGAGGAAGACGCCGCCGTGCGGTGATCCCCGACCGGCCTTGATCTCGGAGTTGATGGCGCGGGCGACCTCGTCGCGCGGCAGCAGCTCGGGAGGCCGGCGGTTGTTCTTCTTGTCGGTGTACCAGCCCTCGGCCTCCTCGATGGAGTCCGCGGTCTCGTTCTTGAAGTACTCGGGGATGTAGTCGAACATGAACCGCTCGCCCTCGGAGTTCTTCAGGGCGCCGCCGTCCCCGCGGACCGACTCGGTGACCAGGATGCCCTTCACCGAGGGCGGCCAGACCATGCCGGTCGGGTGGAACTGGACGAACTCCATGTTGATCAGGGAGGCGCCGGTCTTCATCGCGAGCGCGTGGCCGTCGCCGGTGTACTCCCAGGAGTTGGACGTGACCTGGTAGGACTTGCCGATCCCCCCCGTGGCCAGCACGACGGCGGGCGCCTCGAAGACGATGAACCGACCGGTCTCGCGCCAGTAGCCGAAGGCACCGGAGACCCGGCCTCCCCGGGCTCCACCGTCCTTGAAGATGTCGGTGACCGTGCACTCCATGAACACGTCGATGTCGAGCGCGACGACCCGCTGCTGGAGGGTGCGGATCATCTCCAGGCCGGTGCGGTCGCCCACGTGAGCGAGGCGGGCGTAGCGGTGACCACCGAAGTCGCGCTGGGAGATCAGGCCGTCCTTGGTGCGGTCGAACAGCGCACCCCACTCCTCGAGCTCGAGGACCCGCTCGGGGGCCTCCTGCGCGTGCAGCTGGGCCATCCGCCAGTTGTTGAGCATCTTGCCGCCACGCATCGTGTCGCGGAAGTGCACCTGCCAGTTGTCGTCGGGGTAGACGTTGCCCATCGACGCCGCGATGCCGCCCTCGGCCATCACCGTGTGCGCCTTGCCCAGCAGGGACTTGCACACCACGGCGACCCGGGCCCCGGCGTCGTGCGCGGCGATGGCCGCGCGGAGCCCCGCTCCGCCCGCGCCGATCACCACGACGTCGTACTCGTGGCGCTCGAAACCCGTGTCCTGTCCGGAGTCGGTCCGGTTGCCGGTCATGGGGTGGCGGTCGTCGCTCATCTAGAAAAACCTCGGGTCGGAGAAGGCGCCGGTGGCGAGGAGGTAGACGTAGAGGTCGGCGATCGCCACCGAGAACAGCGAGAGCCACGCGTAGCGGGCGTGCTGGGCGTTGAGCTTGGAGACGAACGACCAGGCGCGGTAGCGCACGGGGTGCTTGGAGAAGTGCCGCAGCCGGCCGCCGACGGCGTGCCGGCAGGAGTGGCAGCCCAGCGTGTAGAGCCAGATCAGCACGACGTTGGCCACCAGGACGACCGTGCCGAGCCCCATGTGGCCCCAGTGGCCCTTCGCGTCGCGGAAGCCGAGCACTGCGTCGTACGACAGCACGAGGGCGACCAGGACCGCGGCGTAGAAGAAGTAGCGGTGGATGTTGTTGAGGATCAGCGGCAGCCGCGTCTCGCCGGAGTACTTGCCGTGCGGCTCGGCGACGCCGCAGGCGGGTGGGCTCAGCCAGAACGAGCGGTAGTAGGCCTTGCGGTAGTAGTAGCAGCTCATCCGGAAGCCGAGCGGGAAGATCAAGATGATCAGGGCCGGCGACAGCTGCCAGAAGCTGAACGGCTGCCCGAAGTCCGACGAGCCGTCGATGCAGTTGCTGGTCAGGCACGGCGAGTAGAACGGCGAGAGGTACGGCGCCGAGTAGTAGTGGTGGCCGGCGAACGCGCGGATCGTCGCGTAGACCACGAAGGCGGCGAAGACGATGAAGGTGACCGCCGGGTAGAGCCACCACCGATCCTGCCGGAGGGTCCTCTCCTCGATCCGTGCGCGACCGGGGCTACGGACGCCGAGCGACATGCGGTTCTCTCCTGGTCATCAGCTGTTCACGGGCAGGGTCACGGTCGGCGTTCGTCGTTCAGGTGACGTGCTGGGTCTCGGACTGGGCGTCGAGCCACATGCTCTCGTCGTACGGGTCGTCGGGGATCAGCACCATCTCGTCGGCCGACACCATCGGCCGGTGGCCCGGCATCGGTTCACCGAGCTGGTCGAGCGACTCGGCGAGCCGGTCCACGTCCGCCGTGAGCCGGCGTACGCCGAGCGTGTCGCCGTACTCGTTGCGGATCCGGAGCACTGTCGCGGCAAGGGTGGTGAGCGCCTCGCGCGTGGCACCGACCGCGTCCTGGGCTGACATCCGCTGACCTCCTGCGTGCACGTTAGTTGCGCGGGGACGACCCGGCAGCGAACCGTGATCTCTCTCACATGATGACGGAAGCGAGTCTTGCGCGGATCGGCGGCTGGGCAAAGGGGCGCGCCGGGTCCGGGAATAGCGGCGTCCGTGCACGCGCTGCGCGAGGTATGACTTCCAAGACTTGGTTCATCACCGGCACGTCGCGCGGCTTCGGTCGTGAGTGGACGATCGCGGCCCTCGAGCGCGGCGACCAGGTGGCCGCGACCGCTCGGGACACCAGCAGTCTCGAGGATCTCCTCAACAAGTACGGCGACGCGCTGCTGCCGATCGCGCTGGACGTCACGGACCGCGCAGCCGACTTCGCCGCCGTCCAGCAGGCGCATGAGCACTTCGGTCGGCTCGACGTCGTCGTGAACAACGCCGGCTACGGCCACTTCGGCATGGTCGAGGAGATCAGCGAAGCCGAGGCCCGGGCGCAGATGGAGACCAACCTGTTCGGTGCCCTGTGGGTCACCCAGGCCGCGCTGCCGTTCCTGCGTGCGCAAGGCAGCGGTCACATCATCCAGGTCTCGTCCATCGGCGGCATCTCGGCGTTCCCCATCGTCGGGATGTACCACGCCTCGAAGTGGGCGCTCGAGGGCTTGAGCCAGTCGCTGGCCCAGGAGGTCGCCGACTTCGGCATCAAGGTCACGATCGTCGAGCCGGGTGGGTTCTCCACCGACTGGGCCGGCCCGTCGGCCAAGCACTCCGAGCAACTTGCGGCGTACGACGACGCCCGGGCGAAGGCCCAGGCAGCGAGGGCTACCCGTACCGCTGCCCCGGGCGACCCGACCGCGAGCGCCGACGCGATCCTGACGGTCGTCGACGCGGACGAGCCGCCGCTGCGGGTGTTCTTCGGCGAGGCGCCGTTGGGCATCGCGACCGCTGACTACGAGTCGCGGCTCAGGACCTGGAACGACTGGCAGCACGTCGCCGTACAGGCTCAGGGCTCCTGACCTAGAGGGCGAACAACTCCTCGAGCGCCGCAGCGACACCGTCCTCGTCGTTGCCGGCGGCCGTACGGCGAGCGAGCGCGACGACGCTCGGGTGGGCACCGGCCATGGCGTACGACGTCCCGGCCCACTCGAGCATCGCGAGGTCGTTCGGCATGTCCCCGAAGGCGACCACCTCCTCCGGCGTGACCGCGAGGTCGTCGCAGAGCAGGGCCAGCGTGGTGGCCTTGGTGACGTTCGCCGCGCTCATCTCCACGAGGGCGCCGAGGGAGGACCAGGTGGTCGTGACCAGATGACCGACCAGCGCCTCCACCTGCGCCCAGAACTTCTCGGGCTCCGCCTCCTCGTGACGGGCCAGCAGCTTGACGGTGGTCTCGTCGAAGATCTCCTCGAGAGCGCCGACCTCGACGT
>Ga0308176_10003356_pt1 | contig 10247 bp, 10 predicted proteins | sample PhyCR2_3_FD_203890 | JGI IMG/M metagenome (GOLD analysis project Ga0308176, IMG submission 203890) | Soil microbial communities from UC Gill Tract Community Farm, Albany, California, United States - DLSLS.C.R2 | ecosystem: Environmental > Terrestrial > Soil > Agricultural land | place: USA... | reverse complement strand
AGACGCTGATGCCCGCGCTCGCCGAGCTCGAGCAGGCCTGGGTGCAGGCACGCGCGGACAGCGGCTTCAACGCCGAGCTCGAGGGCCTGCTGCGCGACTTCGTCGGGCGCCCGTCGCCGCTGTACCTCGCGCGCCGGCTGAGCGAGGTCGCCGGGCGCGAGCTGTGGCTCAAGCGCGAGGACCTCAACCACACGGGCTCGCACAAGATCAACAACGCGATCGGCCAGGCGCTGCTGGCCAAGCGCATGCGCAAGGACCGCATCATCGCCGAGACCGGCGCCGGCCAGCACGGCGTCGCCAGCGCTACCGCGTGCGCGCTGCTCGGCCTGGAGTGCATCGTCTACATGGGCTCCGAGGACGTCCGCCGCCAGGCGCCCAACGTCCAGCGCATGCAGCTCCTCGGCGCGACGGTCGTCCCCGTCGACGCGGGCGCGCGGACGCTGAAGGAGGCTGTCTCGGAGGCGATCCGCGACTGGGTCACCAACGTCGGCTCGACGCACTACATCATCGGCTCGGCGGTCGGCCCGGCGCCCTACCCGGCGATCGTGCGCGACCTGCAGCGCCGGATCGGCGACGAGGCGCGCGCCCAGCTGCTCGAGCAGGCCGACCGGCTGCCCGCCCGCGCGATCGCCTGCGTGGGCGGCGGCTCCAACGCGATCGGCACGTTCGCCGGCTTCGTCGACGACCCGGGTGTCGAGCTCGTCGGCGTCGAGGCCGCGGGCGAGGGGATCGAGTCCGGGCGCCACGGCGCTCCACTGACCGTCGGTGGCCGGCCCGGCGTGCTGCACGGCGCGCTCAGCGCCCTGCTGCAGGACGACGAGGGCCAGATCCAGGAGGCCCATTCGATCTCCGCCGGGCTCGACTATCCCGGCTCCGGGCCCGAGCACGCCTGGCTGCGCGACTCGGGCCGGGCGACGTACGTCGCGGTGTCCGACGCCGACGCGCTCGCGGCGTTCCGCGAGGTGACGAAGCTCGAGGGCATCATCCCGGCGCTGGAGACCGCGCACGCGTTCCACTACGTCCTGCACGAGCCCAGCGAGTCGGACTGCGACCTGCTGTGCCTGTCGGGCCGCGGCGACAAGGACCTCGCCGAGGTCCTGGCGCAGTGACTGGGCCCGAGCGGATCGCGGCCGCGTTCGCGAACTCCGGCAAGCGGGCGGCGCTCATGCCCTACCTGATGGGCGGCTTCCCCGACATGGAGGCGTCGAAGCAGATCGGGCTGGCCTACGCCGACGGCGGTGCGGACCTGGTCGAGCTGGGCATCCCGTTCTCCGACCCGCTGGCCGACGGCCCTGTCATCCACGCGGCGGGGACGGCGGCGCTGAAGGCCGGCGCCACCACCGGCGCCGTGCTGGGCGTCTGCGAGGCGCTCGCCCCGCGGGTCGCGGTGGTGGTCATGTGCTACGCCAACCTCGTCCTCGCCCGCGACGACTTCCCGGCGCGGATCGCGGCCGCCGGCGCGTCCGGGCTGATCGTCCCGGACCTGCCGCTCGAGGAGGCGCCGCCGCTGCTGGACGCCTGCGACGCCGCCGGTGTCGCACTCGTGCCGCTCGTGGCACCCACGACCCCGGACGCCCGCCTGCGGGCGATCGGCCAGCGCGCCCGCGGCTTCATCTACACGGTGTCTGTCACCGGGACCACCGGCGAGCGCGACGCGCTCAGCGAGACGTTCGCCGCCACCGTGCAGCGAGCACGTCAGCACGCGGACGTCCCGGTCGCGCTCGGATTCGGCATCGCGACCCCGGAGCACGCGGCCCAGGCGGCCGCCGCCGGAGCCGACGGCGTGATCGTCGGCTCGCGGCTCGTGCGCGCCGCGGCCGAGGGCGAGGACGTGCGCGGGCTCGTCGAGAGCATGGCGCGCGCGCTCCGATAAAGTCCCGCGCGCAATGGGCTTCATCCTCACCGCCGTCTTCGGATTCGTCGTCTGGATCGTCCTCTGGTCGATCGACGTGAAGTCCTTCGACGCCTTCATGATCACGGTGCTGATCCTCGTGGTCGGGGCGACCAGCCGGATCCTCGCGCCGTTCCTGCCGGGGAATCGCGACCGATAATCAGGACTTAATGGTGCGGGCGTTGCACCATGTCGGGTGCCGGGTATAGGCTCGCCGCACTTTGGTGACCGTTCCCTGAGGAGGGAATCTTGCGAGTACGTTCAGTGGCAGCTTCCAGCTGCCTAACGGTCGCTCTTGCCTTCGGCGTCGCCGCGTGCGGCAGCTCGGACAACAAGAGCAGCGGTGGAGGCGGTAGCACCGGCTCCACGTCCCTGACCATCTATTCCAGCCTCCCGCTCCAGGGCGACTCCCGGCCGCAGTCCGAGTCGGTTGTCAACGGCGAGAAGCTGGCGCTGCAGGAGCACGGCGGCAAGGTCGGCAAGTTCACGATCAAGTACGTGAGCCTCGACGACTCCACCGCCGCGACCGGCAAGTGGGAGCCGGGCGCGACGTCGTCCGACGCCCGTAAGGCCGCCCAGGACAAGTCGACGATCGCCTACCTCGGCGAGTTCAACTCGGGTGCCTCGGCGATCTCGATCCCGATCATCAACGAGGCCGGCATCCTGCAGGTCTCGCCTTCGAACACCTACGTGGGCCTGACCCGCTCCGAGGGTGCCGACAAGGGCGAGCCGGACAAGTACTACCCGTCGGGCAAGCGCACCTACGGGCGCGTCGTCCCCGCCGACCACATCCAGGCCGCCGCCCAGGTCGCCTACCAGAAGGACCAGGGCTGCAAGAGCACCTACGTCCTGAATGACAAGGAGGTCTACGGGAAGGGCATCGCGGACGCCGTGCAGAAGGACGGCTCGTCGCAGGGCCTGCAGATCCTCGGCAACGACGGGATCGACACGAAGGCCGCGAACTTCCGCGCGCTGGCGACGAAGATCAAGGGCAAGAACGCCGACTGCATGTTCTTCGGCGGCATCACGGACAACAAGGCCGTGCAGGTGTGGAAGGACGTCGGAGCCGCCAACCCGAACATCAAGATGTTCGGCCCGGACGGCGTCGCCGAGTCGTCGTTCACGACGAAGCTCCCGGCTGCCCTGCAGTCGCGGACGTTCATCACCAACCCGACCCTGGACCCGAAGCTCTACCCGCCGGCGGCCCAGGACTTCTTCAAGACCTACAAGGACAAGTTCGGGAAGACCCCGGAGCCGTACGCGATCTACGGTTACGAGGCGATGCAGGTGGCCCTGCTGGCGATCCAGAACGCCGGTGACAAGGGCAACGACCGCCAGGCCGTGATCGACGAGTTCTTCAAGATCAAGGACCGCGACTCGGTCCTCGGCAAGTACTCGATCGACGAGAACGGGGACACCACCCTCTCCGACTACGGCGGAGACAAGGTGAAGGGTGGCCAGCTGGTGTTCGACAAGGTCATCAAGGCTCAGACCTAGACCTGACCTGCCGGAAGGTGTAAGGATCGGCGGGCCGAACTCAGCGTTCGGCCCGCCGTTTCCGGGCACATCCACATGGAAGCCGCTTCAATCCCTGAGCAGCAGCCGGAGCCCGAGGCGCGTACGCCTCGTCGCTCCGCCGGGAACTACATCTGGGACAACATCCTCCCGGTCCTGCTGGCCGTCGCGCTGCTGTACTTCCTGGCGCACGACTTCGACCGGACGTTCGACGACCTCAAGACGGGGCTGTCCAACGGCACGATCTGGGCGCTGATCGCGCTCGGGTACACGCTGGTCTACGGCATCATCGAGCTGATCAACTTCGCCCACGGCGAGGTCTTCATGATCGGCTCGTTCGTGAGCGTCTCGCTGTGGCAGCTGCTCGGCCTGACGGACACGACCGCGGCCGTGACCGGGATCCTCTGCATCATCGCCGTGCTCCCGGCCGCGATGCTCGCGTGCGGGTCGCTGAACGTGATGATCGAGCGCGTGGCCTACCGGCCGCTGCGAAATGCCCCCAAGCTGGCGCCGCTGATCACCGCGATCGGCATGAGCTTCATCCTGCAGAACGTCGGCCTGCTCTGGCGTCCCACGCCGGACAGCGCCCCCGACCTGATCCGCTCCCAGGTCGACTACTTCCAGGTCTTCAACACGGGCATCGAGCACTCCGATGTCTTCGCGGTCGTCGTGACGGTGCCGATGCTCGTCGCCCTCCTGTGGTTCGTCGGGCGCACGAAGTACGGCAAGGCGATGCGCGCCACCGCCCAGGACATGGACGCCGCGCGCCTGATGGGCATCGACGTGGACCGTACGATCTCGCTGACGTTCCTGCTCGGCGGCATGCTCGCCGGGGCGGCGGGCGTGATCTACGCGCTCTACAACGGCACGATCCAGTTCAACCAGGGCTTCACCGCCGGCCTGATCGCGTTCACCGCGGCGGTCATGGGCGGCATCGGCAACCTCAAGGGCGCGGTCGTCGGCGGCCTGATCATCGGCGTGATCCAGGCGATCTCCGACGACTACGCGCAGCCCGTGTGGACCAACGCGATCGTGTTCGCGATCCTGATCATGGTCATGGTCTTCCGCCCGCAGGGCCTGTTCGGCGAGGAGACGAGAGAGGGATGAGCGCGGCGCTCGCAACGTTCCGGGGCAACATGCGCACCGTCCGCGGCGCGCTGCCCAACTGGGTGTGGGGCCTGATCCTGATCGCGCTGGCGATCCTCTACCCCTACATCACGGACAACATCGACCTGCCGATCCTCGGCGGCCACGACGACCTGCTCGACGCGTCGATCCAGACGCTCGGCTACATCATCATGGCGCTGGGCCTGAACATCGTGGTCGGCATGGCGGGCCTGCTCGACCTGGGCTACGTCGCGTTCTATGCCATCGGCGCGTTCGTGATCGGGTGGCTCGGGTCCCAGCACTTCCCGGACATCAACCACGGCAAGGGGATCCACTTCCTCGTCCAGAGCGAGAGCGGGATCAGCCACCAGCCGATCCCGGGCATCCACATCAACTTCTTCCTGGTGATCTTCATCGCCGCGGCGTTCACGGCGATCTGGGGAGCGATCCTGGGCGCGCCGACCCTGCGCCTGCGTGGCGACTACCTCGCGATCGTGACGCTCGCGTTCGGCGAGATCGTGCCGCGCGTGTTCGAGAACTCGACCAGCGGCTTCTTCGGCATCGGCAGCATCGACTTCTCCAACGGCCGTCAGGGCATCACCCCGATCGACAAGATCAACCTCCCCTGGACGACGGACCCGTTCCGATATCCGCTGGAGCTGAAACCCGCCTACTGGGTGGCTCTGGGGATGGTGTTCTTCACCATCTTCATCAACCGGCGCCTGCGCGACTCGCGCCTCGGGCGCGCCTGGATCGCGGTGCGCGAGGACGAGGTGGCCGCCGCGGCGATGGGCGTCAACCTGGTGCGCACGAAGCTCATGGCCTACGCGATCGGCGCGGCGTTCGGCGGCTTCGCCGGCGTGTTCCTGGGGACCTACAACAACACGGTGAACGTGGACCAGTTCGAGTTCGGGTTCTCCGTGTTCATCCTCTGCATGGTCATCATCGGCGGCATGGGCAACCTCAGCGGCGTGATCGTCGGCGCGATCTTCCTGTCGCTGGTCAACCGCGACCTGCTGCCCGAGCTCAACACCTATCCGGAGAAGATCGGCCTGAACTTCGACGTCACGTCGATCAACTTCGGGATCTTCGGCTTCCTGCTGCTCGTGATGATGGTGCTGCGGCCCGAGGGGCTCATACCGTCGACCAGACGCAAACTCGAGCTGCACGAAGCCGAGCTCGAGAACGAGGAGATCGCGGGCGCGATGGAGCCCCAGCTCTACGAGGTGCGCCACGAATGAGCGAGCAGTCCGCAGCGAACGGCACCGTGCTGGAGGCGACGAACGTCTCGAAGGTCTTCGGCGGGCTGGTCGCGGTCAACGACGTCAACTTCACCGTGCCCGAGCGGGGCATCGTCTCCCTGATCGGCCCCAACGGCGCCGGCAAGACGACGTTCTTCAACTGCATGACGGGGCTGTACAAGCCGACGACCGGCCGCGTGATCTTCAACGGCAGGGACATCACGGCCAAGCGCCCCGACATCGTCACGACCGCCGGGATCGCGCGCACGTTCCAGAACATCAAGCTGTTCCGGACGATGACCGCGCTCGAGAACGTGCAGGTCGGCATGCACTCGCGGATGAAGGCGCGCGTCAGCGGCATGGTGCTGCGCACGCCGTTCGTGCGCCGCGAGGAGAAGGAATCCGTGGAGAAGGGCCGCGAGCTGCTCAACTTCGTCGGCCTGCGGCGCATCGGCGAGCTCGCGATGAACCTGCCCTACGGCGACCAGCGGCGCCTGGAGATCGCGCGCGCGCTCGCGTCGGACCCGAAGCTGCTGCTGCTCGACGAGCCGACCGCGGGCATGAACCCGCAGGAGTCCGAGGAGCTGCGCCAGCTGATGGAGCGGCTGCGCACCGAGCGCGGCCTGTCGATCCTGCTGATCGAGCACGACATGAAGGTCGTCATGAACGTCAGCGACTACATCACGGTGCTCGACCACGGCGAGAAGATCGCCGAGGGCTCTCCCCAGGAGGTGCGCGAGCACCCCCGCGTCATCGAGGCATACCTCGGGAGCCAGGCATGAGCACCAACGGCGGCACGCCCGTCCTGCACGTCGACGGCATCCACACGTTCTACGGCGCGATCGAGGCCCTGAAGGGCATCACGATCGAGGTCCAGGAGGGCGAGATCGTCACGCTGATCGGCTCCAACGGCGCCGGCAAGACGACAACGCTGCGCTCGATCTCGGGCATCGTTCCGCCGCGCATCGGCCGGATCCTGTTCGAGGGGCGCGAGATCCAGGGCCTGGCGGGGCACGAGGTCGCGCAGATCGGCATCGCGCACTCGCCCGAGGGGCGGCGCATCTTCCCGCGCATGACCGTCCTCGAGAACCTCGAGATGGGCGCGTTCACGCGCAAGGACAACAAGGCGATCCGCGAGGACGTCGACCGCGTCTACTCGCTCTTCCCGCGCCTCAAGGAGCGCGAGAAGCAGAAGGGCGGCACCATGTCCGGCGGCGAGCAGCAGATGCTCGCGATGGGCCGCGCCCTGATGGCCCACCCGCGGCTGCTGCTCCTCGACGAGCCATCGCTCGGCCTGGCGCCCGTGATCGTCGACAAGATCTACGAGATCATCCGCGAGATCAACGAGCAGGGCACTACGATCCTGCTGGTCGAGCAGAACGCCAACTACGCCCTGGACGTCTCGACGCGCGGCTACGTGCTCGAGACCGGCGAGGTGGCGCTGTCGGACAAGTCCGACGCGCTGCGCAACGACGAGCGCGTCCAAGCCGCCTACCTCGGAGCGTGACCGTGATCCTCGCCGCCATCGGAGCGAACGCCTTCTGGCTCCTGTACCTCTGGCTCGGCTCGGCGATCGGCGCGAGCTGGCTGTCCAACTACAAGGGCTACGGCGAGAAATGGGGCCTGGGCACAGGCCTTCTGATGAGCATCTTCGGCGTCATCGTCTGGCTCGTCGTGCCGGCCAAGCCGGACTCCAAGTGGGCGGCCCGCCGCCGCGGCGAGGACCCGGACAAGGTCACGACTGCGTAGCGAGGGCCTCGTCGAGGTCCGCGTGCGCGAATGTGTAGCCGAGCTCGAGCGGGCGTCTCGGGACGGCGCGCTGGCCCGTGGTGACGATGCGGGCCATATCGCCGTAGAGCGCGCGGATCGCGAGCGCGGGCACCGGGAGGACCGCGGGCCGGTGCAGCGCGCGGCCGAGGGCCTTCGAGAACGCCGCGTTGGTCACGGGCTCGGGCGCGGCGGCGTTGACCGGGCCCGTCCAATGCTCTTCGTCGATGGCGGCGAGGTAGATGCCCACGAGGTCGTCGATGTGGATCCACGGCAGGTACTGGCGCCCGCCGGCAACCGGGCCGCCGACGCCGAGCTTGAACGGCGGCAGCATCTTGGCCAGCGCGCCGCCGGACTTCGATAGAACCACGCCGGTGCGGACGATGACGACGCGAGTTCCGTGCTGCGCGGCGGCGTTCGCCTCGCGCTCCCACTCGACGCAGACCTGGGCCAGGAAGTCGTCGCCTGGCGGCGCGTCCTCGCCGACGATCTCGTCGCCGCGGCTCCCGTAGTAGCCGACGCCGGAGGCGGAGACGAGGACGCGTGGGCGCGAATCCGCCGCGGCGATCGCGTGCACCAGCCCGCGCGTGCCCTCGACCCGCGACGAGCGGATGCGCTCGCGCGCGGCCGTCGTCCAGCGCTGGGCGACCGGCTCGCCGGCGAGGTGCACCACCGCGTCGCAGCCGGTGAGGTCCTCCGGCGCCGGCGGCCCGGACCGCAGCGAGACCGGCACGACCTCGTCGCCGCGTGCCCGCAGCGCCTCCGAGAGCCGCGTGCCGATCAGCCCAGAAGCTCCGGTGACCGCGACGCGCATCGGTTCAGACCGTCGTGGGCCGGATCCGCTGCTCGTCGATGGCCGCGAACCCGATCGTGTTCTGGTCGGTCGCGGCCATCCCGCTGCTGCGCGCCTCGTCGGCCACCGCGTCGGAGACGGCGGGCGCCACGTCGCGATTGAAGACCGACGGGATGATGTAGTCCTCGCGCAGCTCGGCGTCCTGGACGATCTTGGCGATCGCCCGCGCCGCGGCCATCTTCATGTCCTCGGTGATCTGCTCGGCGCGCACGTCGAGCGCCCCGCGGAAGATGCCGGGGAAGCAGAGGACGTTGTTGATCTGGTTGGGGTAGTCCGAGCGGCCGGTCGCCATGACGCGCACGCGCGGCCCGGCGTCCTCCGGCGTCACCTCGGGCGTCGGGTTGGCCATCGCGAAGACGAGCGCGTCCTTGTTCATCGCATCCAGCGACTCGGAGCGGATCACTCCGGGCCCGCTCAGCCCGATGAAGAGGTCCATGCCCTCCAGCAGCGCGTTCGGCTCGCCCTCGCGCCTGTGCGGGTTCGTCGACTCGGCGTACCAGCGCTTCATCGCCGGCATCGAGCCATCGGCGTAGTCCGCGCGCTCGGTATGGATCGCGCCGCGCGAGTCGCAGCCGATGATGTTGCGCACCCCTGCGTTCATCAGGATCTGCGTGACCGCGATGCCCGCGGCGCCGAGACCCACCATGAGCACGTTGAGGTCCATGAGGTCGCGCCCGGTGAGCTTGCACGCGTTCAGCAGGGCGGCGAGCACGACGACGGCGGTGCCGTGCTGGTCGTCGTGGAAGACCGGGATGTCGAGCTCGGCCTTCAGCCGGCTCTCGATCTCGAAGCAGCGGGGGCCGGAGATGTCCTCGAGGTTGATGCCGCCGAAGCCGGGCGCGATCCGCTTGACGGTCTCGACGATCTCGTCGGGGTCCTTCGTGTCCAGGCAGATCGGGAATGCGTCGACGCCCGCGAACTCCTTGAAGAGCATCGCCTTGCCCTCCATGACCGGCATCGCGGCGCGCGGGCCGATGTCGCCGAGGCCCAGGACGGCGGTGCCGTCGCTGACGACCGCCACCGTGTTGCGCTTGATCGTGTACTGGAAGGCCTTCTCGGGGTCCTCGGCGATCGCGGTGCAGACGCGCGCCACCCCGGGCGTGTAGGCCATCGACAGGTCGTCGCGCGTCTTCAGCGCGTGCTTGTTGCGCTGCTCGATCTTTCCGCCGAGGTGCATCAGGAACGTGCGGTCGGTCGTATCGACGACGCTGACGTCCTCGAGCTCGTCGAGCGCAGCGGTGATCGCGCCCCACTGCTCGGGGCCGACCGCGTCGACCGTGATGTCGCGCACGAGCTTGTCGTCGGAGAGGTCGACGATGTCGACCGCGCCGATCACGCCGCCCGCAGCGCCGATCGCACCGGCGACCCGCCCGAGCATGCCGGGCTTGTTGCCGATCTCGACGCGGATCGTGAGCGAGTACTGGGCAGACGGGGACGCCATCGCGGGCGAGCACTCTATCCCGGCGCCGCTCAGCGAGGCCGGGCGACACGGCCCGGCGGGCAGCCCCTGACGACGTCGCGGCGGTCCACGTTGACGCGCCGCGGTGCCCTGCGGCACCGCACGACGTCGCGCCGGCCGTCGCGCGCCCGGACGAGATCGCCGTGGCCGACGAGCGTGAAGAGGTCGGCGCCCAGGCCGCCATCGAGCACGTCCGCGCCCGGCCCGCCGACGAGCGTGTCGCGCCCGCGGCCGGCGTAGACGATCCGGGCGTCCTCGATCGTGTCGTGCTCGCCGGCCTCGCCCTGCACGGGCCCGTGCCGGCGCAGGTCGACGTGCACCGGGCGCCGGCGCGCGGCGTACGTCACCGCGCCGAAGCCCACCATGACGTCGGCGCCACGCCCGCCGTCGAAGACCACGCCGCCACGGGGTTTG
>Ga0308176_10003355_pt1 | contig 10247 bp, 5 predicted proteins | sample PhyCR2_3_FD_203890 | JGI IMG/M metagenome (GOLD analysis project Ga0308176, IMG submission 203890) | Soil microbial communities from UC Gill Tract Community Farm, Albany, California, United States - DLSLS.C.R2 | ecosystem: Environmental > Terrestrial > Soil > Agricultural land | place: USA... | reverse complement strand
CGGCTGACGGTGGCCCTGACGCTTGCGGTAGCCGGTCTTGTTCTTGTACTTCATGATGACGATCTTGGGGCCCTTGGCGGCCTTGACGACCTCGGCCTTCACCGACACCTTGGACAGCTTGTCGGCGTCGGACGTGACCGTGGTCCCGTCCACGAGGAGCAGCGGCGTGAGCTCGATGGCATCGCCGGGCTGACCCGTCACCTTGTCGACGAGCAGGACATCGCCCACCGACACCTTCTCCTGGCGACCGCCAGCGCGAACAATCGCGTACACAGTGAAACTCACTTTCATCAGGGTTGGAGACGCCGCTTTCGGCACCGGCCCGTCAACACGGGCCCGGTGGGCGCACCAAGGAACGAGATTACCGGCTGGGAGCTCCCAGCTCCAAACCGAGGTCGGGCCGGTCAGGCCAGGGTCAGGCCTGGTGGGACCCCTCGCCGTCGGCACCGGACCCCGCGTGGGCACGCGGCGGACCCGCCGGGGCGACGACGCGGCCGCGGCGACGCCGGCCGCGGGGGGCGGGCTGGACGTCGACGGCGGCCTGGACCGGGGCGTTGCCCGTCGTCTCGACAGCCACCTCGGGCGCGGTCTCCGCGGTGGGGCCGGCGGGTACGGCGTCGTCCGACTCGAGCTCGACGTGCGTGCCGCCCTGCGTGGCCTGCCCGTCATCGGAATCGCTCGCGTGGGCGTCGTCTCCCGACCACGGACCGGTGTCCTCGGGGAAGGCGTCGCCGGCAGTCGGCCGCGCCTCGGAAGCGGGCTCGGACGCAGGCTCGGAGTCCGCGCGGGCCTTCGCCTGGACCTCGGCGACCGCCTCCGCGGCGGCCTCCCCTGCGGGCTGGCCGGACGCGCTCTTGAGGGCGGCTGCGTGGGCCGCCGCGGCGATCTGCGCCGCGGTGGGGCCGCCCTTGGCTTCGCTGGTCGCCGGGACGGCCGGCGCCGACTGGCCGCCGTTGCCACCGGCGTTGGCGTTGCCGTTGGTGGTGGCGCCCTGGCCGCGACCACGACGACGGCTGCCGCCGCTGCTCTCCGGCTGGCTCGCCTCGTGCGGGTGCGCGCCCTTGTCGACGGGGTCCGTGTGGATGATGAAGCCGCGCCCGTTGCAGTGCTCGCACGTCTCGGAGAAGACCTCGATCAGGCCCGACCCGACACGCTTGCGCGTCATCTGGACGAGACCCAGCGAGGTGACCTCCGCAACCTGGTGCTTGGTGCGGTCGCGGCCCAGGCACTCGAGCAGGCGACGCACGACGAGCTCGCGGTTGCTCTCGAGCACCATGTCGATGAAGTCGATGACGATGATGCCGCCGATGTCGCGCAGCCGCAGCTGGCGCACGATCTCCTCGGCCGCCTCGATGTTGTTCTTGGTGACCGTCTCCTCGAGGTTGCCGCCGGAGCCGACGAACTTGCCGGTGTTGACGTCGACGACCGTCATCGCCTCGGTGCGGTCGATGACCAGCGAGCCACCGCTCGGCAGCCAGACCTTGCGGTCCATGGCCTTCGAGAGCTGCTCGTCGACGCGGTGGTGGGTGAAGAGGTCCTCCTCGGCCGACCACTTCGTGACGCGGTCGGCGAGATCGGGCGCGACCGACGAGATGTAGGGGTGGATCTCGTTCCAGGCCTGCTCGCCGGCGACGACGAGCTGCTTGAAGTCCTCGTTGAACACGTCGCGGATGACCCGGACGGTCAGGTCGGGCTCGCCGTGCAGCAGCATCGGCGCCTGGCCGGCGTTCGCCGATCCGGAGCCACCGTTCTTCTTCTTGCCCTTGCTCTTGCCTGCGCGGGGGGACGACGACGCCTCCGCCTTGGCCTGGATGTCGTCCCACGTGCGGGTGAGGCGCTCGACATCGGCGCGCAGCTCCTCCTCGCTCGCGCCCTCGGCAGCCGTGCGCACGATGACACCGGCGGACTCGGGCACGACCTCGCGCAGGATCTTCTTGAGGCGGGCACGCTCGGTGTCGGGCAGCTTGCGGCTGATGCCGGTCATCGAGCTGTTGGGCACGTAGACGAGGTAGCGCCCCGGCAGTGAGATCTGCGAGGTCAGGCGTGCACCCTTGTGGCCGATGGGGTCCTTGGTGACCTGGACGAGGACCGTCTGGCCCGAGCTGAGCGCGTGCTCGATGCGCTTGGGCTGGTTGGCCTCGAGGCCTGCGGCGTCCCAGTTCACCTCACCGGCGTAGAGCACCGCGTTGCGGCCCTTGCCGATGTCGACGAACGCGGCCTCCATCGAGGGCAGGACGTTCTGGACCCGGCCGAGGTAGATGTTTCCGGCCATCGACACGTTGGTGGCCTGGTCGATGTAGTGCTCGACGAGCACGCCGTCCTCGAGGACGCCCATCTGGGTGCGGCCGTCCTTGTTGCGCACGACCATGACGCGGTCGACCGCCTCACGGCGGGCGAGGAACTCGGCCTCGGTGATGATGGTGCGCCGGCGGCCGGCCTCGCGGCCCTCGCGTCGACGCTGCTTCTTGGCCTCGAGGCGCGTGGAGCCCTTGACGGCCACCGGCTCGTCGCTCTGGGTGCGCGGCTGGCGCACCCGGACGGAGACGTTGGGCGCCTCGTCGGCTGCCTCGGCGGCGGAGCCGGCCCGACGGCGACGGCGACGGCGACGGCTCGAGCCGTTCGCGTCCTCGGACTCGTTGTCGCCGTCCGTGTCCGCGTCGCTCTCGGAGGCGGCCTCTGCCGCCTCACCGGAGTCTCGGGACCGGCGCGACTGGCGCGGCTCGCGCTCGTCGTCGGAGTCCTCGTGCTCGACCGAGTCGGAGCCCTGCTCCTGCAGGTCGTCCTCGTCGGAGGCACGCCCGCGTCGGCCCTTGCCGCCGCGACGGCGGCGCGAGCGGCGCGGGCTGCTCTCCTCGTCGAGCTCGTCCCCCTGGTCCGGGCGGCCGTCGGCGTTCGTCGGCTCCTCGTCGCGCTCCCGGTGCAGCTCCTCCTCGGGGAGGACGTCTGCCTCGTCGGCGCGTTCCTCGGCCTCCGGTGCGGGAGCGCCGCGGCGGCGCCGCGTGGGCACGGCCTTGCTGGCGTCAGGCGCCTGGAAGAGGACGCTGAAACTGGGCACGACCGCCCGCGGCGCCTCGGCCTCGGTCTCCTGGGTCGTCTGCTCCTCGTCGGTCTCGGCCTCGGCGTCGACCTCCGGGGTCACGTCCGCCTCGGCGACCTCGACGAGCGTCTCCGCGTCGCCGGGAGCACTGCGGTCGACGGTGTCGGCAGCCGCCGGCTCCGGGAGCGACCGGTCGCCCTCCCCGCCGTCTGCCGGGAGGACCGGCTCGCCGGACAGCACGTCGGCGACGAGCTCCTCCACGGCCGCGCTGGCCCGGTCGGCCTTGGCGCGTGAGCCGCGCTTCGTGGCCCGGGCCGCGGGTGCGGCGCCCTCGGCCGGCTCGGCCTTCTTGCGCGTCGCGCGCTTGCGCGCGGGCCGCTTGGCCTCCTGCGGTTCCTGGGGCTGCTGGGACTCGCCGTCCGTGGCCGCCGAAGCGCTCTGCGAGGCGGCGGGCTCACTCGTCGCGGCGCTCGGGGCGGGAGCGGGCTCGTTGGTCGGCGTGGCCTCGCTCGAGCGCTCGGCGGAGGGCTCGGTCGAGGGCTCGGTCGAGGGTGCCGGTGCCGGTGCCGGTGCCGGTGCGGAAGCCTTCTTGGTGACCCGCCTGCTGGCGCGCCGCCGGGGCGCAGGCGCCTCGCCGTTCGGGGCCTCGCTGTTCGGAGCCTCGCTGTTCGGGGCCTCTGATGCGGTGGTGCCCGGCTCGCCGGCGAACAGCGTGGCGTCCTGGCCTGTGTTGGTGTCGTCGTTGGGTGCCATCAGGCAACCTCCCGTCAGGTGCGGTGCGACCCACACGCGGCCGGAGCCGTCGACACCGCACGAGTGCGGTAGCAGTCGTCGCGCCGCGTGTGCGGCGGGACGGAAGTCGTCTCGCTACACCCGAGGACGGTTCGCGCTGGGCGCGGCCCCGTTCTCGAGTGCCGTCGGCCTCCTGGTCGGCAACCGTTTCGCCGTCATGACCTGGCAGGTCATTCCAGCGGGTCGGTCACCCTCACGTTTGCGGTGTCGAGCGGTCCCTGCGCCAGTCGCGTCACCAGGGGTGGGCGCGGAGGCTGCAGGTCGCCGATCTCACGCAGCGCGGTCAGGATGTCGTCGGGGCGTACAGCAGGTGTGGTGTGCCGTACGACCATGCGCAGTATCGCACAGTCCGGCGTGCTGGCGTCGGACGCGCCCACGAGCGGCCGATCCTCGCCGGGTCCCAGCACGCGGGCCGAGGCGATGGCACCCCGGACGTCGAAGGTGCGCGGCCCGCTCTTCGTCAGGCGCGTCACCTCCGCCGTCTCGCGCTCGAGGAGCGCCGTGACGGCCCCCTCGAGGACCTCCGGCGGCAGCCCCCCGAACTCGAGGATCCAGTCGCTGGCCTCGAGGCGGTCGGCGAGCGCGCCGGACGCGGCCTCGACGACCTGCAGGATGTCGATGCCCCCGGGCAGTGCCTGGTCGAGGGCCACCCGGACCGACTCGGCGTCGACGCGCTGGGTCACGGAGATCTCGAAGTACTCCGCCTCGCTCGCCGTCCCCGTCGCCGCCGCGTTCGCGTAGCTGATCTTCGGGTGCGGGTGGAAGCCCGCCGAGAAGGCCATCGGCACGTCGGCACGTCGGAGCGCACGCTCGAGCGCGCGCTGGAAGTCCCGGCTCGAGGTGAAGCGGAGCCGGCCCCGCTTGGTGTAGCGGACCCGGAGCTTCTGGACCGCGGGGTCCGGCGCCGGACCCTCGGGAACGCGCTGACGTGCCTGACGAGCCATGCGGGAAGGCTAGCCCTTGGGAGCTCACGGCCCTAGCCGGCCTGCGCCCCAAGCACCCCCGGACCGTGGTGAGGAGCGCTCCGCTCTCAACCGCTCGGGAAGCCGCGCGTCTCGTCGGCCCGGCGCCTGCGCTCGGCGGCCTCTGCCTCGTCGAGACGGGTCGCCTCGGCGAGGGTCGGCGCCGTGCCACCCATGCTCGCGGGGAGGTACTTCAGGTTCGCGCCGGTGAGCGGCTGGTAGGCAGCCCGGGCCACCGCCAGCAGGTCCGCCATGACGCCCTTGTACTGCCGGGTCACCTCGTCCGGGTCGGCGTCCGGCGCCACGGGGATCGGCTCCCCGACGTGGATGATGATCGGGATGTTGGTGCGGCCCAGGTGCCGCGGGTGTCCCTTGGTCCAGACCCGCTGCGAGCCCCAGACGACGAGCGGCAGGATCGGCACCCCGGCCTCGATGGCCATGCGGGCAGCGCCCGTCTTGAACTCCTTGAGCTCGAACGAGCGGGAGATCGTCGCCTCGGGGAACACCCCGACGATCTCGCCGGCTCGCAGCGCGTCGACGGCGGCGGCATACGACGCGGCCCCGGCGGTCCGGTCGACCGGGATGTGGTGCATCCCTCGCATGAGCGGGCCGCTGACGGGGTGGGCGAAGACGCCGTCCTTTGCCATGAACCGCACCAGCCGGCCCGACGGCTGGGCCGCGAGACCGGCGTAGGCGAAGTCCATGTAGCCGGTGTGGTTGACCGTCATCACCGCTCCGCCGGCGCGCGGGACGTTCTCGTCGCCGACGATGGTGAACTTCAGCCCCTGCATCGCGAACACCGCGCGGGCGAATCCGATGACGGACGTGTAGACGGGCTCCATGGGGACACTCTGCCCTGCGTCGCTACGCTTCGGCACATCGATGCGGCGGACCGGCCGTGCCGACGGACAGGGGGGCACGTGGGCACGACCGTCGCAGCGGCCATGCCGTGCGCCGTCGCCATGCCGTATGCCGTCACGCGGGCCCTCGTGGACCAGGACACCTTCGTCGGGGCCTGCCTGCTCGGCCTCGTCCCGTTGTTGCTCGCCGGGCTCGTCGTGCTCGTCAAGTGGTGGCGGGCTCGTGACGAGATGTTCGACGACGTGACCCCGGGGTTGTTGCCTCCGGACCCGGCGCACGCGCCGCGCCACCGCGTGCGCGGGGGTGAGTGGTCGGGCACGGTCGCACCCGCCTTCGCCCCTCCGCGGGACGTGCGACCGGGAGTGGTCGGCACGGTCGTCGACGGTGTCGCCGACCCGCACGACGTCAGCGCGACCCTGCTCGACCTGGCCGTGCGCGGCTGGTTCCACATCGTCGAGACGGACGGACGCGACGACACGCAGCGACGCGACTGGGAGCTGCGGCGCGCGACCTCCGCGCCGGAGGAAGCGCCCACCGCGTTCGAGCGGCTGCTCCTCGACCGCGTCTTCGAGGGTCGCGACCGCGTACGCCTCTCGGCACTGAAGGGCTCGTTCGCGATGACGATGCGCGAGGCGCAGATCGGGCTCTACCGGGAGGTGGTCGAGCGCGGCTGGTACGCCCGTCACCCGCTGGCCCGCAACGGCCGGACCCGCGCGGCGGGTCTCGCCGTCCTCGTGCCGCTCGTGCTCGTCACCGCCGTCCTCGTCGTCGCCGGCCTGGCCGACGCGCACGACTGGTCGCTGACGCCGGTTCTCGTCGGGCTGGTGGCCGCCCTGGTGGTCCTCGCCCGCTGGGGCGGGGCACGCACGCCGCGGACCGCGGAGGGCACCGCCCTGCGCATCGAGGCCCTCGGCTTCCGCGAGTACCTCGCCACGGCGGAGGCGGACCGCCTGCGCTTCGAGGAGAAGCGGGCACTGCTGTCGAGCTACCTGCCGTATGCCGTGGCGTTCGGCCTGACCGCGCACTTCGCCGACCTGCTGCGCGAGCTCGCGAAGGACAGCCACTGGTCCGACTACCTCGACGGTCTGGACTGGTACGACTTCGGCGGCTCGGGTCCGGACGGCGGCGACCTCTCGCTGGGGGACGCCCTCGGCGACATCACCGACGCGTCCTCCTGGTTCACCGACCCGGGCGATGTCCTCGACGGGGTGGACGGCTTCGTCGACGCGAGCGACGGGCTCTTCTCCTTCCACGGGCTGCCCGGCTGTGGCGACGGCTGCGACCTACCGGGCTGCGACCTACCGGGGTGCGACCTGCCGGGTTGCGACTTCTGAGGTCGACGCCCGAGGCGGGGCACGGAGCCGGCGACACGGCATACGCCCGCTTCGACGGGCCGTGCGTCCCCCGGAAAGCCGGTCGAGGGCACCCCGCGACGCATGGAAGGATTGGCACATGACTGACGCACCTGACACCACGACCTCGCGGATCCCCGAGCGGCCCTCGCTCGACGGCCTCGAGGAGAAGTGGATGCAGGTATGGGCCGAGCAGGGCACCTACGCCTTCGACCGCGAGAAGGCCCTGACGCTCCCGCGCGCGCAGATCTTCGCCATCGACACCCCTCCTCCGACGGCGAGCGGCAGCCTGCACGTGGGCCACGTCTTCAGCTACACGCACACCGACTGCATGGCCCGCTACAAGCGCATGCAGGGCCTCGAGGTCTTCTACCCCATCGGCTGGGACGACAACGGCCTGCCGACCGAGCGCCGGGTGCAGAACTACTACGGCGTGCGCGGCGACGCGAGCCTGCCCTTCGAGGAGGGCTTCACGCCGCCGTTCGAGGAGGGCGTCGATGCCAAGGGCAAGGCGATCAAGGCCGCCGACCAGCGCCCGATCAGCCGAAAGAACTTCATCGAGCTGTGCGACGTGCTCACGGTCAAGGACGAGGTGACCTTCGAGTCGCTCTTCCGTCGCCTGGGCTTCAGCCTCGACTGGAACATCTCCTACCGCACCATCGACGCGCGCTCGCGCGCCGTCGCGCAGCAGGCGTTCCTGCACAACCTCGAGCGCGGCGAGGCCTACCAGAGCGAGGCCCCCGGCCTGTGGGACGTCACGTTCCAGACGGCCGTCGCCCAGGCCGAGCTGGAGGCGCGCGACTACCCCGGCGCCTACCACCGCGTCGCCTTCCACCGCGACGGCGCCGACCCGGTCTACATCGAGACCACGCGTCCCGAGCTCATCCCGTCGGTCGTCGCGCTCATCGCCCACCCCGACGACGAGCGCTACCAGCCGCTCTTCGGCTCGACGGTCCGCTCGCCCCTCTTCGACGTCGAGGTGCCGGTGCTCGCGCACCGCGGCGCCGAGATGGACAAGGGCGCCGGCATCGCCATGTGCTGCACCTTCGGCGACCTCACCGACGTGATCTGGTGGCGGGAGCTGCAGCTGCCGATCCGCTCGCTCATCACCCGCAACGGCCGGCTCCAGGCGGAGACGCCCGAGTGGATCGCCGGCGGGCCGGGCGAGGAGCTGTATGCCGGGTCGCTCGCCACCAAGACGACGTTCAGCGCCCGCGAGGCGGTGGTCGCCGCCCTGCGCGAGTCCGGCGACCTCGACGGTGAGCCGCAGAAGACCCAGCGCAAGGCCAACTTCTACGAGAAGGGCGACAAGCCCCTCGAGATCGTGACGTCGCGGCAGTGGTACATCCGCAACGGTGGCCGTGACGCCGACCTGCGCGCCGACCTCGTGGCGCGCGGCGGCGAGGTCGACTTCCACCCGGCGTTCATGCGCTCGCGCTACACCAACTGGGTGGACGGGCTCAACGGCGACTGGCTCATATCGCGCCAGCGCTTCTTCGGCGTGCCCTTCCCGGTCTGGTACCCGGTCGACGCCGACGGCGAGGCGGACCACGACCACCCGATCACTCCCCCGACCTCGGCGCTCCCGGTCGACCCGCAGGCCGACGTGCCGGAGGGCTACACCGAGGAGCAGCGGGGCGTTCCCGGCGGGTTCGTCGCCGACCCCGACGTCATGGACACCTGGGCGACGTCGTCGCTCTCGCCGCAGATCGCCGCCGGCTGGCCGGTCGGCGAGGGCGAGGGCCTGCGCAACGACCCCGAGCTGTTCAAGGCCGTCTTCCCGATGGACCTGCGCCCGCAGGCCCACGACATCATCCGCACGTGGCTCTTCGCCACGGTCGTGCGCGCCCACTACGAGCACGGGTCCGTGCCGTGGACCAACGCCGCCATCAGCGGCTGGATCCTCGACCCAGACCGCAAGAAGATGAGCAAGTCGAAGGGCAACGCCGAGACGCCCGAGGACGTCGTCAAGGCCAACGGCGCCGACGCCGTGCGCTACTGGGCGGCCTCCGGCCGCCTCGGCACCGACGCCGCCTACGACACCGGCCAGATGAAGGTCGGGCGACGCCTGGCGATCAAGGTGCTCAACGCGAGCAAGTTCGCCCTCTCCTTCGGCGACGTCGACGGCGACCTGCACGTCGCCGTCACCAACCCGCTCGACCTGGCGATGCTCGCCGCCCTCGGCGACGTCGTCGACAAGGCGACCGCCGGCTTCGAGGCCTGGGACTACACCCGCTCGCTCGAGGCCACCGAGAGCTTCTTCTGGACCTTCTGCGACGACTACCTCGAGCTCGTCAAGGACCGTGCCTACGGCGGCCAGGGCTCCGAGGGGGCGGCCAGCGCCCGCGCCGCGCTGCGTCTCGCCCTCGAGACCCTGCTGCGGCTGCTCGCGCCGTTCCTGCCCTACGCCACCGAGGAGGTCTGGTCCTGGTTCGGCGACGGCTCGGTCCACCGCCAGTCGTGGCCCACCCGCGACGAGCTGCCCTCCGGCGGCGACCCGGCGCTGCTCGCCTCCGTCGGCGCCGCCCTCGCCGGCGTTCGCAAGGTCAAGTCCGAGGCCAAGGTCGGCATGCGCGCCGAGGTGCGCAGCATGACGTTGCTCGCCCCGGCGGCCTCCCTCGCCCACGTGCAGTCGGCCGAGGCGGACCTGCGGGCGACCGGTCGCATCAGCGAGCTGGCGTATGCCGAGGGCGAGGCCGTCGAGGTCCGTGACGCCGAGCTCGTCCCCGTCGAGAAGGCGCCCGCCCAGGCCTGATGCGGCGTGCCCGCCGGTCGTTGCCGCCCGATGTCCCGGGACGGCAACGATCGGCAGGCAATACCGCTGCGGGAAGCCGCGCTGCACTAGGGTCCTCGCATGTCGAGACGGGGGCTTGGCGCGACCATCGCGGGCGGTGCCGTCGTCATGGCCGCCCTCGTCGTGGCGGCGATGGGGCAGCCCGTCCCGCTGCTCTCCCGCCCGGTGGACCCCGAGACGCGCACCCCCATCCCGACCTTCACGACGCTGGCGACGTCGACGAGCACGCCGGCGCCCACGTCCGCGGGCCAGCCGAGACCCTTCGACCCGTCGCCGCTGCTGGTGGTCCTCCTCCAGGTCGTCCTCGTCTTCGTGGCGGTGGTCATCCTCGTGGTCGTCGTCCAGCTCGTGCGCTCGCTGCTGCGCCGTCGCCCCCAGCTCGAACGCCACGCGGAGCCGGACTTCGCCATCCCCCTCGTGCCGTCCGAGCTGCTCCGGACCGCCCGGGA
>Ga0308176_10003354_pt1 | contig 10255 bp, 7 predicted proteins | sample PhyCR2_3_FD_203890 | JGI IMG/M metagenome (GOLD analysis project Ga0308176, IMG submission 203890) | Soil microbial communities from UC Gill Tract Community Farm, Albany, California, United States - DLSLS.C.R2 | ecosystem: Environmental > Terrestrial > Soil > Agricultural land | place: USA... | reverse complement strand
ACACCGCACTGGCCGAGATGCTCGGCATTGTGTTGCGTGGTGAAGGTTTTGAGCCGTCTTTCGTAGCCGACGGCGACAAGGCGCTGGCCGCTTTCCGTGAGACCAAACCCGATCTGGTGCTGCTGGATCTGATGCTTCCCGGCCGGGACGGTATCGAGGTGTGCCGCCTGATCAGGGCGGAGTCCGGGGTGCCGATCGTGATGCTCACGGCGAAGAGCGACACCGTCGATGTCGTGGTCGGCCTCGAGTCGGGCGCGGACGACTACATCGTGAAGCCGTTCAAGCCAAAGGAGCTGGTGGCACGGATCAGGGCGCGCCTGCGCAGGTCGGAGGAGCCGGCGCCGGAGCAGCTCGCCATCGGTGACCTCGTCATCGACGTGGCCGGTCACTCGGTGAAGCGGGACGGGCAGTCGATCGCGCTGACGCCGCTGGAGTTCGACCTGCTGGTGGCGCTGGCCCGCAAGCCGTGGCAGGTGTTCACCCGCGAGGTCCTGCTGGAGCAGGTGTGGGGCTACCGCCACGCGGCGGACACCCGCCTGGTCAACGTTCATGTCCAGCGGCTGCGCTCCAAGGTCGAGAAGGACCCGGAGCGGCCGGAGATCGTGGTGACCGTCCGTGGTGTCGGATACAAGGCCGGACCGAGCTGACATGTCCGGGGACAGTGCCGCTTCGGCCCCCGGCCGGTCCGGGGCCCGTCCGGAGCGGCCTGTCGGCCGCAAGACGCCGGGTTCGCGCTGGGGACGCCTCTTCGAGGGCGGGCTGCTGCAGGGCGGGGTCCAGGGCAGCCCCGTCCTCCGTCTGTTCATGCGCTGGGTGCGACGTCCGCTGCTGCCCGTCATGCGGCTGTGGCGGCGCAACATCCAGCTCAGGGTCGTCGCCACGACCCTGCTGATGTCGCTGGGCGTCGTCCTGCTGCTGGGCTTCGTCGTCATCGGGCAGGTGCGCAACGGTCTGCTGGACGCAAAGGTCAAGGCGTCGCAGAGCCAGGCCACCGGCGGCTTCGCCGTGGCCAAGCAGAAGTCCGACGAGGCCGTCGGCGGCACGGGCACGGCCCCGGTGTCCGGTGACGACACCGACACCGCCGACGGACGGCAGTCGCAGAACGTCATCCAGTGGATGAGCGACCTCGTCGAGTCGCTGTCCAGCGGCGGCGCCGGCGCGTTCGACGTCGTGACGCTGCCCGTGGGTGACGACAGCGGGGGCGGGCGCAGCCCGCGCGGCTCCGGGAACGTCAACCCGTCCTCCAGCGTGCCCGCCGACCTGCGCGACCGCGTCAACAGCAGTACGACGGCCGCCCAGAGCTACACCCGGATCGTCTACTCCAACGCCAAGGAGTCCCAGCCGGCGCTGGTCATCGGCAAGCAGGTCAACGATCCCAACGGCCACCCCTACGAGCTGTACTACCTCTTCCCGCTCACGCAGGAGGAGAAGTCCCTGAGCCTGGTCAAGGGCACGCTCGCGACCGCGGGACTTTTCGTCGTCGTACTCCTCGGGGCGATCGCCTGGCTGGTGGTGCGGCAGGTGGTCACGCCGGTGCGGATGGCGGCCGGGATCGCGGAGCGGCTGTCCGCCGGGCGGCTGCAGGAGCGGATGAAGGTCACCGGCGAGGACGACATCGCCCGCCTGGGCGAGGCCTTCAACAAGATGGCGCAGAACCTGCAGATGAAGATCCAGCAGATGGAGGACCTGTCGCGGATGCAGCGACGGTTCGTCTCCGACGTCTCGCACGAGCTGCGCACACCGCTGACCACCGTGCGGATGGCCGCCGACGTCATCCACGAGGCGCGGGAGGATTTCGACCCGGTGACCGCCCGGTCGGCCGAGCTGCTCGCCGACCAGCTCGACCGGTTCGAGTCGCTGCTCGCGGACCTGCTGGAGATCAGCCGCTTCGACGCGGGCGCGGCGGCGCTTGAGGCCGAGCCGATAGACCTGCGGGTCGTGGTGCGCCGGGTGGTCGGCGGGGCCGAGCCGCTCGCCGAGCGCAAGGGCACCCGCATCCGCGTGCTCGGCGACCAGCAGCCCGTCGTCGCCGAGGCCGACGCCCGGCGCGTGGAGCGCGTCCTGCGCAACCTCGTGGTCAACGCCGTCGAGCACGGCGAGGGCAAGGACGTCGTCGTCAGGCTCGCCGCCGCGGGCGGCGCGGTCGCCGTCGCGGTGCGCGACTACGGCGTGGGCCTCAAGCCGGGTGAGGCGACCCGGGTCTTCAGCCGCTTCTGGCGGGCCGACCCGGCACGCGCGCGTACCACCGGCGGTTCCGGCCTCGGCCTGTCGATCGCCCTGGAGGACGCCCGTCTGCACGGCGGCTGGCTGCAGGCCTGGGGCGAGCCGGGCGGCGGCTCCCAGTTCCGGCTGACCCTGCCGCGCACCGCGGACGAACCCCTGCGGGGCTCGCCGATACCGCTGGAGCCGAAGGACTCGCGGCGCAACCGCGGACTCGACGACGCGGGCCTGTCCAGCGGGAGCGAGGAGAAGCGGGCGACCGTTCCGGTGCAGCCGGGCGGCGGCCAGGTACCGCCGCTGCCCGCGCGTGCCTCGCGTCTTGCCGCGGTGACGCCCGCCGTCGACCCGAGCGCGCTGCCCGGCAACGGCAACGGCGCGCGCGTGGTGCCCCGGGCCGCCGGCGGCGCACGGCGTCCCGAGGACAGGCGTGGCCCGCAGCAGGCGGCCGACACAGACGCGGGCCGTCCGGAACAGGCCGGACCCGAGGACGCGACCGAGCCAGGGGAGGCATTTCGTGGGCGATGACCGCGAGGGGGGCGCCCGGCACCGGCCGGGACGCGCGGTGGCCTACGCAGTCTGCGGGGCCGTTCTGCTGTCCGGATGCGCGTCGATGCCCGACAGCGGGGATCTGCGGGACGTCGAGTCCACGCCGCGGCAGGACACCGGCGTGCGCGTGTTCGCCATGCCGCCCGCCGAGGACGCCGAGCCCAGCGAGATCATGCAGGGCTTTCTCGAGGCGCTGACCAGCGACGATCCGGAGTACGACACCGCGCGCAAGTATCTGACGGCCGACGCCGCGCGCATCTGGCGGCCGGAGCGGTCGGCCACGGTCCTGGCGAACGGGCCCAGCGTCGTGCCCGACCACCAGCCGGCCGGCCGGGAGGCGGCCGACACGCTCACCTACGTCCTCGCGGGCACCCGGGTCGCCACCGTCGACGCACAGCAGGCCTACGCGCCTGCCGACGGGTCCTACCGCAACCAGGTGCACCTCGCCAAGGACGCGAAGAGCGGACAGTGGCGCATCGACTCGCTGCCCCAGGGCGTCGTCATGGGCAAGACGGACTTCCAGCGCAACTACACGTCGGTCAGCAAGTACTACTTCGCCTCCACCACGACGGTCAGGACGACCGGGCAGCCGGTCGCGGTCGCCGACCCGGTGTTCGTCCGGAGCAAGGTGGACCCGATGACCCAGATGGTCCGGTCCCTGCTGGCCGGGCCCACCAGCTGGCTCGGGCCGGTGGTCAGGTCCAGCTTCCCGACCGGTACGGCCCTGCGGAAGGGCGTGTCGGGGCTCGCGCCGGACGACCAGAACAGGCTGACGGTGCCGCTGAACGCCAAGGTCTCCCGGATCGGGTCCGCCCGGTGCACGGAGATGGCGACCCAGTTGCTCTTCACACTGCGGAACCTGACGCCGACGCTCGAGTCGGTCGAGCTGCAGGGGCCCGACGGGCATCGGCTGTGCGACCTGGCCGAGGAGGAGGCCGAGTCGGCCGCCTGGCACGCCTCGACACAGCGCCCCGACAACCTGTACTTCCTCGACGGCAAGCACCGGCTGGTGCGGCTGCCGACCGGGAGCACCGGGACCGGCGGCGTCCCGGTACCGGGCCCGCTGGGACAGGGTGAGCGGCAGATGCGGTCGGTGGCCGTCTCGCGGGACGAGCACACCGTCGCGGGGATCGGCGCCGACGGCAGGAACCTGTACGTGACCTCGCTGGAGCCGGACGGTTCGCTCGGGGACCCGGTGGTCAGCAGCCAGGGGGCGGGTGCGGACGATCGACTCACCACGCCGAGCTGGGACGCCGGCGGCGACCTGTGGGTGGCCGACCGCGACCCGCGCGATCCCAAGCTGTACGTCGTGGAGCAGGGCGTCGGAAAACCGGTACGGGTCACCGTCCCCGAGCTGCCCGGACACATCAGGGAGGTGCGCGTGGCCGCCGACGGGGCGCGGGTCGCGCTGGTCGTGGAGAAGGACGGCAAGCAGTCGCTGCTCATCGGCCGGATCGCGCGCGACGAGGACTCCGGGGAACGTCCCGCGGTCGTCGAACTGCGTTCCGCCGCGCCCGATCTGGAGCAGATCACCGCCATGTCCTGGGCGGGGGAAAGCCGGCTGGTCGCCGTCGGCCTGGAACAGGGCGGTGTGCACCAGATGCGGTACGTGCAGGTCGACGGCTCCGCTCTGGACGGTCCGGCGCCGGCCGCCCTGTCCGGCGTGATGGCGATCGCCGCGTCCGAGGACGAGCGGGTGCCGCTGGTGGCCTACTCGGAGGACGACGGGGTCGTGCGGCTGCCGTCGGGGGCGCAGTGGCAGAAGGTGGACAAGGACGGGACGGCACCGGTCTACCCGGGCTGACCCGGGCCGACCCGGCTTGTCCACAGGGCGTTGTCCACAGGGGTGGCAGACCGTCCCGGACCTCGGCACAGTGGTGCGCATGCGGGGGTGGTGGCGGGACCTCACCGACCTGGTGCTGCCGACCGAGTGCGCGGGCTGCGGGGCACCTCGTACGGCGCTGTGCGCGCGCTGCCGAACCGTTCTGCGGGCAACGCCGCCACGCCGGGTGCGGCCGCTGCCGGAGCCGCCCGGGCTGCCGGTGGTGCACGCGGCGGCCCCCTATGGCGGAGCGGTACGGGAGTTGCTCCTCGCCCACAAGGAGCGGGGCGCGCTCGCGCTCGCGGGAGTCCTGGGCGCCGCCCTGGCGGGAGCCGTGCGCGCGGGTCTCGGACCGGTCGGCCCCGGTGCCGGGCCGCCGGTACGACGTGGGCCGGCGACCGTGCTGCTCGTGCCCGTGCCCTCCGCCCGATGGGCAGTACGGGCACGGGGGCACGATCCGGTGCGGCGGATGGCGCTCGCGGCGGCCGGGGAGCTGCGGCGCACCGGGACACCGGCCCGGGTCGCCGCCGTGCTGCGGCAGCGGCGGGTGGTGGCGGACCAGGCGGGACTCGACGCGCGCCGGCGCCTGGAGAACCTCGCGGGCGCACTGGAGGTGACGGCGGGCGGGGCTCGGCTGCTGGCCGGAGGCCTGGTGGTGCTCGTCGACGACCTGATCACGACCGGAGCGAGCCTCACCGAGGCGGCGCGGGCCCTGCGGGAGGTGGCCGTAATCCACCGCGATGGCGCAACCGCTGTGTACGCGGCCGCAACCCGGGAAGGTAGGGAGGAACGACGGATCGAAGCACGACCGGAGAAGGAGCAGTGGGTGCATGGTGCACCGGAAAATGCGGCACGGAACGCCGTCGGAGAGACGCTCCGCGCAGCCGTGATCGCCGCTCCTCGGGATTCTTTCGGAATAAGCAGGAACTGACCGCGAAGTTGCATCGTTGCAGGTAGTAACGGGGTTAATTCACCTGAACGGAGGTACGCCGCAGTAGAGGGTGACGACATCCGTCCGGGCGAGATATGTTCGGTTGTGAGGAAAGGCGCAGGCCACACCTCTTCAATCGGAATGCCGTGCAGCGGGTTTTCCGCATTGACCCGCGCCGGTGGGGTGGAGATCTTGCCCATGGGGGAGGAGGAGGTGGAAGTCACCGAGTCCGAGGTTCCGGTGCTCACCGGGACCTGGTGCAAAAGGGAGTTGCTCCGCCGATGGAGCGGAGCGATCCGGGAACGGAGTTCTGCGTGGACATCGTCGTCAAGGGCCGCAAGACCGAGGTGCCCGAGCGGTTCCGCAAGCACGTGGCCGAGAAGCTGAAGCTGGAGAAGATCCAGAAGCTCGATGGCAAGGTGATCAGCCTCGACGTCGAGGTGTCCAAGGAGCCCAACCCTCGTCAGGCCGACCGCTGCGACCGAGTGGAGATCACCCTCCGCTCCCGCGGTCCGGTGATCCGGGCGGAGGCAGCGGCCAGTGACCCGTATGCGGCACTCGATCTGGCGGCGGAGAAACTGGACGCGAGGCTGCGCAAGCAGCACGACAAGCGGTTCTCGCGCCGTGGCGCACGCCGGATCCCGGCGGCCGAGGTCGCCGACCACGTCCCCGGCGCGGCGACGCTCAACGGCAACGGTATGCCCGTCCATGAGGAAGACACGGACGCAGTGCCGACGAAGAAGATCGGCTCGCTCGAGGTCAAGGGCGAAGGCCCCCTCGTCGTCCGCGAGAAGACCCACGTCGCCTCCCCGATGAGCCTCGACCAGGCTCTCTACGAGATGGAACTGGTCGGCCACGACTTCTACTTGTTCGTCGACTCCGAGACGAAGGAGCCGAGCGTCGTCTACCGGCGACACGCCTACGACTACGGCGTCATCCACCTCAGCACGGACCCGATGGTGGCTGAGGCGCAGCCGCCCGCGGCGGGCGGCACGCTGGGTGGCTGATCCACCCGGCCCAAGCTGAGCCGGTGCCCCTGGAAGCGCGTGTGCGCCCCCAGGGGCACCGGTGTGCGCCCACTTGACGCCCCGCTCGTCACCTCGGTGACGTCCGGGCATGGAATCATGGCCGCACCGGCCCAACCGGTGGGCCGCTGCCTTGGGTTGGCGATGGCACAGGACCACAGGCCACAGCCTTCAGGGGGAGGAACGATGGCGGACACCTTCGGACCGATGCGAGACGCGGACGCCCACGACGGTGTCATCGGAACGGACCAGGACACGGACGCTCCACGCAAGGAACCGATCAGAGTCCTGGTGGTGGACGACCACGCCCTCTTCCGCCGTGGCCTGGAGATCGTGCTCGCGGCCGAGGAGGACATCCAGGTCGTCGGTGAGGCGGGCGACGGCGCCGAGGCCGTGGACAAGGCCGCGGATCTGCTGCCCGACATCGTGCTGATGGACGTGCGGATGCCCAAGCGCGGCGGGATCGAGGCCTGCACCTCCATCAAGGAGGTCGCTCCCAGCGCGAAGATCATCATGCTGACGATCAGCGACGAGGAGGCCGACCTCTACGAAGCGATCAAGGCGGGCGCGACCGGATATCTCCTCAAGGAGATCTCGACGGACGAGGTGGCCACCGCCATCCGCGCGGTGGCCGACGGGCAGTCGCAGATCAGCCCGTCCATGGCCTCCAAACTCCTCACCGAGTTCAAGTCGATGATCCAGCGCACCGACGAACGCCGGCTGGTGCCGGCGCCGCGGCTGACCGATCGTGAGCTGGAGGTCCTCAAGCTCGTCGCCACCGGGATGAACAACCGCGACATCGCCAAGGAGTTGTTCATCTCCGAGAACACCGTGAAGAACCACGTGCGCAACATCCTGGAGAAGCTGCAGTTGCACTCCCGGATGGAAGCGGTGGTCTACGCGATGCGGGAGAAGATCCTCGAGATCCGCTAGGCGGCCTCAGCCGAGCAGCTGGGCGAGCTCCCTGGTGAGGGGCTCGCGCAGCTCGGGTGCGTCCACGCGCTCCACCCGGACGTCCGTGCAGTCCACCCAGCTCGCCGCCTCGACCAGCGCCTGGGCCACCGCCGGGACCGCCTTCGCCCCGTCCAGGGTGACCTGCCGGGCCACCAGGGTGCGGCCCTCGCGGGCCGGGTCGACGCGGCCGACCAGCCGGCCGCCCGCCAGCACCGGCATCGCGAAGTAGCCGTGAATCCGCTTCTGCTTGGGGACGTAGGCCTCGAGGCGATGGGTGAAGCCGAAGATCCGCTCCGTGCGCGCACGCTCCCAGACCAGTGAGTCGAACGGGGAGAGCAGAGTGGTGCGGTGCCGGCCGCGCGGCGGCGCGGCGAGAGCGGCCGGATCCGCCCAGGCAGGCTTGGACCAGCCCGCCACCTCGACCGGCACCAGACCCGAGTCGGCGATCACCGCGTCGACCTGCTCGCCCCTGAGACGGTGGTAGTCGGCGATGTCCGCACGCGTGCCGACGCCCAGGGCCTCGCCGGCCAGCCGGACCAGGCGGCGCACGCACTCGGTGTCGTCCAGTTCGTCGTGCAACAGCGCGTCCGGGATCGCCCGTTCGGCCAGGTCGTACACCCGCTTCCAGCCGCGGCGCTCGACGCACACCACGTCGCCGTACATCAGGGCGCGCTCCACCGCGACCTTGGTGCCGGACCAGTCCCACCAGTCGCTGGTCTTCTTCGCGCCGCCCAGCTCCGTGGCGGTGAGCGGGCCTTCCGTGCGCAGCTGCTTGACGACCTGGTCGTAGACACCGTCGGGCAACTGGTGGTTCCAGTGCGGGCGGTTGCGGTAGGCGCGCCGGCGGAACGCGAAGTGGGGCCACTCCTCGACCGGGAGGATGCACGCGGCGTGCGACCAGTACTCGAAGGCGTGCGGGGCGGCGGACGCGCCCGCCGCCGGTGTCTTCCAGTAGGCGGCCTCGACGGTTTTGCGGCCGACCGCGCCCAGGCGCGCGTACGGGATCAGCTCGTGCGAACGGGCGAGCACCGAGATGGTGTCGAGCTGGACCGCGCCGAGGTGGCGGAGCACCCCGCGGACACCGGCCCGCCGGTCGGGCGCGCCGAGGAAGCCCTGGGCCCGCAGAGCGATACGGCGGGCGTCGTCCGCGGTGAGGGTGGTGGTGGGGCGCGGAAGGGTCGTCATGGCTCGGACGATAGAGGCCGGCACTGACAACGGGGCATGAGCTGCGGTTTCGCCGGAGAGCGGTCAGATACGCGCGGGCAGGTACGGGGCCGTCGACGGCAGGCCCAGATCGGAGGGGAGCAGGGAGCCCACCCAGCAGTCGCGGCGCACACCCTTGTTGTTGACGCCCGAGCGCAGGACGCCCTCGACGGTGAAACCGACGCGTTCGGCCACCGCGCGCGAGGCTACGTTGCCGACCTCCGCGCGCCACTCCAGGCGGTCGACGGACAGAGCGGTGAAGGCCCAGCGGGCGGCGGCGAGCGTGGCCTCGGTGACGTATCCATGGCCGCGGTGCTCCCTGACGGCCCAGAAGCCGACCTCGCCGACGCCCAGCGCCCGCATCGTGATGCCGAGCATGCCCGTCAGCTCTCCTCCGGAGAGGAAGAGGCCGAAGGTGTACATCGAGTCGCAGGCCCAGCCGTCGGGCACCATCTGCCCGGTGAAACCCTCGGCGTGCTCACGCAGATAGGGCGAGGGGAACTGGGAGATCCAGCGCTGTGTGTCCGGATCCTGTGCCGCCCGGTACACCGCCTCGGTGTCGTCGGGACCGACAGTGCGCAGCAGGAGACGGTCGGTGGTGAGCGTGACGGGTTCCATCGGCCGATTCTGGGCGGACGGCACCCGCTACGCCAGGGTTTTAGCCGTGTGTGAGCGGGTGGTCACATTTCGCGCAATTCCGTGCCGTGGTGCGGCACTATCCGCAGTGGCCGGCCGTTGTCCATGGTGAAGCAGCCGTCGCGCCGCCAGGCCTCCCGGCGCAGCCGGGTCCTCGCATACGATGGCCGTTGCTCAGTACGTCACAAGGAAAACCGACCGGCCCAGGCCCGACCGGCAAGGAGACCAGCCCCCGTGTCCGTCCTCTCGAAGATCATGCGTGCAGGCGAAGGTAAGATCCTGCGCAAACTGCACCGCATCGCGGACCAGGTCAACTCCATCGAAGAGGACTTCGTCGACCTCTCCGACGCCGAGCTGCGTGGCCTCACCGAGGAGTACAAGCAGCGGTACGCCGATGGTGAGAGCCTGGACGACCTGCTCCCGGAGGCGTTCGCCACCGTCCGCGAGGCGGCCAAGCGCGTCCTCGGCCAGCGGCACTACGACGTGCAGCTGATGGGCGGCGCCGCGCTCCACCTCGGCTATGTGGCGGAGATGAAGACCGGTGAGGGCAAGACCCTCGTCGGCACGCTGCCCGCCTACCTGAACGCCCTGTCCGGTGACGGTGTCCACCTCATCACGGTCAACGACTACCTGGCCGAGCGCGACTCCGAGATGATGGGGCGCGTCCACAAGCTCCTCGGTCTCGAGGTCGGCTGCATCCTGGCCAACATGGCGCCGGCCCAGCGCCGCGAGCAGTACGCGTGCGACATCACCTACGGCACGAACAACGAGTTCGGCTTCGACTACCTGCGCGACAACATGGCGTGGTCTCAGGACGAGCTCGTCCAGCGCGGCCACAACTTCGCCATCGTCGACGAGGTCGACTCCATCCTCGTCGACGAGGCCCGTACGCCGCTGATCATCTCCGGCCCGGCCGAC
>Ga0308176_10003352_pt1 | contig 10257 bp, 14 predicted proteins | sample PhyCR2_3_FD_203890 | JGI IMG/M metagenome (GOLD analysis project Ga0308176, IMG submission 203890) | Soil microbial communities from UC Gill Tract Community Farm, Albany, California, United States - DLSLS.C.R2 | ecosystem: Environmental > Terrestrial > Soil > Agricultural land | place: USA... | reverse complement strand
GTCCGAGGGAGTGTCGCCGGTTCGCGTCTCCACCCGAATGGGAAGGCCCATCTCCTCGATCGGTGCAATGAGATTGCGCTGGACGTCGACGGCAAGCGCCTTCAGCGGCGAGACGTAGAGGGTGTGCAGGCCTTCGGAAGGGTCGTCGGCGAGTTCGCAAATGGTCGGCAGGAATCCCGCGAGCGTCTTGCCCGCGCCGGTCGCGGCGACCAGCAGCGCGCTTCGCCCGTGCCGGGCGCGCTCCAGCATTTCCAGCTGGTGCCGGCGCGGACGCCAGCCTTTCTGTTCAAACCAGCGCTCGACGACTGGCGGGAGGTCGGTCAGCGCTTGTCAGTCCCCTCGCGCCGGCGCTCCTCTTCGTCACGATAGAGGTCGCGCGTGCCGGCTTCGGTGCGGCTGTCGGTCCGGTTCGAGCGAACTTTCATGACCAGCCAGATCAGAACGATGAGCAGGATCGCCGGCAAGACGATGTCCATGACCCACCAGGAAGCTTGTCCCATCCATTTCCTCCCGCCCGGCCTTGAAAGGAACTCCCGGGTCTTTCGCCCTATATAGCTATCAATGGCGCGGTTGGGTTCCTGGATCGAGTCCCACCCCGAGGGGATTTACGTGCGTCCCGCCGACGCGTGGATCGATCCGACCGTTCCCAAAGCGAAGGCGATGATCACCCACGGTCATTCCGACCATGCGCGCGGCGGACATCAGGCCGTGCTCGCGACGCCGGAGACTCTGGCGATCATGGAATGCCGCTACGGTCCGCAGAACGGGCAGCGGATCGCCTATGGCGAGGGTCTGCGCGTCGGGGATGTCGACGTGAGCTTCGTTCCCGCCGGTCACGTGCTCGGATCCGCGCAGATCGTCCTCGAGCACAATAGCGAGAAAGTGGTTGTATCGGGCGACTATAAGCGCCGCCCAGATCCGACCTGCGCCTGTTTCGTTCCGGTGCCGTGCGACATCTTCATCACCGAGGCGACGTTCGGCCTGCCGGTGTTCCGCCACCCCGAAACCGGGAGCGAAATCGACCGGCTGCTTCACCGGCTGCACGCAGACCCGAGCCGTTGCGTGCTCGTCGGCGCCTATGCGCTCGGCAAGGCGCAGCGGATCATCACCGAGCTTCGCGCACGCGGCCATGAGCAAACGATCTACTTCCACGGCGCGATCGAGCGTTTGAACCAACTTTACGAGAGCTTCGGCGTGAAGCTCGGCGACCTTCGCCACACCGCAGACGCAACGAAACAGGAAATGGCGGGGCATATCGTGATCGCTCCGCCCGGAGCGCTCAACGACCGTTGGTCGCGGCGGTTGCCGGACCCCGTGACCGCCATGGCGTCAGGCTGGATGCGGATCCGCCAGCGGGCGCGGCAGAGCAATATCGAGCTCCCACTGGTGATCTCCGACCACGCCGACTGGGACGAACTGACCATGACCATCCGCGAGCTCGAGCCGCGGGAAGTATGGATCACGCACGGCCGCGAGGAAGCGCTCAAGCATTGGTGCATGACTCACCAGATCAAGGCATGCGAGCTGAACCTCGTCGGCTACGAGGACGAGGAGGACTGACTGATCTTCGGCTCGCATTCAGTAAAACCTCACCCTTCGCTCATTCCATGCATTGGCGGTTAAGCTAGGGGCGGCTTCGATGGCTCGGTGAGGGGGGACGTCATGAAGCGATTGGCTGTAAGCGCATGTTTGCTGAGCTTTTTCCTCGCCGCGCCTTCGGCCGCACAACCGGCAAGCCCAGCGAACGCTGACGAAATCGTGGTCACCGCCCAACGGAGCGGCATTCCCGTGTGGCGCGTGCGCGGAAGTGCAGGGACACTTGTCCTGGTTGGAACGATCGAAGATGTTGCAAAGGGCACCAACTGGAACCCCGACAGCCTCGCACTCGCTCTTCGCCAGGCTGACCAGGTCATGTTTCCGCAGGGCGCGCAGCTTACGGGCGGCTTTCTCTCGATCCTTCGGGCCCAAGGCAAGGCACGCCGCATGGAAAGGCTGCCCGCGGGACAGTCGCTGGCGAATTATCTTCCCCCGAATCAGTATCGCCGGCTCCTCGATCTTCAACGGAAGGGGTTGCTGAGGCCCGGCTTCGAGTTCCGCCGGCCCTTATTCGTCGCCTACGATCTCATCGAGGCAGGTAAGGGCGCTGAGCCCTCGGGTCATTTTCTCAGCATTAGCCGCGTGGACTGGAAGACTGATCCCGAAGGCTTCGTCCGCCACTCAGTCAATCAATATCATTTGCGGCTTGTGCCGATGCGCAAAGTCAGCCTGAACGGGGCACTCGACCGGCTCGCCAGGACGCCGCCAGCAGCGCATGTCCCTTGCCTGGTCGCCGCCGCGGACTTTGCCGAGGCCGGGCCTTCCGCCTTTCAAGCAAGGTCGCAGGCGTGGGTTACGCGACGGGTAGCCGAAGTGGTGGATTCTCCGGCCGAGAAAACCTTCACGACCTGCGCTTCCGAAGTCAGGGACATGGACGACGTTGGCGCCATCGAAGAGTCATTGCGGGGCGTGCTTCGTCAGCCGGTCACGACGGTGGCTGTGCTGGAACTGTCGACGCTTGCTGCGCCGGGCCAAATACTGGATCGGCTAGCCGCCGCCGGCTTCGAGATCCGCGGACCGAAATGGAAGTGAGTAGGCGACCTAACTCGCCATCGTGGCGATGTTCTGGAGCGCTTCCTGGCTGCGCTTGCGATCGATCACCATGGCGGCGGTGTGCGTCACGAGATCGACGAGCACGAGGTCGCGGACCGTCGCCTCCCGAGGTTCGCGATGATACATCGCGAACGTGCCGAGCACTTTCGGCCCCGCGGTGATGATCGGCGTCGACCAGCAGGCGCGAAGTCCGTTCGAAAGCGCAAGCTCCTTGAAGCCAGCCCACAACGGATCGTTTTCGATGTCCGAAACGAACACCGGCCGCCCGCGAAAGGCCGCCGTCCCGCACGATCCTACGGCTGGGCCGATCGGGGCCCCGTCGATGGCCTCGCAATAGGCTTTCGGCAGGCTCGGCGCGGCGCCGTGGCGGAGGTGCCGTCCGTCCGGGTCGAGGAGGAGGATCGAGCCGAGGACTCCGGTCTGGGAAGACGCCTCGACGATTCGGATCAGCTCACTGAGCGTTTCTTCGAGTGGACTGTCCGCGATTGCCAGCTCGAGCACCCTGCAAAGGCGATCGGTCGGTACGCCTGCGTCGGCCTCAGCCGAGTCGATCTCGCGCATCCCGGACACGAGTTCTGCTTAGCGAATTCGTAAGGTCCCGTCACGGTGCCGGCTGCTAGTGAACGGCTTCGACGCGCTCCACGCCGGACTTCGCCAATTGGTCGTCGATTTGGCCGACGAGCCGGTCGAGGCCCGCCTGGTCCGATGATTCGGCCCGTGCCACGAGGACATCCTGGGTGTTGGATGCCCTCAACAGCCACCAACCGTCGGACGTGCTGACGCGCACGCCATCGGTGGCGTCGACCTTCGCTCCGTCGCTTGTAAGCCGATTGCGGACCTCGTCGATGATCGCGAATTTGCGCGGTTCGTCGACCTGGAAGCGGAGCTCCGGCGTGGCGACCGCGACAGGCATTGCCGACTTGAGCTCGGTCAGGCTCTTGCCCGATGCACTCACCGCCTCGATCAATCTGACAGCGGCGTAGAGGGCGTCGTCGAAGCCATACCAGCGATGCTTGAAGAAGATGTGGCCGCTCATTTCGCCGGCGAGGGGCGACCCCGTCTCCTTCATCTTGGATTTGATGAGGCTGTGGCCTGTCTTCCACATCAGGGGCGTGCCGCCGAGCTCGCCGACGCGATCGAACAGGAGCTGGCTTGCCTTGACGTCAGCGATGATCGTCGCCCCCGGCTGCTCCTTCAGCACCGGCTCTGCGAGGATCATCAGCAATTGATCGCCCCAGATGACCCGGCCCTCTCCGTCGACCGCGCCGATCCGGTCGCCGTCGCCGTCGAACGCGATGCCGAAATCGAGCTGCTCCCGCGCCACAAGGGCCTTGAGGTCCGCCAGGTTCGCTTCGACCGTCGGATCCGGATGATGGTTGGGGAAGCTGCCATCGACCTCGCTGAAGATGACGTGCTGATGGCCAGGTAGGCGCTCGACCAGCATGTCGAGCACCGGCCCCGCGGCGCCGTTTCCAGCGTCCCAGCCGATCCGGAACGCCTTGCCGGAAAAACCCTCGAGCAGCCGGTTCACATAGGCCTCGCGGATGTCGACCTCTTCGACGGTGCCGTTGCCCTGGATCCAGTTTCCCTCGGCCGCCCGGTCGCCAATCCCCTGGATTTCCTTCCCAAAGACCGACCGGCCTTTGAGCAGCAGCTTGAAGCCGTTGTAATTGGCCGGGTTGTGGCTCCCGGTGACCTGAATACCGCCATCGACTTCCAGATAATGGGTCGCGAAATAGAGCATGGGTGACGGCCCCATGCCGATTTGAACGACGTCGATCCCGCCTTCCGTCAGCCCACGGACAAGCGCGGCTTCGAGCATCCCGCTGTGGGTGCGGCCGTCGCGGCCGACCGCGATGCGCTTTGCGCCCTCATCGCGCGCCTTCGCGGCGAAGGTGCGCCCAAGCGCATACGCGTCAGTCTCGTCGAGGGTTTCGCCGACGATCCCGCGAATGTCATATTCGCGAAGGATGGTGCGATTGAACTGATGGGTCATGCGGCCGCCTTACGCAGCGGCGGGCAATAGATTCAACCGGTTGCGGCGAGCTTTTGCTCTTCCTGACCCGGAATCCCGAGCCCCGCGATCATCTCGCGGAGTTCCTGCCGTGCCGTGATGTGCGCGATTCCCACTTCGCCGAGGTGCGGAAGATCCAGGAGCGTCAGCCCCTTCGGGAAAAGCTCGCGATAGATCACGCGCTCGCCGAGGCCGGGAATGACCCTGAATCCCACGCGGCGGGCGAGTTCGTCGAGCGCTGCGCCGACGCGCTTCAGATTGTGCGATTCGATATGCTGGAGCCGGTTCCTGAGGACGACCCAGTCGACGCTCTTGCCGGTGACCTTTGCGCGCTGGGTACGGCTGTTCCAGATCAGCTCGGCATAGAAGCTGGGCTTGGTCACCTTGTAGTTTTCGGGGTGCACCTGCCCGATGAGGTCGAGGTCGACGAAGCTGTCGTTCATCGGTGTGACGAGCGTGTCGGCCTTGAGGATCGCCGCACGGGCAAGATCGTCGTCGCGGCCCGGCGTGTCGATCACGATTGCGTCGGTGTCCTTCGAGAGCCGGTCGATCGCAGCGTTCAGCCCTCCTTCGCTGTGGTCCTCGAGCACTTCATACGTGGCGGCAGGAAGTTGCTTCTCGAGCCGGCGCATGGTCGCGTCGCGATTCTCGAGATAGCGAGTCATCGTTCGCTGCCGGCTGTCGAGGTCAAGCGCTCCGACGCGGTGGCCCGACGCGGCGAGCGCGATGGCCGTGTGGACGGCCGTGGTCGACTTGCCGGTCCCGCCCTTTTCGTTGGCGAAGACGATGAAATGCGGCTGGCTCATGCTTGATCTTTTCCCCCGCGGCACCGAAACGCCGCCCCGTCACAGATTTACCCGAGGCTCCAACCGCGTGCAAATCGTTCGCACCAGTGAAGAATTGACGCGGGCCCGGGCGAATCTGGGCAGCGAGACGCTAGCGCTGGTGCCTACGATGGGCGCCCTCCACGCCGGGCACATGGCGCTTGTGGCGGAGGCGAAGAAGAGGGCGGACAGGGTCGCGGTCACGATCTTCGTCAACCCGACCCAATTCGGCGCCAACGAGGATTTCGGACGCTATCCGCGCCGCGAGGCGGACGATGCGCGGATGCTTCAGGATGTCGGCTGTGACCTGCTGTGGATGCCGTCCGTCGCCGACATCTATCCTGACGGCTTCTCGACAACGGTGCACGTATCCGGGGTTACCGATCGCTGGGAAGGCGGGGCTCGGCCCGGTCATTTCGATGGCGTGGCAACGGTGGTCGCCAAGCTTTTGCTCTCGGTCCGGCCGGACTTCGCTCTGTTTGGCGAAAAGGATTTCCAGCAGCTTGCAGTGATTCGGCGAATGGCGGCCGACCTCAATATTGCGGCTGAAATCGTCGGCGTGCCCACCGTGCGGAAGGAAGACGGCCTCGCCCTCTCCTCACGCAACGCTTACCTTTCGCCTGACGAGCGGCAGCGCGCCGTGGCTTTGCCGCGGGCGCTGGAATATGCGCGCGGAGCGATTCTCGATGGGACCTCGGTCGAGCTCGCACTCGACACCGGTAGGAAATCGCTCGTCGAAGCCGGCTTTTCGAGGATCGACTATTTTGCGCTGGTCGACGCCTCCACGCTCGAGCCGCTGGAAGCCCCTGCGGGCACGATGCGGCTCATCGCGGCGGCCGTAATCGGCACTACGCGCCTGATCGACAATCTCGCAGTATGAAAAATATGGTTCAGCGGCGTTAACCATTTATTTGCCGTTAGGCGCTGAATTTCCCTGCAACGGAACAGGGGAAGGTCAGTCATGGGTGCCATCAGTCAGAAAAGCGCGGAGTTCCTGCTTCGCAGCCGCCTCGCCGATGCAGAAGCGGGCAATGTCGATGCCCTGTACGAGCTCGGCGTCACTTACTCGACGGGGCGCGGCGGGATCGCCGTCGACCTCATCGAAGCGCACAAGTGGTTCAATCTCGCGGCTCTCTCGGGTTCGACCCGCGGGCAGGAATGCCGCGCGGAGATCGCCTGCGAGATGACCGCTCGCGAAATCGCGGAAGCCCAGCGCCAAGCCCGCGCCTGGCTCGCCACCTGCGGTTACGGCCGGCGTGCCGCCTAGTTCATTGAACTAAAGTCGTCACCGCCGCCGGCGGGCCGGGGCGCTCCTTGCCCCAGGTCATCGTCGTCACCTGAGCGGCGGGCACTCCAAGCAGAATCAGATAATCGCGCGCCTCCGCGGCGCGCTCGGCGCCTAGGGCCAGCGCGTGATCGCGGGTGTCGGTCGGATCGCCATGGCCTTCGATCCGTACGGGCACGAAAGGATGCTGCCTGAGCCACAGCGCCTGAGCCGAAAGCAGATTCCGCGCCTGAGTCGTGAGCTGGGCATGCCCAGCGGCGAAATAGACGCTCGTCCCCCCTGATTGCGCAGCGAAATCGGCGCGCAGCGTTTCAATCGGCACCGCCACGCCTGGCGCCGTCGGCACCGGCTGGCCCGGGGGCATCGCCGGCGGATATTTCCTGAGGAATGGAAGCTGGGCGGAAGCCGGAACTGCTACCAAGGCAGCGATCAGCAAAAGGCTCTTGCGCTTCATTTCAGTCCTCCGTTCCCGACCAGTCGGGATCCGATCCGTCCTGGGGAATCGTCATCTTGCGCGGCGCGCTTCCGTCGAGGCTGACCCGGTAAATGCCGGGGCGCCCGTTCGCCTCGGCATGCTGGAAAACCAGTTCCTGGCTGCTCGCCGCCCAGCTCGGCGCCTCATCCCCGGGGCCATTCGTTAGAAGTCTCTCGCCCGTTCCATCGGGGCTGATGATTCCGATACGGCGGGTGTCGCCGGACCGCCAAGTGAAGGCGATCGACTTGCCGTCGGGACTCCATTCGGGAGTGCTGTAGGCGGCGATGCTGAAGGTAATCCGCCGCTCGTCGGACCCATCGGAATTCATCAAGTAGAGCTGCTGGGTGCCCGAGCGATCGCTTTCGAACACGATTTTGCTCCCGTCCGGCGAGAAGCTTGGATCGGTATCGATCCCCGGTGAAGTCGTCAGCCGGCGCGCGGGTCCGCCATTGGCGCCCACGACATAGATGTCGGTGTTGGGCCCGAGCATCATCGAGAAAACGATCTTGGACCCGTCGGGCGAAAAGCGCGGAGCGAAGCTCATTGCGTTGCCGGACAGCAAAGGATGCTGCTGGTTCGAGGCGAGATCGATGACGCGGACCTGCGGGACGCCGCCCTGGAAGCTGACGTAAGCGAGCTTGCTGGCGTTCGGCGACAGGCGCGGCGTGAGGACGCCGGTGCCGCCCGACGTCACATAGCTGTGATTGTAGCCGTCGCTGTCCATGATCGCGATCCGCTTTACGCGGGCCTCAGCGGGCCCGGTTTCGGCGACATAGGCGATCCTGGTGTCGAACATTCCGGGCGCGCCGGTAATCTTCTCATAAGCGAGCCCCGAGCATTTGTGCGCGGCGCGACGGAGGTCGCTTGGCGTAGCGACGAACCCGATCCGCCCGAGCTCGCGCCCCTTTTCGACATCGTAGACGTAGCAGCCGACCGTCAGGCGGCCGTCGGAGCGCTGCTGGACGAAGCCCGTGATCAGCGCCTTGGCGCCGCGATCCCGCCACTTGGAGAAGGTCGGGGCAGTGACTTCGGGATAGGAATAATAATCCTTCTGATTGGGCTGAAGCGGCATCAGCTCGGATGTCTGCCGGAGATCCGTCTCGATCAGCTGCGTCGCCTGCCAAGCGATGGCAAGCGATTGATTACCCTTGCTCCCACTGTCGGGCGAGGTCAGCGGCGGGATCGCGATCACCGTCGCCGCAGGCGTTCCCGCCTGCACCGCAGCGACCGCAGTCCCTGGAAGCGTCGCCGAAGCAAGCAGCGCGAAAATTCCAACGCGAATGATACTCATTGCCCCTTCGTGCCGATTTTCCGGAATATTTCGACCCACTCTCTTGGCTGGCGCCGCGGCCGGCCCTCTCGGTCCAGGAACGCGGCAGTGACTGAAGCGCCGGCCAACAGTTCCGGCCCACGCATGACTCGCTGATGAATATGGACTGAGGATGCGCGGACCTGTTCGACGCTGCTGACGACCTGAAGCTCCGCGCCGAGCCGGGCGGGCCGGCGGTAGCGGATGTCGACGTGGGTCACGAAATAAGCCGATCCGTCGCCGCGAAGCATCGCACCCTGGTCGATTCCTACGGCGCGGAGCATGTCCGAGCGGGCGCGCTCAATGAACTTCAGATAATTTGCATAATAGACGACGCCCGCCGCGTCCGTGTCCTCGAAATAGACGGTAAGCGCGAAGCGGTGCTCCGCGCCGACGAAGCCGCCGCGGTAAGGCAGGTTGAGGTTCGAACTCGCCATCGACCTTGCTCTAGCGAGCCGAGTCCGCCCGTAAACCCCGCTTGACTCTCGTGTAACGCAAAGGTTACATGTAACTCATAGGTTACAAGGGACGCGCAATGACCCAACCTTCGATATCCGAGAAGGCCGAGCGATTGAACAAGCGGCGGGCGCGCGCCTTGCCGGCGCTGGGAGTGATCTTCCTCGCTCAGCAGGCGAGCTTTCTCAGCATGCCGGAACGGTCGGCACGGCCGGTCGATCAGTTGAAGATCGGCGCCTGGCTCATCCTTTCGATCGTCCTCCTCGCGGGCCTTGCTACGGGTGGTGCCTGGTTCAGGCCCCGCGCTGTGCGGGAGCTGTTGAATGACGAGAGCACTCGAGCGCATCGTCAGGTGGGATATGTCTACGGCTTCTGGGCCGCGATGGGCACCGCGCTGGGGCTGTACATCGTCAATCTGTTCGAGCCGGTGAGCGGACGCGAGGCGGTGCACATCATCGTCACCGTCGCGGTCGCGACGGCGCTTCTCAACTTCGGCCTCCTCGAGCGCCGCGCGCTTCGCGACAGCTGAGGGTTCGAATTCTTCCTCATCAAGTAGTTGGAGAGCGTTCCGATGAGTTACAGGCCACGTCCGGATTTCGATCAGCCCGATGCCGAGAGCGTCCAGCGGAGTCGGCGGATGCTGCCATGGATGATTCCGCTCATCTTCCTGCAGCAGGGCTCGCTTATTTTCGGACATTCTGAACGCTTGACCCAGATCGTCGGGACGGCCGCCTGGGCCTGCGTGTCGCTCCTGATGCTGTGGATCTTCCTGGGCCTGCCGATGCGTTGGCTGTCCGAGCGGGACCAGGCGATCATCAATGACGAGCGCAGCCGAATGGTAAGGGGCGACGCCGCGTCCTGGGGGATCGCCGCGCTGATCCTGATCGGCTGCGGGATGATGGTCGCGCGGCTTTGGGTGCAGCTGAACGCCGGAATTGCGATCTACGGCCTGGTCAACGGTGCATTGATCGTCGCCGTCTGCCGCTACGGCTGGCTCAATCGCTCCGAGCCCGACGAGGATGAATGAGCGGCTCGGCAACCGGCTGAAGGAACGCCGAACGGAACTCGGGCTGACGCAGAGCGAACTTGCCGATCTCTGCCTGGTTTCGCGAAAGACCATCAACACGGTCGAGAACGGCGTTTTTGTTCCCTCGACCTTGCTTGCGCTGAAGCTGGCGTCCGCGCTCGGCCTCAGTGTCGAGCAGCTGTTCTGGATCGAAGAGTAGCGCCGATTTCGCCCACTTT
>Ga0308176_10003351_pt1 | contig 10258 bp, 8 predicted proteins | sample PhyCR2_3_FD_203890 | JGI IMG/M metagenome (GOLD analysis project Ga0308176, IMG submission 203890) | Soil microbial communities from UC Gill Tract Community Farm, Albany, California, United States - DLSLS.C.R2 | ecosystem: Environmental > Terrestrial > Soil > Agricultural land | place: USA... | reverse complement strand
GACCTCGCGTCCGATCTGCCCCCTGAAATGCAATACCTCCGCATCGTCTACACCGACCCTGCCCCCTCCGGCGCCCTCGGCAACCTGGCCGAACTCCAAATCTACCCACCCCCACCGTAATCCCGCCTAGCCAGCGGGACACCCGATCGCCAACACAACACGAAGCAAACGTAGCGCGGCAGCTCCCGCTGCCGCCCCTTCCCGTTGCCCCAAACATAGGGATAATTCCGTTCATGCGTCCAAGAGTACAGATCCGCATGCCCCGTGATCGATATCGGGATTCGGGCACGCTCTGGCACGTCACGATCGTTGCGCGTGGCCGCTTACCCCTACTAACCGACGAATTTACGGGCTCACTAATTTCCGAAACGCTTGCCTTCGTATTTCGATCCAATCCGGGCAATCTGCTGCTCTACGTCATCATGCCCGACCACTTGCACGTCCTTGCCTCCATCGATGCGGACGATCTGGTCGGTATCATTCAGCGATTCAAGTCTTGGACATCTCGAAAATGGAACGAGCACACGCATCAGGGAACGCTTTGGCAGATCTCATTCCGGGATGACGGCGTCCGAAAAACTGAGCATATCGACGACTTGGTCGGGTACATCCTTAACAACCCTGTTCGCAAGGGATTGGTGCCCGAATGGCCTGAATGGCCATGGTGCGGTGGCAGCCTCATTAACGACCTTTGAAATTCCCTAGGGCGAAGCGGCAGCGGGAGCTGCCGCGCTACGTGAGGTGAGCAAATCAGCGCGTCGGAATCGGGCGTCTCAAGAGACAGCAGGCAGCGGGAACTACCTCCCTACGGTGCGTGGGAAGCCGCTCCCGACGATGCGATGATCGAATTTAGGATCGGTGCCGAGGAGTCGCGGACTGAAACCTCGAAGAGGTTTCCAATTGTTAGCCCGGTAATTTATTGCCGGGCGGCCCGGGTGTGGGGCACGTGCGAATCCTGATCAATCGCTCAGAAACGAATACTCGAATTCATACTTGACGATATTGCCATGACCGGCTGTGGCCGAGCCGCCGCCCTTAAGCCCCGACAACCCGTCCGTGCCGTATTCGGGCAAAAACCGGAAATGCGTCACGATCCGCTCGCCGTCATACCCGCCCTCAACCCAAAACACGGTCGATCCCGATTTGCCACCAATCGATCCCGTGAGTGTTTGGTACCCGTTGTACCGGGCATGTCCCTCATCGTCGTAGAGCATGAGCAGAAGTGACGTGCTCGTCCCGCTCATATCACCCGAAATCGTCGAATCGATCGTCGCGCTGGTGATCTTGCCCCGCCCCGGCAGCGACTGAAACTCCGATTCGTTCATGCTGCTCACCGTTTGCCTGGCCATGCCCCGTGTGGTCATGCGATTCGTCCTCCTCGGTCGAACCTAATCCAAACGGTCCAGTCGGGATGTGCCCCCACTACGCGCGGTGGATGACTCCCGTCATGCAGTGGACCGCGCCGCCGCCCTTCATCAACTCGCTGACCTCGACCGAATGGCACTCGACGCCGTTCGCCTCCAGCGTCGCGACCGTGACCGGATTGCCCGCCGGCAGCACAACCACGCGCGGGGCCAGCGGCACCATATTTATCGCCATGCCCATCTGCGCCTCTTCGCCACTGGGTAAATCGACGAACCGGAAACCATGCCGGCGCATCGTGTCATAAACCACCCACGAGAGCTGCGTCGGAAAGACCAGCGCCAGATCCCGGTCGATGACATTGATCGTGCCGTCGATGTGCCCGCAGCCGTACGGAATCTCGACCATGATCACCTCCGGCACCCCGACCCGGCGGAAAGCATCGGCTACCTGCTCGGCCCCAATCCTGTTGCTGCGCATCCCATGACCGACAAAGACGAGATCCTCGCTGGCCACAACAACATCGGCGCCCTCGAACGTGCCGTCGCCAAAGACCGTGTGCACGATCGGCACACCGAGCTTGGCCAGATCCGCCGCTGCGTACCGCTCTTCGCCTGCCCGGCTGGCCGATGCCATCCGCGAGATGACCGCACCCATCGGCGTCATACAAAAGTGGTCCCGGCAGAAGTACGCGTTCGGTTTATCGAGAGGTACGGGTCCACCGAGGTGGACTCTCACCCCCTGCGCCCGGTAGAAATCGACCAGCCCGGCGTGCTGATCCCGGGCCCGAATCGGATCGAGGACGTCATACCACAGCGCCGCCCGGGGGTCCGTGACCTGTTCGATTTCCGGCCCGGGCGTGCGCATCAGGACTGATTTCAGTTCTGCATATTCAGATGCAACCCCACAGGCTGCCCAGAGCACACCGAGCTCGTCCCGCATGGATGCGTCGCGCCCAATCCAGCCTTCGCCACCGTGCGGCGCCTCATTGGTCTGCTTGACCACATCGACGACACGTCCCGTCTGCAGCGCCATCGCTCAGCCTTCCCAATTTGCAATGCCAAAAGATCGTGACCGACAGTCTAGCCGACCGTGATTTGTGATGGAGTCAGCGCGCGGCCCTGCTCTTGGTCTGCCGGATCGCGTCCCAAGCCAGCACCCAATCGAGGTATGACTTGGGCCCGTGCGCCGTCTCCGATAGTGGGGGGAAGCCAAGCAGAGGCGACTGGGCAAAGACCGCATCGAGATCGTGGTAATTCGTCAGGTCCAAGAGGGGTTGCGGCAGCAGCGATACCGCGCCCGGATTGACGATTCCACGGGCGGTGCGAATCGCCAACGCGGCCTGCTCCGAGGCGCCGAGCATGAAATCGATAAATTGATGGGCGGCCGGCACAAGGGGCGCATTGGCCGTAATCGCCAGCGTCTGGACGAACCCAAAATCGCCCGGCGCCAACCGCGCCACCGCGAGCTTGCCGCCCGCTTCGGGCATCAGCGTCATGCCTTCCGCCCCAGTTGTGGAAATCACCGCTTTGCCCCGTCGCAACTGGTCGGCAAGATCATTGGGATAAGGCGTGAAATGGGAAACGCGATCGGCTTTCAATTCGGTCAGCATATTTTCGGCCTGGTTGAATTCCAGCCCCATCAATGCTGGCGTCGTTGCCGATCCGATCGCCCGCCCGGCCACGTAAAAGTGGCTCAGCCCATCATCGAGCATCCCCACTTTGCCCGTGAAATCGCCAGAGTCGAGATCGGCCCAGGATGTGGGAAGTTCGGCCAACGCGTCAACGTTGTAGATGCATGGTGTTGTCCCAAAAAGAACCGGGACGGCGCACTTTTCGCCTGAGATTACCGTGTCGTTGTCGAGCGCGAAATGCGGATCGACCTGGCTGAGCGTCGGCACCTGGGCGGTATCAATTGCCTGGATCAATCCCTGCTGTTTGAGTGCCAGGGTCAACCCATGATGCGGCACGATCACCGAGTAGGGATTGCCAAATCCATCCCGCAAACGCGCGAAGATCTCGTCATAGGACGAAACCAGATCGACGACCAGGCCGATCCCGGTGATCGCGGCGAACCGGTCCAGCATCGGCTGATCGGCAAAACCCGGCCACCCGAGCACATACAGGGTATCGGCCGCGCGAGCCCGGGCGCCGGAAATGAGTGGCGCAGCTACCGCCGAGGAAATCAGGGACCGGCGGGAGATCATCAAGTCGCGTCGGCTCGCGCTGATCCGGGCAACGGCGCGGCGGGCAAGGGCATATCGATCCCCAAGGTCAATCCGCCATCGAGAATCAGCGTCTGACCGGTGATGTAACTTGCCTGACCGGAGGCCAGCCAGACAACGGCAGCGGCAATTTCGGATGGTTCGGCAAACCGGCCCATCGGCACGCGCTTCAGATATTCGGGTCCGCCCACTGGATCGGTCGTGATGAATGCCGCCCTGGTTTTGACCATGCTCGGCTCGATCGCGTTCACCCGGATCCCGTACTCCGCCAGATCAATCGCCGCCGAACGAACCAACGCTTCAACCCCGCCTTTGGATGTGTTGTAGTGCGCAAGATTCTTCTCGACGTACCACGCATTGGTCGACGAGGTGCAAACAATCGCACCGCTCCGGTTGGGCGCCATTGCCCTCGCCGCTTCTTGCACGCAGTAGAAGGTGCCGGTGATGTTGACGTCGATAATCCGCTGCCAGCTCGCATCGTTGATTTCCAGGAACGGCTCCCCATCGGCAATGCCGGCATTGGCAGCCAGAACATCGAGCGCGCCGAACCGATCGATCGCCGTGCGCACCGCTTCAGCGACTTGGTCACGGATGGCGATATTGGCAGCCACCGGAATCACGTTTTCCGGAAAATGAGCGCAGGTCTCATGCAGCGTGTCCATATCCAGATCGACCGCCACCACCCGCATCTTCTCGGCCACGAAGCGTTCGAGAATCGCCCGCCCAATCCCATTGGCGGCCCCGGTCACGATCGCGACCTTGTTGTCCAAACCCAGCATGCGGCGTGCTCCTCAGGTGATCGACAATCGTACTCCCGCCTATTCTGCGGTATGGGATGGCAGGCCACACGGACGGATCAGGGCAAACAAAACGGCGGCGCATGTCGCGCCGCCGTTTTACGTTGTTCGACTGAATGGGCGATCTAGGAAACGCGGTTCCAGTTCGCCATGTTCCAGTAGAGGGCCTCGGCCAGGTTCGGACCGATATTGTCGTCGTTCAGGCTGTTGATGATCGCGTACTTCTCAACCGCGCGGGCCACCTCGGCCACGATCACGACATTATTGATGAGGTGATCGTTCATCGCGATGAAGAGCGCGGTCGCCTCTTCCTGATTGGTAGTCGTGGTCAACCGGTCGTACATCTGATCGTACTCGTCGCTGTGATAACGCGACTCGTTGATACCCAGCCAGTTGTTGGCCTTCTGCGAGATATTGACGCCATCCTTGCCGCCATACCAGCCCTGCATGTAGTTGATTGGGAAGGCATCGGTCGGACCGTTGGTGTACATGAGCAAGTCCTCATAGAAATGCTGGGCATTCTGCTCATTACCAGCGGCGCTGTCGAAGAAGATACCGGCATCGACCTGCTTGAGATTTACCTTGATCCCGATCGATTCCCAGTTCTGCTTGTTGAGGGCCTGGGTCTTCTGGCGCACGCCGTTGATCGAGGTGGAGTACGAGATCTTGAACTCCATGCCATCTTTCTTGCGGGTATCACCATCCAGGGTCCAGCCGGCCTGGTCCAGCAACGCCGCGGCCTTGTCGAGATTGAACTCGTAGGATGTGTTCGGACTCTCGAGGTTCGGGATACCGCTGACGATGTTCTTCGCCCCCGGCTCACCGGGCGCACCAAGGTAAAAGTGGCTGGCGATTGAATCGCGATCTGTTGCCAGCGAGAGCGCCATCCTGACATTCGCGTCCGACCAGATCGGGTGCGGGGTGTCCTTCTGTGAGCGCTCGCCGTTAACTTCCTGGTTTGGATCGGAAAAGTTGATCAGGATACGCTCGACATTGGACGGTACCTTGGCAATCACCCGGCCCTTGCCGTTGCTCTCCAGATTGGCGAGGATGTCGGGCTCGACCTGAAGATTCCAGGCAAAGTCCCAGTCGCCCGTCTGCAGCACGGCCTGCGCCGCCGATTGTGCCTCACCGCCACCCTTGATGTTGACGGTCTCGAAGAACGGCTTATTCGCCTCCCGGTAGTTCGGGTTCATCTTGTAGATGACCTGATCATTGGCTGAGAACGAATCGACCGTGTACGGTCCGGTGCCCACTGGATTCTGGATAAAGGCGGCATATGCATCGGCGCCCGCCTCGAGCACATGCTTCGGATAGATGCTGCCCTTGTAGCTTCCAACGAACGGCAGGAACCAGCCGAGTTGCGGAGTCGTGAAGGTGAGCTTGACAGTATTGGCGTCGAGCGCCTCAGCGTTCGAGATAAGCTGATATGTCAGTGTGGTGATCGCGTTGTTCGCGGGATCGGTGCACCATTGCCACGTGAAGACGACGTCATCAGCGGTGAACGGCTGGCCGTCGCTCCACATCACACCCTGCTTGAGCTTGTAGGTGACGGAGCTCAGGTCCTTGGCCAATCCGCCGTTGTCAACTGACGGCACTTCGGCAGCCAGGGCCGGAATCAGTGAGCCGTCCGGGGCGTAACTCAAAAGCGGCTCGAGAACGAGACTGGCGCCGAGTTGATCCTTGGTGCCCGTCGCGGTGTGCAGACCGAAGTGGGTCACACCTTGCCACTGGAGAATCTTGAGTTGTCCGCCGGCGCCACGGGTTTGGCCCTCGGTGCCGGACGACGGCGCGCCGGAAGCGGCCGGTGTCGCATCCTGGGCGAGGGCCGGAGAGTTATTGAGCACGAAGAGCGCGACCGGAGCGGCCACGCCGAGCCCAAGTGAACGATGCAGGAAATCGCGGCGCGAGATTCGCCCCGCCTTGAGATCCTCGTAGAGTGCAGCGAAAGGTCCTGACTGGTGTGCCATTGACTGTTCCTCCGTGAAAACGGGTGAGACGAAACCGGCTATCACCGTGATAGCCGGTTTTTCGTATTGCCTAGCTGGCCGGAGCCGTCACTTCGAATGGCGCAATCATGCCATTCATGGCGTGCGGTTTGCCATCTGGCCCAGGGAAGAAGCAAACCAGGGTGTACTGTCCCGCCGGTAGGTTGAGCAGCGTCATGTCAGCTGATTCACCTGGTACCGGAACGGTAACTACGCCGATGAAATTGATATCGGCGTCAGCGATCGTGCCGTCGAACAAACCGGCCGGATCAGCGCCTTCCGGCAGTTGCAGCACAACCAGCTCGTGCGCTTCCATGTTGGCCGCAAGGTTGATCGCCTGCAGGACGACAATATCTGTCTGAACGACCGACGGTGATCCCGGCAGAATCGAGTAGGTGCCGTCCGCGTTTTCCTGCAAGGTAACGCCAACCGCGGCAGTGTCGCCCTCGACGTCTGGGGCATCGCCGGGTTTCACGCCGTCGACCTTCCATTCGCCGTCAACCTGCGCCAGAATCCACTGCTCGCTGAGCAGTTGATACTGCGTCTGCATGTACTGGATGTTGACGCCGACGGTGCCGTCATCATAGGCGGTCACACGGCCGAGCTGAGCACCGCCCAGCGGAGCATCCGTGAAGAAATCGTCCGCCTGCGCCTCTTCAATCGTGGCATAGCCGCCCTCGGCGAAGACGAAGTTAGGGGTGACAAGCGTCGCCAGCGCGTCCGGATCGGCAGCACAATTGATGATGTTCTGCATAGCGGCGTTTGCGGCAGCAGCGGTTGCGTCATCGGCCGGCGAGCCGACTGGTGTGGCCATGTCCATCGCCATCGGCGAGGCTTGCGGCGTAGCGGCCATTGCGCCGCCCCCTGTGATCCCCGCGTTGGGCACGCAGTCTCCAGCCGGCGACGCCGCGGGACTCGCATCCTGGGCCAGCGCCATCGATCCTCCACCGAGCGCCAGCGAACCAATCAGGCTCGTCGCGATCAGTCCCATGCGCCCGATGTGAGCCAAGCGCAAGACGGGTCGGTCAGACATTCCGAATCCTCCTGTTACCAACGATTCCGCACAACAGATAACTGCAACAGACCGATGGGGGAGGTGGTGCCGTGCTACTACGCACATCGACGTACGTCCCGAGGATCGGCTGAGTGTGGGCAGTGTAATTGGTCAATGGGCTGGACGCTAGGGCAGGAATCGATGGCTTTGCGATGATTTGCCTAACGTGTGTCCAGCTTTCCCGTGCCTGAGTGTCGGCTGCGCCACACTGAGAAGCCGCGCCCGAAATCGCCGGTTCACAACCATAGAGAATTGGATTCGGCCAAAAACGAAAGACCGGCCGCGCGGAGACATCCGCGCGGCCGATTTGGCAGACCGATAGGTTGCTGGTTACTGGCCGAGTTGCACCTGAATGCCCTCGTCATCATTTACCAGGGTGAATCCCGCGGCATCAGTTGGGACGTCGAAGACCATTGCCACGTTGTACGCGTCGCCGGCATCCAGCACTTCATCGATACCGTCGTCGTACGCGGAACTGAGCAACACGTCAGTCGCCCGGCTGTCGACATCGTAGGTGTTGCCGTCGGAGTCCGTCAGCGTCCACGCATCGTAGTTGAACGGGCCCGATGTGTCGCCGCGGTCGACCTCGAAGAAGACGATCAGGAACTGCCCGTCGGCATCGGTATTGCCGATCGATGTATCTGTGTCGGTCTTGGTGAAGGTCAGGGTGCCTTCGGAACTGTCGATGGCATCGCCAATCGCCGAAACTTCGCCACCATTTGCGCTCGGCGTCGATGTTGCCTCGTCGGTGGTCTCCTCGGTCGGCTGCGTGTTGTCCGGCGTCGGTTCTGTTCCCTGCTGGGTGCTTGGCAATGGATTCGGCGGACCCGTCTGCGCCCAATCCTTCGTCACACTGCTGGTTTCGTAGCACTTGGCCGCGCCATCGAGATAACCATTCAGGAACCACCAGATCCGCTCGGCGCCCCGGCCATGGCCACCCGGATCCGCGCTCTCTTCGCCACCGCCAAGCAGAAGCGCGTATTGAACGATATTCGCGTCGACATCATTGGCGCCGAGGCGGCCGCGGAGTTCCGCATCCTGGGACCAGGCGCCGCCGTAGCAGTCGGCCATGTACTCGATTTCCTGTGAGGTCAACTGGTTTGGATCGAGACACGGGGTTTCTGTGCAATCTTGCATTCCGAGCAGGGCCTGGACATGGTGGCCCGTTTCATGCGCGAGCACGGCCGGGATCAGGAACGGAATATTGGCGACGGCATCGAACTGGTAATTCGCGAAACCCATATCGATGTACACGATCTGGTCGCCCGGGCAGTAGAACGGCCCGCTGCCGGTCCCGGTGGCTTCATCGAACGAATCTGCCGGGCCGCAGGGCGTATCGATCGTTCCGGTGAAGGGGATATAGGCCTTGGGCGCCGCGTAATGCAGTCCGCCGGTCAAAATCGGGAACTCGCGCTCCCAATACCCATTGATATCGACGATTGAGGTTTGGAACAGCGCCAGTAGGTCGTCACTGTTGCTGGGAACGTCGCCATCGCCCTCGATGTCCTGGAGCAGGTCGGCATACCCGCCCGCGGAGGCCGCAACTGTCGGCGCTGCGGTTGGCTCCGGCGTTTCGCCATTCCCGCCCGTGGCCGGCGTTTCGTCACTGAGCAGGAGCGTATCGAGCACCTGCGTACGGGCCTGAACTTCATCGTCCCACGTTTCGGCCGCGCCGATGTGGGTCACGACGATGTTCGCGTCCGCGTTCTCATCGGTCTGACATGAAACGTACGCCGCCATGTCCGCCGTCTGCTCGGCGCCGGAATCATCGTCATACGTGAAGGTAAAGGTGATATCGCTGGAAACGACCCCGTTTCGGTCCTTCGGATCGGAATTGTTGAGTTCGGTGACGCCATCGATGTTGGAAACATAATCAATACCGTAGGTGACTACGCACTCCTGCGGATCGATGGCCGGGCCATACCCCTCGATGTACATAATGCTGGAATCATCATCGAGCCGCAGCATGTTGTAGGCATCTTCGATTTTCTCGTCCTTAACGGACCACGATCCGTCCCACGACAGGCTGTATCCAAAACTGGGGCTGACATAGGAATTGCCCGAAACACCGGTCGTGGCGGTGGTGCCGCCTCCGGTTTGCGCCGCTACGCCGGAAGCGCCCCCAAAAGCACCGAACAGGACCGACAGGACTGTTGCCAGCACCGTGGCCGTTCGACTGACCCGCTCGAATCGTCCGCTCATTCGCTACTCCCGCCGGCGCGCCCTCATGCCCGCCGACCCTTCTTGTGCAGGACCTCACGGCCATCTGCAAACTCGTATGCGCAGAGCGATGACCACCGCAGACGCACCCGGACCCTGCCACGCGCCAGGGTGAAACGAACTTGTGATGGCTGTCGATTCGGGACGCAGCAGTGCCGCGCACAACGATCCCGACAGCGTTATCCCTCTGTGCTGTCTACTATAGTAGTGCGATGCGCATTTTGGCTTATCCCGATGGTGATTTACGAAACAATGTCGATCTCTGAAGACGCCCCGGACGCGGGTGACGCCCTCACCGCGGATACCGGGCTCAACGGCGCCGAACCGGCGACTGCCGTCGATGATCTCCTCACCGCTGCCGAACCGATCGAGTCCGGTCAGGATGATTTGCTGATCCCCCCGCCTCCCTCCGCCCGCCCCGTGCTTTCACCCGATGGCACGCGCTTCGCCATGCTTCGGGCAGATACCACGGGCGCCATCCGCTTACTGGTGGCGCCAATCAGTGGCGAACCGGCCGAACCGCTGAACCTTGAACTCGAACTCACGCTCGATCCCGCCGGCCCGCAGTGGTCGCCCGACGGCTCCCAACTCACGCTGACCGCTCCCCATCCGG
>Ga0308176_10003350_pt1 | contig 10258 bp, 8 predicted proteins | sample PhyCR2_3_FD_203890 | JGI IMG/M metagenome (GOLD analysis project Ga0308176, IMG submission 203890) | Soil microbial communities from UC Gill Tract Community Farm, Albany, California, United States - DLSLS.C.R2 | ecosystem: Environmental > Terrestrial > Soil > Agricultural land | place: USA... | reverse complement strand
ATGGACAAAGCCGACCTGATCGTCGCGATCGGCGCCCGCTTCGACGACCGCATCACCGGCAAGCTGAACGAGTTCGCCCGCAACGCCAAGGTCATCCACATCGACATCGACCCGGCAGAGATTTCGAAGAACGTCGGCGCCCACATCCCGATCGTCGGCGACGTCAAGCAGGTGCTGCCGAAGCTGACCCGCGAGTACCGGGCGCTGCAGACGGACTCCTCGCGACTGGACGAGTGGTGGCAGACGATCGAGGGCTGGCGGCGCGAGCACCCGCTGTACTACGAGGCGGGCGAGAACGGAGAGATCAAGCCGCAGTTCATGATCGAGGCGATGCACCGGGCGACCGGCGGAGAGGCGATCGTCACCTCCGACGTCGGCCAGCACCAGATGTGGGCGGCGCAGTACTACGGCTTCGACGCCCCGCGGCGCTGGATCAACTCCGGCGGCCTCGGGACGATGGGCTTCGGCCTGCCCTCGGCGGTCGGCGCCAAGGTCGCCTGCCCCGACCAGCACGTCGTCTGCCTGGCCGGCGACGGCAGCCTGATCATGAACGTGCAGGAGCTCGCCACCTGCGTCACCGAGCAGATCCCGGTGAAGGTCTTCCTGATGAACAACGGCTACATGGGCATGGTCCGCCAGTGGCAGGAGCTCTTCTGGGACCGCCGCTACAGCTCGGTCGAGATGGGCTCGAGCCCCGACTGGGTGAAGCTGGCCGAGGCCTTCGGCGCGACCGGCATGCGCTGCGAGCGCTCCGACGAGCTGGAGGGGGCGATGCGGGACGCGCTGGAGGCGGAGGGCCCGGTCCTGCTCGACGTGCGCGTCGCCAGCGAGGAGAACTGCTATCCGATGATCCCGCCCGGCAACGCCGCCCGCGACATGGTCGAGGCCCCGAGGTCGGTGCGCTGATGGAGGCGGGCACTCCGCAGCTGGTCAAACTCGAGGACCTGCGCGTCCCCGGGCAGCTCAGCGGCCGCAAGCACATCCTCTCGATCCTGGTCGAGAACAAGCCCGGCGTCCTGGCGCGCGTCGCCGGCCTCTTCTCCCGCCGCGGCTTCAACATCGACACGCTCGCCGTCGGCCCGACCGACGACCCGAGCGTCTCCCGCATCACCCTCACCCTGGACGGCGCCGTCCACCCGATCGACCAGGTGACCAAGCAGCTGCACAAGCTGGTCAACGTGCTGAAGATCCGCGACATGGAGCCGGAGGAGACGGTGGCGCGGGAGATGGCGCTGTTCAAGGTCTCCTCGGCGGTCGAGAACCGGGCCGAGATCATCCAGTTCGCCGAGATCTTCCGAGCGAAGATCGTCGACGTCGCCCGCCGTACGATGACGATCGAGGTGACCGGCTCGGCCGACAAGATCGAGGCCTTCGAGCGCATGGTCCGCCCTCACGGTCTCGTCGAAATGGTCCGGACGGGCGAGATAGCCATCGGCCGTGGTCACGACTGAAATGACGGCCCAGGACGCCGTCATACGGCGTCCTCAGTCGGCCGAAATAGCGCTGCTATTCCGGCCTCCCTGCGTCCTTGTCTGACGACGTCCTGACCTCGTCATTGGCCGGTGCCTTAGCCACCGGGACCGGCCGAGGGCGGCGCACCCTCGTAAGCCTCACCACCGAAGTCGAGATCGCCGATCCCTGCGCGGCCGTGTTCGCCTCTCGGCTGGCTAGCGATCGCTGGTTCTGCTGGGAGCAGCCGGACCGCGGCTTCGCACTGGCCGGCCTCGGCGTCGCGCACGAGGCCACCTCGCGGGGGCACGACCGCTTCGCCGACGTCGCCGAGGAGTGCCTGCGGGTGGGTCGGGACGCGGTGCAGGATGAGCCGGCGGGCCTGCCGGCCGGCTGCGGCCCCGTCTGGCTCGGCGGCTTTGCCTTCGACCCCGACGGCGGCTCCTCGCCGACCTGGTCCTCGCTGGCGCCCGCTTCGATGGTGCTGCCGCAGCTGACTCTCTGCCGCAGCGGTGGGCAAACCTTCCTCACCCTGAACGCCCTGGTCGCTCCCGGCGACGACGTCGCCGAATGGACCGAACGGCTCTCGGCCCGCAGCGTCGCCTTGCGGGACGGGGCGAGGCTGCCGCTGCTCGACCCGCACCCGACTGCCCAGTCGCAGATCCGCAGCGCCCGGCCGCCAGCCGAGTTCGAAGCCGCGGTCGCCGACGCCACCGGCCGCATCCACGCCGGGGAGATGACAAAGGTCGTACTCGCCCGCGAGGTGATCGTCAGCGGCTCCGGCGCCCACGACGGGGCCGCCCTCTTCGGCTCGATGCGCGAGCAGTTCCCCTCCTGCTTCTGCTTCTGCTGCGGGACTCCGGAGGCCGCCTTCCTCGGCGCCAGCCCGGAGCTGCTGGTTCGGCGCTCCGGCGCCAGCGTCTCCACCGTTGCCCTCGCCGGCTCGACCCGGCGCAGCTCCGACCCCGCCGTCGACGACCACCTCGGCGAGCAGCTCCTGCGCAGCGACAAGAACCGCCGCGAGCAGCGGATAGTCACCCAGCGGATCGTGCGCGCCCTGCGCCCGCACGCCGTCTGGGTGGAGGCAGCGGCCGAGCCGGAGATCGTCAAGGTCGCGAACATCCAGCACCTGGCCACGCCGGTGATCGCCCAGCTCGCCGACTCCCACTCGGCGATCGAGATGGCCGGGCTCCTGCACCCGACCCCGGCGGTCGGAGGAGAGCCGTGGGGCCCCGCCGCAGCGGCGATCGCGGAGCTGGAGGGGATGGACCGCGGCTGGTACGCGGCCCCGGTCGGATGGATGGATGCGACCGAGGACGGCGAGTTCTGCGTCGCACTGCGCAGCGCGCTGATCCGCGACAGGCAGGCCCACCTCTATGCCGGGGTGGGCGTTGTCGCAGGCTCGGAGCCGGAGGCCGAGCTGGCGGAGACGGAGGTCAAGCTGGGAGCGCTGCTGCCGCTGCTCGCCGAGTAGCGGGGGCTTTAGGGGAGAGGGTCGGGGAGGCCCTCTCCGTCGCAACAGATGGGGAGGCTTCGGAGAGGGCCTCCCGACCCTCTCGCTAGGGCTCGGCCAGCTCGGCGAGGGCGGATTGGACGCGCTCGGTCAGGTGGCGGTGGATCGCGACGTTTTGCTTGCGGTCGGTTCTGACCTCGATCAGGCCGGTTCCGGCGGCTAAGGCGTCGGGAAGCTCGGAGAGGGACTCGAGGCGGTGGTGGGGGAGGTCGAAGAGGGCGGCGGCCTTGGCCGCGTCGATTCCCCGCGGCGTTGCCAGGAGGGCCTCGAACTCGTCGGCATCCATCGCCCGCTCCTGCGGCAGGAAGTGGAAGATGCCGCCGCCGCCGTTGTCGACGACGACGATCCTCACCGGCGTCGACACCTCGCGCAGGGCGGCCAGGGAGCCGAGATCGTGGAGGAGGCCGAGCTCGCCGGTGACGATCGTCGTCGGTTGACCGCTGCCGCGGGCGGCGCCAATGCCGCTGGAGATCAGTCCGTCGATCCCGTTGGCGCCCCGGTTGGATAGGAAGCCTGCGTCGGCGGCGCCGGGGGCCAGGAAAGCCTCCTGGTCGCGGATCGGCATGCTCGACGCGGTGTAGACGAGGTCGCCGTCGCGATGGGCGAGGCCGAGGGCGCGGTGCAGCGCCGGCTCGGAGATCGCCGCCCCGCTCTCCAGCTCCTCCGCAAGCACCGCCTGCGCGGCGGCCTCGGCGCCGAGCCACGCCCGCGGCGCCGGTCGCGGCTCCTTCTCGAGGCGCGACGCCCAGCCCGAGGCCAGCTCCGTGGGGTCGGCCCTGAGGATCGCCGCCGCCCTGCGCGTCGGCTCGTTCCAGCCCCCGAAGGGGTCGACGACGATTTCGTCGGCGCCGCTGTTCCGCAGCCAGGCCCGCAGCGGCTTGCTGGTCGGCATCTCACCGAAACGCAGAACCAAGTCCGGCACCACCGAGCGGGCGAAGTGCTCGTCGCCCAGCAGCAGGTCGTAGGCGGCTACGACCCCGGCGCGGTCGTGGGGCCCGCAACGCAGCTGCGAGGTGGGGTCGGCCAGGATCGGGAATCCGGAAACGCGCGCCAGGTGCGTCAGCGGCTCGCGCAGCTCGCGGTCGAGCTGGCGCCCGGCGACGATCACCCCCGCGATCGCGTCGCCGATGTGCCCGGCGACCTCGTCGAGCAAGAAGGGCGTCGGCTCCAGGTCGATGCGGGTCACCGCGGTCAGCGGCCGCCCGGGCCGGCCCTGGAGGGCGAGGGGATCGGTGGCGGTGACCGAAGATCCCTCGGCCTCCAGCGGCGCCAGCGGCTCGCGCCAGGGGACGTTGAGGTGGACGGGCCCGGGCCGGACCTCGCCGCGCGCCGCCGCCAACGCCCGGCAAGCGGTGGCGCGGTAGTGAAGCAGGCCGCTGTCGTCCGCCTCGTGGGTGCCGACTTCGCAGAACCATCGAACGGAGGAGCCGAACGGCTTGATCTGGTCGATGGTCTGGCCGGCACCGATCCCCCGCAGCTCCGGCGGCCGGTCGGCGCTGATCACGAGCAGCGGGATCGCCGATTCGTCGGCCTCGACCACGGCCGGGTGGTAGTTGACGAGCGCCGTCCCGGAGGTGCAGAGCAGCGCCACCGGCTCGCGCCGCGCCTGTGCTGCGCCTAGCGCGAAGAAGCCGGCGGAGCGCTCGTCGACGATCACCGCCACCTCGATCTCCGGCTGGCGCCAGAGGGCGATCGCGAGCGGCGTCGAGCGCGAGCCGGGGGAGACCACCGCCCGGCTCAGGCCGCTGCGTGCAAGCTCCTCGGTGAAGGCGGAGGCGAGGGCGGTGTTGGCATTGGTCGGATCCATGGGACCGATGTCGCTTTTTGGACCCCTGGGGAGACGAAAGGCGACATGGGCAGGCTAAATGCGGTGCGCCTGCAGCGCCTCCTCGTCGATCTGCACGCCGAGGCCGGGACCGGACGGAAGGTGCAGCTCCTCGCCGCGGAGCTCGCACTCGACCGATGCGATCGTCGACGCAAAGAGGCGCTGCGTCGCGAGGCCGTGGGCGAGTGGGGCGGCGGTGGGATTGCTGCTCCCTCCGGCAACGGTTGCCGCGGCGGCGATGCCGACGGGGCCGTCGAGGGCGCTGGAGAGGTAGGAGGGGATGACGCGCGCGATCGCCGCGGCAGCCGCCGAGCCCCCGACCTTGGAGAGCTTGATGCCGGTGAACCGGCACGCCCCCAGCTTGCGGGCTCGTTCGGCCTCCTCCCTCGAGGCAACGCTCTCGTCGGCGGCGAGCGGGATCGTGATTCGGGCCGCCAGCTCCGCCATCTCCTCCAGCGTCCCCACGGGCTGCTCGGCCAGCTCGATCCCCAGCGGCTCGATCTCGCCGAGGATGGCGGCGGCTTCCTCGACGCTCCAGCTGCCGTTGGCGTCCACCCTGATTGCCGCCTCTTGGCCGAGCGCCTCGCGCACTGCCCGCACCCCCGCCGCGTCCTCTCCCGCACCGAGCTTCAGCTTGAAGGTCCGGAACCCGTCGGCCGCCCAGGCTTCGGCTTCCCGCGCCACCACCGCCGGCTTGCCGGCTCGGAGGGTGGCGTTGCAGCGCACCGGCGGCCGCTCGCGGATGATGCGACCGGCCTGCCCGGCGAGGTCCTCCAGGGCGGTGAGGGCGGCACAGCGCGCCGGTGCCGACAGCCGCGGCGCCAGAGCGGTGACCCGCCCCGTCTCCGCCACCTCCTCGCCCAGCCGCTCCAGCTCGCCGACGACGTGCCCCAGGCTCGCGCCGCCGCGCAGGGACAGCGGCACGGCTTCCCCGAGACCGACCTCACCCTCCTCGGTGCGCAGTCGCAGCAGCACCATCTCCCGTCTCTGGAGCGTGCCCTTCGCCGAGACGTAGGGGTGCCGGAAGCGCAGCGCGTAGGGGATGACTTCGAAGCCGGCGAGCTTCATCTAGCTGGAGATCAGGAGGCCCGCGGTGACCAGCAGGCTGAAGACGCCGAGTAGGGCCCCGGTAGCGGCGAGCACTCCGTTCAGCGCCGGGCCGTCGCGCCGCTCGGCGAGCGTGCGGGCCGGCCGCAGCGCCATCGGGGCGGCCGCGAGGCCGATCAACGGCAGCAGGCTCGATTCGCCGGCGACCAGCGCGATCGGCAGCACCACGAAGGCACCCGCGACGAGCAGGCGGTAGAGGTTGACCGCGCTCTCCCGGCCGATCCGCACCGCCAGCGTGTTCTTGGCGGTCCGGCGGTCCGTCTCCAGGTCGCGGACGTTGTTGACGACGATGATCGCCGTCGCCAGGAAGCCGATCGAGATCGAGAGCCCCAGCGGCAGCGCGTCGAGCTGCTCGAGCTGGACGTAGTAGGAGCCGTTGACGGCGACGAGGCCGACGAAGAGGAAGACGAAGACCTCGCCCAGGCCGGCGTAGCCATATGGACGGGGGCCGCCGGTGTAGAGGACGCCGGCGGCGATCGAGAGGGCGCCGATCAGCAGGATCACCGCGCCGGCCACGGTCGCCAGGTAGATCCCGCAGGCGACGGCGACCGCGAAGGCGACCCAAGTCGCCCGCATCACCCGCTGCGGGGTGATCAGGCCGCTGGAGGTGACCCGCACCGGCCCCAGCCGGTCGGCGGTGTCGGCGCCCCGCTTCGCGTCTGAGTAGTCGTTGGCGAGGTTGGTGCCGATCTGGATGAAGATCGACCCGACCAGCGCCGCGAAAAACGCCCCCCAGCGCGGCAGCTCGCCGGCCCACTGCACCGCGGCCGCGGTGCCGACCAGCACCGGGGCGATCGCCGCCGGCAGCGTCCGCGGCCTCGCGGCCATCACCCAGATCCTCATCTGCCTACCGCCGAGCTCGCCGGTTCTCGTGAAACGCGGGACGCGGCCGCCGCGCCGCCACGCTCACGGTCGTCTCGGGAACTGGCCGAAGTCCGGCTCGCGCTTCTCCTTGAACGCCTCGCGCCCCTCGCGCGCCTCCTCGCTGGCGTAGAAGAGGAGGTTGGCATCGTGGGCGAGCTGCTGGATCCCCGCGTATCCGTCCTCGTGCGCGTTGAACCCTGCCTTGACGAGGCGCAGTGCGAAGGGGGAGAGGGCGAGCATCTCCCGGCACCAGGCGACCGTCTCGCGCTCCAGCTCCGCGACCGGCACGACGCTGTTCACCAGGCCCATCTCCAGCGCCTCGGCGGCGTCGTATTTGCGGCAGAGCAGCCAGATCTCCTTTGCCTTCTTGGTCCCCACCAGGTCCCGCAGCAGCGAGGCGCCGAAGCCGCCGTCCCAGGAGCCGACCCGCGGCCCGGTCTGGCCGAAGACGGCGTTGTCGGCGGCGATCGTCAGGTCGCAGCAGACGTGCAGAACGTGGCCGCCGCCGACCGCGTAGCCGGCCACCATCGCCACCACTGGCTTCGGCAGCCGCCGCATCTGCACCTGCAGATCGGTGACGTGGAAGCGCCCCAGGGACTCCCCCTCGGCCACGTAGCCGGTGTCGCCGCGGACTTTCTGGTCGCCGCCGGAGCAGAAGGCCTTCGTCCCCTCGCCGGTGAGGATGACAACCCCGACGCTGGTGTCCTCGCGCGCCAGCTCCAGCGCGGCCGAGACCTCGATCAGCGTCTGCGGCCTGAAGGCGTTCAGGACCTCGGGGCGGTCGATCGTGATCTTCGCGATCCCCTCGGCCGTCTCGTAGCGGATGTCTTCGTAGTCGCCGCCGTTCTGCCACTCGATCGGCGCGTAGAGCGTCTCGTCGGAGGGGGCGGACTTATGTCGTTCGGGCATGATGGGCACGATATCCGTCCGATGAAGCTCGACGACTGGCTCGCACAGAGGTCCCAAAGCTGCCCCGACCGCACGGCTCTCGTGGCCGACGGGGCGGAGATGACCTATGCGGAGCTGGAGGCGGAGGCGACCTGGGTCGCTCGGCGCCTCGCCGCGCAGGGCGTGCGCCGCGGCTCGATCGCTGCCCTGACCATGCACCCGCGGCGCGAGCAGGTGGTGCTGCTCCACGCGCTGATGAAGGTCGGCGCGACTCTGCTGCCGCTGGGGACGCGGCTGACCGCGGCCGAGCGCGCCGCCGTGGTCGAGGCCGAGCACCCGATCGTCGACCTCGACGACGCGGGGGAGCTGACCCAGACGGAGGCCGACCTGCCGCTGCTCGGCGAGCACGACATGGACGACGTCTGCTGCCGGGTCCTGACCAGCGGCAGCACCGGCGCGCCGCATCCGGTTTCCCTCTCCTACGGCAACTTCCTCTGGAGCGCGGTCGGGTCGGCCTTCAACATCGGGGTGTTGCCGGGTGACAGATGGCTTTGCTGCGTCCCGCTCAGCCACATCGCCGGCCTCAGCATCGTCGTGCGCTCGGTGATCTACGGCACGGCGGCGGTGGTCCACGACGGCTTCGACGTCGACCGCGCCGGGGCCTCCCTGGAGAGTGGCGGCGTCACCGTCGTCTCGCTGGTGGCGACGATGCTGACGCGGCTGCTGGAGGCCGGTGCCGACCTCTCCGGCCCGCGCGCGATCCTCGTCGGCGGCGGGCCGGTGCCGGCAGAGCCGCTGGAAGAGGCGATCGCCAAGGGCGCCACCGTGGTCCAGACCTACGGCCTTACCGAGACCTGCTCCCAGGTGACGACGCTGGCCCCCGCCGATGCCCGCCGCAAGCTCGGCTCGGCGGGGCGGCCGCTGCTGACCACCCACCTGCGCATCCAGGACGATGAGATCCTCGTCCAGGGGCCGACCGTCGCCCCGGGCAGCGCCGACGCCGACGGCTGGCTGCACACCGGCGACGTCGGGCACATCGACGAGGAAGGGTTCCTCTACGTCCGCGACCGGATCGACGACATGATCGTCAGCGGCGGCGAGAACGTCGTCCCGGCCGAGGTCGAGGAGGTGCTGCTGCGCCATCCCGAGGTCGCCGACGCCGCGGTGATCGGCCGGGAGGACCCGGAGTGGCAGCAGGCGGTGACCGCGGTGGTGGTGCTGGCGAGCGGCTCGGAGGTCACGCCCGACGAGCTGCGGCGCCACTGCGCCGCGTCGCTTGCCGGGTTCAAAGTGCCCAAGCGGGTGGAGCTGGCGGCGGCGCTGCCGCGGACGCCTTCCGGCAAGTTGATGCGGCGCGCGCTCCGATAGCCTCCGCCCCCATGCGCACCGACGACATCTTCTACGACAAGGACGCCGACCTCGGCAAGCTCGACGGCAAGATCGTCGCGATCCTCGGCTACGGCTCCCAGGGGCACGCCCACGCCCTCAACCTCAAGGACTCCGGGGCTGAGGTGGTGGTCGGCCTTCGTCCCGATTCCTCCAGCCGCGGCAAGGCCGAAGCGGCCGGGCTCGAGGTCCTCGACGTCGCCGAAGCGGCCAGCCGCGGCGACCTGGTGATGATCCTGCTGCCCGACGAGAGGCAGGGCGACGTCTGGCGCGAGGAGATCGCCGACGGCATCGCCCCAGGCAACCTGCTCCTCTTCGCCCACGGCTTCGTGATCCACTTCGGCGAGATCGAGCCGCCGCCCGGCGTCGACGTCGGCATGGTTGCGCCGAAGGGGCCCGGGCACCTGGTCCGACGCCAGTACGAGGAAGGCAACGGCGTCCCCTGCCTGATGGCGGTTCACCAGGACGCGACCGGCACCGCGCACGACCTCGTCCTCGCCTACGCGGCGGGGATCGGCGGCGGCCGCGCCGCGGTGATCGAGACGACCTTCAAGGACGAGTGCGAGACCGACCTCTTCGGCGAGCAGGCGGTGCTTTGCGGCGGTGCCTCGGAGCTGGTGCGGGCCGGTTACGAGACCCTGGTCGAGGCCGGCTACGACCCGCGCCTCGCTTACTTCGAGTGCCTGCACGAGCTGAAGCTGATCGCCGACCTGATGTACGAGAAGGGGATCCAGGGGATGCGCTACTCGATCTCCAACACCGCCGAGTACGGCGACATGACGCGCGGCAAACGCGTCATCGGGGAAGAGTCGCGGGCGGCGATGAAGCAGATCCTCTCCGAGATCCAGTCGGGCGAGTTCGCCCGCGAGTGGATCGCCGAGAACCGCGCGGGCGGCGAGAGCTTCGACCGCATGCGCAGCGAAGCCGCGGGGCACGAGATCGAGGATGTCGGCCACGACCTCCGCGACATGATGCCCTGGATCGACCAGGAGTTCTGAGACGCAGGCTGCGCGTGCTGGTAGGGGCTAAGCGCTACGGGTGAGGGACTCGAGCGCGCGGCGGGGGTGAGGGACGGGGCGCGCGGTGGGGGAGTGAGGGCGATGCCCCTCCGCGGGAATTGAGCACCGCCGCGAAGCGGCGGTGCAGGTGAGTGCGCGCGCTTCGCGCGCGCAGGAGACAGATTGCATTTCGCGGCGCTTCGCGCCACATTCCCGCCTCGGGGCATC
>Ga0308176_10003348_pt1 | contig 10259 bp, 7 predicted proteins | sample PhyCR2_3_FD_203890 | JGI IMG/M metagenome (GOLD analysis project Ga0308176, IMG submission 203890) | Soil microbial communities from UC Gill Tract Community Farm, Albany, California, United States - DLSLS.C.R2 | ecosystem: Environmental > Terrestrial > Soil > Agricultural land | place: USA... | reverse complement strand
GTCATCACGATCGGACGAAGGCGGATGCGGCCCGCGGCGAGCAGCGAGTCGGCGCGCTCCTTCCCCTCGGTGCGGAGCTGATTGGCGAAATCCACCAGCAGGATACCGTTCTTGGTCACGAGCCCCATGAGCATGATGATCCCGATCATCGTCATCACGTTCATGTTGCCACCGGTGATCAGCAGCGCGAGCACCACGCCGATGAAGCTGAGCGGCAGGGCGAGCATGATGGCCAGCGGCTGCAGGAACGAGCCGAAGAGCGAGGCGAGAATGAGGTAGATGAAGACGACGGCCAAGAGCAGTGCCTCCAGCACATAGCCCTTCGTCTCTTCGAGGTTCTGGACATCGCCGCCAAACACGGCGTGGTAGCCGGGCGGCAGCCCTAGCGACTCGATCGTCTGCTGGACGCTTCGGGCGACATCGCCCATCACGTAGCCGGGCAACACGCCCATGGAAAGGGAGACCTGCTGTTCGAGCTGCCGCCGCTCGATCTGCTGCGGGCCCACGCCGGAACGGACTTCGGCCACCTGGGAGACGGGCACCATGGCGGGCAACCCGTTCGGCCCCACGAAGGTGCTCGCCACCGGCAGCTCGGCGACATCGGCCGCGGAGCTCCGCAACGAATCGGGGAAGACGACCACGACATCGTGCGAGAAGCCCTGCGCATCTTCCCAGGTGGTAGCGCGCTGACCGGTGAAGAGGGGCTGGAGCGTGGCTGCCACGCTGCCGACGCCCAGGCCAGCGCGCCAGGCTTCCTGGCGATCCACGCGAACGTCCAGCTGCGGGATGTCGCCCTCCTCGCTGGAGTTGGGCTCGGCCACGCCGGGCACGGTCCGTATCGCTTCGAGTGCCCGTGCCGCAATGATCTTCAGTCGAGACGACTCGGGCCCCTGAAGGAAGACCTGGATGGGCTGTCCCCGACCCCCGAAGATCGAGCGCTGCCCCTGAATGTTCGGGCGGATGCCCGGAATCTGGCGCAGCTTGACGCGCAGGTCGGATTGGATGTCGAAGAGCGAACGCTTGTGACCCGGCTTGAGGGCGACGTTCACGTTGCCGTTGTTCGCCGTTCCACGAAAACCGCCACCCACCGAGAGATAGGTGAACTCGGTCTCGGGCTGCTTCTGCAGGAAGGTCGCGATCTCACGCCCCTTGGCCATCGTGTACTCGAGCCGTGAGCCTGGCGGGGTCCGGAAGCCCACCGAGAACTCGTCCCCATTCACGTCCGGCATCCAGGTGAAGCCAAGCCGGGGAAGGATCATGAAGCTCACGACGATGGTCGAGGCGGCGATTCCCATCACGATGAGCCGATGGCCGAGCGCCCAGGTGAGCCATCCAGGGTAGCGATCGGCCAACCGTTCGAACCAGTCGTTGAACGCGAACGCGCCTCGACGAATGAAGTTCGCCTTGCGGCGCTGTGCCGCCTGGTGCTCGCCCCCATCGTTCACCGCATGTTCCACTTCGGGATCGGCCCAAACGCTGGACAGCATGGGATCCAGCGTGAAGCTCACGAACAGCGACACGAGCACGGCGAAGGTGACGGTGACGCCGAACTGGAAGAAGATCTTGCCGATCATGCCGCCCATGAAGGCGACGGGGATGAACACGGCCACCACGGCGAAGGTGGTCGCCATGACGGCGAGTCCGATCTCGCTCGTGCCCTCCCTCGCGGCGACATCGTGTGGCTTACCCATCTCGAGATGGCGCACGATGTTCTCTCGCACCACGATCGCGTCGTCGATGAGCAACCCGATCGCGAGCGAGAGCGCGAGCAGGGTCATGGTGTTCACGGTGAAGTTGAACACCCACATGATGAAGAAGGCGCTGATGATGGACACGGGAAGCGTGAGCCCCGTGATCACCGTGGAGCGCCAGGAATTGAGGAAGAGGTAGATGATCATGACGGTGAGCGCCGCGCCGAGCACGATCGACAGCTGCACGTCGGCGAGCGACTCTCGGATCCGTCGCGAATCGTCGCGCGTGACGGTCATCTGGATGTCCGTCGGGAGCTGATGCTCCAGCTCTTCCACCGTTTCCCGTACGCGGTCGGCGACCTGCACCGTGTTGGCGCCCGAGATCTTGAGCACCTCGAGCGACACGGCGTCCGCGCTGCCTTGCGGGCCGCTGATCTCTGCCCCGGTTCTCCGGTTCTCGGCGCCATCGATCACGACGGCGACGTCGCTGATGCGCACCGGCGTGCCGTTCCGCACCGCGACCGGAACGTCGGCGAACGCCGCGGGATCCACGATGCGACCGGTCACGCGGACCAGGCGCTCAGTGGTGCCGCGCTCGACGCGGCCAGCCGGCACCTCCTGATTTTCCCGCTCGAGCGCAGCGGCGAGCTGCGCGGGCGAGAGTCCGTACGCGCGCATCGCGTTGGGATCCACCTGCACGCGGATCTGCCGGCGGTTGCCGCCGACGAGGTTCACGCCGCCGACGCCCTCGATCGCCTCGATGCGCGTCTGCACGACCTCGCTCGCGAGGTCGGTGATCTCGCGGATCGGCCGCTCCGACGACCGGAGCGCGATCGACATGATCGGCGAGTCGTTGGGATCGAAGTGCTGGATGATCGGCTCCTGGATGTCTTCCGGGAGCGCGCGGCGAATGCGTGCGACCTTGGCCTGCACGTCCTGCTGCGCGACGCTCACGTCCACGCCGAGGTTGAACTGCAGCCGGACGATGGACACGCCCTCGAGGGAGGTGGAGGTGATCTCCTTGATCCCCTGCACGGTGTTGAGCGCTTCCTCGATCGGCTTCGAGATCTCGCGCATCATCACCTCGGGCGACGCGCCGGGATACGACGTCTGCGCGATGACGACCGGATAGGTGATGTCGGGATACTCGTCGATCGCCAGCCGCTTGTAGCTGACGATGCCGAGCACGACGAGCGCCACCATCATCATGGTGGCGAAGACGGGCCGCTTGATCGAGATGTCGGAGAGGAACATCGAAGAACCCTGCTGAGGTGTCGGGCGATGCGCGCCCGCGGGACTACTGTCGCTTGCCGCCGGTCCGTTCCGCGCCCGCCATCGTGACCTGCATGCCGCGGCCGAGCGTGCCGACGTTGCCCACGACGACCTTGTCGCCGGCCGAAAGACCGTCGGTGATCTGCGCGAGGCCGAGCTGTTCGTCGACGACGCCGACCTGCACCGGAGCGACGTTGAGCGTCTTCCCGTCGATGCGGTACACGAACGGGCGGCCGTTGTCCTGTCCCTGACGCAGCGCCCCGCCAGGCACGGCGAGCACGTTGGTGAGCGTGCGGCTCACCACGCGTCCCGTGGCGAAGGTCCCACCGCGCAGCGTGCCGCCCGGGTTGGGCACCTGGGCATAGACCGTCACGGAGCGCGTCATCGGATCGATCGTCGGGCTGACGCGCGCCACCTTGCCGTCGAACTTCCGCGCGTCGGCGACGAAATGGACGACCTGTCCGACGCGCACCGCCGCGGCCTGGCGAGCGGGGATCGCCGCCGCCAGCTCGAGCAGCTGGCTGCGCACGATGGTGAACATCGGCGCGCCCTTGGCGAGATGCACCCCACCGTCGACGAGCCGCTTGTCCACGACACCGCTCGCCGGCGCGAGCACGCGAGTGTCGCGCGCCTGATTGCCCGACGCGCGCAGGCGCGCCTCGGCGGCGGCGAGCCGAGCGCGCGACGTCGCCACCGCCTGCTGCGACACCTTGTAGTCGCGCTCGGCGATCGCGCCCGCCTTGAAGAGCGACTCGTTCTGGTCGAGCGTCCATTGCGCGTTCGAGAGCTCGGCGCGGGCGGCGACGCGATCGGCTTCGGCACTCGCGCGGCTGCTCTCCTGCTCGCTGGCCTCGAAGCGAGCCAGCAGCTGCCCCGCGCTCACCTGCTGGCCCTCGCGCACATAGACCTCCTGCAGGTCACCCTCGATGCGCGACCGCACGTCGATGGTCTCGCTCGGCCGCAGATCACCGGTGAGCGCGATGCCGTCCTCGATCGTCGTCGGTGTCACGATGGCGACGTCGGAGGCCGCGAGCGTGATCGAGGGCGCGGACCGACCGCCGGGCCCCCCCTTCGCACCCGCTCCGCCCGCAGCGCCGGCCTTCGGCGCACCGCCCGCCGCGCCGCCAGCCGCCTTTCCGCCGGCATCGGAGCCGGCGGCGTCCTTGGAGCAGCCGGCGGCAGCGATGGAGAGGAGGAGGGCAACGGAGGGGACGAGCCGAACGGCGTGATTGATCGATGGCATCAGCTATCTCGGAGTCGGTGACGTCGTCGTCGCCGACGGGAGCGGGATCGGCCGACCGAGCGCGCGCGCCAGGTCGGCCGAAGCGAGAAACAGGTCGTACGTCGCGCGTGCTTCGGTGCTCTGCGCGGTGAGCAACGCGAGCTGCGCGTCGGACACCTCGAGCTGCGTGCTCAACCCACGGGTGAACCGCAGCGACGCGAGGTTGAACGCTTCGAGCGCTTCAGCGGAATTCTGCTGGCGTGCCGCATAGGACGCGCGAGCACGGCGGAGCTCGGCGCGGGCGCGGGCGACGTCGAGCGCGACCGTCTCACGCTGCACCTGGAGCTGCAGCTCGGCCACGCGCGCCTGCGCGCTGGCGAGATCCACGTTCGACCGGACGCGAAAGCCGTCGAACACCGGGAACGAGACGTTGAGCCCCATCTGCCGGTCGGAGAAGAAGCCGCCGTTCTGACAGAGGCGGCCCGCCGGTGAACCGACGGGACACGCGGCCTCGGTGAGCTGGCCGCGAGTCGTCGGAAAGCCGAAGCCGATCGGTGGGAACGCCTGATAGCCCTGCTGAAAGAACACGGACAGCGTGGGAAAATAGTCCGCTCTCGCCACCGACACGCCCAGGCGTCGAGCCGCGAGCGTGAGCTCCGCCGAGCGGATGACGGCGCGATCGGGGACGCCGGTGGTGTCCTCCGGCGCGGAGAGCACGGCTGCGGCCGCAGCCTGGTCGATCTGGCTCGTGAGCGCGATCGGCTGATCGATGCGGACGTTCAGCAGACGCTTGAGGTCGAGCAACGCGAGCTCGCGATCGTTGCGCGCCTGGATCACGAGCGGCTCGAGGTTCGCGCGCTCGACGCGCGCACGGAGCACGTCGTACCGCGCCGCCTGGCCACCGCGCTCGAGCTGCTCGATCTGCGCGAGCCGGTTGTTGGCGAGGACGAGATTTCCCGCCTGCAGCTCGGCGATGCGCGTCGTGAAGAGCGCCTGCAGATATGCGCGCTGCACGTTCACCGACACGTTCGCGCGCTGCTCGCGTTCGTCCTCGCGCGCGGCCTGCCGCGTGTCGTTCGCGGCACGCATCCCCGAGATCAGGCGGCCGCCCTGAAAGAGCGTCTGCGAGAGGTTCGTGTTCGCGGTATAGGTGTTGGGCTGATTGAACACCGCGCCGACCGCCGATCCACGCGCGCTCTCCCACACGTGCGTGTACGCGCCGTTGAAGCGAAGTTGCGGAAGGATGTTGGCTCGCGCGCTCGCATACTGGGCGTCGGCGAGGTCCGCCTGCGCACCAGCGAGCCCGATCTCGTCGCTCTGCCGGAGGCCGAGGGCGACGGCTTGATCGAGCGAGAGGCGGAGCGTGTCGCCGACGACGGTGCGCGCTTGCGCGAGCGCGGACGCGGGAAACAGCAGAACGGCGGCCGCGACGAGGCGTCGCGCCCGGCCGAAGGGAGGGCGGATGAGGCGTTGCATCACGAAAATTATACGGCTCAGGGGTCTCGATTGTTGGCGATGAGTGACGCGCGAGAACGCAACTCGATGCAGATTGGAAATGGTCGCGGCGGTGCGCGGGTTCCTGTACGTCACCGCCCGACGGTCTCTCTCGAACCTCGCTACTCAGTCATCGATGCCGAAGCTGCTCGTGTTGTTCGATCCCCGTTCCGACGACCTGACGCGCCTGGCCGAAGCGGTGGCCGAGGGCGCGCGACGCGTGCGATTTGCCGAGGTGGACCTTCGCGCGATCAGCGGCACCGCCGGCGACGCTGGCGGCGCTGCAGGCACACAGCGCCATCGGGCTCTGGAGGGCGCAGACGCGCTCGCTGCGTATGATGGCATCATCGTTGGTGCGACGCAGGGCGAGGCCGCCGGCGGCGGTGCGGTCCAGTCTCTAAGCGAGATGGCCGGGAAGCTCGTCAACAAGGTCGGCTCCGCGTTCGCCTCGGACCATCCGAACGAGGATCGGCGCGGGCTGCTCTGGTCGACGCTCATTCCGATGGCCGATTGGGGGATGATCCTCGTCCCGCCGGCCGACCATGGGATGGCCCTCGCCTCGCCGGCTCACGCCGGCTCACCGACCGACGAGCTCGAACCGGCGCGCGCACTGGGAAACCGGGTGGCCGAAGTCGTGGGGTGGGTCACGCACGCGCGGTCCCACCACCATCATCACTGACAGAACCGTCCCGACGCCCCGCCGAGCATGAAGCCGGCGTGGTCCGAGGCCGAGACTGATCGATACACCTCGATCCGTCGTAATGATGTCTCTGGAGCACCCGAAAACCGACGATGCACGTATTCCGACGGAACCGGACGCTCACTCCGAGCGGCCGGTCGTGCTCGTCGTCGAGGACGATGCCGTCATGCGAGCGGTCGTCCGGCAGCAGCTCCAGCGCGGCGGCTACGCCGTCGTCGAGTCGTCGAGCGGACGCGACGCGCTCGAGCAGCTACGGTCGGGGGTTTCGCCGGGGTTCCTCGTCACCGATCTGCGGATGGCGGATGGGAGTGGAGGCTGGCTCGTCGGGATGGTGGGCTACGAGTTTCCGGGTCTCGTCGCGCGCACCGTCGTCATCTCGGGCGACGCGACGAGCGCGGCCGCGGCGCACGTGAGCGCGCGCTGGCGCTGTCCCGTCCTGGCAAAGCCGTTCGACGGCCAGCAGCTCGTCGAGATCCTCGCCGAGCTGGCGAGAGACGCTACCTAGCTCGGACGAGCGAGCGCGGCGGTGTGGCCATTCGCCGCCGCATGATGCGGGCGCCCGTCAGGCGTGCAGGTCGTCGATGTAGGTGAGGGTCTTCCGGCGCAGCACCACCCGCTTGAGCGCGGCAAACACCGTCGGGTCGAGCAGCCGTCCGATCTCGTCTTCGAGATACACGATCGTCTGCTTGGCCTCGTAGGCTTCGCGGAAAGCCCGCTTCGAGGTCATCGCGTCGAACGCGTCGCAGGCGGCGAGGATGCGACCGCCGATCGTGATGTCCTCGCCGGCCAGCCCGCGCGGATATCCCGTGCCGTCGAAGTGCTCGTGATGATCGTGGATGTACTCGAGCGCGAGCGGGATGTGGCGCAGCGGCTCGAGGATCTCCATACCGACGCGCACATGCTCCTTGACGTGCGTGTACTCCTCGGCTGTCAGCGCGCCGGGCTTGTTCAGGATGTCTTCGCGGATCCCGATCTTCCCGATGTCGTGGAGCCGGCCCGCGAGGCGAACGTTTTCGACCAGATCGGCGTCGAGCCCGAGCTCTTCGGCGACCGAGGCCGCCTGTTCGGCGACGCGCCGCGAGTGGCCGCGCAGATACTGATCCTTCGCCTCCATCGCGTTGATCAACGTCTCGGCGATGCCGATGGTGAGCGCGTGCAGGGCGGCCTTCTCGCGCTCGAGCTCCATGGTGCGGAGCATGACTTCCTCGCGGATGTGGCGCTCCACGTTGCGCCGGTCGATCTCGAGCTGGCGGCGGTGCACGGCGCGCTCCACGGCGGCCTGCAGATCGGTGAGCGCGATCGGCTTCACCAGATAGTCGAGCGCCCCATGCGAGAGAGCTTCGGTAGCCGCCGCGGCGTCGTTCACCGCGGTGAGCATCAACACGGCGAGGTCGTTATCGATGGCGAGCGCGCGCGGCACGACATCGAGGCCGGACATCTCCGGCATCCGGACGTCGCACAACATGAGGACGAAGCGCTCCTGCTCGAGCACGGCGAGTGCCGCGGGCCCCGATGCGCACTCGTGCACCTCGTAGCCGCGATCGCGGAGGAAGCGCGCGAGCGCCTGGCGGATCGTCACCTCGTCGTCGACGAGGAGGATTCGCGCGAGGCCGGTGGTGCTCGCCGACGAGCGACGAGCGGGCCGGAAGGGCGTGGGTACCGACGGCGCGGCGGAGGCAGACGTATCGATCATGCTGAGTAGACGAGGGAGACTCCGATCGAGTATCGGACTCGCCCGCTCAGACATGAGGGGGTGCGGATCCCTCGACTCGCACCGCTCGCTCGGGATGACACCCTTCCGCCATCCCTGGCTTCGCCCCGCGCACCGGGATGACACCTTTCGCGTCATCCCGATCTCCTCCGAACAGGCGGGGAGCCGCGCGCGAGCCGTCAGTCGTCGGCGAACTCGACGGTGACCGGCTTGGTGATCAGGCCGGCGGCGACCCCGCGCTCGAGGAAGAGCCGCACGGCGGCACGCCCGCGATCACCGTAATCCAGGGTCCAGTCGTTGACGTACATGCCGACGAAGGTGTCGGCCTTCTCTCGCTCGAGGCCGCGGGCATACTGCATCGCATGGTCGAGCGCACCAACCCGGTGCTGCAGTCCGTACGCGATGCTGGCTTTGAGATGGCGCGAAATCTTCGACGTCATCTCCTTTCCCAGATCCTTTCGGACCACGTTTCCGCCCAGTGGCAGGGGGAGGCCCGTCTCCTGGAACCACCATTCGCCCATGTCGGCGACCAGGTGGAGGCCGCGGTCGCCGAAGGTGAGCTGTCCCTCATGAATGAGGAGGCCCATGTCGACCTCGCCGTTGACGACCGCATCCTCGATTGCATCGAACGGAGTGAAGACGGGGGTGAAGTCCGGCTCGTAGAGCTGCAGGGCGAGGTAGGCGCTGGTGAGCGGACCGGGGATGGCGATCCGCTTGCCTTTGACGTTGGCCCGTGTGGCCGGCTCACGCGCGACGAGGCGCGGTCCGTAGCGGTCGCCCATCGACGCGCCATGTGGAAGCAGCGCGTACTTGTCGCTCAGATAGGCATACGCGTGGATCGAGACCGCGGTCACCTCGAGCTCGCCGCGCATCGCGCGCTGGTTGAGGCTCTCGATGTCCTGAAGCTCGTGCACGTAGGTGAGCCCTTCGGTGTCGATCTTCCCGACGGCGAGGGCGTAGAACATGAAGGCGTCGTCGGAATCGGGGCTGTGCGCGACGTGAATGGTCGTCATCGGTTCACTTCGGTGTTGAGCGCGCCGCGGCGAGCGCGGCATCGATGTCGTTCTTGTGGAGCAGGTATTCGGGAAGTGCGGCGGTCCGTTCGGTCGGCTCGGCGGCGACGAGCTTTGCGTCCAGCGCGCGAGCTCGTGCCGTGTTCCCTTCCATGCGCGCGACGCGCGACGCGAGGGCGAGGCCGAGCAGGTGCGTGGGGCGAGCGGCGAGAATCGTGTCGGCCTGCGCGCGGGCGAGCGTCGTGTCGCCGCCGACTTCGCCCAGCCTGCCGAGGTCGTAGCGCTGATCGAGATTGAGGGGGCCGAGCATCTCGTACGCGGCGCGCGCCATCGGGAGGAAGGTTCGCACGGCGTCGGTGCGCCCCGCCTCGTGTTCGGTCATGATGCGATCGTAGAGACGTTCGGCGCGCTGCTCGGGCGTCATCTGGCTGATGTCCGGCGCGCGCGGCGGCGCACCGGCCGGCGCCCCCGATTGCGCGCCCGCGTCGGCGACCGGGCCGGCCGAGATGGGCGTCGAGCCCTGCATGTTCGCGCCGTCGAGCACATCGGTGGTGGCGGACGAGCTGCCGTTCCGCGCTCCGAAGCGCTGTCCGACTACGAGCGCGGTGAGCGAGACGAGCGCGAGGGCGGCGACCGCCCAGGGGAGCGCGTTCGCGAAGCCACGGGAGGGCGCGGCCGCGGTGGCACCCGCCGGTGTGCCGCAGCGATGGCAGAAGCGCGCGCCGGGCGTGAGCGACGTGGAGCAGGTGGCGCAGACGGCGCCGGCGAGCGCGGTACCGCAGCTGGAGCAGAAGCGTCCGGATGCCGGCGCACCGCACGAGGGACAGCGCGACGAGCTGGTACCGTCGGGCGTCGGCGCGATCGGTGGAGCCGGGGGGGTCGTCATCGCGTCAAAGCTACACCGGCGCGGCGTCCCCTGGCAGCGGATGGACGGCGACACGGGCCGCCGTCCATCCTATCGACGCGGGATCAGTTCTGGTGACTGCCGCCCGGCTGTGAGATCTGCTCGACCGTCCGCTCGGCCTGGCGATCCTTGCCGCTCATGCGCACCAGATCGGCCTGGGCGACCACGCCGACGAGCGAGCCGCGCTCGTCCACGATCGGGATACGCCGCACCTGCTCGCGGCCCATGAGCTCCATGGCGTCGTCGACCGAA